>JAANMV010003192.1_pt1 | contig 14614 bp, 12 predicted proteins | sample 7279661 | NCBI WGS metagenome assembly JAANMV01 (sample SAMN14094540, study PRJNA606508) | bioreactor metagenome | isolation source: A lab-scale SPAN reactor treating ammonium-rich wastewater day 121 | place: Ireland: Galway | collected 2017-05-16 | reverse complement strand
CGCTGCAGCCGGGGGCGCGCGCACCGCGATCGGGCTGTCGCCCGCCGCGCTGCAGACGCTGCTGTGCATTGCGGGCGTCGCCTGCTGCGTGGCGATGTCGATGCCGCAGGTCCACATCGTCGCCTACTGCGGCGACCTCGGCTACGGCGCGGCGCGCGGCGCGCAGATGCTCTCGCTGATGTTCGGTTTCGGCATCGTCAGCCGGCTCGTCTCGGGCATGATCTGCGACCGCATCGGCGGGCTGCGCACGCTGCTGCTCGGCTCCACGCTGCAGGGCGTCGCGCTGCTGCTCTTCCTGCCCTTCGATTCGCTCGTCTCGCTGTACGTGATCTCGGCGCTGTTCGGGCTTTTCCAGGGCGGCATCGTGCCGTCGTACGCGATCATCGTGCGCGAGTACTTCGCGCCCCGGGACGCCGCGATGCGGGTCGGAACCGTGCTCACCGCGACGCTGTTCGGCATGGCGCTGGGCGGCTGGATGTCGGGCGCGATCTTCGACCTGACCGGTTCGTACGATGCCGCGTTCGTGAACGGCATCGGCTGGAACCTGCTGAACGTGTCGATCGCGCTGTGGCTGCTCGGACGCGTGCGCCGCGGCCCGGCGCTGCGACCGGTCGCGCTCGGCTGAGGCGCCGTTGCAGACCGGGCGCTCCCGGGCGCTCGCGTCAGTCGCTGACGCCGCCTTGCGCCCTGGCGCCGGCGTGCGGGGCGGCGAGCGGCAATTCGATCTCGACGACCAGTCCGCCGCCGTCGCGGTTGCGCGCTGCGATGCGTCCGCGATGGGCCGCGATCGCGCGCCGGGCGATCGCCAGGCCCAGCCCGAAGCCGTCGTCGGCTGCGCCGCTGCGCCCCCGGTGGAACGGCTCGAAGATCGCGTCCAGCTCCGCCACCGGCACGCCGGGCCCGCGGTCGGCCACCGTCAGCACGAAGGCCTCGCCGGTGCTCGTCGGCCCCGCGGCCACTTCGACGACGCTGCCCTCGGAGGTGTACCTGACCGCATTGCGGATCACGTTCTCGAATGCCCGGTGCAGCAACTCGGCGCGGGCGCTCGAGACGGCCGGGCCGGCGGCGGTGAACGCGAGGTCGCGCCCGCTCGCGCGCGCCTCGAAGCGCGCGTCGTCGGCGATCGCCGCCGCCAGTTCGACCAGGTCGACCGACTGCGGCTCGGGAAGCGCCTGACCCGCCTCGAGCCGCGCCAGCGCGAGCAACTCGCCGACCAGTTCGTCGAGCCGGCTCGCGTCGCGCTCGATCCGCCCGAGCATTGCCGGTACCCGCTCGGGGTTCTGCCGCGCCAGCCCCACGGCGGCCTGCAGGCGCGCCAGCGGCGAGCGCAGCTCGTGCGAGACGTCGTGCAGCAGGCGGCGCTGCGAGGCGAGCAGCTGCTGCAACTGCTGCGCCATCCGGTCGAAGTCGCGCCCCAGCTCGGCCAGCTCGTCGCCGCGCCCGCCCACCAGCGGCGCGACCCGAGTCTCGAGCCGGCCTTCGGAAAACGAGGTGACCGCGCTGCGCAGATGACGGATCGGCCGCGTGAGCGACCACGCCAGCAGAGCGCTGAACGCGACGCTGGCAATCAGGCCGATCGCCGCGAGCAGCAGCGGCGGAAACCGTTCCGGTGCCCGGCCGAACCGGGCGGGGCGCGGCATCGGCCGGATCGTGCCGTCGGCCGCGAACGGCACGAACAGCAGCAGTCCGCTCGGTTCGTCGACGCGGACGACGCGCGCCGCGTGCGGCGCTCCCGGCCGGGCGGCGAGCAGGCGCGCCCGTGCGAGCGCGTCGGCCGGCACTTCGCGGCCGAGCAGGTCGCGCCCCTGGCGATCCACCGCATAGACGATCGTCGCGTTCCACGGCGGTGCGGCGTCGTCGAGCAGCGCGCGCAACGCCGGCTCGCCGCCGTGACGCAGCGTGGCAGAGGCCGCCTGCAGCGCGAGCGCTGCGCGCGGGCCCGCGGCCAGCACCGGTTCCTCGCGCACGCTGCGCTGCTGGTGCAGCCAGACGAGCGTGCCGACCGCCGCGCCGGCCAGCAGCAGCGCCAGCCAGAACGCGAGGAAGAACTTCCAGAACAGCCGTCCCATCTCAGTCGAGCAGGAACTGGTAGCCGCGCCCGCGCACGGTCTCGATCCACGAGCGTCCGTCGTCGCGCTGGCCGAGCTTCTGGCGAAGGCTGCTCACGTGGACGTCGATGCTGCGATCGAAGCGCGCCAGCGGCCGGCCCAGCGCCTGCTCCGACAACTCGGCCTTGCCGACGACCCGACCGGCCTGGCGCACGAGCGCTTCGAGCAGGCTGAACTCGGTGCTGGTCAGCGCCAGCGCTTCGCCGCGCCACTGCGCAAGGCGCCGGCCCGGCCACAGCGACAGCGGCCCGGCCGACAGCGGTTCGTCGGCGCCGCCGGCCTCGGCAGCCGGGCGCGCGCGGCGCAGGATCGCGCGCAACCGGGCGGCGAGCTCGCGCGGCGTGCACGGCTTGGGTACGTAATCGTCGGCGCCCAGTTCGAGCCCGACGATGCGGTCGACGTCGTCGCCCCTGGCGGTGAGCATCAGCACCGGCACGCGACTCGTCGCGCGGATCCGGCGCAGTGCCGCGACGCCGTCGAGCCTCGGCATCATGACGTCGAGCACCACGATGTCGTAGCCGCCGTCGAGCGCGCGCTCGGCTCCCGACTCGCCGTCGTGCACGGCGTCGGTGTCGAAGCCCTCGCGCTGCAGGTACTCGCGCAGCAGTTCGGAGAGCTCGACGTCGTCATCGACCAGCAGGACTTTCGGCATCGTGGGTCAGGGCGTGCGAACCGGCCCCGGGCTCGTGCGCATCGGCCCGATGATATCGGCCGGGCGCGGGCGCCGGAACCTGCGGCACGCATCGCGATGCGCTTCTTTACCAACGTTTACACCTGTCGAACGACGGTTAACGCGCGGCGCGCGCAACCTGCGGGCGTGCCGGGACGGTTTCCGGCCAGCCGGGCAGCCGCCCGGCCGATTCGACGAGCATCCGGGCGAAGGCCCGAACGAAGGAGTTCACGATGAAGAAAGCACGAATCGCCGCCATCGCCGCCGCCGCAGGCGTCGCTGTCGCGGTTCCGTTCCTCGCTGCGGCGCAGGGCGCGCCGGGCGGTGACGCAGCGGGCATGCGCGCCGGGGGCTTCCACTACGCGCACGCGCGCCACGGCGGCTTCGGCGAGCGGGCGACGATGGGCGGCGCGTTCCTGCGCGGGCTCGATCTCACCGACGCGCAGCGCGACAGGATCTTTGCCGTGCGGCACGCCAACGAGCCGGCGATGCGCGAGCAGGGCAAGATCCTGCACGCCACGCGGGCCGAACTGTCGAAGCTCGCGCTGTCGAACGACTACGACGAAGCGAAGGCCAAGGCGCTCACCGATCGCAGCGCGCAGGCGATGAGCACGATGGCGCAACTGCGTGCGCGCGGCATGAACGAGATCTTTCGCGTGCTCACCCCCGAGCAGCAGGCGAAGGTGATCGAGCGCCAGGCGCGCTGGGAACAGCGTGGCCCGCGCTTCTTCGGCCCCGGCGGCGAGGGTCGCCGCGGTGCTCCGGCGCCTGCCGGCGCGGCGGGCGCCGCGCGCAGCTGAGCCGGCCGGCCGACAACGGTGCGGCGCCCCGGCGGGCGCCGCGCCGCTGCGAAACGCGACGGCCATCGGGCAGCCGTCGAAAGCAGCCACGCGCGTTCCGGTACAGTGCCGCATGGCGCTCAAGGCAGGCATCTACAAGGCGGAGCTGTCGGTGGCCGATATCGACCGCGGTCACTATGCCGACTACCCGCTGACGATCGCGAAGCACCCGTCGGAAACCGAAGAGCGGATGATGATCCGCGTCCTGGCGTTCGCGCTGCGCGCCGACCAGGCGCTCTCGTTCGGCCGCGGGCTATCCACCGAAGACGATCCAGACCTGCTGCGCACCGACCTCACCGGTGTGATCGACAGCTGGATCGACGTCGGCTGGCCCGACGAGCGACGGGTGCGGCGCGCCTGCTTGCGGGCACGCGCCTGAAGCCTGCGCACCCGAACCGGGGGCGGCCGGGGTGGGGCCGCGGCGCGCGTAAGATCGCGCCATGATCATCGATGCCGCCGCCAGCGAAGCCGAGCGCGTTGCGCTCGCCGATGCCGATTTCGATCGTCTCGATCGCCTGCTCGCAGGGCTCGACAACGACGAGGCGATGATCGTCGAGGAGCTCGACGGTTTTCTCGCCGCGCTCGCCTGCGCGCCCGAACCGATCGGCGCCGACGACTATCTTCCGGAGGTCTTCGGCCTCGGGCGCGCCGGCATCGAAGCGCCGCCCGGCAACGCCGGGCCCGGCGAACTGGTGTCGCTCGTGCGGCGCCACGCACGGGCCGTGGCCGCGGCGCTCGACGCGGGCGAGTTCGCGCCGGTGCTGGCCTACGACGAACGGGGCGCGCCCGACGGCAGCGCCTGGGCCGTGGGCTTCCTGCGTGCGGTCGAGATGATGCCGGAAAGCTGGGAAGCGATGCTCGCCGAGAAGGAATTCGGCGACGCGCTCGACGCGATCGAGGCGCTGGCCGCCACGCTCGACGACGAGCCCGGCACACGGCCGATGCCGCGGCGCGAACGCGAGGCGCTGATCGACACGATGATCGCCGACCTCGGCGACATTCACGAGTTCTTCCGGCCCTATCGGCAGGCGGGCACGACGCCGCAGGCGCTGCGCGTGGCCACGGTGCGTCGCGAGCAGCCCAAGGTGGGCCGCAACGAGCCCTGCCCCTGCGGCAGCGGCCGGAAGTACAAGGTCTGCTGCGGGCGCGGGCTGCGGGTCGAGGTCAACTGATTGCGCTGCTGTTGATCACCAGCACCAGCGCGCCCAGCACGACCGACACGAACAGCGCGGTTCCGAGCACCGAGCCCGCGAAGGCCAGCCATTCGCGCCAGTCGAAGTGCGGCGCGGGGTCGAGCTCGGGAACCGGATCGGTGACGAGGTTGCGGGACATCTGCGTCTGCTCCTGTGCGGCCGCGGCATCGCGCCGCGATGGTGTCGATTTCACGCCTCCGGGCAGGTTGCGGCGCGGGCGCGAATCGGGCCGAAGCCGGCACGATTCGGGCATTTCGCCGACATGAGGGCCGCATCGGGGCCGCATTGCCCGGGGCCTGCAGGCCTTTGCGCTACATTGCGCGCATGAGCCGGCGCATCGCCATCGTCGAGGACGAACCCGCCATTCGCGAGAACCTGCGCGATGCGCTGGCTCGCCAGGGCTTCGAGGTGCAGGGCTTCGCCGAGCGGCGCGAGGCGCAGGCGGCGTTCGGATCGCGGCTGCCCGACATGGCGATCATCGACATCGGGCTGGGCGACGAGCCGGACGGCGGCTTCGAGCTGTGTCGCTGGTTGCGCGAGCGCGCTCCCGCGTTGCCGATCCTGATCCTGTCGGCGCGCGATTCCGAGATCGACATCGTCTCCGGGCTGCGGCTGGGCGCCGATGACTACCTCACGAAGAACGTGAGCCTGCCGCACCTGCTGGCGCGCGTCACCGCGCTGTTTCGCCGTGTCGACGCGCTCGCTCAGCCGCAGGGAGCGGCCGAGCAGCTGGTGCGCGGCGCGCTGCGGCTCGACGTTCCGCGCTTCGAGGCCCACTGGCGCGACCATCCGATCGAACTGACGGTGACCGAGTTCTGGATGCTGCACGCGCTGGCGCGGCATCCGGGCCACGTGAAGGATCGCGACGCGCTGATGCGCGAAGCCAACCTGACGGTGGACGACCAGACGGTCACGTCCTACGTCAAGCGCATCCGGCGCAAGTTCGAGGCGGTCGATCCTGCCTTCGACGCGATCGAGACGGTCTACGGGCTGGGTTATCGCTTCGTCGAGCGCAATGGGGCAAGCGCGGCGTAGCGTGCGTCGCTGGCGCCTGCCGCTGGGCCTGCGGTTCACGCTCGCGCTGGCGATGCTGCCGATGCTCGCACTGCCGGTGATCGGCCTGCGTTTCGCCGAGGTGATGACCGAGCTCGCGCGCAACGAGCGGCTCGAGAACCAGGCGCAGGCGGCGCGCAACCTGGCGGCCACGCTGCACGAGCGCCGCGAGCTGTTCGAGGCCGCATCGCCCGGCCTCGACCGTCGTGCCGGCGTCGAGCCGCTTCCGGTCGAGTTGCTCGCCGACGTGATCGTGGACCAGCGCGCGGGCGAGTGGCTCGAAGTGCCCGGCCGCGCCCTGCCGATGCGCGCTCCCGACGGCACGGTCGCCTCGGTGCTGCGCGTGCGCCTCGCGGCGGCCCGTTCACAGGAGCAGCCGGGCAGGTTCTTCCTGCTGGTCGACGCCGACGACGAGCGCCTGGTGGTGCCGGAGATCCGCGACGGCGTCAGGCTCGCGGGCGACGAACTGCTGGTCGACTTCGGCCCCGAGCCGGCAGCCATGCAGACGCGGCGCGTGCAGCCGGTCGAGCGCCCGGGCGGCTGGATCGCGGAGATCGGCTTCGACACCGAGCCGGCGCTGCTGCGGGTGAGGATCATCGACGTCGACTACCTGGGCTCGCGCCGCATCGAGGGCCAGGCCGATTCCGGCCTGCTCGCGCCGGTGCGCCCGTTCGCCGCGGCCACGCGCCGGGATCGCCGGCCCGCGCTGTGGGCCGATGCAGTGCGTGGCCTGGCGCGCGCCAGCGGCCGCGTCTCGGTGTTCGATTCGAGCGGCGCGCTGCTGGCGCAGTCGGGCACGGTGTCCGCCGGACCGCCGCCGGCCGAAGACTGGCAGTCGCGCCTCGCGCGCCGGCTGCTGGCAGCCACGCTGAGCCTGCGCCCCGAGCGCTTCCTCGACGAGTCTCCCGCGGGCGGCACCCCGGCGATTCCTCCGCTCACCCGCGCGCTCTCCGGCGTGGCTGCCCAGCAGTCGGAGCGCATCGCGATCCAGGCGGGGCTGCCGGTCTGGATGCTCACGAGCGCGCAGCCGCTGTGGGTCGGCGACCGGGTCGTCGGCGCACTGGTGCTCGAGGAGAACACCGGCTCGCGCCTCGGCGCGGCGCGCACGGCGATCGAGCGCCTCGCGCTGCTCGCCGCGGCAGCGATGGCGGCCAGCGCGCTCGCGCTGCTGGCGGTCGGATCGGTGACCGTCGCGCGCGTCGTGCGCCTGCGCCGCCAGGCCGAGCAGGCGATCGATTCGCGCGGGCGCGTGGTGGGCGGCATCCGCGCGCCGCTGATCCACGACGAGATCGGCGCGCTCGCCGAGAGCCACGCGAACGTGCTCGAGCGGCTGCGCCAGCATCAGCAATACGTGGGCAACCTGCGCGCGCGCCTGGTCCACGAACTGCGCACGCCGATCATGGTGGTGCGCTCGTCGCTGGACAACCTGGCCGGCGAGTCGGACCCAGGCGATCGCGAGGCCTACCTCGGGCGCGCGCGCGACGGAGCGCAGCGGCTCGAGCGGATCGTCGCGAGCATGGGCGAGGCGTCGAGCCTGGAGGCGATGCTCGCGCAAAGCCGGCTCGAGACGGTGGACCTGGCCGCATTGCTGAACGCCTGCGCCGAGGGCTATCGCAGCGCGTTCGCGGCGCGCGAGTTCGTGCTCGACTGCGCCGCCGGTGCCGCGCCGTGCCCGGTGGTTCCCGAGGCGATCGTGCAGGCGCTCGACAAGCTCGTCGGCAACGCGACCGACTTCGCCTTGCCGGGCTCGCCGATCGTGCTGTCGCTGCGGCGCGACGACGATCCCGACGGGCCACGGCACGAGCGCTGGGTGTTCTCGGTGCGCAACGAGGGACCGCCGCTGCCGCGCGCGATGCGCGACAACCTGTTCGACTCGATGGTGTCGATTCGCGAGCGCCGCGGCGCCGGTGAGGCGCACCTCGGCCTGGGGCTGTACCTGGTGCGGCTCGTGGCCGAGTTCCACGGTGGCCACGCCTTCGCTCGCGACATCGCCGGTGGCGTGGAGGTCGGTTTCACCGTCGCTTCGCCGACGCGGCCGGCCTGACCGGCGGGCGCGCGCGGCCGGCCACCCGTCGGTCCCCCCTGTGCCGCGCGGACCTGCAGATCTGTACTGCAGGGTGAAGCCGCTCCGCAACCCTCCACGACGAACCGGGCAAGTTGGTTTACGCACCCGTCGAACTGCTGGCGAAGACCGGGCACGATGCGCGCCTGCGCGAGGAGCGCTCGCTGCGCCAGTCGCTGCTGAAGTACGAGGCGATCCTCGAGAACGCCTCGATCGGCATCGCTTTCACCCGCGACCAGCGCTTCGAGCAGGTCAATCCGCGCTTCGAGCAGATGCTGGGCTGGCCGCGCGCAGCGCTGGTCGGCCAGCCGGGCCACGTCATCTGGCGCTCGCGCCAGGAGCACGCCGCGATCGGCGCCTTCGTCGGACCGCTGCTGGCACGCGGCCAGTCGGCCGACTTCGAGCACGAGATCGCGCGCCGCGACGGCGGCAGTTTCCTCGCGCGCATCCGCGCGAAGTCGGCCGACCCGACGCACCCGACGCGCGGCGGCACCATCTGGATCGTCGAGGACGTGACCGAGGAGCGGCGCGCGGTCGAAGCGCTGCGCCGCGCGCACGACGAACTGGAGATCCGCCTGCGGGAGACCACCGAGGCGCTGGCCGAGGCCAACGCGCGGCTGCGCGACGAGATTGCCGAGCGCGAGAGTGCCGAACGGCGCATCCGCCACCTCGCGCACCACGACGTGCTCACCGGACTGCCGAACCGGCGGCTGCTGCACAAGCGGCTCGAGCAGGCGGTGGTCTCGGCACGCGCGGGCGGGCGAAGCGCCGCGGTGATCCTGATCGACCTCGACCGCTTCAAGACGATCAACGACTCGCTCGGGCATGCGGTCGGCGACGCCCTGCTGCGCGCGGTGGCGTTGCGGCTGACCGACGCGCTCGGCGCGGCGGACACCGTCGCGCGCATCGGCGGCGACGAGTTCGTAGTGCTGCCGGGCGATGCGGCGGACGCCGACGAAGCGACCGCGGTGTCGGCCCGGCTGCTCGAACGCCTGTCGCAGCCGTACGAGATCACCGGCTACTCGTTGCGCGTGACGCCGTCGATCGGCATCAGCGTCTGTCCGCGCGACGGCGAAGACGCCGAGACGCTGCTCAGCCGCGCCGACGCGGCGATGTATCACGCCAAGGCCGAGGGGCGCCAGTGCGTGCGCTTCTTCACCGAGAAGGTGGAGCGTGCGTCGACGCAGGTGCTGCAACTCGAGAACGAACTGCACGCGGCAGTCTCGCGCGGAGAACTGGTGCTGCATTACCAGCCGCGCGTCGAGCTCTCGCGCCGCGGCTTCGTCGCGGTCGAGGCGCTGGTTCGCTGGCAGCACCCGCGGCGCGGCATGATCGGTCCGGCCGAGTTCATCCCGCTGGCCGAAGAGACCGGCCTCATCCATCCGATCGGCGAATGGGTGCTGCGCGAGGCCTGCCGGCAGCAGCGGCTGTGGCGCGAGCGCGGCTTCGTTCCCGGATCGATCGCGGTGAACCTGTCCGCGCAGCAGTTCCGCACCCCCGAGCTGGCCGGCACGGTGCGAAGGATCATCGAGGATGCGGGCGTCGACCCGCGCACGATCGAGATCGAGATCACCGAGTCGACGCTGATGCACGATGGCGGACAGGCGCTGTCCACGCTGCAGGCGCTCGCCGCGCTCGGCATCCGCATCTCGATCGACGATTTCGGCACCGGCTACTCCAGCCTGTCGTACCTCAGGCGCTTCCCGGTGCATCTGCTGAAGATCGACCGCTCGTTCGTGCGCGACCTGCCGGCCAGCGCCGACGATGCGACGATCGTGCGCGCGATCTCCGGGCTCGCGGCGAGCCTGGGACTGCGGGTCGTCGCCGAAGGGGTGGAGACCGAGGACCAGCTGCATTTCCTGCAGGGGATCGGCTGCGACGAGGGGCAGGGCTTCCTGTTCGCGCCGCCGATGCCGGCGGCCGAACTCGAACGCCGGTTCGCGCATCGCGGCGCAGTCGGCGAGGCCTGTTCCGGCTGAGGCCTGCGCGGGCGGCGCTCAGGCTGCGCCGCTTCGCTCGTCGTTCATCCGAGCCGCACCGGCACGAAGATGCGCAGGTCGCCGCGCTGCACCAGCAGCGCGAGCTGGCGCGCATCGCCGTCGACGAGGCTGCGAAGTTGCTCGATCGTGGCGACCGGCTTGCCGTTCACCGACAGGATCACGTCGCCGGGCTCGATGCCGGCCCGCTGGGCGGGGCCCGAGACGTCTTCGACCACCAGCCCCGCGTTCAGCCGCGTGGCCTGCCGCTCCTGCGGCGCCAGCGGGCGCACCGCGACGCCGAGCCGCCGCTCGCTGCGCTCGGGCGACGCCCGGGCCACCGTGCCGGTGCCGCCCGGCAACTCGGCGAGCACCGCGGTGAGGGTCTCGCGCTTGCCCTGGCGCACCACGTCGAGCGTCACGCGGTCGCCCGGCTTCGAGCGCCCGACCATCGCGGCGAGCTCGCCCGAGCGCTCGATGCGCTGGCCATCGAGCGCGAGCACCACGTCGCCCACGCGCAGCCCGGCCTTCTCGGCGGCGCTGCCCGGCGCCACGCCGGCCACCAGCGCCCCGTACGGACTGTCGAGCTTGAACGACTCGGCCAGGCCCTGGTTCAGCTCCTGCACGGTCACGCCGAGGCGCGCGTGCCGCACGCTGCCTGTGGCGAGGATCTGGTCCTTGACGCGCACCGCCACGTCGATCGGGATCGCGAAGGACAGGCCCTGGTAGCCGCCGGTGCGCGAATAGATCTGCGAATTGATGCCGACCACGCGGCCGCGCGCATCGAACAGCGGTCCGCCCGAGTTGCCCGGATTGACCGCGACGTCGGTCTGGATGAAAGGCACGTAGGTGTCGCCTGGCAGCGAGCGTCCCTTGGCGCTGACGATGCCGGAGGTCGCGCTCTGCTCGAAGCCGAACGGCGAGCCGATCGCCAGCACGTAGTCGCCGACGGCGAGTTGCGACGGGTCGCCGAGCTGCACCACGGGAAGGTCGCTCGCGGCGATGCGCAGCACCGCGACGTCGGTGGCCGGATCGACGCCGAGCACTTCGGCCTCGAACTCGCGGCGATCGGCCAGCTTCACCGACACGCTGCTCGCGTCGCGCACCACGTGCGCGTTGGTGAGGATCAGCCCGTCGCCGCTGACGATGAATCCCGATCCCTGGCCGTACATCGGCGCGTCGCCGCGCGGCGGCGGCGGAATCGGCAGCCCGCGGTAGAAGCGGAAGAACGGATCGTTGTCGAACTCGGGCGCGCGCTGGCGCGCTGCCCCGGCCGTGCCCTCGACCGTGATGCCGACCACCGCCGGCCCGAAGCGCTGGAAGATCGTCCGGTAATCGGGTGCACTGATCGGCGCGACCGGCGCCGCATCCGCGGCTGCGGCGGGCGCCGGCGCCGGACTCTGGGCCGGCGCGGAGGCTCGGGTGAACCAGTCGGCCGGGTTCAGGCTCCAGCCCCAGGCGGTGCCGGCGCTGGCCAGGCCGGCCGCGGCCAGAGCCGCAATCAGCGAGCGTCGATTCATCCGTGGAATTTCCCGCCTGCAAGGCGGGCAGCGTCCGTTTGCCGCACGATAGGGGGCCTGCCTTAGACCATTCTTAAGTCGTCGCATCGGCGACACGCGGCAGGTGCACCGCCACGCGCAGCCCCCCGAGCGCCGACTGGCCGAGCTCGATGCGGCCGTCGTGGCGCTCGACCACCGCCTTGACGATCGCCAGGCCGAGCCCGCTGCCCGCATCGCCGCCCGCGTTGCGGCCGTAGAAGCGATCGAAGACGCGCTCGCGCTCCTCCACCGGAATGCCCGGCCCATCGTCGTCGACGCTCAGGCGCACCGCCTGGCCATCGGCGGCCACTTCCACCTCGATCCGGCTGCCGCCGGGGGTGTGCCTGAGGGCGTTGTCGATCAGGTTGCGCACCAGGCTGTGCAGCGCTTTCTGGTCGCCGCGGACACTGGCCGGCGGGGCCGCCGCGAACCCGATCCGCGAGCCGCGGGCCTGCGCCAGCGGCAGCATTTCCGCGACCGCATCGCCGGCGATGCGCGCGAGATCGATGCTCGCCGCCGCGCCGGCGAGCGCCTCGGGCTCGCTGCGCGCCAGCGTCAGCAGCTGGTCGATCAGGTGGGCGGAACGGTCGATGCCCGCATTCAGCTCGGCCAGTGCCGCGCCGCGCGAAGCGTCGTCGCGCGCGCGGGCCACCAGTCCGGCCTGCAGCTTCAGCGCGGCGATCGGCGTGCGCAACTCGTGCGCGGCGTCGGCGACGAACGCGCGCTGTGCCGCGAAGGCGCGGCGCAGCCGCTCGAGCAGGCCGTTGAGCGAGCGCACCATCGGCTCGACCTCGGTCGGCAGCTGCTCCTCCGGCACCGGGTCGAGCCGTTGCGCGTCGCGCCGGCGCAGTTCGGCGGCGATCCGCTCGACCGGCCGCAGCGAATGCCCGACCAGCCACCAGATCGCCAGCGCCACCACCGGCGCGAAGATCAGCAGCGGCGTGAGGCTGCGCAGTGCGGCCGCGGCCGCGATGCGCTCGCGCACCTCGAACGGCTGGCCGACCTGTATCACGCGCCCGCCCGCCAGCGTGCTGTAGACGCGCCAGCGCTCGCCGTCGGCCACCACGTCGGCAAAGCCGAGCGTGGCGCGCTCGGGCAGGCGCGCGCGCGAGCGCGTGTGCGAGAGGTAGATCTTCGAGCCGTCGGCGCTCCAGATCTGCACCACGAAGTCGAACTGCTCGCGATCTTCGGGCGGGCCGGGCGGCGGCAGCACCGCCCCCTGGTCGCGCAACGACAGCGCCATCTGGCGCAGGTGGTAGTCGAACAGTTCGTGGCTCTCGCTCAGCACGTAGCGATAGCTGACCGTGCCGATGACGGCCTCGGCGAGAATGAACAGCGGCAGCAGCGACAGCAGGAGTCGGGCGCGGATCGACGGTGCGCTCATCCGGTGCCCTGCGATTCGTCCCGGGGGACGAAGTAGCCGACGCCGCGCACGTTCTGGATGAAGTCGTGGCCGAGCTTGCGACGCAAGCCGTGGATGTAGACCTCGACCGCGTTGCTCTCCACCGACTCGCCCCAGCCGTAGAGGCGATCCTCGAGCTGTGCGCGCGAGAGCACCGCGCCGGGGCGCAGTACCAGCGCCTCGAGCACCGCGAATTCGCGCGGCGACAGGGTGACCGACTCGCCGTCGCGCGTGACTTCGCGCGTGGCCGGGTCGATGCGCACGCCGCGATGCTCGAACACCGCCTCGCCGCGACCGGCGCTGCGGCGCAGCAGCGCGCGCATCCGCGCGCCGAGTTCGTCGAGGTCGAAGGGCTTGACCAGGTAGTCGTCGGCGCCGGCATCGAGCCCGCCGACGCGGTCCTGCACCTCGTCGCGGGCAGTGACGATCAGCACCGGCGTGGCGTCGTGGCGTGCGCGCATCGTCCGAAGCAGCGAGACGCCGTCGCGTCCGGGCAGGCCCAGGTCGAGCAGCACCAGGTCGAAGCTCGTGGTGGCGAGCGCGGTGTCGGCCGACTCGGCGTCGCGCACCCAGTCGATCGCATAGCCGTCCTGTCGCAGCGCGGTCTGCACCGCCTGCCCGATCATCCTGTCGTCCTCGACCAGAAGCACTCTCATCGCCACTGCGCTCCGGGCACGAGGATAGCGCGTCGCGTCGCGCAACCCCGGCGGCGGGCGGCGCCCGGCAGGCGCCGCCCGCCGCACGCGGTCAGGCCGACAGCGGCCGGAAGCGCAAGCGCTCGGGGCGATCGGCGTCGTCGCCGAGCCGCCGACGCCGGTCGGCCAGGTAGTCGGCGTAGTTGCCCTCGAACCAGACCACGCGGCTGTCGCCCTCGAAGGCGAGCATGTGCGTGGCGATGCGGTCGAGGAACCAGCGATCGTGCGAGATCACCACCGCGCAGCCGGGAAAGTCGAGCAGCGCCTGTTCGAGCGCGCGCAGCGTCTCGACGTCGAGGTCGTTGGTCGGCTCGTCGAGCAGCAGCAGGTTGCCGCCGGCGCGCAGCACCCTGGCCAGGTGCACCCGGTTGCGCTCGCCGCCCGAGAGCTCGCCGATCGACTTCTGCTGGTCGGCGCCCTTGAAGTTGAAGCGCGCGACGTAGGCGCGGCTCGGCGTCGAGTAGCTGCCGACCTGGATCACGTCCTGGCCGTCGGAGATCTCCTCCCAGACCGTCTTCTTCGGGTCGAGCGCGTCGCGGCTCTGGTCGACGTACGCCGCCTTCACCGTCTCGCCGATGCGCAGCGTGCCCGCGTCGGGCTGCTCCCGGCCCATCAGCATCCGGAACAGCGTGGTCTTGCCCGCGCCGTTCGGGCCGATCACGCCGACGATGCCCCCGGGCGGCAGGTCGAACGACAGCCCGTCGAAGAGCAGCCGCTCGCCGAAGGCCTTGCGCAGCCCGTCGGCCTGCACCACCAGGTCGCCCAGGCGCGGACCCGGCGGGATGTAGATCTCGTTGGTCTCGTTGCGCTTCTGCGTTTCGGTGGAGGCGAGTTCCTCGAAGCGCGCCAGGCGCGCCTTGCTCTTGGCCTGGCGCGCCTTCGGGTTGGCGCGCACCCATTCGAGCTCGGACTGCATTGCCTTGATGCGCGCCGATTCCTGCTTCGCCTCGATCTCGAGGCGCTGCTCCTTCTGCTCGAGCCACGACGAGTAATTGCCCTGCCACGGGATGCCGTGGCCGCGGTCGAGCTCGAGAATCCAGCCGGCGACGTTGTCGAGGAAGTAGCGGTCGTGGGTGAC
>JAANMV010003189.1_pt1 | contig 14630 bp, 18 predicted proteins | sample 7279661 | NCBI WGS metagenome assembly JAANMV01 (sample SAMN14094540, study PRJNA606508) | bioreactor metagenome | isolation source: A lab-scale SPAN reactor treating ammonium-rich wastewater day 121 | place: Ireland: Galway | collected 2017-05-16 | reverse complement strand
CGATCACCAGGGCGGTGCCGGTGAGCAAAAAGGGCGGAACATGGGTGAGCGAGACGCCCAGCGAGGCGAGCGAGGCCCACAGGGCGATGGCGCCCAGGGCATAGAGATTGGCTTGCATGCGGCGAGCTTACGCGCTGGCACCGTCGCGCGGCGCGGGCGGATCGTCGCGCAACGCGGGTTCGCGGCGGCGCAGCGCAGCCGTGAGGGCCGAGGGCGAGCGGTAGCCGGTGCGCCGCGCCACCTCGGCCACGGGCAGGCCACGGGTGCGCAGCCACAGCGCCTGTTCCAGCCGCAGGCCGCGCAGCCAGGCCATAGCGGCCAGCCCCTGCTCCTGGCGGCAGCGCGCGGCGAACTGGGCCGGGCTCAGGTGCACCTGCGCCGCCAGGTCGGCCACGCTCAAAGGGTGCTGCCACTGGCCCGCGGCCCACTGGCGCAGCGCCGGCCAGTCGATGGCGCGGCGGCGCGGGCTGGTCGGGGAGGGTGGATATTCATGGGACAGCCAGGCCTCGCGCAGCAGGGCTGGGCCGTGCTGCAGTGCCAGGGGCTGGCCTTGCTGCAGGGCGCTGGCCAGGTAGCGCGCCAGGGGCAGGGCGTGGGCGGCGGGCGCTGGGTGTGCCATGCAGCGTGCCCAGCCGGGGTGGGCGCTATCCAGCACCAGGCACAGGCTGCCGTGGACGGATTCGAAGTCGTGGCGCGCGCCGGGCTCGATCACGCAGCCGCCGCCGCTGGCCACGCGCAGGCCGCGCCCTTCCACTTCAAGGTCGAGCACGCCGGTCAGGCCCAGCAGGATCTGGAAGTGGCCATGGCTGTGGCTGCCCGGCGAGGCGCCGTACTGCCGCAGCGAAAGCGCGTCCGCCCGTTCCATGCGCAGCCCCGCAGCCAGCGTTTACACGCCGGCCGATTTCGCCTGCTGGTCGGCGTGGTAGCTCGAACGCACCATGGCGCCCACGGCGGCGTGCGAGAAGCCCATCTTGTAGGCCTCGGCTTCGAACATCTTGAAGGTGTCGGGGTGCACGTAGCGGCGCACCGGCAGGTGGCTGTTGCTGGGCGCGAGGTACTGGCCGATGGTCAGCATGGAGATGTCGTGCGCGCGCATGTCGCGCATGACCTGCAGGATTTCCTCGTCCGTCTCGCCCAAACCGACCATGATGCCGCTCTTGGTCGGGATGCCGGGGTTCTGGGCCTTGAACTTCTTCAGCAGGTTCAGGCTGAACTGGTAATCGGAACCGGGGCGCGCTTCCTTGTAGAGGCGCGGCGCGGTTTCGAGGTTGTGGTTCATCACGTCGGGCGGCGCTTCCTGGAGGATGCTGAGTGCGCGGTCGTCCCGGCCCCGGAAGTCGGGCGTGAGGATCTCGATCTGCGTGCTCGGCGAGAGCGCGCGGATCTGGCGGATGCATTCGGCGAAGTGGCCGGCCCCGCCGTCGCGCAGGTCGTCGCGGTCCACGCTGGTGATCACGGCGTACTTCAGGCGCAGCTTGGCGATGGTGCGCGCGAGGTTCCGGGGCTCTTCCTGGTCCAGCGGGTCGGGGCGGCCGTGGCCCACATCGCAGAACGGGCAGCGTCGCGTGCACTTGTCGCCCATGATCATGAAGGTGGCCGTGCCGTGGCCGAAGCATTCGCCGATGTTGGGGCAGGAGGCCTCTTCGCACACCGTGTTGAGCTTGCTCTCGCGCAGGATCTGCTTGATTTCGTAGAAGCGCGTGGTGGGCGAGCCGGCCTTGACACGGATCCAGTCGGGCTTCTTCAGCACCTCGGCCTGCTCGACCTTGATCGGAATGCGCGAGAGCTTGGCGGCGGCCTTCTGCTTGGCCAGCGGGTTGTAGTCTGCGGTGGATTGTGCTTCGCGCACGACGTCGGAGGTGCTCATGGCTGATGGCGGTTCAGGGCGCGAGCCGGATGCCGAGCTGTTTGCCCAGCAGGTCCGCGACCTCTTCCCAAGTGGTGTGGACCCCGATTGTAGAAAGGTCCACCGTTTGCAGCCCGGCATACCCACAAGGGTTGATGCGCGCATAGGGTTCCAGGTCCATCGCGACGTTGAGCGCCACGCCGTGGTAGGTGCAGTGGCGGCTGACCTTCAGGCCGAGCGCCGCGATCTTGCCCAGCCCGGTGAAATCGGGTGCATGGCCTGGGGCGCTGGCACCTTTTTGCGGCCGCTGCGGCAGACGGGCGTGGCTGTGCGGGTCGTCCAGCCGCACATAGATACCCGGCGCCGAGGCCACGCGGTGGCCGGTGATGCCGAAGTGCGCCAGCGTGCGGATGACGGCCTCCTCGATGCGGTAGACGTATTCCTTGACGTAGTAGCCTGCGCGCTGCAGGTCGATCAGCGGATAGGCCACCACCTGGCCCGGGCCATGGTAGGTGACTTGGCCGCCCCGGTTGGTGGGCACCACGGGGATGTCTCCCGGCGCCAGGAGGTGGCTGGTCTGGCCTGCCAGGCCCAGGGTGTAGACCGGTGGGTGCTCACAAATCCATAGCTGGTCGGGCATGTCCGGTGTGCGCTGGGCCGTGAAATCCCGCATGGCCTGATAGATGGGCAGGTAGGGGGCGCAGCCCAGCGTGCGTATCTCCATCGGGGGCAGGGCAGGCATTCAGAGCACGACCTTGACCATGGGGTGCGACGTCAGCGCGCGGTACAGATCGTCCAGTTGCTCGCGGCTGGTGGCAGTGATGGTGAGAGTCAGGCCCAGGTATTTGCCGCCGCTGCTCTCGCGTTGCTCGATGCTGGACGCATCGAAACCGGGATCGAAGCGGCGCGCAATCTCGGCCATCGCAGGCACAAAGCCCTCCACGCGCAGGCCCATGACCTTGATGGGGAAGCGCGAGGGGTATTCGATCAGGGAGTCTTTCCGGGCGACGGCCTCATTGGGCAGTGGACCGGAATCAGCCGGGATGAAGGTCATGAGGTTGCTCTTGAATTAATAGCTGCTGGCGCTTTCCCATTATGCCTTGCAAGGCATTTTTGCCCCGATATGGTGCAGCAGTGACATGGGCGTGGACGTTGGTGGTGCGCAACAAGGCAGCGGCCTCAAAGTGTGCATTGCCGCACGGAGTTGGAAAGCTTTGCTGCGCTCCACGGGTTTTTACTTATAATCAGGGGCTTTGTGAAAGTTTCAGCCTGTAACGCGGAGCACGAACGATGCAAAAAATCGCTCCCGAAACGGAAGCTGAGGCTGAAGACCCTGACTTCAAGCCCCTGACGGCCCAAGAGGCACAGGAGTGGCGCAGTCGCCATCCGGCGGTGTCGGTGTGGCGGCTGGTGGGGATGCAGGCGGTGGCTGGTGTGCTGGTTGCCTTGGCGGCCTGGCTGCTTTCCGGTCAGATGCCGGTGGCTTGGTCTGCGGGATACGGTGCTTTGGCGGTGGTGCTGCCTGCGGCGCTTTTTGCGCGTGGCATGGTGCGCCAGAACCGGGCGGCATCGGCAGGTGCAGCCATGGTGGGGTTCTTTGGCTGGGAGTTGGTCAAGATCGTGCTGACCGTCGCCATGCTGGCTGCGGCGCCCAAGCTGGTGCCGCAATTGAGCTGGCTGGCGTTGCTGGTGGGCATGGTGGTAACGATGAAAACGTACTGGATCGCACTCATGGTGCGGCCCGGTGTCCGAAAAACCGATTGATTGAGAGAAGAGTAGTCCGATGGCCGCAGATGCGCACGCACCGACTGCAAGTGAATACATCGTTCACCACTTGCAGCATCTTCAAAACGTCAACCAGACCAAGATCGTCGATTTTTCGGTGATCAATTACGACTCCATCGTGGTGGGTCTGGTTCTGGGTTTTCTGACACTGTTCATTCTCTGGAGGGCTGCTCGCACGGCGACTTCCGGGGTGCCCGGGCGCTTCCAGGCGGCCGTGGAAATTCTGGTGGAGATGGTGGACAACCAGGCCAAGGCCAACATCCACAATGCAGAAAGCCGCAAGTTCATTGCGCCACTGGGCCTGACGGTGTTTGTCTGGATTTTCCTGATGAACTTCATGGACATGCTTCCGGTGGATCTGCTGCCTGTGCTGTGGCAAGGCGCCACGGGTGACAGCCACGCCTATCTGCGTGTCGTGCCGACGGCCGACCTGTCCACCACGCTGGGCCTGGCCTTTGCCGTGCTGATGCTGCGTTTCTGGTACAGCGTCAAGATCAAGGGCGCAGGCGGCTGGGCGCACGAACTGATTTCCGCGCCTTTCGGCACCAGCAAGAACCCGATTTTTGCGCTCATCCTGGGCCTGGTGAACGTGCTGATGCAGATCATTGAATATGTGGCCAACACCGTGTCCCATGGCATGCGGTTGTTCGGCAACATGTACGCTGGCGAGCTGGTCTTCATGCTGATCGCCCTCATGGGTGGGGCTGCTGCGCTGTCGTTGTCTGGGGTACTGCTGCCTGTGGGCCACATCATTGCTGGCACCATCTGGACGCTGTTCCACATTCTGGTGATCACACTGCAAGCATTCATTTTCATGATGCTGGCGTTGATCTACCTCGGTCAGGCGCACAACGCGCACTAAGTTTCCCTTTCGTTTTTTCTTTCCTTAACCTTTCTTTCTTAACTCAGGAGTCATCATGGAAAACATTCTCGGTCTCGTCGCTCTGGCTTGCGGTCTGATTGTGGGTCTTGGCGCTGTCGGCGCTTCTATCGGTATCGCGCTGATGGGCGGCAAGTTCCTCGAATCGTCTGCCCGTCAACCTGAGCTGATCAACGAACTGCAAACCAAGATGTTCATCTTGGCCGGTCTGATCGACGCTGCTTTCCTGATCGGTGTTGCTATCGCTCTGCTGTTCGCATTCGCCAACCCCTTCGCTTCGACCTTGCTGGCCAACCTGCCCAAGTAATTCCCGTCCGACGCCACTTTAGAAAGGTGTTGCCGTGAGTATCAACGCGACCCTGTTCGTTCAGGCCATCGTCTTCCTGATCCTGGTGTGGTTCACGATGAAATTCGTGTGGCCCCCGATCGCGAAGGCTCTGGATGAGCGAGCCCAGAAAATCGCCGATGGCCTCGCTGCCGCCGACCGTGCCAAATCCGAACTGACCGCTGCCAACCAGCGCGTCGAGAAGGAATTGTCACAAGCGCGCAACGAGACGGCTTCCCGACTGGCCGATGCCGACCGCCGTGCACAGGCCATCATCGAAGAAGCCAAGGCCAAGGCCACTGAAGAAGGCAACAAGATTGTTGCCTCCGCCCGTGCCGAAGCCGAGCAGCAGGCGGTGCAAGCCCGCGAAGCCCTGCGTGAGCAGGTGGCAGCGCTGGCCGTCAAGGGTGCCGAGCAGATTCTCCGCAAGGAAGTCAATGCCGGTGTCCACGCCGACCTGCTCAATCGCCTGAAGACCGAGCTGTAAGGGGACACACATGGCTGAACTCGCCACCATCGCCCGTCCTTACGCTGAAGCCCTGTTCAAGGCCTGTGCCGCGAATGCGGGTGTCGATCTGGGCAGCACCGCTGCCTGGGTGGACGAATTGGCGGTGATTGCCGCCAACCCGCAGGTCCGTCAGTTGGCGGACAGCCCCAAGGTGACATCGGAGCAGGTGTTCGATGTCATTACCGGTGTGGTGCGCGCTGCTTTGCCGGATGTCGCCAGGAACTTCCTGCGTACGGTCATTGACAATGGACGCCTGAATGCGCTGCCCGAAGTGGCTGCGCAGTTCCGCGCGCTGGTCAATCGTCGCAATGGATCCTCGGACGCCATCGTGCACAGTGCGTTCCCCATGGACGCCGCAGCTTTGTCGGAAGTGTCTGCCGCGCTCGAAAAGCGCTTCGGCCGCAAGCTCAATCTCTCCGTGCAGCACGATGAGTCGCTGATCGGGGGTATTCGCGTGGTGGTGGGCGATGAGGTGCTCGACACCTCGGTCAAGGCCCGTCTGGAACAAATGAAAGCGGCCCTCATTGCGTAATCGCGCTTGAGGTCTCGGCTAAACAAAGAAAGAAGGAAAGAGTCATGCAACTCAATCCCGCAGAAATTTCTGAACTGATCAAGAGCCGCATCGAGGGTCTGGCAGCCAGCAGCGACATCCGCAACCAGGGCACCGTGGTGTCCGTGTCCGACGGTATCGTGCGCATCCATGGCCTGTCCGACGTGATGCAGGGCGAAATGCTCGAATTCCCCGCCACCGCGGACGGCACGCCTTCCTATGGTCTGGCGCTGAACCTCGAGCGTGACTCCGTCGGCTCCGTGATTCTGGGCGAGTATGAGCACATCTCCGAAGGCGACACCGTCAAGTGCACGGGCCGCATTCTGGAAGTGCCCGTCGGCCCCGAGCTGATCGGCCGTGTGGTGAATGCTCTGGGTCAGCCGATCGACGGCAAAGGCCCCATCAATGCCAAGCTCACCGATGTGATCGAAAAGGTCGCTCCGGGCGTGATCGCCCGTAAGTCGGTGGACCAGCCCCTGCAGACCGGCCTGAAGTCGATTGACTCCATGGTGCCCGTCGGCCGTGGCCAGCGCGAGCTGATCATTGGTGACCGCCAGACCGGCAAGACGGCTGTGGCCATCGACGCCATCATCGCCCAGAAGGGCCAGGGCGTGACCTGTATCTACGTTGCCATCGGTCAGAAGGCCTCGTCGATCAAGAACGTCGTGCGCGCGCTGGAGCAAGCCGGTGCCATGGACTACACCATCGTCGTGGCCGCTTCGGCGTCCGAATCGGCGGCCATGCAGTACGTGTCGGCCTACTCGGGCTGCACGATGGGCGAATACTTCCGCGACCGTGGCGAAGACGCCATGATCGTCTATGACGATCTGTCCAAGCAGGCCGTGGCCTACCGTCAGGTTTCGCTGCTGCTGCGCCGTCCTCCAGGCCGTGAAGCCTACCCCGGCGACGTGTTCTATCTCCACAGCCGCCTGCTCGAGCGCGCAGCCCGCGTGAATGCCGACTACGTCGAAGCCTTCACCAAGGGTGAAGTCAAGGGCAAGACGGGTTCGCTGACGGCACTGCCAATCATCGAAACCCAGGCTGGTGACGTGTCCGCCTTCGTTCCGACCAACGTGATCTCGATCACCGACGGCCAGATCTTCCTGGAAACCAGCCTGTTCAACGCCGGCATCCGTCCCGCCATCAACGCCGGTATCTCGGTGTCGCGCGTGGGCGGTGCTGCACAGACCAAGCTGATCAAGAATCTGTCCGGCGGTATCCGTACCGATCTGGCTCAGTATCGTGAACTGGCTGCGTTCGCGCAGTTCGCTTCCGATCTGGACGAAGCCACCCGCAAGCAGCTCGACCGCGGTGCCCGCGTGACCGAACTGCTCAAGCAGGCCCAGTACAGCCCGCTGCCGATCTCGCTGATGGCGTCCACGCTGTTTGCCGTGAACAAGGGTTTCATGGACGACATCGATGTCAAGAAGGTTCTCGACTTCGAACACGGCCTGCACCAGTTCCTGAAGACCAGCCACGCAGCATTGCTGGCCAAGCTGGAACAGGCCAAGGCCATGGACAAGGACGCAGAAGCCGAATTGACCGCAGCCATTGCCGCGTTCAAGAAGTCGTTCGCTTAAACCGGACGAGGAGCCATCATGGCAGCAGGCAAGGAAATACGCGGCAAGATCAAATCGGTGGAAAACACCAAGAAGATCACCAAAGCCATGGAAATGGTGGCCGCATCCAAAATGCGCAAGGCGCAGGACCGGATGCGTGCGGCCCGCCCCTACAGCGAAAAGATCCGCAACATTGCAGCCAACCTGGGCCACGCCAATCCGGAGTACGTGCATCCGTTCATGAAGGTGAACGATGCCAAGGTCGCCGGTGTGATCGTGGTGACAACGGACAAGGGCCTGTGCGGTGGCATGAACACCAACGTGTTGCGCGTCGTGACGTCCAAGCTGCGTGAGCTGCAAGGCGCTGGCGTGTCCACCGAGGCGGTTGCCATTGGCAACAAGGGTCTGGGTTTCCTGAATCGTGTGGGCGCCAAGGTGGTTTCGCATGTGACAGGGCTGGGTGACACCCCGCATCTGGACAAGCTGATCGGCCCTGTGAAGGTGCTGCTCGACGCATATGCCGAAGGCAAGATCAACGCGGTGTATCTGAGCTACACCAAGTTCATCAACACCATGAAGCAGGAGTCGGTGGTGGAGCAGTTGCTCCCCCTGTCCTCTGCGCAGATGCAGGCCGAGAAGACGGAGCATGGATGGGATTACATCTATGAACCCGATGCGCAAAGCGTGATCGACGATCTGCTGGTCCGCTATGTCGAGTCCCTGATCTACCAGGCGGTTGCTGAAAACATGGCGTCCGAACAATCGGCACGCATGGTGGCCATGAAGGCTGCCACCGACAACGCAGGCAGCGTTATTGGCGAGTTGAAGCTGGTCTACAACAAGACGCGCCAGGCAGCGATCACGAAAGAACTTTCGGAAATCGTCGCTGGCGCAGCCGCTGTGTAAGCAGCTCAACAGACAACATTATTGGAGCGAAAAATGGCTCAAGTGCAAGGCAAGATTGTTCAATGTATCGGCGCCGTGGTGGACGTGGAGTTCCCGCGCGACCAGATGCCCAAGATTTACGACGCCCTGAAGCTCGACGGCTCGTCCCTGACGCTGGAAGTGCAGCAGCAGCTGGGTGACGGCGTGGTGCGTACCATCGCGCTGGGTTCTTCCGACGGCCTGCGTCGCGGTCTGATGGTGTCCAACACCGAGGCTGCCATCACGGTGCCCGTAGGCAAGGCCACCCTGGGCCGCATCATGGACGTGCTGGGTGCTCCTATCGACGAGCGCGGTCCTGTCAGCCAGGAATTGACGGCGTCCATCCACCGCAAGGCCCCTGCGTACGACGAATTGTCGCCATCGCAAGAGCTGCTGGAAACCGGCATCAAGGTGATCGACCTGGTGTGCCCGTTCGCCAAGGGCGGCAAGGTGGGTCTGTTCGGTGGTGCCGGTGTGGGCAAGACCGTGAACATGATGGAACTCATCAACAACATCGCCAAGGCCCACAGCGGTCTGTCGGTGTTTGCTGGTGTGGGCGAGCGTACCCGCGAAGGGAATGACTTCTACCATGAAATGGCCGATTCCGGCGTGGTGAACCTGGAGAAGCTCGAAGAGTCCAAGGTTGCCATGGTGTACGGCCAGATGAACGAGCCCCCAGGCAACCGTCTGCGCGTTGCGCTGACCGGCCTGACCATCGCCGAGTCGTTCCGCGACGAAGGCCGTGACGTGCTGTTCTTCGTGGACAACATCTACCGCTACACGCTGGCCGGTACCGAAGTGTCCGCTCTGCTGGGCCGCATGCCTTCCGCCGTGGGCTACCAGCCTACGCTGGCTGAAGAAATGGGCCGTCTGCAAGAGCGTATCACCTCGACCAAGGTCGGCTCGATCACCTCCATCCAGGCCGTGTACGTGCCTGCCGATGACTTGACCGATCCTTCGCCTGCCACCACGTTCGCCCACTTGGACTCCACCGTGGTGCTTTCGCGTGACATCGCCTCGCTGGGTATCTACCCTGCCGTGGATCCTCTGGACTCCACCAGCCGCCAGCTGGACCCGAACGTCGTGGGCGAAGACCACTACGCCACGGCCCGCGCGGTGCAGGGCACGCTGCAGCGCTACAAGGAACTGCGCGACATCATCGCCATTCTGGGCATGGACGAACTGGCGCCTGAAGACAAGCTGGCCGTGGCCCGCGCCCGCAAGATCCAGCGTTTCCTGTCGCAGCCGTTCCACGTGGCCGAAGTGTTCACGGGCTCGCCTGGCAAGTACGTGCCCCTGTCGGAAACCATCCGCGGCTTCAAGATGATCGTGAATGGCGAATGCGACCACCTGCCCGAGCAGGCGTTCTACATGGTCGGCACCATCGACGAAGCCTTCGAGAAAGCCAAGAAGATGGCGTAAAAAGGTCGGGTGGATGCTTTCACGGTGTCCGCCAACCTGTTTACTCCCGCTTTTTGTAGAGTTCCAAAGGAATCCAGATGGCCAACACCATACATGTCGACGTTGTCAGCGCCGAAGAATCCATCTTCTCCGGCGAGGCGCGCTTTGTTGCCCTGCCCGGCGAAGCGGGTGAACTGGGCGTCTATCCGCGCCACACGCCGCTGATCACCCGCATCAAGCCGGGCTCGGTGCGCATCGAGATGGCCGACGGCAGCGAGGAGTTCGTTTTCGTGGCCGGCGGCATTCTTGAAGTTCAACCCGACTGCGTCACGGTGCTGTCCGACACGGCTGTGCGCGGCAAGGACCTGGACGATGAAAAGGCCAACGCTGCCAAGGCGGCCGCCGAGGAAGCCGTGAAAAACGCCAAGGGCGAGCTGGATTTGGCGCGTGCCCAGTCCGAGCTGGCCATCATGGCAGCCCAGATTGCGGCTTTGCGCAAGTACCGCCAGAAGAAGTAAGCCAGCCGCCACACCCTTCGGGGTGTCGCAACCAAGCCGCCTGTGCCTGCAGGCGGCTTTTTTTTGCACAGCGCAATGCCTAGTGAATGATGGGCGCGTCGGGCAGTTCGTTGCTGAGCGCCGTCCCTGGAGGGGCCGGAAAATGCTGTTCGAGCAGCGTTGAGACCTCGTCAAGTGCCAGCATGAGGCCATCTTCCCAATGTCCCTCTCGGAGCGGGATCCGCATCCGGGAGATCATTTCGGTCCATCGCTCCGGAGGGACATGCCGATTCAGTCCGCGATCAGCAACGATTTCGATCGCGTGTTCTGCCATCAGCAGATAGATCAGGATTCCATTGTTGTTCTCGGTATCCCACACGCGCAATTTGCCAAAGAGTGTGATGGCGCGCTCTCGCGCAGCAGCGTTGCGAGAGAGATAGCTCAAGGGCAGGGAGGACTCGACATAAATGCGGACTTGCCCGGTATGCCGTGATTCACTGGCAGCAATGCGGCCCTGAATCCGGGTGCGAATGGCTGGGGACAGGCTGCGATCGGCATAGCCCACGAGCGCGAGCCCGATGTGACGGGCCACGCGGCCCAGGTGTTTGAAAAAACCTGACATGGCTACCAGTCTCCGGAAGCGCCGCCGCCACCAAAATCACCTCCACCCCCTGAGCCGAAGTCGCCGCTGCTGCCGCTGCTGCTCCAGCTACCGGAGGATGATCCGCCGGGCCAAGGGGTGCTGCGTCGACTGCTTCCAGACCCCGCCCCCGAACCGGCGGAACTGATCGCAGCCCAAACCCATCCCAGCAGTCCTGCGAAAGTGGCCAACAGGTAGCTACGGGTGAACAGATAGGCCAAAAACCCGGTACCCAGACCCACCAGCAACACGCCAAACACCGGACCGAAAACCGCGCGAGCGACTGCAGCACCGACTGGTACGGCAAAGAAGAGAAAAATGCCGATGTCAGTCCAGCTGAATCCCGGTGATGGGGTGGCAGCGGACACCGCTGAATCCGCATTCGGAGCGGGCAGCGACTCACTGCGGATCAATGCAGAAATCTGGGAAATGGCCGCATCGAGACCAGCTGCAAAACGTCCTTGTTTGAAATGCGGCGTGATCGCTTCATCAATGACGCGTTTGGCAGCGAGATCGGGTACGGCGCCCTCCAGGGATTTTGCGACTTCGATGCGAATCTTGCGATCTTCCTTGGCCACGAGCAGCAGCAAGCCGTCACCGACATTTTTTCTTCCGATTTTCCAGGTGTTGGCTACCCGGTTGGAATAGGAAGCAATGTCCTCCGGAGCCGTAGTCATGACCATCAGGACAACGACTTGCGCCCCTGTTTCCTGCTCGAAAGCAGACAGGCGCGATTCCAATGCGGAAGATTCGGCTGCTGACAGGGTGCTGGTCTGGTCGATCACCCTTGCTGTGAGCGCAGGAACGGCCTGAACCCCCTGTCCGAAGACAGGGGTCGGTTGAAATGCTATAAATAATATAGCTATCAGCGCCCGTAAATAGATGATTACAGGCATATTTAACTAAAACTAAGGCTTGCTGAAGTCGACGGACGGGGGTGAGGCAATTTGCGCCTCGTTGGCAACGGTAAAGGACGGTTTGGTGGAATAGCCGAACACCATCGCTGTCAGATTGCTGGGGAAGCTGCGCGCCAGCACGTTGTATTCCTGAATGGACTGGATGTAGCGGTTGCGCGCCACGGTGATCCGGTTTTCCGTGCCTTCGAGCTGCACGCGCAGATCGCGAAAGCCCTGATTGGCTTGCAGAGTGGGGTAGCGCTCAGAAACGGCCATGAGTCGCGACAGCGCCGAAGACAATTCGCCTTGTGCCTGCTGAAAGCGGGCAAAAGACGCCGGATCGTTGAGTGTTTCCGGCGACACCTGGATGGACGTGGCCTTGGCGCGCGCCTCAATGACCTTTGTCAGTGTTTCCTGCTCGAAATTGGCTTCCCCCTTGACGGTATTGACAATGTTCGGAATCAGGTCGGCGCGGCGCTGGTACTGGTTGAGTACCTCGCTCCAAGCCGCCTTGGATTGCTCATCCAGTCGCTGGAAATCGTTATAGCCACAGCCGGAGAGGGCAAGCATGGCAACCAGGAGGGCAAGAAGGCGTTTCATGGTGGGCATGGGCGCGCGACCTCCAAGGGCGAAGGTGCCAGGTCGCGGGCGCAAATGCATTGTGCCGCAAACCGAATGAGCGGCGCAGTGCAGAATCGGCACATGGACGATATCGTGAAACAGGCCATGATCAAATGGCCTAACGTGCCCGACTGCTACGGCTGGTTGGGGCTGGACGCGCGCGGACGCTGGTTCATACGCGACCAAGCGACACAAGCATCCGGGGGCTTTTCGGCCCACAAGGGATCGGAGCTCCGGCATGAAAAGTTGCTGGATTTTGTGGCTCGCAACTATGAGAGCGATGCGAAGGGGCAATGGTTTTTCCAGAACGGACCCCAGCGGGTCTACGTGGAACTGGAATGCACGCCATGGATCTGGCGCATGGAACCGGACGGTTCGATCCGCTCGCACACCGGTGAAAAGGTCACCGCTTTGCGCTGCCTGGTGGATGAAGCCGGCAAAGTGTATTTGGTGACTGAGTTGGGCTTCGGCCTGTTGCAGAGCCAGGACGTTGGCATGGCCGCGTTGCAGATCGAAAGCGGACTGTGGATACCGGAATCCGTGGCCGCCTCTGATCTGGAGAGCATGTTTGGTTTTGTGCGAAGCCCCCAGGTCCGCCAGCGGGGGGCGCAACTTCAACAGCCCCATGCTCAAGCGGTGTAGAACAGGACCATCTCAGAACAAGAGCCGACGTGGTCGGCTGTTGGAGGGGATGCGCGCGGGCCATAGAGCGCCCGCCCGCAGATCGACGCCTTGAATTAATTGCTTGCAGGCGCCGCTGCAACAGGTTCGGGTGCGGCAAAAGAGGCGCCAGCTGTGTTGGCCAGATAAGCGACAGCACGGGCAATCTCGATATCGGAGAAATCGCCACCACCCTGCGCAGCCATGGCATTCTTGCCCTTCAGTGCAGACTGCACCAGTGCATCAAAACCCGTGGAAATGCGGGGTCCCCACGCAGCAGCGTCGGCCATCTTGGGCGCTCCGGCCGCGCCTGTCGCATGGCAGGCAGCGCACTGTGCCTTGAAAACCTCTTCGCCCGATTTCAGCGCGCGATTGGCATCGCGAATTTCAACCCGTCCAACCTTCTGAATGCGCTCCGAGATGGCGCGCTCGGGATTGGCCGCGCCGGGCGCCAGCTTGTTGGCCGAGGTGATGTACATCACCAGACCGATGATGACGAAAACCGGGAGCACGAAGGCATACAGGACAGCAGCCAGCAACTGCTTCGGGTTCTTGATGGGGCCCGTGTGGGCGTCTTCATTGTGGGTGGAGCTCATGGGGCCTTAGTGCGAGTCGCTTGACATGGATCAGAAATTATAAAGGCGGCTCCCAATGTGGCAATCGATGTGTCTGCCGCACTGGGATGCATTGCCATGCCATAATCCAAGGCTCTGCAACGGGTGCTTGCATCCGGAGGCGGGTGAATGATTGCGGCTGTAGCTCAGTGGATAGAGTATTGGCCTCCGAAGCCAAGGGTCGTGGGTTCGATCCCCGCCAGCCGCACCAGTGTTTTGAGGTGGATTGATCCGCGTTGCACGAAGTAGCCGAGTGCAATAAATTGAGTTGATGAGGCCGCGAGTTGTGTTGGCCTGAATTTTTAGGCTATAATTTGAGATTGTCCGGAGGGGTGCCCGAGTGGCTAAAGGGGGCAGACTGTAAATCTGTTGGCTTACGCCTACGCTGGTTCGAATCCAGCCTCCTCCACCAATTTGTGAATGCGAAACGCAAAGTCATCCCAAAACGGGTGGCTTCGCAAAAGCGGCTTGCGGGTCGCTGATGCGGGAGTAGTTCAATGGTAGAACCCTAGCCTTCCAAGCTAATGACGCGGGTTCGATTCCCGTCTCCCGCTCCATGTTTCGCGTTTGCGGTATTGCAGGTCTTGATCGCGCGAGCGGTCTTCAAGCTGCCCATGTGGCTCAGTGGTAGAGCACTCCCTTGGTAAGGGAGAGGTCGCGGGTCCGATTCCCGCCATGGGCACCACGAATTTCAGGTGCGTCTGCTTGAGATTGCGCCGAAATCCTGTTGTGTAGTTATAGATTTTTTTCGGAGTCGGAAAAATGGCAAAAGGAAAATTCGAGCGCACCAAGCCCCACGTCAACGTGGGCACGATCGGTCACGTGGACCATGGCAAGACGACGCTGACGGCGGCCATCGCCACGGTGCTGTCCGCCAAGTTCGGCGGCGAAGCCAAGGCTTATGACCAGATCGACGCAGCGCCC
>JAANMV010003187.1_pt1 | contig 14631 bp, 22 predicted proteins | sample 7279661 | NCBI WGS metagenome assembly JAANMV01 (sample SAMN14094540, study PRJNA606508) | bioreactor metagenome | isolation source: A lab-scale SPAN reactor treating ammonium-rich wastewater day 121 | place: Ireland: Galway | collected 2017-05-16 | reverse complement strand
AAGCTCCGCGCGTCGGGCGATTGCTCAACCTGCGCCAATTGGCGTAAACACTAACCGGGCTCCGGTCGCGGCTGGATGAAAGTTCAGGGGCAGGTCAGTCCGTAAGACTCGAAATCCTGCCGGAGCATCCTCAAGGGTCACAGGAGACGGTCCAGTTGGAAGCGCACCTCCTCCGCCACACTCAGATACTGAATCCGACCAAGGGCCCCGATTGGGGCCTTTTTTCTTTTTGTTTCAAAGGGCGTTGGTAGGGCCATCCGCCCTTCGGAGACTGGGCGCTTGACGCGGAATGGGTCTCCGAATGGCCTGCGTCTCTCTTCGAGCGCCCCTCGACGGCCACGGGACGGCGTAAAACATCTTTGCATTTCCAATGGGTTGCCGCGTTCATGGGGTCGTCCCGTTCGCGAGACAATCCGGTGGCGGAGACTGACACGAAGGCGCAGGGCGGTCAGAAGGACGGCTCCGTGGCGGCCGATCACCAGGCCTTGGCGCTGGTGCATGGGGCCGGCGATAGCAGCGAGATCCCTGCCGGAAGTCTCTGATGACAAACAGACTTCGTGCCCATAGCCTGGCGCAATGTCGAACGGGCCCTGGACGGATCAAGAGAACGACCTGATCGTCGCGGATTACTTCGCGATGCTGGCCGACGACATCTCCGGGCGCCGCTACAGCAAGGCCGAGCATCGCCGCGCACTCCTCCTGCTGCTGAACGACCGGTCCGAGGGGTCCGTCGAGTTCAAGCACCAGAATATCAGCGCGGTGCTGAAGGGGCTCGGCGAGGACTGGATCCCCGGTTACAAGCCCGCGTTCAACTTCCAGATTACCCTGGTGGATGCCGTGGCGCGGTGGCTGGCGCTGAATCCGGCCTGGCTCGGGCGCGAACCTGGCCTGCAACCCGCAGGCGGTTTGCGCGAGGCGGCGCAGATCTGGGTGGGGCCGCCGCCGACGCTGTCGAACCAGCCGCCGCCGCAGGAGCTGGAGCAGATGCTGCACATCGCCCGCAAGTTCGACGTGGCGGCCAATGTTCTGACGCCGCTTGTTGATCAGATCGACACGCAGCAAGCCGAAATCGCATTGGTCGCAGACAAGCTCCGGTCCGTGTTTCGACGCCATCGGATACTGGCCCGCGGCGGCCAGGCTGTCGAACTCACCCGGGTCGGGGACAACATGGCAACTCTGTTTGTTCCGGGGAAAGGCAGCATCGACATCAAGGGCGAGAACCGCATTGATGTCAAGCGCTGCCACCACCTTCAGGACGGTGCTGAACTCGGGATTGCCCTTCTCGCTCAAGGCGCGGTAGAGGCTTTCGCGCGACAGCCCGGCATCCTCGGCGATCTGCTTCATGCCCTTGGCGCGCGACCACGCCCAGCGCATCCGCGATGAACGCCCCATCCCCGGTTGCCAGGGCATCGGACAGGTAGCCCGCAATCGCCTCGTCGTTGTCGAGGTATTCGGCCGGGTCAAAGGCCGTGGTTTCCAGTGCCATGCTCAACCCTCCATCTCTGCGACAAGCCGCTTCGCCTGTTCGATGTCCGCCTGCTGGCGGCTCTTGGTGCCGCCGCACAAAAGCACGACCAGCACCGATCCGCGCTGAACGAACTGGACCCGATAGCCGGGCCCCTCGTTGATGCGCCTCTCGCTCGCGCCAGCGCCAACCGGCTTCACATCTCCGGGGTTTCCGAACCGCAGCCGCTGGATGCGGCTGGCAATCTTCCGGTTGGCCCTTGCATTGCGAAGGGACAGCAGCCATTCCCGGAAGGTATCTGTCTGGCGGATCTCGATCATGAGATGTAGCTTGCAGGCTACATGAAATCAAAGGCAGCAGGATGGTTCAATCAAAGGCAGCAGGATGGTTCCTTGGTTGCCGCTCTGAGGTGGCCAGCGCCAATGCATGCAGCGGGGATGGATCACGGCGGGGTCACCCATGCAGCAGGCGGTCAGCAGCCTCGCGAAGAACGCGCGCCACCTCGGGATGAGAGACGGCGGCCTTGTCCTGGTAGGATCGGGCGGTCTCATGCTCGCGCCCCGGCCGCAGCAAGGGCGAACTCAGCAGCAAGTCCATCACGAATGCCTCGAGCGCCTCACCACGTTTGTCGTTGCTTTCCATCGTTTCATCCCTCTCCGAACTCTGCCCGATCCTGCCCCACGGTTGGCGTGATGTGCAGGCAGCGGAAGGGCGAGACATTTTCAAAGGATCCGGGGGAATTTCGAAGCTTCGGTGTCAGGGAATATCTTGATGTCTGTATCATCACACGATACGTATCGTTGCATGATACAGAGCATCAGGGGCGAGTTGACCGCGCAAGTCCTGGCTGGCAAGCCGGGCAAGGGCTTTCCCGCCAACCTGTCCAAGATCGCCGTCCGCAAGGTGGCGATGCTGCAAGCGGCTCACCTCCTGGACGACCTGCGGGCGCCCAAGGCGAACCGGCTGGAAGCCCTCAAGGGCGATAGGGCGGGCCAGCATTCGATCCGGGTCAACGACCCGTGGCGCATCTGTTTCACCTGGACCCAGAACGGCCCTGCCAATGTCGAAATCGTGGACTACCACTGAAAGGAACCGCCATGACCATGCTGCAAGTGCCGGTCCATCCCGGCGAAATCCTGAAGGAAGAATTCCTGGACGACTTGGGGATCAGCGCCGGCAAGCTGGCCCGGCATATCCATGTGCCCCGCACCCGCATCGAGCGCCTTGTGAAGAAAGAAACCGCCATGACCGTGGACACGGCGCAGCGGCTCGCCAAGGCCCTGGGAACCTCGGTGGAGTTCTGGATGAACCTTCAACTGAACTACGACCTGATTACGAACACGCCAGATCCAGACGTGGCCGATATCCAGCCGCTGGCAGCGGCGTGAGCGTGCTTGTGCTGACCCTGCTCGCCGTGTTCGCCTTCCCGCCGCTGACGCCCGTCGCGCTGGCGGTCATCACCGCGGGCGTAGTCTGAGCCGCCCGCGGACAGGGGTTGCTGCGGTCTGGCTGTGTCCGCCTTGGGTCATGGTGTTGCGTCCTCCGGCGCGTCTAACCGTGCCGGAGGCGGGATGTTCCAGCAGAGCCTCTCAGCGGCCCTTGAGCCGGTCGATGGACAGCGCTCCGGGGCCGGTGGTCACGAGCAACAGGAAGACGAAGCAGAACAGGATGGCTGCATCGCCGCCGTTGGCCACGGGGAAAACGCTCTTGGGGGCATGCGCCATCCAATAGGCAAAGGCCATGTGCCCGGACAGGACGAACGCCACCGGCCGAGTGAACAGACCGAGGATGATCAGGGCGCCGCCGATGACCTCCAGCAGCCCGGAGACGAGCGGCAGCGTGCCGAGGGTTTCGGGGCCGGGGATGGGGATGCCGAACAGCTTTTGGGTTCCATGCTCGAAATAGAGCAGCCCGGCGACGATGCGCAGGGCTCCGATTGCATAGGGCTGTAGCGCCGAAAGCTTGCCAGTCATTGCCGTCCCTCATCTTTGGGTTGATGCTGCGGACAGTGGATGGTCGCGTTCGTCAGAATGCAAGCGGGATGAAAGGCGGAGCGCAAAGCAATCGCATTGATCTTCGAGAGAATGCCGCGATGCAGAGCCGCACGGTTTCAAGCCGTATCGGACCCATCAGCTCTCATCGCCACCCCAGGCCCCACCGCGACCTGCCCGCCTTCGAGGAACTGAACGCCTCGGGCCTCAAGGGCCTTGCGGATAGCTTCCTCGTTCTCCAGGTCCAGGGCTTTTGTGCGGCCACTCTCGAAGGAGCGCAGCGTGTCATGTGATACGGCAGCAGCATCCGCAAGGTCGGAAGCCTTCCAGTCAATGAGCAACCGACGCTGAGTTCAGCGCTCTGTGCGCACGTCGCCATGCCATGGAAGTGGCCCTAATCGACCTGCCGGCAGCCAACGCGCAAGACGCCATAGCGAAGGTGGTGGTATATGCCGGCATCGGCGTTGACGACCTGCGCGCAGAAGCCAAGCTTGAAGAAATCTTGTCCGAAGCCCGCGCGCTCGTCGGAGGTGCAGCATGATAGTGCAAGACATCACGATACCGGACGACAGGATCGACCGCTTCATCCTCGACCTGCTGACCGCGCTGGACGAGACGCAGATCAGCATGACGGAGATCCGCGTCTACCTCGTTCTCAGCCAGTCGCCCCAACCGCTGAGCCTGAGCGAGATAGCAAGGCGGATCAATTGAGACCGGAAGATGGCTCGAACCATCATCAATAAGATGCGCGAATCCAGCTTCGTCGCCAATGAGCGAGATGGGATTTCCCTCACGCAGGAGGGTGAGGATGAGCGGCAGAGGCTCAATGGTCTCGTGGCAGATGCTCTTGGGGCTAGTGTCGGGACCAGAAAGCGCAGTTCTGGGCCGAGGCCCGCAGAATGATCGGTTGAAACAGAAGTCCCCAGCTCCAGTCGGGCGCCTCCATTCTTTCATCCCATCTTCAACCGGCGCGAGGGCGCATCTGCATGGACACGGCCTATTCGATCAACCGGCACTGGTCGGATCGCCTCATCCCCGAGATCCGCCGCATCGTCGGCGCGCATCTGCTGCGGGTCGCGCCGGATTACCTCGATACCCGCCATGCCACCGATCTGCTGATGCTGGATGGGCGCGACATGCGGATTGCCGCCAGAGTGCGGCGCCACGGCTATGCCGGCCGCTATCCCTATGACTTCACCATTCGCTCGCGCCTGCCTTCGGGCAACCCGACCGAACTGGCCAAGATTGTGAAGGTGACTGGCTGTTCTACGGCCATGCCAATGCGGGCGAGACGGGCTTTGACCTCTGGGGGCTCCTGGACCTGCGGGCGTTCCGGGCCGGGCTGATCCGTCACGCCTCGAACGGCTACCGCATCGCCTCGGGCGACCGGGTGAACACGGACGGCACCTGCTTCAAGTGGTTCGATATCCGCTCCTTCCCCAAGGAGCCGCCGCTGGTGCTGGCGACCTCGGGGCCTCGCAGCACCGGGCCATCGCCGTGGCATGCCTGACCGCTGATTTCTCGGCCCAAGCCGGAAGGGGGTGAACAAGAGCGCATTGGCAGCCTCCGCATGGTGCGGGGCTTCGCCGTGTCAGGGGCTGCGGATCTGCCATGCCTCGGCCGATCCCTGTTCCATGGGTTGGCGACCCTCCCATTCTGGCAAGCACAAAGCACAGCGGCCGGTGTTATCGCTTGTCCGGGACCTCAGGACTTCCTAGCCTAGGCCAAGCCTTGAAGGGAAAGTGGATCATGCAGAAGAAAGCCATTCTGATCGTCGGGCCGTTGCTGCTCGCCGCCTGCACCGCATCGGACAATTACAGCGAAATCATCGCGCGCTCCACGCCGCCCAGCGCCGCCTTGAAGTCCGAGATTGTGGCTGGTGCCAAGGAACTCATCTATGACCCCGCCTCGATCCGCGATGCCGAGATTTCCAACGTGGCGACTTTGCCGGATGGGTTGCAAGGCGTCTGCGTCCGTGCGGACAGCAAGGATGTCTCGGGCCGCTATCTGGGGGTGCACAGCATCGGCATCCCGATCCGGGACGGCAAGATTGCCGGCGGCAGCCTGGATCACCCCCTCTGTGACCGCTCGGACATTCAGTGGCAGCCCTTCCCCGAGCTTGAGCGGCTTCCTGGCGCATAGGGGCTCCTGCTTCGTGTTTGCCGCTCCCTCCGCTGCATCCCTTGTGTAGTGGAAGGAGCGGTTTGCGATTCCAAAGGGCCATGCCCCTCCCGACGCCTGCGACAGACACGCCCTTTGTCGCGAATGTCGCGACATCCAATCCTCGCCCCATGGTGTTATCCTTCGACAGGAGCAATCGGAGCGCGCACAGCCATGGCAGAGGAACGGAACGAGCGGGCAGCGGCGGTGAGAGGGCTGATGGGCAGGTGCCCGCATTGCGGCAAGGGTCGGCTGTTCAGGGGATACCTGACCATCGTGCAGGAGTGCGAATCCTGCGGCGAGCCGCTGGGGCTCTATCGGGCGGCCGATGGCCCGGCCTTCTTCACCATGACCATCATGCTCCTGCTGTTGATCCCGATGATCGGCTTTGCCTGGGGGCTTTATCGGCCGGATCCGGTCACGCTGCTGGTCCCGGTAGGGCTGGCGACAACCGTGCTGACCCTGGTCATCCTCCGTCTCGTGAAGGGCGCGTTCGTGGGATACCTGTGGGCCAAGCATGAACAGGACAGGGGCGCCTGACCCTGCGCCGGCCAAGGCCAGCCCCTGCGAACCCGTTTCCGCAGGGGCGGCCGCCGGTCAGCCGAGCAGCCAATAGGCGGCCAGGGCAATGGCGCCAAAGCCGGCAAGCATGATGCACCAGTTCAGCAGCACGGCCTTGCCGGACTGGAGCTGTTCGGGTGTGGGCGGTGTTTCGGCAGGTTCAGGCGCATCGCCGGTCTTTGGTTTTTCGGCAAAAGGTGTCCGGCGCGTGGCCGGTTCATCTTCATGGGAAGTCATCTGTCGTCCTTCGTGAACGCAAGGGTCATGATCTGCCAGCCCGGAACCGGGGGCAGGATGCTGTCAGGCGGTCATGGGAAGGGACGGGGGTGCACGGGCGCAGGGGGCGAGCCTGCCGGCACAGACACCGGTTTGCGGCTGATAGGCATAGGCGAGAGATGCCGCGATGCGCGGTGGGAGAGACGGGTGCTCCGGTGGCGGCAGCGCCGTCGCGGCCAGCGGGCGGATCTGCACCGCATCCTTTCGGGCGATCAGGTCGCGCCCGTGGATCGCCGCCAGGGTCAGGGCCGGCGCGGTCAGTTTCTGGGACTGGCCTGCCGCCTCGGTGACCTGTGGTCCGGGCAACATAACGACCAGCAGGGCCAGCAGCAGGGCCAGCCACAGCCTTGCCACATGCGATGGATGTGCCGTTTCAGGGGCCTGTGGGTCCGTCATGCTCCGACTGATCCATGTATTCCGGCTGGGACGCAAGGCTTCAGGGTTGCCCCCACCCGGCAGAGTGGCAACCGAATAGCCGCAGGTTGCGATTCCTGATCGTCGCGAAAGCCAGCCACGGCAACCCTTCTGACGACCCGATTGCCCAGAATCGCGGAATAGCGACAATCGCAGGTCGAGAAAGATGGAAATGCTCGGGTGCGACAATGCTCGCACAGCGCCGGCAGGCCCGTTCCGCTGGCCGGGGTGTCTGACAGAGCGAATCTCAGCCTGCCTGGGACTATCGCGCCGACCTCCGGGCGCGGGCTGTCGCAGCGGCGCCAGCAGACTGTCCGATCAAGGGCAACATCTCGAACAAGGGCGAGCGGATCTATCACACGCCCTGGTCGCCGGCCCATACCAAGACCCGGATCGATGAGAGCAGGGGCGAGCACTGGTTTTGCAACGAGGCCGAGGCCATTGCGGCCAAGTGGTGCGCGGCGCGCTGGCGCTAGATTCGGAGCGTCCTGAGCGGCTTCGAATTGTCCCCCATGTGTCCCCCAGGGAGGTGTTAGCGCCCAAACCGCCTCGTAGACAGTTTCTCGTAACCGCTTGTCATGTAAGGAAGTTCAGTGGTGAGCCCGACAGGATTCGAACCTGTGACCCACTGATTAAAAGTCAGTTGCTCTACCAACTGAGCTACGGGCCCATCGCACGGGGGGCTAACTACGGTCGGCGGCTGACAGGGTCAAGCGGAAAAATCGCGCCTCTGGCAGAATCTTTTCGGCAGGAGTATGTCAGCGCCATGGAACACCAGCAAAACCTCGGTCAGGGCACCCCTCTGCCCTTCATGAAGATGCACGGGCTCGGCAACGACTTCGTCGTCGTGGACAGCCGCCGCTCGGGCGCGCTGCCCGATGCCGCGACCGTGGCCGCCATCGCCGATCGCCATCGCGGCGTCGGATTCGACCAGCTTGCCGTCATCCTGCCCGGCGAGAATGCCGATGCGCGGCTGGTGTTCTTCAACGCCGATGGCTCGGTCTCGGCGGCCTGCGGCAATGCCACGCGCTGCGTCGCGCGCTTCCTGATGGACGAGACCGGCGCCCCCGCGCTGCGGCTGGCCACCGACCACGCCGTGCTTGCGGCCGAGGATGCCGGGAACCGCCTGACCCGCGTCAACATGGGTGCGCCGGTGCTGGACTGGGCCGGGATCCCGCTGGCCGGGGATGTCGATACGCTGCACCTGCCCGTCGAGGGCGATCCGGTGGCGACCGGCATGGGCAACCCGCACATGACCTTCTTCGTGCCCGATGCGGCGGCGGTGGACCTGGACCGCTTCGGCCCGGCGCATGAGCATCATCCGCTTTATCCGCAGCGGACGAATGTCGAGATCGTTCAGGTCGTCTCGGACAGCGAGATCATTCTGCGCATCTGGGAGCGCGGCACCGGCATCACGCTGGCCTCGGGGTCGTGTTCCTGCGCGGCCGTCGTCGCCGCCGCAAGGCGCGGGCTGACCGGGCGGCGGGTCAGGGTCAACGTGCCGGGCGGCGTGCTGGAGATCGACTGGCGCGAGGACGGGGTCTGGATGACCGGCCCGACCGCGCATGTCTTCGACGGGGTCTGGCGCGGATGAAGGACATGAAGCCCCCGGTTTTCGCGACCCTCGGCTGCCGGCTGAACGCCTATGAGACCGAGGCCATGCGCGAGATGGCCGAGGCCGCCGGGCTGCAGGGCGCGGTGATCGTGAACACCTGCGCGGTGACGGCCGAGGCGGTGCGCAAGGCCCGGCAGGAGATCCGCCGGCTGGCGCGGGAAAATCCCGGCGCCCCGGTCATCGTCACCGGCTGCGCGGCGCAGACCGAGCCCCAGACCTTTGCCGCCATGGCCGAGGTCAGCCGGGTCATCGGCAACCATGAAAAGATGCAGCCGGCGACCTGGGCCGCGATGCAGGCCCCCGACCTGATCGGCGAGACCGAGAAGGTGCAGGTCGACGACATCATGTCCGTGCGCGAGACGGCGGGCCACCTGATCGACGGCTTCGGCCGGCACCGCGCCTATGTGCAGGTGCAGAACGGCTGCGACCATCGCTGCACCTTCTGCATCATCCCCTATGGCCGCGGCAATTCGCGTTCCGTGCCGGCCGGGGTGGTGGTGGACCAGATCCGGCGGCTGCGCGACCGCGGCTTCAACGAGGTGGTGCTGACCGGGGTCGACCTGACCTCCTGGGGGGCGGACCTGCCGGGGCAGCCGCGGCTGGGCGACCTGGTCATGCGCATCCTGCGGCTGGTGCCGGACCTGCCGCGGCTGCGGATCAGCTCGATCGATTCGATCGAGGCGGACGAGAACCTGATGCTGGCCATCGCCACCGAGCCGCGGCTGATGCCGCATCTGCACCTGTCCTTGCAGGCGGGCGACGACATGATCCTGAAGCGGATGAAGCGCCGCCACCTGCGCGACGACGCCATCCGCTTTTGCGAGGAGGCGCGGCGGCTGCGGCCCGGCATCGTCTTTGGTGCCGACATCATCGCCGGCTTCCCGACCGAGACCGAGGCGATGTTCGACAACAGCCTGAAGCTGGTCGAGGATTGCGGGCTGACCTTCCTGCATGTGTTCCCCTATTCGGCGCGCAAGGGCACGCCCGCGGCGCGGATGCCGTGCGTGCCCGGCCCGGCGATCAGGGAGCGGGCGGCGCGGCTGCGGGCGGCGGGCGATGCGGCGCTGGTCCGGCATCTCGAGGCCGAGGTCGGCGCGGCGCGCATGGTGCTGACCGAGGGGCCGCGCCTGGGCCGGACGGAGCATTTCACCGAGGTTGCCTTTGACCGCGACATGCCCGAGGGCACGCTGATGGATGTGCGCATCGCCGGCCATGACGGGCAGCGGCTGAGGGCCTGAGGGCGGTCCATCGTCGCGGTCGCCGGGGGGGCTGTCTGCCCCCCGTCCATCGGCCTGGGGCCGATGGCCTCCCCCCGAGGATATTTGTCCACGGAAGAAGCCGGGGGAGGGGTGCCGCCATTGCGGTCCTGATGGGCATTTGCCCTGCCGGGGGGCGGGATTTTCGGCCAGGTCGGGAACATTTCCTTGCCGGGCGGGGCGGCTGTCCATAATCCTTGGGCCGATGACCTTGCTTTATACGCATCCCTCGGGGCTTTTGCATGTGACGCCGCCCAGCCATCCCGAGCAGGTGGCCCGGCTGGATGCCGTGCTGGCGGCGCTGGAGGGGGCCGACCTGCGGCGGCGCGAGGCGCCCGAGGCGGCGGATCGGGACATCCTGCGCGCCCATCCGGCCGAATACCTGGCGCTGCTGCGGCGGAAGGTGCCGGCCGAGGGCTGGAGCATGCTCGATTCGGACACCTACCTGGCGCCGGGCAGCCTGGAGGCCGCGCGCCATGCCGCGGGCGGGGTTTGCGCCGCCGTGGATGCGGTGCTGGCGGGCGAGGCGCCCAATGCCTTCGTCGCCATGCGTCCGCCCGGCCACCATGCCGAGCGCATGAAGGCGATGGGGTTCTGCATCCTGTCCTCGGTCGCGATCGGGGCCAAGCGGGCGCTGGAGCATCACGGGCTGGACCGGGTGGCGGTGCTGGATTTCGACGTGCATCACGGCAACGGCACCCAGGACGTGCTGTGGGACGAGAAGCGGGCGCTGTTCGCCTCGACCCACCAGGTGCCGCTTTATCCCGGCACCGGCGCGCCGGCCGAGCGGGGCGCGCATGGCCAGGTCGTCAATGTCGCGCTGGCGCCGGGCAGCGGCGGGGACGAGGCGCGTGCCGCCTGGGCGGCGATCTGCGACCGGGTCGCGGCATGGCGGCCGCAGCTGGTGCTGGTCTCGGCCGGGTTCGACGCCCATGCCGCGGACCCGCTGGCCTCGCTGATGTGGGACGAGGCCGATTTCACCGCCATCACCCGGATGATCTGCGATACGGCGGCCGCCTGTTCGGCCCCGGTGGTATCGGCGCTGGAAGGCGGATATGATCTTGCCGCTCTGGGCCGCTCGGCGCGCGCCCATGTCGATGTGCTGAGGGAGACTGCGGCGTGACCGAGATCGAGAACATGTCCTTCGAGGATGCGATGAAAGAGCTGGAGGCGACCGTCGGCCGGCTGGAGCATGGCGAGGCCACGCTGGAGGAATCGATCAAGCTTTACGAGCGCGGCGCCTTGCTGCGGGCGCATTGCGACCAGCGCCTGCGCGAGGCCGAGGAGCGGGTGGAAAGGATCACGCTGGCCGCGAACGGCCAGCCCCAGGGCACCGCGCCGGCCGAGGGGCTGTGATGCAGGAGCGCCTGGGCGAGGTGAAGGCGCAGGTCCAGGCCGCGCTGGACGGGGCCATGGCCGGCCTGCCCGCGGGCGAACTGGCCGATGCCATGCGCTATGCCTGCACCGGCGGCAAGCGCATCCGCGCCTTCCTGGCCATGGAATCGGCGCGGCTGTTCGGCCTGGGCGACGCGGCCGCGCTGCCGGTCGCGGCGGCGGTCGAGGCGCTGCATGCCTATAGCCTGGTCCATGACGACCTGCCCTCGATGGACGACGACGACCTGCGCCGCGGCCTGCCGACCGTGCATGTGCAATGGTCCGAGGCGACCGCGATCCTGGCCGGCGATGCGCTGCAAAGCCTGGCCTTCGGCCTGCTGACCGAGCCGCAGATCGGCCCGCCCGAGGCGCGGCTGGCGCTGGTGCGGGGCCTTTCGGAGGCGGCGGGCGGGCGCGGCATGGTCTGGGGCCAGGCGCTGGACATCGCCGCCGAGACCGCCGCCGCGCCGCTGGACCTTGCCGCCATCACGCGGCTGCAGCAGGCGAAGACCGGGGCGCTGATCCAGTTCGCCGCCACCGCCGGCGCGGTCATGGCCGGCAAGGATCCCGGCCCGCTGGCGGACTATGCCCGCAACCTGGGCCTGGCCTTCCAGATCCAGGACGACATCCTCGACGTGACCGGCAGCGAGGCCGAGACCGGCAAGCGCACCGGCAAGGACGGGGCCGCGAACAAGGCGACCTTCGTCTCGCTCTTGGGGCTGGAGGGCGCGCGGGACAAGGCGCGCGCGCTGGTCCGCGACGCCGAAACCGCCCTGGATGCCTATGGCGAGGGCGCAGGAAACTTGCGGCAGCTCGCGCGTTTCGTTATCGAACGCGACGCCTGACAGCCCGCCCGGAGAGGGGCAAGCCATGACCCATGAGACTTCCGACCGCCCCGCGACGCCGATCCTGGACCGGGTGCATCTGCCGTCCGACCTCAAGGATCTGACCGATCGCGAGCTGCGCCAGCTTGCCGACGAGCTGCGGGCCGAGACGGTCAGCGCCGTTTCCGTGACCGGCGGCCATCTGGGCGCGGGCCTGGGCGTGGTCGAGCTGACCGTGGCGCTGCACGCGGTCTTCGACGCGCCGCGCGACAAGATCATCTGGGACGTGGGGCATCAATGCTATCCGCACAAGATCCTGACCGGGCGGCGCGACCGCATCCGCACCCTGCGGATGGAGGGCGGGCTTTCCGGTTTCACCAAGCGGTCGGAAAGCGCCTATGATCCTTTCGGGGCCGGGCACAGCTCGACCTCGATCAGCGCGGCGCTGGGCTTTGCCATGGCGCGCGAGCTGGGCGGCGATCCGGGCGATGCCATCGCGGTGATCGGCGACGGCGCGATGAGCGCGGGCATGGCCTTCGAGGCGCTGAACAACGCCGGCGACCTGGGCAAGCGGCTGTTCGTGGTGCTGAACGACAACGAGATGTCCATCGCGCCCCCGACCGGGGCGCTGTCGCGCTATCTGACCCGGCTTTACGCCGAGGGGCCGTTCCAGGACTTGAAGGCCGTGGCCAAGGGCGCCGTCGGCTTCCTGCCGCCCAGCCTGCAAGAGGGCGCGCGCCGCGCCAAGGAGATGCTCAAGGGCATGGCCGTCGGCGGCACGCTGTTCGAGGAACTGGGCTTCTCCTATATCGGCCCGGTCGACGGCCACGACCTCGACCAGCTTCTGCCGCTTCTGCGCACGGTCAAGGCGCGGGCGACGGGGCCGGTGCTGCTGCATGTCGTGACCCGCAAGGGCAAGGGCTATGCCCCGGCCGAGCGCGCCGCCGACAAGGGCCATGCCACGGCGAAATTCGATGTCGAGACCGGGACGCAGGCCAAGGCCAAGTCGAACGCGCCCAGCTATACCTCGGTCTTCGCCCGCGCGCTGGTCGATCAGGCCAGCCGCGACGCCCGAATCGTCGCCGTCACCGCCGCCATGCCGGACGGCACCGGGCTGAACCTGATGGCCGAGCGTTTCCCGCGCCGCTGCTTCGACGTGGGCATTGCCGAACAGCATGCCGTGACCTTCTCAGCCGGGCTGGCGGCGGGGGGGATGAAGCCCTTCTGCGCGCTTTATTCGACCTTCCTGCAGCGCGGCTACGACCAGGTGGTGCATGACGTGGCGATCCAGCGCCTGCCGGTGCGCTTTGCCATCGACCGCGCCGGTCTGGTCGGGGCCGATGGCGCCACCCATGCCGGCGCCTATGACATCGCCTTCCTGGCGAACCTGCCCGGCATGGTGGTGATGGCCGCCGCGGACGAGGCGGAACTGGTGCATATGGTCGCCACCGCCGCCGCCCATGACGAAGGCCCCATCGCCTTCCGCTATCCGCGCGGCGAGGGCACCGGCGTCGAGATGCCCGAGCGCGGCGAGGTGCTGGAGATCGGCAAGGGCCGGGTCGTCGCCGAGGGCAAGCGCGTCGCCATCCTGTCCTTTGGCACCCGGCTTGCCGAGGTCATGCGCGCGCGCGAGGCGCTTTCTGCGCGCGGGATCTCGCCCACGGTGGTCGATGCCCGCTTCGCCAAGCCGCTGGACCGCGCGTTGATCCTGCGCCTGGCCCGCACGCATGAGGCACTGATCACCATCGAGGAGGGCGCGGTCGGCGGCTTCGGCAGCCTGGTCGCGCAGTTGCTTGCGGACGAGGGCGTCTTCGACGGCGGGCTGCGCTTCCGCCAGATGGTGCTGCCCGACACGTTCATCGACCACGCCAGCCCCGAGGCCATGTATCGCGACGCCCGCATGTCCGCCCCCGACATCGAGGCCAAGGTGCTGGACGTCCTGGGCGTGGCGCTGGCGAAACGGGCCTGAGAGGTGAAAATGCTGCGTATCCTTCTGACCGGCCTTGCCCTTGCCGCGCCCCTGGCGGTGCAGGCGCAGGATCATCTGCCCAACCTGTTCGACGTCACCGTGGTCGAGACCTGGGACACGCTGAACGTGCGCGAGGCGCCGGACGGCAAGGCCAAGGTCATCGGCCGGCTCGCCTCGACCGCCAAGGGCGTGGAACTGCTTTCCCGCGACGCCAGCGGCAAATGGGGCCGGGTGAACGTGGGCGAGACCACGGGCTGGGTCGCGTTGCGCTTTCTCAAGCCGCAGGCGACGGTGTGGAAACCGGCCGAGCTGCCGCTGGCGCTGCATTGCAGCGGGACCGAGCCCTTCTGGTCAGTCAAGACCGTGCAGAAGGGGCTGGTCTTCAGCGAGCCCGACCAGCCCGAGCGCCAGCTTTCGCTGCGCAAGGTCATGGATCGCGGCATCGAGGGCGAGCCCACGCGCGGCATCATCGCCGGCGACGACAAGGGGCGGCTGACCGCCTTCCTGCGGCCCGAGCAATGTTCGGACGGCATGTCGGACCGCAGCTATGCCCTGGCCGTCGCGGTGATCCTGGACGGGCAGGAGGAGCCCTCGCGCATGCTGATGGGCTGCTGCTCGATCGCGCCCTAGCAGGCTGCTGAAAAAGTCCTTGCGACAGGACAGCGCGGGCGGGGAACCGGGAAATCCGCTTCAAATTTGCCGAAAACACCCCATTTTCGGGCCGAT
>JAANMV010003183.1_pt1 | contig 14641 bp, 16 predicted proteins | sample 7279661 | NCBI WGS metagenome assembly JAANMV01 (sample SAMN14094540, study PRJNA606508) | bioreactor metagenome | isolation source: A lab-scale SPAN reactor treating ammonium-rich wastewater day 121 | place: Ireland: Galway | collected 2017-05-16 | reverse complement strand
TTTTTTGTGCTTAAAAATGAACACGAATTTCACTAATTTTCACTAATCATTTGTGCTAATTCGTGAAATTCGTGTTTTTTAATTCTCAAACACAATCAATTTCTCTTTGCAAATTAAATTAGAAAAGTAAAATTCGGTTTTTATCCATTCTAAAGTTTTGGGTTGGTAAATAAAAACATGGGTGAAATCATCTTTGTAATACCAATTTTCAAAAGGTTTTTGGTTGTTGAAAACTTCTGTTTTACAGTATAATTTACCTTTCGGAAGTAATAAGCTTTTTAGCAATTCAAATTCTTTGTAAGGTTGATGAAAATGCTCCATCACTTCGCAACAGGAAACATAATCGTATTTTTGGTTCAAAAGCGATAGTTCATTCGCAAAAAACAAATCGTAATTCTGAATGTGATAGCCTCTATCCTTCAACATTTTAGAAATGACGGGACCTGTTCCTGAACCGAAATCTAAACCTTTTGCTTCTGAAGAAAAATCTTGTAAAACAGCATTTACGATTGGTGAAACAAAGTTTTGATAGCGTTCATCATAAACATCATTGTTGTGTTTTTCGTAATGCGCTTTTTCTTCTTCAGCGGTCAAGAAAGTATCTTTTGGCCTGAAAATGCCATCGCAAGTATTACATTTATAAAACAAATGTTTCGGCTTTTCGCAAAAAAGCGTTGCTATGGAATTACATAATGGACAATTGTGCGAAATCATTTTACTCCTCCTCTTTCTTAATCACCTTTCTCGCTACTTCAATTTTATACTTCTTCCCTTTCATTTTCTCCTCTTTGATGTTTTGCAATAACGATTTTACTTTTGGATATTTCACCGCTACAAACGAAATAAAATCTTTGACTTCGATTAATCCAATATCGTCTTTTTCTAGTTTCCCTTTTTGTGAAAAGAAACCAACGATATCAATTTTATTCAACTTGTTTTTCTTTCCTCCGCTGATGTAAAGCGTTTGATATAAAGGCGCTTTTGGTAATGATTTGGCATAAGAAACATCTAAACGGGGTTTTCCGTAATCAAAATAATCGGCTTTCTTTTCGGTTTCGTTTACCAAAACATAAGCTGTTCCGGTGGCTAACATACGAGCGGTTCTTCCGTTTCTATGGGTGAATTCATCTTCTTTGGCTGGCAAATGGTAATGAATTACGTGATTCATTTCAGGAATATCCAAACCACGCGCACCTAAATCAGTTGTAATTAAATAGGAAACACTGCCATTTCTGAACTGAATTAAAGCACGTTCGCGTTCGTCTTGGTCTAATCCACCATGATAAAACGTAGAAATAATACCTTTTTGAGTCAACATATCATGAATACGTTCAACTGCTTCTCTATGGTTACAGAAAATAATCGCAGCTTCGGAATTTAAAGAGCAAATCAATTGAAACAACGAATCAATTTTGTCCTTAGATTTCGAAAATACGATACGAATATCTAAATTATCGTTCTGCTTCTCTTTCGGAATAAAATCCAAAACTTTCGGATTAACCACCTTAGTATATTTCGGAATTTCCACACCTGAAGTCGCAGAAACTAATACACGTTTATTGACTTTAGTGATTTTTCCAATGATATAAGACATTTCTTCATGGAAACCCAATTGTAACGATTTGTCAAACTCATCTAAAACATAGGTTTTTACATTTTCGGTAGCAAAACTTCCTCGTTCAATGTGGTCAGCAATTCTCCCTGGCGTTCCAATTAACAACGCTGGCGGATTGCTTAAGTTTTTAAATTCTGTTTCTATCGAGTGACCTCCATAACACGTATTAACTTTGTAGTGCGTTCCCATTTTTTTCCAAACTTGTTCAATTTGCAAACCCAATTCGCGTGATGGCACTAAAATTAAGCATTGCACACCTTTTACATCTTCCTCTAATAATTGAAAAATTGGCAATAAAAAAGCTAACGTTTTCCCCGAACCTGTTGGAGAAAGCAATAACACATTATCTTCATTCAAAATAGCTTGTTGCGCTACTTCTTGCATTTTGTTTAAACTTTGAATACCAAGATTCAATAGTACATTGTTGGAATATGGATTTTGACTCATGCGGCAAAGATAAAGCCAATTAATTAAAAATTACGAATTATAAAATTCTACCTCAAAAAGATTCTTTATTTTTGAAAATCTAATACAAATCTGCTATGCGTTTTTTACAAATAAGTTTACTTTTCTTATCGATTTCTGCGTTTTCTCAAAACAATTTTACCACACCTTTTGAACGTGGTAATGGCAATCAATCTACAACTTATGAAGAATGTATTGCGTTTTATGAAAAATTAGATGAAAATTTTTCCAATATTCAAATGATTCAAAAAGGCACCACCGATAGCGGAAAACCTTTGCATTTAGTACTTTTTTCAAGTGAAGGTAAATTTGATTTTGACGAATATTTTACTAAAAATAAAGCTGTAATTTTAATCAACAACGGCATTCACGCAGGCGAACCTGATGGAATTGACGCGACAATGATGTTGATGCGCGATTTAGCCATGGGAAAAATAAAAACGGCTAAAAACACTCTAATTGCTGCAATTCCTGTGTATAGTGTTGGAGGAATGTTGAACCGAAATTCCCATTCCAGAGCCAATCAAAATGGTCCAGAAGAATATGGTTTTAGAGGAAACGCGCGCAATTACGATTTGAATCGTGATTTTATTAAATCGGATACGAAAAATTCGAGAAGTTTTCAAAAATTGTTTACCGAATTAAATCCTGATATTTTCATAGACAATCACGTTTCTAATGGTGCGGATTATCAATATACATTTACTTGTATTGCCACCCAACACGAACGTTTGGGAAATAAATTAGGAAATTATTTCATGAATGAATTGTATCCTTCTGTCGTGAAAGATATGAACAAAAAGAAAATCGACGTAGTTCCATATGTGAATGTACACAGCACTTCACCTGACAAAGGTTTCGAACAATTTACCGATACACCAAGATATGCCACAGGCTACACTACTTTATTTCATACACTAGGATTTGTTCCGGAAACACACATGTTAAAAGTGTATAAAGAACGTGTGAAAGTGACTTACGAATTTATGGTAAGTACGATAAATTTCGCTGATGCCAATTGGCAAAAAATCAAGCAAATGCGAAAAGATGCTTTGAACGAATATCAAGCCGGAATGCCATATCCATTAGATTGGGCAATTGATTCAACAAAAGTGTCTTATATTGATTTTAAAGGTTTCCAAGGCGGTTACAAACCAAGCGATATTTCTGGAAAAGACCGTTTGTTTTACGATAAAAGCAAACCATTCACCAAGAAAATTCCGTTTTATGGGAATTATAAGCCTACAAAATTTGTAAACATTCCGAATGCATATGTTATTCCGCAATCGCAATGGCAGGTTTTGGATATTTTGAAATTGAACAATATCAATGCACATCGTCTGCAAAAAGATACCATTATTGAAGTAGAATCGTATAAAATTGAAAGCTATCAAACTTCAAAATCGCCTTACGAAGGTCATTATGCACATTACAATACGAAAGTTTCGAAATCGACTCAAAAAGTGAAATTTTTCATGGGTGATTATATGTTTTACACGAATCAACCAGGCGTGAAATATTTAGTTGAAACCCTAGAACCAGAAGCCGTAGACAGTTATTTCAATTGGAACTTCTTTGATCCTATTTTACAACAAAAAGAGTATTTTTCGAGTTATGTTTTTGAAGATTTGGCGAAAGAATTCTTGGATAAAAATCCAAAAATCAAAGCCGAATTAGAACAGAAGAAACAAAACGACAAAGCTTTCGCTGAAAACGGCGCAGCGCAATTGGATTGGGTGTACAGACAATCGCCTTATTACGAGAAAGCGCATTTGCAGTATCCAGTTTATAGAGTGAATTAGAGGAAAGAAAACTTATTCATCAAACAATATTACATGAAAAAAATATTTTTAGTATTAATAATTTCAAGTTCATTATTCATTTATGGACAAAAAGATTGTGGATTTAAAGTTGATGAAAATAAAATATTAAAAAATGAAAACTTAGATTTTTTTCTTGATAAAATGAAAAAAGAAAAATTCAATGTAACTAATAAAAAAGAAGAAATTCCGGAACAAGTTTTAGAACAATTAAAATGTCTAACAGAGGGATTTTCTATAGCAAATCCAGGAGAAAAATATCAAGATAGTGACATAATCGAATTATCAGAAAATTTACCAGGCAGAGGATTGATTTTTTTAGCAAAAAGTAAAAATAATTTAATAATGGTTTATGGAGTAACTCACGGTTCTAGGTTTGTTTTTATTAATTTTGATGAAACTACGATTAAAGATTTTTGGTGTGGAGTTAGTTTTGGAAAGCCTGAAATAAAATCTATTAAACAAATAATTAATAGAATTGAATATTATAGAGATAAAACTTGGGGTTTAAATACCAATATAATTACATATTAAAAAAAATTTTCTTTCCTTTCAAATCAAACCACTTTCTCCGCTTCAAACAACAACTTTATATTTTCGTACGAGTTCTCCAATAAAAATTTAATATCCTTAGGATTTACCCATTCTACACGTTCGATTCCTTCATCGGCTTGACCTTGTGGCGTGCCTTCGTATTTGGTACGCATTTCAAACCATTGGGTAATTTTTAGTTTATAGCGACCATTGCGTTTGAAAATATGATACGTTCTTTGTAGTTTTTCGGTGATAGCTAATCCGGTAACGCCAGTTTCTTCCTCTACTTCTCGGATAGCGGTTTCTTCAATGGTTTCGTTTTTTTCGGTACCGCCTTTTGGTAAATCCCATTTGCCGTTTCTAAAAATAAAAAGCACATCGCCGTCTTTGTTGTAAACCAATCCACCACCTGCTTTTTCAACGGGTAATTTCGCGCGAAGCGTTTTCATTATCAATTTTTCATCGGGATGATACAGAAAAGCTTTCTGAATTTTATTCTGAAAAATTTTAACGATTAACTTTTTGATATCAACACTTTCCAATAAAAAAAGTTTGAAATCGGTTTCTTTTTGAACCTGATTTGTCAAAAAAAGTGGCTTATCGTTCACAAAAACTTTATACATTTGCAATATGATTTTTAATAACAACACAGCACAACAAACAGCCGAATTGCTTTTACAAATAAACGCAATTAAATTAAATTCTAAAAATCCTTTTACGTGGGCTTCAGGCTGGAAGTCTCCAATTTATTGTGATAACCGCATAATCCTTTCATTTCCAGCGGTTAGAAACTATATTCGCGATGAATTTGCGAAACATATTGAAGATAAATTTGGCAAACCAGATGTGATTGCAGGCGTTGCAACAGGCGCTATTGGTATCGGAATTTTAGTTGCCGAAGCGATGGGATTACCTTTCGTATACGTTCGTCCAGAACCAAAAAAACACGGAAGACAAAACCAAGTAGAAGGTTTCTTGCAAAAAGGACAAAATGTGGTTGTCGTAGAAGATTTAATTTCAACTGGAGGAAGCAGTTTATTAGCAGTTGAAGCTTTACGAAATGAAGGAGCCAACATCAAAGGAATGGCGGCAATTTTTACGTATGGTTTTCCAGTTTCAAAGGAACGTTTTGAAGCAGCGAATTTGGATGTTTTCACACTAAGTAATTACGAAAATCTATTACAAAAAGCGGTTGATAAACAATATGTTTCAGAAAACGAATTGGAAACATTAAGCGCTTGGAACGCTAATCCTTCTGAATGGAATGTAGAAGTTTAAATCACACTCAATATACTATCAACAATAAACAAAAAAATATGAACTTAGAAAGTCCAAAAGTAAACGTAGCAAAATCGGCTGAATATTTATTCAACGCTTTGAACGACGTAAAGAATTTCGAAAAATTAATGCCTGAAAATATCGCAAAATTTGAAGTAATCGACGAAAATTGCTTTGAATTCGGATTAAAAGGAATGCCAGAAATTAAATTGGTAAAAAAATGGGGAACTCCAAATTCGCAAATCGTTTTAGGAGCAGCTTCAAGTAAATTACCTTTTACATTAACTGGAAATTTAAACGCTATTGATGCTGATAATACTGAAGTTCAATTAGCTTTTGAAGGTGATTTCAATCCAATGATGGCAATGATGATCAAAGGACCAATTACCAAATTTATTGAGACATTAGCTCAAAATATGGGGAAATTGTAGTTTCCTAAATAATTTATTGAACGAACACGAATTACACGAATTATCACGAATGTTAATTAGGTAATTCGTGTTTTTTTATGTTCTAAATCGAAGTGACGGTAATAGTTATGCTTGTTTCAAAGCCTCAACCAGCAAATCAATATCTTCTTTCGTATTAAAATGACTGAATGAGATGCGTAAACTTGGTTTTTTTGTCTCCTCTGCTGATAAAAACTCGGCTAAAACGTGTGATGGTTTTACACTTCCACTTTGGCAAGCACTTCCGCGTGAAACCGCTATTCCTTTCATATCCAAAGCGAATAATAACATAGAAGTCTTTTCTTCCGATAAAGGCAATTGGACGTTTAAAAGGTTATAAAACGTATTTTCTCCATTGATTTTCACTTCTGGAAATATTTTTTTCAATTCCGAAATACAATACTCTTTTAAATCGGAAATATATTGTGTATCGCTTTCTAAATTCGCGTAAGCTAATTCTAAAGCTTTTGCCATTCCTACGACTTGATGTACGGCTTCGGTTCCGGCGCGCATCCCTTTTTCTTGCTCGCCACCAAAAATCATCGGTTGTAGCATGGAATTCTTTTTTATGTAGGCAAACCCAACTCCTTTTGGACCATGAAATTTATGGGCAGAAGCCACTAAAAAGTCAACTCCCAACTCTTGCACATCTAAATTCGTTTTTCCGATAGATTGCACCGTATCGCAATGGAAAAGAGCTTTTGCATACTTGCATAGCTCCGAAACGCGTTTGATGTCTAAAATCGTTCCTATTTCGTTATTTACGTGTATTAGCGATACTAATGTTGGAACATCTGAATGCAATTTAGCAGCCAAATCATGGTAATCGATGTTTCCGTTTGGTAAAATCGTAACATATTCGACTTGAATTCCGAATTCCTTTACTAAATGTTCGACTGTGTGCAACGTAGCATGATGTTCAATTTTAGTCGTGATAATACGTTTAATTCCCAAATCTTTCACAGCGCTGGTTAAAATCCAGTTCGTAGCTTCAGTGGCACTTGAAGTAAAAATAATTTCAGATGCTTGTGCATTTAGTAATTTCGCAATGGATTTACGTGATGATTCTAACAATGTCTTGGCGCTTCTCCCAAAACTATGGGTAGAAGATGGGTTTCCGAAATCGTTTTGAAGAACGTTCATCATAGCAGTAATTACTTCTGAGTGAATTTGCGTTGTTGCGGCGTTATCTAAATATACTTTTCTCATAGGGCAAAGATACAAATCATTTTATTTTGGAAATCTTAAAATCAATTCGGATGGAAATTAACAAACTTTAGCAAATTAATAAATTAAAACCTTTATTTTTGTTGCATAAATTCGATGAATAAATGAAAAAACTTATAGTTTTAGTAGCCTCAGTATTTATGCTACAAGCGTGTGATGATGGCGATATTACGCTAGAATCGTTCAATTTCAATCCCGATAATGTTGATAATTGTCCGAATAACAATCTTGTATTCAACATTAATAGAAATGAACTTTTATTACTAAATTTAGAGGCATCTAGTTTTTTAAACGAAGAGACTCCAGATGGTAGTCCAAGAATCGTTAATATAAATTCGAGCAATCAAATATTCTACAGAATTTATTCAGGAAACTTGTCTTCTAACAATATTTGTTCAACAATTCCACCTGCAAATCCAGTTGTTCAAAACGAATGGATTGCTACTGGAGGAACTATAGAAATTATCACAGATAAGCTTTTTGCGGCAGACGGAGTTACTGTTACGGGCTATACTCATAATATTAAATTTAAGAATGTGAATTTTTCTGGCTCTTCAAATTCGTTCAGTTTTACAGAATATATTTTTGGAAATTACGAAACTGAAGAGTAAAAAATACTTAAAAAAACAAAAGGACTATTCAAAATTGAGTAGTCCTTTTTTTATTTCTTGAAGTGAAATTAAGGTAAAATTATGACGTCTATAATTACTTCACATTTTGCTTAATGTAAACTTCAGTTGCTCCCAAACCATATTTTTGATAGTTCGCATCTTGGAATGAAATGTTATCATAACGTCCCAACATAAAATCTAATTCGGCTTTCAAAACACCTTCACCAACGCCGTGAATAAATACCACTTTTGGCATCCGATTTTTGATAGCAAAATCGAGTTGGCGTTTTGCAGTTTCCATTTGCAATGTGAGAATATCATAGTTGTTCATTCCGCGTTTTGAAGGTACTAATTTTTCGATATGCAAATCCACTTCTAAGACAAATTCATCCTTACGAGAACGCTTTTCTTTTACAAAACTGCGCTTTTTTGGCTCTTCTTTATCCTTTAAGACCGAACCTAAACTTTGAGTAGAGAAAAAACCACTTAACTCATTGGAATTATTTATTTTAACTAATTCGTTGACAAAAAATGTCATCACAAATTTATCAGTGGTTTCCACCGAAATTTGATCATTATTAACCTTAATTACTACTCCCGAAATGTCGTCGTCTAAAACCGCTACCTTATCTCCTATTTCAAATTTCTGTGTCATGTTCTTCTTCGTTTTCTCCATCATTTTTAGATGGAATTTTCTTCATCAATCTAAATAATCCAAACATAAAAACAGCCATTGCTCCTATCATGATAAATCGATTTGGAGCTGGTTTTGATTGTTCAATCATGGCAAAAATTCCAACTGCGGCAAACATCAAAATGTATAAAAATTGCTTCATAATTTTTACTTTAAATTAAGTTTTCAAAAGTAGTGTTTTTAAAATTAGTATTTGATTTTGAACTTTTTTTTGTAAACTTGTGAAACAAATTTTAACCACAAAAAAAGCAAAATGGAAGAACACATGTTACCTTGTATGAACAAACAACTTTTTGGAGTTGAATGTCCAGGTTGTGGTACACAAAGAGCCATCGCTTTTTTATTAGAAGGAGAATTTTGGGAAGCCTTTAAAATATTTCCTGCGATTTATACTTTAGGTTTGTTTTTTATCCTTTTAGGTCTACACCTATTAGACAAGAAAAGAAATTATGCTAAACTTGTTATCGCTAGTGCTATTTTAAATGGAGCTGTTATACTAATAGCTTATTTTATCAAAATTTATTTCAATACCGTAACCAATTAAACTTTATCAATATGGAAAATCAAAAATTACCTAATGCCACCGCAGTACTTATTCTGGGGATTTTTTCAATCTTAACTTGTTGTTGTTATGGAATTATTAGTATTGTCCTTGGAGCTATTGGATTAGTTTTAGCAAATAAAGATGCTAAACTATATGCAGAGAATCCGAGTGCATACACTAACTACAACAATTTAAAAATAGGTAAAATTCTAAGTATCATTGGAATTGCATTAGGAGTTATTTACTTAATTTATGTAATCTTTTTATTCTCTACTTTAGGAATGGAAGGCATCGAACAAATGCAAGAAGAAATGATGAGAAGATACGGAGGACAATAATTAAAATATTTCTTACTCACTAAAAAGAACGCTATCAATAAGTTAGCGTTCTTTTTTTTATCCAATAACAACTCATTAACAAATCGTTTACAACACTTTTTTTGAGTTTGGCACAGCAATTGGAATTCCCTAATCAAGCAACCGTTTTAGAAACGAGTTTTAAAATGAAGTTGCCAAAACTTTTAAATTGTTGTATCATGAAATCGAAGATTCACGAATTCCGAAAACTAAATGTGTACATCATGAGTAAAAAAATTACACTTTTAGTAGTAGCCAGCTTCATACTGGTAGGAAGTATGGCTTATGCGTCAGAAAACCCTGTTTTTTCTGACAACAGAAACAGAAGAGGGTATTACATCGATTATAGAGATGCAGAGCCAATTATCTTCAGAGAACGCGGAATTGAGTTTATGTTGTTTCCAAATGGCGAATTTGACTTCAACACAAGACCATCAGGACCAAGATATGCTGTAAACGGAACCAATGGCGCTCCTGGAACTAGAGGTTATTATGGCCCTTCTGAAAGAGGCGTTCGTGTAGAACACGATAACTTTGGTAGAGTAAGACGTGTAGGAAATGTGTACATCAACTACGATGCTTTTGGAAGAGTAAAACGTATTGGAACGATTTATATGACTTACAATAGTTTTGCGGTAACAAGAGTTGGAAACATGCGAATTATATACGACAGAAGAGGCCGAATTGTAGATGTATTTGGTTTTATCAACCACGCTAACAGCGGTTATTTCTACAACCCTAGAGGCTCTCATTATGCTGGAGGTAACGGAGGTTATAGTTACGGAGACGATTACGACGATGATTACGGAAGTGATGAAGACTATTACTACTACAGAAAAGATGGTTCTAAAGCAAAAATGACAGCTGATGACGTGAAAGAAATCAAAAGAGAAACTTTAGAAACAAAGAAAGATAAATAATAATTGGTTGGTTAGTTTGTTTTTTAATCCTGCGGATTCTGGGAAGATGAAGCAGGATTTTTATTTATTAAAAAACCTCTTAAAAACAGAAGTCATCACAAAATTAATATCTGAAGAAATTTTCAAATAATAACTCAATCCTAAATAGAAAATAGTCACTAAAATCGATTTCAAGATAATATTTATAAAAGGATGAAAACTAAAATCCCAATAGTAAAACACTCCAAAAGTTACGATTGCTAAACCTAAAGCTACAATCGTATTTTTAGTAAACGGGAATAGCTCCATTTTAAGCACAACAAACAGCAATTTAGCTAAACTATATAGCGTAATTGAAATTAAGGTTGCTATTGCAGCTCCATTCAAGCCATAAAGCGGAATGAAGATCATATTTAGAGAAACTGTTAGAAAGACTAAGAACAATCCTAAAAACAAAACCGCTCTGTAATACTTCGAATTAAAAATAATCGAATTGTTGTTTCCCAAAATCAAATCGAAATACTTAGAAATTCCAATTAGGAAAACGACAGCTATTCCTTCGCCATATCCTTTAGGTAAAACCGTGTATAATTGATTGATATTGACTAAAATTCCAACTAAAATTAAACCACCAATAACCTGAAGTGTAATCGAAGACTTTTTATATAATTCGTTTAATTCCTCATGCTTGTTTTCGCTCATTAATTTGGCTGTAATGGGATACGTGATTTGGTGCATCGCACGACTTGGCACTGCAATCACAGTCGCAATAAATATAGCAACCGAATAAAAAGCGATATTATCGATATTGATATAAAAATTTAGCATGAATTTATCGACATCTAACAACATATTGGCCACACTTCCTGATAAGATAATAAAGAAACAATAGGTTAGAATGGCTTTATAATTGTCTGGAAAAACTAATTTTAAATGTGGTAATTTCACTTTCATCGCATAAAAAAACATGGTTAAAAGCGATAAAAAGTAAATTCCCATCAAGGCAAAAACGAATTGTTGTGGCGAAATCACATCAAAATAAACCGTAAATAAGAAGATGGAAATCAGAATCCGAAGTAACACTTCTTTCACAAAACTTCCATAAACCGATTGCAAATGTACTTTTACCCAAGCATAAAAAATCTCAAAATACCCCATACAAAGCCCGATTACTGGAATTTGCCACACATAATCGTAAACAATTGGGTTTTTCTGCGATAATAATTCGGCAATTTGATGATAGCCTAAATAACCTATTAAACTTATAGGAAGTACAATCAATAAAGGCAAAACCAAAACAAATGTTAGAAATTGTGATTTTTTCTCTTCCGTTTCGTATTCGTTATAAAATTTTACCAATGTATTATGAACTCCAAACGCCATCAAGGGCATCATAATATTGGCAGCGGACAAAATAAATCCGACTAAACCATAAAAAGTATCACCTAAAAATTGTCCATACATAAACAACGTATTAATCGCGCCAATTCCAAAACCGATATAGGTTACGATGGTGTTTTTAATCGATTGTTTGATGACAATTCCCATTTTTTTTAGTGAAAAGTGATTAGTGATTAGTGATTAGCAGTTTAGCTAACTTTTCCGTCAATGATTTTCTGCTATATTGTTGCAAACCAACAGGATATACTTTTAAATTATTTTGTTGATATTGCTCAAAACAAATCAGAATTTGTGCTTTTAACGCTTCTAATTCGTCATATTTGAAGAAAGTTCCAGTATTGGTTTCTTTTATGATTTGAGCAAAATCAGCATTTTCAGGTCCGATAGCGATAATTGGTCGCTCTGAAACCATATATTCGAATAATTTTCCAGGAATAATGCATTTGGTTTCATCAGAATCAATTTCGATAAGTAATAATACTTGCGAACTTCTTTGTTCGATTATCGCTTCATCATGTGGTAAATAACCTAAATGATTCACGTATTTTTCCAACTTGAATTCATTTATAGCTTGAATTACCTCAGCACTCACCGCTCCTATCAATTTTAATTGGAACTGTTTTTTGAATTCTGGATTTTCTTTGGTTAATTCTTTCAAAGCCTTCCACAAAATTCTTGGATTTCTAGCCGATAAAAACGAACCAATATGTGCTAAAGTGAATTTTTCGTCCAAAGGTTTTTTATTTACTTGTTCCACATCATAACCATTAGTAATCACTTCGATTGGTTTTGAAGTAATAGCTTCAAATTCTGTTTTTGTGGTAGGAGACGTTACTAAAAGGCGGTCGCAAGTCGTCATGACTTCCTTTTCTAAATCTTTATGTTTTTTGGCAGCCCAAGTACTCAATTTTAATTGTTTGTGATAGCCAATTGTTGTCCAAGGATCACGAAAATCGGCCAACCAAGTGATGTTTAGTTCTTTTTTTAATTGTAAACCAATCAAATGCAAACTATGTGGTGGACCTGTTGTAATTATTGTATCGATTTGATTTTCTTGAAGGTATTGTTTCAAGAATTTAACAGAAGGTTTGACCCAAAAAACTCTCGCATCTGGAATAAAAACGTTACCACGAATCCAAAGCATTGCTTTTTCAATAAACGACTGCTTTTTTTGATTTGGAATAATTCCGGAACTGATTTTTTTAGTCTTATTTTTCGAAAAAATCGAAGCCAATCCGTAAGGTTCAAAAATTGGTTGTTTGATGACAATAGCTTTATCTGAAACTTCACTCATTAATTTCTCATCAATCAACGGATAAGTTGGATTTTCAGGAATATAAACGTGAGGTTCGATATTAAAATCAGGTAAATATTTAACAAATTTTAACCAACGCTGTACCCCTGGACCTCCTGCTGGTGGCCAGTAATACGAAATAATTAATATTTTTTTTGTTGGTTTCAATGTCAAGTTCTAAAATGATATTCTGTCAAGCTGAACTCGTTTCAGCTTCTAAATTATAAGTGAGATACTGAAATGAATTCAGCATGACAAGATTCTATACTTTTTTCTTTCTCTCAAAATAAACTCCAGCTCCAATTAATAAAAGCATTCCGATTGAACTCATTAACGCAATAGTACTTCCTGTTTTTACCACTTCTGGTTCAAATTTGAATTCAATAGTGTGTTTTCCTGCTGGAATTTGTAAGCCTCTTAAAACATAGTTTACATTTAAAATTTCAGCCTCTTTTCCATCAATTGTGGCTTTCCAACCGTTTTTATAATACATTTCTGAGAAAACGGCGAAGCCTTCATTACTACTATTTGAAACGTATTTTAATTGATTTGGTTTGTAAGAAACCAATTGAATTGAAGCTAATGAATCTTTTATAAAATCTTGCTTTTGAAATGCTTTACTGTAACTTTTCGAATCACTAACTCCTTTACTATCTGATCCATTTGAAATAATCGCAATATTTTTATTATCCAAACTATCCAACGCTTTCATTTCTTCATTGGCAGAATTAACAAACTTAATTTTCTCCACAAACCAAGCATTTCCATTGGCTGCTGGATTTTGTAACGCTAATTTTTGTCCGTTTTCATCTGATTGAATAACGTATTTTACGTTTAACATATTTAGCACACGAACGTTATTTTTAGCGATTTGGTAGTCGAATAATTGTTGCATTCTTCTTGGTTTCGCGGCATGATATCCACCGATTGATTTATGGAAAAATGAGGTTCTCGCACTACTCATTCCACCATCTACTTCAAAAACTCGGAAATGCGTTGTATCTTCAAGAATTCTTTGGTCGGCTTCCGTAGGTTCAAATGGCATATCTACTTCACGAGCGCTTCTGAATTGGTCTGGATTGTTGTTTACATAGCGTTTATCAACCATAAACAAGTCGAAAACCATTAAAATTCCAACTGCAATAATCGCCGTAGTCTCCTTCATCATATTTTTCACGAAAAGGAATAGAACCGCAAATGTTAATCCCACAAACAACATCGAACGCAATACATCCGAAGTGTAAAGTGTTTCACGGTCTAATTTTAAAGTTCGGATGAATTCGTCTCCATAAGCTTGAGCATACATGGCATCGTTAGCCGAAGAGAAATTAAACATTCCTTTTATTAAAAATAAAACCACTAAAAGTCCGAATGTAATAGCTCCAGATTTCCAAAGGGCGTTCCATTTTGCTTTTTCATCTTCTTGTTTAAAGAATTGATATAATCCTAAAATA
>JAANMV010003179.1_pt1 | contig 14654 bp, 16 predicted proteins | sample 7279661 | NCBI WGS metagenome assembly JAANMV01 (sample SAMN14094540, study PRJNA606508) | bioreactor metagenome | isolation source: A lab-scale SPAN reactor treating ammonium-rich wastewater day 121 | place: Ireland: Galway | collected 2017-05-16 | reverse complement strand
GCGCTTGGACTCCGTTAATTAACAATCCTTACAATGTTTTAGATATTGGTGCTGGAACTGGGATTTTATCTTTAATGTTAGCCCAAAGAAGTAACGCTGAACAAATCGACGCCATTGAAATTGACGAAGACGCTTACGAACAATGTGTTGAAAATTTTGAAACTTCTCCTTGGGGAGATAAATTATTTTGTTTTCATGCGGGTTTGGATGAATTTGTAGACGAACCTGAAGATGAATACGATTTGATTATTTCCAATCCGCCTTTTTATACAGACGATTATAAGTCTGATAATACTTCAAGAGATTTAGCGCGTTTTGAAGACGCTTTACCTTTTGAAGAATTGATTGAAGCGGCTGCTTTATTACTTTCGGATAACGGAATTTTCTCGGTGATTATTCCTTACAAAGAAGAAGACCGATTTGTTGCTATGTGTAAAGAATTGGATTTGTTTCCATTAAAAATTACTCGTGTAAAAGGCACGCCAACATCAGAAATTAAAAGAAGTTTATTATCTTTTTGTAGAATGGAACAAACTCCTTTAATCGATGAGTTAGTTATTGAAATTTCGAGACATAATTACACTCCTGAATACATCGAATTAACGAAAGAATTCTACTTGAAGATGTAACCCTAGCCCAGATGGTAGCGGCATCCTTTTTGTTTTTCGAGCATTTCTTTTACAATGAAATAACGAATTGTTTTTAGAATTCGATAAAAACAAAAAGATTTAGCGGACAGCTGGAAAAAGCTTCTTAAAAAATTATAACACTTGTTCATTGATTTGTTAAAAATCTTTACTTACTTTTGTGACTTTCAAATCAAAAACTATGAGACCAGACTTATTTCAATCTCCAGATTATTATTTATTAGACGAATTATTATCTGACGAACATAAAATGGTACGTGATGCTGCACGTGCTTGGGTAAAAAAAGAAGTATCTCCAATTATTGAAGAATACGCACAAAGAGCAGAATTTCCAAAACAAATTGTAAAAGGTTTAGGTGAAATTGGTGGATTTGGTCCGTATATTCCTGTAGAATATGGTGGTGCTGGATTAGATCAAATTTCGTACGGCTTAATCATGCAAGAAATTGAAAGAGGAGATTCGGGTGTACGTTCGACTTCATCGGTTCAATCTTCATTGGTAATGTATCCAATTTGGAAATACGGAAACGAAGAACAAAGAATGAAATATTTACCAAAATTAGCCACAGGAGAAATGATTGGTTGTTTTGGTTTAACAGAGCCAGATTACGGTTCAAATCCAGGTGGAATGGTAACTAATTTTAAAGATATGGGCGATCATTATCTTTTAAATGGTGCTAAAATGTGGATTTCGAATGCGCCTTTTGCTGACATTGCAGTAGTTTGGGCTAAAAATGAAGAAGGAAGAATTCACGGATTAATCGTGGAAAGAGGAATGGAAGGTTTTTCAACTCCAGAAACTCACAATAAATGGTCGTTAAGAGCTTCAGCTACTGGAGAGCTTATTTTTGACAACGTAAAAGTTCCAAAAGAAAACTTATTACCAAACAAATCTGGATTAGGAGCTCCACTAGGCTGTTTAGATTCGGCACGTTATGGAATTGCTTGGGGAGCTATTGGAGCAGCAATGGATTGTTATGATACTGCTTTGAGATATTCAAAAGAAAGAATTCAGTTTGACAAACCCATTGGAGCTACTCAATTACAACAAAAGAAATTAGCTGAAATGATTACTGAAATCACGAAAGCGCAATTATTAACTTGGAGATTGGGTGTTTTAAGAAACGAAGGGAAAGCTACTTCAGCTCAAATTTCGATGGCAAAAAGAAACAACGTTGACATGGCGTTAACGATTGCTCGTGATGCACGTCAAATGCTAGGTGGAATGGGAATTACAGGTGAATATTCAATCATGAGACACATGATGAATTTAGAATCTGTAGTGACTTATGAAGGAACTCACGATATTCACTTGTTAATTACAGGTATGGATGTAACTGGTTTCCCTGCATTCAAATAATTAAACAATAGATAAAATTGATACAAAATGCTTCTCTTTTTAGGGAAGCATTTTTACATTTGTAGTGTACAGATTCAAAACCAAAAGAGGTTAGAATTTCGTATGTAGAAATAAAAATTGCCCTATGAATATTCAAACCATAAACCAATCGATTCAAAATCAAAAAGAACAATTATTAAATCATTCGTTATACAATAAAGTAAAAACGATAGACGATTTGCATTGTTTCTTAGAAAACCACATTTATGCAGTATGGGATTTTATGTCGTTATTAAAAGCATTGCAAAACAAATTGACTTGCACTACTACTCCTTGGTTACCCATTGGAAATCCAGAGATTCGTTATTTAATTAATGAAATAGTTGTAGCAGAAGAAACCGATTTAACATTGGACGGAACTCGTCAAAGTCATTTTGAAATGTATTTGGATGCTATGACACAATGTGGTGCTTCGACAACTCAAATCAATTCTTTTTTGAAGAATGTAGAAGAAACGAAAAATATTTTTGTATCCATAAAGCAAAGTGATTTACATCCGAATGTGAAAGCGTTTTTGGATTTCACTTTCCGTGTGATTGAACAAGGAAAACCACATGAAATTGCGGCTGCCTTTACTTTTGGAAGAGAAGATTTAATTCCCAATATGTTTACCGAAATCTTGAAAAACTTTCAGCAAAACTTCCCCGAAACAGATTTGTCAAAACTAATTTACTATTTCGAAAGACATATTGAATTAGACGCTGACGAGCACGGACCAATGGCAATGCAAATGATTGCTGAACTTTGCGGCGATTCTGAACAAAAATGGAATGAAGTTCAAGAAGTTTCGATTACAGCTTTAGAAAAAAGAATTGGACTTTGGAATGCCATTGAAGAGCAAGTAGAACATAAACATGAATTGGTATAAAATGAAAAGCGAGAATTTCTTCTCGCTTTTTTATTGTTCTGGTGCTATTTCAATTTCTAAACCTTCTAAATCTTCCGTGATTGGAATTTGGCAACCTAATCTCGAATTATCCTTTACGTGATATGCTTCCCAAAGCATAGCTTCTTCATCTGGATTGCGTTCTAAAGAAACTACATCATTTAAAATATAACACTGACAAGAAGCGCACATCGCCATTCCGCCACAAACACCAACAGTTCCTTCTTCGGCTAATTCATAAGAACGAATTAACTCCATGATGTTCATGTTCATGTCGGTTGGCGCTAACACTTCGTGTTTAACTCCGTTTCTGTCGGTTATGAAAATGGTTACGTCTTGGCTCATATTAATCAATCGATTTTACAACGGCTTTTTCTGCTTCTTTTCTTGTCCCATCAAAACCATCAACTCCAGAAACGGTGGTATATTTCAATACGTAACGTTTTCCAGGATTGATTCGGTTGTACACACTTTGGCACATTAAAGTGGCTTCGTGAAATCCACATAAAATCAACTTTAATTTTCCTGGATAGGTGTTTACGTCACCAATAGCGTAAATTCCGTCGATATTGGTTTGATAATCTAATGCGTTATTTACTTTAATGGCGTTCTTTTCGATTTCTAATCCCCAGTTAGCAATTGGACCTAATTTTGGTGTTAATCCAAAAAGTGGAATGAAATAATCGCATTCGACTTTCATTCTAGCGCCGTTAATTTCGATGTCAACAGCGGTAATTCTTTCGCTGCCATTAAATCCAACCACTTCTGCAGGAGTAACTAATTTAATTTTACCCGCATTCTTTAATTCTTGTACTTTTTCAACCGAATCTAAAGCACCACGAAATTCGTTTCTTCTATGTACCAATGTCACGGAATTAGCAACATTAGACAAGAAAATACTCCAATCTAAAGCGGAATCTCCACCGCCAGCAATTACGATATTTTTTCCACGGTATTTTTCTGGATCTTTTACGAAGTAATCTACCCCGCGATCTTCTTTTTCGTAGAATTCGATATCTTTTAGAACAGGTTTTCTTGGTTCGAAAGTTCCTAATCCACCAGCAATCGCAACTGCTTTTGCATGATGCTGTGTTCCTTCATTAGTGGTTACTATAAAAGTTCCGTCTTCTAATTTTTGGATGGTTTCTGCTGTTTCTCCTAAAGTAAATCCAGGTTGAAACTGTTTGATTTGTTCCATCAAATTATTCACTAGTTCTCCAGCTAAAACTGAAGGATAACCGGGAATATCGAAGATTGGTTTTTTAGGATATAATTCTGCTAATTGTCCACCAGGTTGTGGCAAAGCATCAATAATATGACATTTTAATTGTAAAAGTCCGGCTTCGAAAACGGCAAAAAGTCCCGTAGGACCAGCACCGATTATAAGAATATCTGTTTGAATCATTTTTTTAATTTTGAAAGTAGCAAAGTAACAAACTCGTAAAGTGTAGAAATATGATTTATATCATACTATTGCTTTACTAGGCAATATTTTCTACGGTTTCAATTTGAGGAACATACTTTTTAATTGTGGTTTCCACACCAGCTTTCATCGTGCTGATACTTAAACTACAATTGGTACATGCACCTTCTAAACGAACTTTAACATGTTTGTCTTCAATAATTTCTACTAATGAGATGTTGCCACCATCCGAATTCAAAAACGGACGAATTTCGTTTAGTGCTTTTTCAACATTCTCCTTTATTTCTAGTGTAGTCATATTTTTGATGTGTCAATTTTTCAATGTATCAATGTGTCAATATGTTTCAATTTTTAAATTAGCTAATTGACACATCGACTAATTGATAATTATTTTTTTACAGCAGAACAACCTGCCATTGTTGTTATTTTGATAGCTTCTGTTGGCGGTAATGTTTCGTTACGATTTACCGTTTCTTGCACTACATTTCTTGTGATATTTTCGAAAACACCTTCTAAAACTGAAGCCGTTTGCAATGCTGCTGGGCGACCGTAATCTCCAGCTTCACGAATACTTTGCACTAATGGCACTTCTCCTAACAAAGGCACTTGTAAATCTTCTGCTAAGTTTTTAGCCCCTTCTTTACCAAAGATATAATATTTATTTTCAGGAAGTTCTTCTGGAGTGAAATATGCCATATTTTCGATAATTCCTAAAACCGGAACATTAATCGATTCTGACATAAACATTGAAACTCCTTTTTTAGCATCAGCTAAAGCAACTGCTTGGGGTGTACTTACTACAACAGCTCCCGTAATTGGCAACGATTGCATAATTGATAAGTGAATGTCGCCTGTTCCTGGTGGTAAATCGATTAGCATGAAATCCAATTCGCCCCAGTTGGCATCAAAAATCATTTGATTTAGAGCTTTGGCAGCCATAGGACCTCTCCAAATAACGGCTTGGTCAGGTTTTGTAAAAAATCCGATAGACAAAATTTCTACTCCATAACTTGAAACAGGCTGCATTTTTGATTTTCCATCCACCTCAACTGAAATAGGTTTCGAATTTTCAACATCAAACATTATGGGCATTGAAGGTCCATAAATATCAGCATCTAAAACCCCAACTTTGAATCCCATTTTAGCTAATGAAACAGCTAAATTTGCTGTAATTGTAGATTTACCAACACCACCTTTTCCAGAAGCAACAGCGATAATATTTGAAATTCCTGGAATTTGTTTTCCGCGAATCAAATTAGGATTTTCTGGTTTTTCTGGTGCTTCTACTTTGATGTTTACTTTTACTTTCGCTTTTTCGTATACTTTCTCGTGAATTACCTTGATAATATCTACTTCAGCACGTTTTTTAATATGCAAAGCAGGTGTTGATAAAAGTAAATCTACTACAACCTCATCGCCGAAAGTAATTACATTTTGAACTGCACCACTTTCCACCATATTTTTTCCTTCACCAGCTACCGAAATAGTTTCTAATGCAGCTAAAATTTCTTTTCTATCTAATTTCATTTTTTCGATTTTTTAATAAATCAGTTTAAAGCAGAATAATTTACGTTTTTATTCAGACTGATTTTAGATTGCAAAGATAATAAGAAGTTTAGGAGTTTAAAACTTTAAAAGTTTAAAGTTTTTATAATTTGATAGTTAGAATCTATTATGAAATAAAAAAGCAACCTTTCTTAAAAAGATTGCTTTCCTAAACTAATTGAAAAAGTATTATTAATACTGTAAGAACAAATTAAAATTGATATCAACATTGTCATTAACTACCACCATGCCTAATAATTTTTTAGGAGATTTCAATTTAAAATCTTTGATATTTAACTTTAATAGCCCTTTAACATTATTTGTGTTTGAATTAAAAATTACTGGAACTAAATATTCTTTTTCAACGCCAGCGATTTTTACGTTTAATTTTGCGGTTATGTTTTCTTTTGCAGTATTAATCTCTTTTACATTTATCACAATATGAGGATATTCATCCGCTTTGAGTATGGATTTGAAATCTTTTGTAATCATTTTATGAGCACAATCAAAACCAGTACTTTTTATAGCTATTTTAGCCCCATCTAATAGAATTTTACTACTATTTCTAGCTATTGAAACTTGTAAATCATTTTCAATAAAATCTGAATTGTATTTGCATTCAAAACTATTGACATTTGATTTCCCTTTAATTGTCACCTCACTTTTATTTGTGATTTTGACTTTAGTTTGATTTTTAGAAAAACCAAAACTCAAAAGAATAATAACTGTTATAATGCCTATTGTTTTCATAACCTTAAAGTAAAAGCGAAAAGCTAAACACTTTTCGCTTTTAAATTTACTATTTTTTTTAGAAACTAATTACTGCTTCTGCGATAAATCCACTGAATTTACCTCCATCAAATCTACTACCTGGAGCATAACCATCGTAAGTTTGGTTAACGTATTCCACTTTTGCTAAGATGTTTTTTGTCATAAACCAACCTGCACCTAAAGAAACTCTTTGTACGTCGATATCTTGAGTTGCATTTAATTCTCCAGAAACTGAATTGTAACGACCTGCTACGTATAAGTTTTCATCTTTACCAAAACGGTATAATAAATCTGCTCCTAATTGAGTAAAGTTTCTTCTATCTGTTTCAGCAAATGTTCTTCCTGATACTGTTTCAAATAAACCAAAGAACTCAAAACCTTTATATTTAACAAATGGGTTAACCATAATTGCAGTTAATTTATTTGTAAATCCAGGAGTAACTAATCCAGAAGAGGGCTGAGCAGATGAAGTCGCTGTTGTAGGCTCCATTACGAAGTAGTATCTTGATCCTGCTCTATCACCACCATATAAGTAAGTTCTTGCAGAATGAGCTGAGTTATAGATAGAACCTGTAATTCTAAATCTTAAATCTGTATTTAATTGTTTGTCATATCCTAACTTAGCCATAACTGATGGGCTTGTAGCACTTGGTGCGTTTGCTCCTTGGTTTAATTTACCGTTAGTAGCTCCAATCATCGAAATGAAACCATTTTTTCTAAAGTAAACTTCTGCTCCAACCTCAGTTGTGAAAGCGTCCATGATATAGTTTCCTACAAATGGGTTATAAATAGCTTGGGCATTATCTGAACGTCTAAAGTGTGCATCACCATAGTTGTTTTCCATATGTCCAATGTTAATTGTAACATATTTCATTGTCTCAGCTAATAAACCTTCTTTGATGAAATCCAAGTTATCAATTTGGAAATATCCACCTTTTACATAAGGTTCTGGATGGCGACGAGAAGATAAATACGTTCTCAAATGCATTCTTACCCCTTTTGCTAAAGCTACGTCTAAATCCAAATTGGCAGTAGCTAAGTTAAAATTGTTTCCAATAGGAATTAAAGCCTCTGCTCCAGTTGCATTTTCATGATCTAAAGCTTGATATTGAAGTGTTGATGCTCCACCAACTCTTACTTTAACATCTGTAAAAGTAGAAGCGGTATCTTTTGGACTTTCAAATACATTAATACCTCTTTTATCAGGTTGTCTGAAATTGTCTAAATCCCTGTTTTGAGCCTGTATTCCTGTACTTAAGCCTAAGGCTGCAACGACTAACGAAAATTTAATAAATGTTTTCATGATTTTTAAAATTTAATATGTGTGTTTTAGTTATAAGTTCTTGTTTGTATTAATTGTAAGTAACTTTGAAATCAACTGTTACATCTTTACCCGTTTTAATTGTTCCCATTAAAGCTGTTGGAGGTTTTACACCATAAACAGTCATGTCGATTTTTGTTTTTCCAGAAAAAACCGCTTTTTTCCCAATGATTTTAACCGTAAATGTTTGATTGATTCTTTTAGTAACTCCAGAAATTGTTAAATCACCTTGAGTTTCTACTGTAAAGTTACCTGCTGATATTTCAGTAATCTTTGTAACACTTACCAATTTGTAATTAATAGTTTTATAAGTTTTACTATTTAAAGCTTTGAATGTATTATTATCCATTCCGCTTTTACCACTTTTTAATTGTTCTACTTCTACTGCAAAATCAAGGTTTTTGATTGATTTTAAATCTCCAGCCTCAATTGCCATAGTAGCTTTTCCACTCATTGCTTTAGCGTCAATTTCCCAATCGTGAAGATTTGAAGTTCCTAGAACTTTTAATTTACTTTCTGCTAAAACCACCTTAGAATCTTGTGCAACTAAAGTGTTAAAATTACAAACTACTATTAAGAGTGTTAGTAATGTTCCGAACTGTGTTTTTAATTTGCTCATAATACCTAAAATTTATTGAATACTATTTGTTCTAATTTTATAGTACAAATTTCAGGCGAAAAAAAAATGTATTACATGACATTTGTCACGTTTGTTACAGAAAGATTGAAGTAAATTATTGGAAATTGTAACTTAATCGTTTGCGTAAAAAGAATAAAGATTATTAAAAATTAGGCTCCCAAAAATGTTTTTCAAAATCAATAATTTGATTTTCTACCACTTTTATTCCTTCATTCTCTAAAAGTTGCTGCATCAGATTTGTACCTTCAAAATGATGTTTTCCAGAAAGCATTCCAATTCTATTTACAACGCGATGCGCAGGAACATCTTCTAAGTTATGCGAAGCATTCATAGCCCAACCCACCATTCGAGCAGAACGCGCTGCACCAAGGGCTTTTGCAATAGCGCCATAAGAAGTTACTTTCCCTTCGGGAATTTGGCGAACGATTTCATAAACGCGTTCAAAAAAGTTGTCGTTATTTGATTTTAATTTCGTCAAAAAATTAAAAAAACATTTTATAAAGTGATGAAACTGCAACAATCCCTGTTAGTGTTGCAATTAAAAAATTTATGTTCTGAACTATAAAAGTAAGTTTATGTTCGATTTTCTTGAAGAATTTGGCATATAAATAAAACACAAAATAAGTTCCTGAAGCTGCTGCTAATGAAAACAAAAGAATAGAAACAATATCATACTGAAACAATTCCTTTGACGACATCATCAACGTAGTTAAAGCATACCAAGGAATTGCAAACATATTAAAGGAAGATAACGCCATTCCATAAAGGAAACGATTTCTTTTTTTATCGATCTTCACTTCAATTTCTTTTTTCTTTTTGGCATTGAATCCCATTATGGTAAAAGCAATAGTTAGCCCAATGAAAATAAAAGTTCCAATTTTCTTCAATCCTTCACCGAAAACTGGATTCGCATCTAAGAATTTTGCAAAATAAGTTCCTAAAAAACTTTGGATAAAAACCACAACAACTGCTCCTAAAGCAAAATTTAAGGCTTGTTTTTGACTTTCTTTGATGCTGATTTTAGCAATCGTCATATTCAACATACCCGGAATAATGATACCGCCAATGGAAATTATCAAACCTAAAAAAATGGCTAAAACAAACGTCATAAATTGATTTTTATCAAAAGTAAGGAAGAATATTGAAATGAATGTAACAAAGATTACTTAATTCGGAATTTGATATAAGTAATCGGTTTATTCACTTCTAAATATTGACTTTCGTAAAACGTTTGAATTCCGGTCACTTCAGCTGGTGCTCCTTCGTTTTTGTAAATATTGTGGTTCGCATAGATTACTTCATGACCTAAACCATGTAACAAGCCTAATGTATAACCGTGCATAAATTCTGAATCCGTTTTTAGATGCATAAATCCGCTTGGTTTTAGGATTTTTTTGTAGCGATCTAAAAACTCAGCATTGGTCATTCTGTGCTTCGTTCTTTTGTATTTGATTTGTGGATCTGGGAAAGTAATCCAAATTTCAGACACTTCGTTTTCAGCAAAAATATGATTGATTAATTCGATTTGTGTTCTTACAAAAGCCACGTTATTCATACCAGATTCAACCGCAGTTTTTGCACCACGCCAAAATCTTGCTCCTTTGATATCAATTCCAATGAAGTTTTTTTCAGGGAATCTTTCGGCTAACCCAACAGAGTATTCTCCTTTTCCACAACCTAATTCTAATACAATTGGATTATCATTTTTAAAGAAATCACTACTCCATTTTCCTCTCAACAGAAATTGATCTCCTACCACTTCTTCTCTGGTTGGTTGGAATACATTGGTAAACGTTTCGTTTTCTTTAAATCGCTTTAATTTATTTTTACTTCCCACTTCTAAATAATTTTGAGCAAAATTAATCAAATAATTAGCAACACAAATAAACTTTTAATAATGTTTCAATAACCTTAACATTAGATAGGTTTTCGTTTTTTGCATAAAACTTTTATTTTGAAATCGCAATTAATAAAAAGTTGCGCAAGCAACACCGACGAAAAAAAAGCGATTCCATATGTGACCGCTAAAAAATATAATCCACACATATGAAAAAGCGTAAAGTTGAAGTGGCTGTTATTTCCGATGTTCATCTTGGAACATATGGTTGTCATGCCAAGGAATTATTGGATTATTTATCTTCGATAAAACCTAAAATTTTAGTGCTGAATGGCGATATTATCGATATTTGGCAATTTAGAAAATCTTATTTCCCATCGAAACACTTAGAAGTAATTAAGAAAATTATTTCGATGAGTACCAAAGGCACAAAAGTGTACTACATCACTGGAAATCACGATGAATTTCTCAGAAAATTTACCGATTTACACATGGGAAACATCAGTTTAATTGATAAACTTGTTTTAGAATTAGATCATAAAAGAGCTTGGATTTTTCATGGTGATGTTTTTGATGCTTCGATTACTCAAGCTAAATGGTTAGCAAAATTAGGCGGTTGGGGTTACGATATGTTGATTCTAATCAATAGATTCATCAATTGGGTTTTAGCCCGATTTAACAAAGAGCCGTATTCACTTTCGAAGAAAATTAAAAACAATGTAAAATCTGCTGTAAAATTTATCACTAACTTTGAAAATGTTTGTGTAGAATTGGCAATAGAAAACGACTATGATTATGTAATTTGCGGCCATATTCACGAACCCAAAATTGAGTTCATGGAAAATGAAAATGGAGAGGTTTTCTATTTGAATTCGGGTGATTGGGTAGAAAATTTAACCGCATTAGAATACAACAACAAAAAGTGGAAATTATACAAACACGATAGAAATTTTAGTTCGGAGGAAAATGAGTATAATTTTGAAGATGAAAATAAATTAGCCGAACAATTTATTGCGGTTTTGAAAAAGTAATGAAGAAAAAAATACTCATAGCACCATTAAACTGGGGTTTAGGACATGCCACAAGATGTATTCCTATTATAAAAGCATTGGAAGAAAATGGTTTTGAACCCATTATTGCTTCTGACGGAGTAGCTTTAGCTTTATTAAAAAAAGAATTTCCAAATCTTTTGAATATCGAATTACCTGCATATAACATTCAATATGCAGAAAAAGGAAAAAACTTTAAGTGGAAATTAGCGCTTCAAATGCCAAAAATGATGTTGGCCATCAAAAAAGAGAAATCAAAAATCAATAAGATTATCGAAAACTATGAAATTGATGGTGTTATTAGCGATAATCGATTGGGCGTTTATTCTTCAAAAGTGCCTTCGGTTTTCATTACACATCAATTAAATGTACTTTCTGGAAAAACTTCTTGGTTGACTACCAAATTGCATTCACGTTACATTTCCAAGTTTGATGCTTGTTGGGTTCCTGATGTAGCAGGTGTGGAAAATTTATCTGGTAAATTAGGTCATCCTGAAAAAATGATGAACACTATTCAGTACATTGGTCCATTAAGTCGCATTGAAAAAAAATCGTTACCAATTAAGTACGATATCATGGTTTTATTATCAGGACCAGAACCGCAACGCACTTTATTAGAAAAGAAACTTACCAAAGAATTAGAAAACAGTTCCAAGGAAATTCTTTTCGTAAAAGGAATTGTGGAATCGCAGCAACAAATTGAGAAAGTAAATTCGATTACCTATTACAATTTCATGAACTCAGAGGAGTTAAGTACTGCTTTTAACGAAAGTGAATTTGTGGTTTGCCGTTCGGGTTATACTACAGTTATGGATTTAGCGAAATTGGAAAAAAAAGCGTTTTTTATTCCAACACCAGGTCAATACGAACAAGAATATTTGGCTAAAAAGTTTAAATCGGAAATTGTGGCTCCAAGTTGCAAGCAAGAAAAATTCAAGGCTTCCAAGTTGGAAAAAATTCACTTTTATAAAGGATTTAAAGATTTTTCGGCGAACCCGAATTGGAATGAACTATTTAGTCTTTTCCAAAGTAAATGAAAATTCTGAACCAACACCAATTTGACTTTCCACATAGATTTTTTCATCGTGTCCTTCAATGATATGCTTCACAATGGCTAATCCTAATCCAGAACCTCCTTCGCTTCTTGCACCACTTTTATCTACTCGGTAAAAACGTTCGAATAAACGTGGAATGTTTTGTTTGGCAATTCCTTCACCGTTATCGGTAATTCTTACGATGACTTTATTTTTGGTTAAATCTTCGATTCCAACTTCAGTTGTTCCTCCTTTTTTACCGTATTTGATGGAATTTACAACTAAATTCGTTACTACTTGCTGGATTTTTTCCTGATCGGCCATTACCCAAATAGGTTTAGCGTATTTCATATCGAAAGTCAAGGTAATGTTTTTGTTTGCTGCTTTCATTTCGAACAAATCAAACACATTTTGAATCACCTCAACAATATTAAAACGAGTTACATCTAGATTGATTTCACCAACTTCTAATTTGGTAATCATATCTAAATCTTTCACGATGTAAATTAGTCGCTCTACTCCTTTTTCGGCACGTTCCAAGTATTTTTTACGAATGTTTTTATCCTCCATCGCGCCATCAAGAAGCGTCAATAAATAACCTTGAATGGTAAAAAGAGGCGTTTTTAATTCGTGTGAAACGTTTCCTAAGAATTCTTTTCGGTATTCTTCTCTAATTTTCAAGGTTTCGATTTCCAATTTTTTATCTCGGGCGAATTTTTTTACTTCTTTCGTCAACGTTGCCATATCGGTGGTTACGGGTTGATTTACATAGGAAGTTGTTTCCAAAAGCGAGACATCATCATAAATTTTCTTAACACGTTTATAGATAAAATGCTCCACTCTAAATTGAATTAAAAAGAATGTCGCCGCATAAAAAATAAGCGAAAAAGCGAAAACAACCAGTAAATTTAATGACTGAACAAAGTAATGATATAAAAAAATAGTCGCTAAAAAGAACAAGGTTACGTATAACGATGACTTTAAAGCGAACTTATAAGATTTTTTAAATTTTAATTGCATTAAAATTCGATTTTATATCCCACTCCTTTAATGGTTTTAAAGAAGCTATCTCCAATTTTTTCTCTTAATTTTCTAATGTGAACATCGATAGTTCTTCCACCTACTACTACTTCGTTACCCCAAACTTTGTCTAAAATTTCTTCACGAGTAAATACTTTTCCTGGTTTTGTGGCTAGTAAATAGAACAATTCAAATTCTTTACGAGGCAAGATGATTTCTTCGCCCTCTTTAATGATTTTGTATTCTTCTCTGTTGATTTCGATATTACCAACTGTTAAAGTTGTAGTTGACGAAACTCCTTCTACTCCTTTTAATCTTCTTAGTAATGCTTGTACTTTACTTACCAAAACTTTTGGTTTGATGGGTTTTGCAATATAATCATCGGCTCCTGCATCAAAACCTGCTACTTGTGAATAATCTTCGGAACGAGCGGTTAAAAAAGTAATGATTGTATCTTGAAGTTCTGGAATTTTTCTAATGTTTTCACAAGCTTCCATTCCGTCCATTTCAGGCATCATGACATCCATAATAATTAAATGAGGATGTTCTTTTTTAGCTCTCGCGATAGCTTCTTTTCCATTAGAAGCCGTAACAATTTGATAGCCTTCTTGAGAAAGATTGTATCCTACAATTTCTAAGATATCTTGCTCATCATCAACCAATAAGATCTTAATGTCTTTTTTCTTCATTACAAAATTTGTTATGTTTTGGTTTGTAAAGGTAAAGATAAAATAAAATGTTCAAAGGACTTTACAATTATTTAATCTATTAACAATTCGGTAACGCATTCACAACTAATTCATAACAGGCAAGTAACTTTACTGTAACACTTCAGCAGTTCCTTTGCACCAAAATTAACAACACAAAATGAAACTACGTTATTTATTATTATCATTATTCTTTTCAGTAGCAATGTTTGCTCAAAATGGAACTGTTACCGGAACTATTTTAGATAAAGAATTTAACAACGAACCTTTACCTTTTGCTAACATTATTATTAAAGGTACTAAACAAGGATCTTCAACCGATGAAAATGGGAAATACTCTATTTCATTAAAACCGGGAAGCTATACATTAGTAAT
>JAANMV010003178.1_pt1 | contig 14669 bp, 7 predicted proteins | sample 7279661 | NCBI WGS metagenome assembly JAANMV01 (sample SAMN14094540, study PRJNA606508) | bioreactor metagenome | isolation source: A lab-scale SPAN reactor treating ammonium-rich wastewater day 121 | place: Ireland: Galway | collected 2017-05-16 | reverse complement strand
CGGCGGGTCTCGGCATCGGCGCGGACTCGCCGGAGACCATCGCGCTGGCGATCCTCGCCGAGATCCACGCGATGCTGGCCGGCCGACTGGACCTCCTGGCCGGGGGCCGCTGAATGGCTGCCGCTCCGCGCCAGCGCATCAGTGTCGAGGAAGCCACGGCGCTGATCGCCGCGGCGATGCCGCGCTGGCCGGCGCGGCGCGTGACGCTGGAGCAGGCGCTGGGCGCGGTGCTGCGCGAGGACCTGCTGGCCGAGCGTGACCAGCCGCCCTTCGACCGCGTCACCATGGACGGCATCGCCGTCGCTTCCGGCGCGCTGGCCGGCGGCCGGCGCGACTTCGAGCTGGCGGGGACGCAGGCGGCCGGCGCGGCCGCGCTGGCCATCGCCGATGCGGGACAGTGCCTGGAAGTCATGACGGGCAGCGTGCTGCCGGCCGGCACCGACACCGTGATCCCGGTGGAGCGCATCACCCGCAGCGGCCGGCGCGCCGTCATCGCCGCGGACTACAGTCCCCGCGCCGGCCAGTTCGTGCACCGGCGCGGTTCGGATCACCGCCAGGGCGAACGCCTGCTCGCCGCCGGCAGCGTCATCGGGCCGCCGGAGATGGCCATCCTCGCCCTCGGTGGTCGCGCCGAGGTGTCGGTCGGCGCCTGGCCGCGCATCGCCGTCATCTCCACCGGCGACGAGCTGGTGGCACCGGGCGCACCCATCGGCGCCGCGCAGATCCGCTCCTCCAACGACCTGGCCATTGCGGCCGCATTGCGCCGGCGCGGCTTCCCCGAGGTATCGCGCAGCCTGCTGCGCGACGACCCGGAGCAACTGGTCCGCGAGATCGGCCACCTGCACGAAACCAACGAGGTGCTGGTCCTCTCCGGTGGCGTGTCCATGGGGCAGTTCGACCATGTGCCGGCGACGCTGGCCGCGCTCGGCGTCGAAGCGATCTTCCACAAGGTACTGCAGCGTCCCGGCCTGCCGCTGTGGTTCGGCCGCAGCAGCGATGGCAGGCTGGTGTTCGCCCTGCCGGGCAACCCGGTCTCAAGCCTGGTGTGCCTGGTGCGCTACGTGCTGCCCGGCCTCGCCCTCGCCATGGGTGCCGGGGAACGCCCGGCACGGTACTGCCGCCTTTCCGCGCCGGTGGACTTCACCGCGGACCTGACCTGCTTCCTGCCGGTCATGCTCGCCTGCGACGATGATGGCGAGGTGACGGCCGTGCCGCGGCCGACCAACACCTCCGGGGATTTCGTCGCACTCGGCGGCACCGACGGCTTCGTCGAGCTGCCGCGCGGACGGGACCACTTTCCCGCCGGCTACGCGGCACGCTTCCACGCCTGGTGATGCCGATGGCCCAGGCCTTCCCGCAGCTGCCGACCCACGCCCAGGGCGCCGCGCAACCACCGCCGCCGGCCGGCAACTGGCTGCAGCAGCTGCTGCGCAATGCCGCCGTGCTGCGCTACACGCGCCGCGCGGTCGAGCTGGTGTGGTCCACCAACCGGCAGCTCACCCTGACACTGGCAGCGGTGACGCTGCTCGCCGGCGTGCTGCCGGCGGTCGCCGCCTGGATCGGCAAGCTGCTCGTGGACGCGGTGGTCGGTCAGGTCAACGCCGTGCATGCCGGCGCCGCGCCGGTCTTCGCCCCGGTGCTGGAGCTGGTGCTGCTGGAGGGGCTGGCCATGGCCGGCCTCGGCGCCGCGCAGCGCGGCATCAATGCCTGCCAGTCGCTGCTGCGCGCCCAGCTCGGCCAGCGCGTCAACGAGATGATCCTCGCCAAGGCGCTGACCCTCGACCTCACGCAGTTCGAGGACGCGGAGTTCTACGACAAGCTGCAGCGGGCGCGCCGCGAGGCCTCGACCCGGCCGCTGTCGCTGGTGATGCGCAGCTTCGCGCTGTTCCAGCAGCTGGTGTCGCTGGCGAGCTTCGGCGTGCTGATCGCGCAGTTCTCGCTGTGGGCGCTGGCGTTGCTGGCGCTGGCCGGCCTGCCGGCCTTCGTCGCCGAGACCAAGTTCTCCGGCGACAACTTCCGGCTGTTCCGCATGCGCGCCCCGGAGGCGCGGCTGCAGAACTACCTGGAGATCGTCATGGCGCGCGAGGACCACGCCAAGGAGGTGCAGCTGTTCCAGCTGGGGCCGATGCTGCTCGATCGCTACCGCGCCATCTTCCGCAAGATCTACGCCGAGGATCGCGCCCTGACGCTGCGTCGGGAGAGCTGGGGCATGGCGCTGGCACTGCTCGGCACCGCGGCGCTCTACGGCGCCTACGCCTGGGTGGCGACCGCGGCGGTGCGCACCGCCATCACGCTCGGCGAGATGACCATGTACCTGGTGCTGTTCCGCCAGGGCCAGGGCGCCATCTCCGCCAGCCTCGGCTCCATCGGCGGCATGTACGAGGACAACCTTTATCTCACCAACCTCTACGAGTACCTGGAGCAGGCGCCGGCCTATCGCTGGGGCACCGGCGCGCGCGGCCCGCAGCCGGAGGATGGCGTGCGCTTCGAGGACGTCTCCTTCACCTATCCGGGCGCGGCGGAGCCGGCGCTCGCAGGCGTGACGCTGCAGATCCGGCCCGGGGAGAGCCTGGCGCTGGTGGGCGAGAACGGCGCGGGCAAGTCCACGCTCATCAAGCTGCTCTGCGGGCTCTACCAGCCGACACGCGGCCGGGTGCTGGTGCACGGGCTCGACGTGCGCGAGTGGGACCCGCAGGCGCTGCGCCGGCAGATCGGTGTCATCTTCCAGGACTTCAACCGCTACCAGTTCACCGTCGGCGAGAACATCGGCGCCGGTGACGTGCAGGCCTTCGCCGACGAGCGGCGCTGGGAGGAATCCGCGCGCAAGGGCATGGCCATGCCGTTCATCGAGCGGCTCGAGAGGCGCTTCGCCACCCAGCTCGGCAGCTGGTTCAGGGGCGGCAAGGAGCTCTCCACCGGGCAATGGCAGAAGATGGCGCTGTCACGCGCCTTCATGCGCATGACGGCAGACATCCTCGTGCTCGACGAGCCCACCGCCTCGATGGACGCCGGCGCCGAGGCGGAGCTGTTCGCCTACTTCCGCCAGCACACCCGCGGGCGCATCTCCATCCTCATCTCGCATCGCTTCTCCACCGTGCGCCAGGCCGACCGCATCGCCGTCATCGAGCACGGCCGGATCAGCGAGTACGGCACGCACGACGAGCTGCTGGTGAAAGACGGCCTGTACGCGAAGCTGTTCCGCCTGCAGGCCGAGGGCTATCGCTAGGCCGGACGCCGGCCTCAGGCCAGCGCCTGTTCCGGCGGCACGGCGCTCAGCCGCTGGGCACGGGCCACCGCCTCGCAGGTGAGCGCACCGCGGTGCACGTTGAGGCCGGCCCGCAGTCCGGCATCCTCGAGCAGCGCGCGGCGGTAGCCCTTCTGCGCCAGCGCCAGCACATAGGGCAGCGTCGCGTTGTTCAGCGCGAAGGTCGAGGTGCGCGGCACCGCGCCGGGCATGTTGGCGACGCAGTAGTGCACCACGCGCTCCTCGACGAAGGTCGGATCGGAGTGCGTGGTGGGACGGCTGGTCTCGAAGCAGCCGCCCTGGTCGATGGCCACGTCCACCAGCACCGAGCCGGGGCGCATGCCGCGGACCATGGCGCGGCTGACCAGCTTCGGCGCCGCGGCGCCCGGCAGCAGCACTGCGCCGATCACCAGGTCGGCATCCGCGACGTAGTGCTCGATGGCATGCACCGTCGAGAAAATGGTGTTGAGGCGGCCGCCGAACTGGAAGTCCAGTTCCTTGAGCCGCGGCAGCGAGCGATCGATGACCGTGACCTGCGCCTCCATGCCCATGGCCACCCGCACCGCGTTGGCGCCCACCACGCCGCCACCGACCACCAGCACGTTGGCCGAACGCACGCCCGGCACGCCGCCGAGCAGGATGCCGGCGCCGCCCGCCTCGCGCTCCAGACAGTGCGCGCCGACCGGCACGGCCATGCGGCCAGCCACTTCGCTCATGGGCGAGAGCAGCGGCAGCGTCCCGCCGGGACCGGTGACAGTCTCGTAGGCAATGGCCACCACGTCGGCGGCCAGCAGCCGCTGCGTCTGCGCGGGGTCGGGCGCGAGGTGCAGATAGGTGAACAGCACCTGCCCCGGCCTTACCAGCGGGAATTCCGGCGCCTGCAGCTCCTTCACCTTGACGATCATCTCCGCCGCCGCATAGACCTCCGCCGCCCCGCTGCCGATGGTTGCGCCGCAGCGGCGGTAATCGGCATCGTCGACGCCGATGCCGGCACCGGCGCCGCTCTCGACCATCACCTCGTGGCCGCAGGCCGTGAGCTCGCGCACGCTGGCGGGCGTCAGCCCGACCCGGTACTCGTGGTCCTTGATCTCCCGGGGCACACCGATGTGCATGGGCTCGCTCTCCTCTCGAAGCCTGGGACAGGCCTGCGGACCCGGGCGATGCCGGGATCCAGGGCCAAGCTAGCCGTTTCGGCCAGGCCGGACAAGAATGGTTCGCGCCGGGGGTAGAATGCAGTCCCCCACAGCACCACATCGAGCGAGGAAGCCGGCCTTGGCCCACGAGGAGAAGAAAGCGCGCGAGTTCGTGCCGTTGTCCATCGCCGTGCTGACGGTATCCGACACGCGCACCCGTGCCGACGACCGCTCCGGCGACCTGCTCGCCTCGCGCATCGAAGCCGCCGGCCACCGCCTGGCCGCCCGCGGCATCGAGAAGGACGACATCTATCGCATCCGCGCCGTGGTCTCCGCCTGGATCGCCGACCCCGAGGTCAATGCCATCATCACCACCGGCGGCACCGGCCTCACCGGCCGCGACGGCACGCCCGAGGCCGTGGCTCCGCTGCTCGACAAGGAGATCGGCGGCTTCGGCGAGCTGTTCCGCAGCCTCTCCTTCGGCGAGATCGGCGCCTCGACGCTGCAGTCCCGCTGCCTGGGCGGCGTCGCCAACGGTACCTTCCTCTTCTGCCTGCCCGGCTCCACCGGCGCCTGCGCCACCGGCTGGGACCGCATCCTCGCCCCGCAGCTCGACTACCGCACGCGGCCGTGCAATTTCGTCGAACTCATCCCGCGGCTGCTGGAGAAGTGACATGACCCAGGCTTCCGCCCCGCATCACCTGCCTGCCCTGGAAGTCCACCAGTTCGCCTGCCTGGACGACAACTACGGCTACCTCATCCGTGACCGCGAGGCCGGCATCTGCGCCAGCGTCGACACGCCCTCCGCCGCTGCCATCGAGGCGGCGCTCGCCGAGACGGGCTGGAAGCTCGACTTCATCTTCAATACCCACCACCACGACGACCACACCGGCGGCAACCTCGAGCTCAAGGCGAGGACCGGCTGCCGCATCATCGGCCCGCGCGCCGACGCCGCGCGCATCCCCGGCATCGACGTGCAGGTCGGCGAGGGCGATGTCGTCATGCTCGGCCGGCACCGCGCGCGCGTGCTGGATACGCCCGGCCATACCCGTGGCCACATCGTCTACGTTTTCGACGAGGACCATGCCGCCTTCGTCGGCGACACGCTGTTCTCCATGGGCTGCGGCCGCCTGTTCGAGGGCACGCCGGCACAGATGTGGACCTCGCTGCAGAAGCTGCGGGCGCTGCCGGCGCCGACCCGCGTGTTCTGCGCCCACGAATACACGCAGAAAAACGCGCACTTCGCCATCGGCCTCGAGCCGGACAACGCCGGACTGCGTGAACGCGTCGCCGAAGTGGACCAGCTGCGCGACCTCGACCTGCCGACGGTGCCCTCCACCATCGGCCGCGAGCGGCTGACCAACCCCTTCCTGCGGCCCGACAGCGCGGAGCTGCAGGCCACCCTCGGGCTCGGCGGCGCGCCGCTGGTCGAGGTCTTCGCCGAGACCCGGCGGCGGCGCAACGAGTTCTAGGCAGCCACGCCCGGAACGGTTACACTGCCGCGCCCTGCGGCAGCGGCCCGGTTCCCGCACCGCTGTCCCGCAGGCCAGTCCCAGTGCGCCCGTAGCTCAGCTGGATAGAGCACCAGGCTACGAACTTGGGGGTCGGGAGTTCGAATCTCTCCGGGCGCGCCACTCTCGCCGCAGCCAGCCGGCCTCCGGGCCGGCTGCGACCCGTCCGGCATCCATCTGGCAGCCCGCCGTTGCATCCTGCATTACGGTAAAAACAGGATGTAACCCGTTTATTTATCGAGCTATAGTTCCTGGCAACAAGGCAAGAAGAGCGCCCCGGCCCAGAAGCCGCAAGGCAGCCCGCCACCGCATGCAGCCAGCCCGATCCCGGAAGCTCCACGGCAGCCAGCCACGACGCGCGCTGGCGCTGCGCATCGCCCTGGCGCGCAGCGAGACCCGTCGCATCCTCGCGGCACTGGCGGCGCCTCCCGCAGTACCCGGGCGCCGCTGACCTCCCCTTCCTCCGCCTGCCCGCCCGCTACTGCGAGATGATCTCGATGGCGTTGACCTCGGGGTCCTCGACCTGGTGGAGGAAGACGATGTTCAGCGTGCCGTCGCTCACCGTCACCGTGGCGGTCTTGACCAGCGCCGTGCGGGCGCCGGCCTCGGCAAAGATGTCGAGCGACGGAATGACGGTCGTGCCCTCGATCTGTACGCCGAAGATGCGCTGGCCCACCGCGAACAGCGGCGAGTAGTTCTCGGCGAAGTGCAGCCGCACCTGGTAGCTGCCATTGGGCACGGTGAAGCTGTACTGCATCTCCGGGCTGCCGCTGTCGTCCCAGCGCTCGGTGCGGTACAGCGTCGGGTCGCTGGTACCGGCGATGCTGGTACTGCCCGGCCAGGCCAGTGCGTGGCCGGTGTTGTAGCCGGAGTCCGCCGCCCAGACGTTGCCGGAGGCATCGGTGTAGGCCGGCCCGCCGACGTTGCGGCGGATGACCGTCACCGGTGCCGAGGAGGTCGTGGCGCTGACGACGTTGGAGTAGCCGCCGAGGTTGCCGGCGGCATCCGTGGCGCGGATGCGGTAGCTGTATGCCGTGCCCGCCGCCAGGCCCGTGTTGCTGAAGGCCGTAGTGCTGCCGCCGACCGTGGTTACCAGCGTGAAGGCCGAGCAGCCCGCGCCCTGGCAACGCTCGACCTGGTAGCCGCTCACGCCCACGTTGTCGGTGGTGGCCGTCCACGTCAGGTCGATGCGGCTGGCACCGACGACCCCCGGTGCCGCCAGCACCGGCGTGCCCGGCGGCGTGGTGTCGGCCGCGGTGGTGGCGCTGGCCACGTTGGAGTACGGGCCTAGGTTGCCCGCGGCGTCCGTGGCGCGCACCCGGTAGCTGTAGGAGGTGGACGGCGCGAGGCCGGTATCGATCGCCGACAGCGTCGCGCCGCCGACCGACTGCACCTGCACGAAGGCCGAGCAGCCCGCGCCCTGGCAGCGCTCGATCCGGTAGCCCGTGACCGCGACGTTGTCGCTCGCGGCCACCCAGCCGAGGTTCAGCTGGTTGTAGCCCGCCACCACCGGGGCCGCCAGCACCGGCGCCGTCGGCGGCGTGGTATCCGGCGCCGCCAGCGTGGTCGCGCTCACCACGTTGGAGTACGGGCCGAGGTTGCCCGCGGCATCGGTGGCCTGTACGCGGTAGCTGTAGGAGGTGGACGGCGCGAGGCCGGTGTTGTTGAAGGTCGTGCCGGCCGTGCTGCCGACCACGGCGAAGCTGGTGCAGCCCGCTCCCTGGCAGCGTTCCACCTGGTAGCCGGTGACGCCGATGTCATCGCCGGCCGCGGACCAGGCGAGGTTCACCTGCGTCGCGCTCACCACCGTCGGTGCCGCCAGCGTCGAAGCGCCCGGCGGCGTGGTATCCGCCGCCGTGGTGGCCGTGGCGATGTTGGAGTACGCGCTGAAGTTGCCCGCGGCATCGCTGGCGCGAACCCGGTAGCTGTAGGAGGTGGACGGGGTGAGCCCGGTGTTGCTGAACGCCGTCGTCGCCGAGGTGCCGACCTGCACGAAGTTCGAGCAGCCCGCCCCCTGGCAGCGTTCCACCTGGTAGCCGGTGACGCCGGTGTCATCGGTCGATGCCGACCAGGCCAGGTCGAGCCGCGCCGGCCCGGCGACCAGCGGCGCCGCCAGCACCGGTGCCGTCGGCGGCGTGGTGTCGGTGGAGCCCTGCGAGATCACCTCGATGGCGTTGACCAGCGGATCCTCCACGTTGTGCAGGAAGGTGATGGTCACCGCGCTGTCGTTCACGGTCGCCGTGTAGCTCTTCACCAGCGCCGTATGGGCACCCACCAGGGAGAACACGTCGAGCGCCGGCTCGACCGTCACGCCTTCGATCTGGATGCCGAAGATGCGCTGGCCCACCGCGAACAGCGGCGGGTAGTTCTCGGCGAAGTGCAGGCGCACGGTGTACGTGCCCCTGGGCACGGTGATGCTGTACTGCATCTCCGGGCTGCCGCTGTCGTCCCAGCGCTCGGTCCGGTAGAGGGTCGGATCGCTGGTGCCGGCGATGCTGGTGCTGCCCGGCCAGCCGAGCGCATGGCCGGTGTTGAAGCCGGTGTCCGCCAGCCAGCTGTTGCCGGTCGAATCCGTATACGACGGCCCGCCGACGTTGATGCGGATGGCGACCGCGGGCGGTGCCGGGGTGCTGGCGCTGGCGATATTCGACCAGGCGCTGAAGTTGCCGGCCGCATCGGTGGCGCGCACGCGGAAGCTGTAGGCGGTGGACGGCGTCAGCGGCGTGCTGCTGAAGCTGGTCGTCGCCGAGCTGCCGATCTGCGCGAAGCTGCTGCAGCCGACGCCGGCGCAGCGCTCGATCACGTAGCCCGTGACGCCCAGGTTGTCGGTGGAGGCGCTCCAGGACAGGTTGATCTGCGTGGAGCTGACCACCGTGGGCGCCGCCAGCACCGGCGCCGTGGGCGGCGTGGTGTCGGGCGGCGTCTGCGTCACCGCGGTGCCGGTGTTGGACCAGGGCCCGAAGTTGCCGGCCGCATCGGTGGCACGCACGCGATAACTGTAGCTGGTGGCCGGCGTCAGGCCGGGGTCGGCATAGGTCAGCACGTTGCCGGCGACGGTGATCACCAGGGTGAAGGCCGAGCAGCCCGCGCCCTGGCAACGTTCCACCTGGTAGCCGGTGACGCCGACCGCATCGCTGGCGGCACTCCAGGACAGGCTGATCTGCGTCGAACTCGCCGGCAGCGGCGCCGCGAGCACCGGCGCGGTGGGCGGCGTGGTGTCCGGGGCCGTCGGCGTGACGCCCGTGCCGGTGTTGGACCAGCCGCTGAGGTTGCCGGCCGCATCGGTGGCGCGCACGCGGTAACTGTAGCTGGTGTTGCCGGCCAGCCCGGTGTTGCTGAAGGCGGTGACTCCGCCGCCGACGCTGGCGACCTGGGCGAAGCTGGAGCAGCCCGCGCCCTGGCAGCGCTCGATCAGGTAGCCGGTGACACCCACCGCATCCGTGGATGCGCTCCAGGCGAGGTCGATCTGCGTGGCACTCACCACCACCGGCGCTGCCAGCACCGGCACGGTCGGCGGCGTGGTGTCGGCCGAGGCCTGGGTGGTCGCCGTCGCCACGTTGGACCAGGCGCCGAGGTTGCCGGCCGCATCGGTCGCGCGCACCCGGTAGCTGTAGCTGGTGGCAGCAGTCAGGCCGATGTCGTTGAAGGCGGTGCCTGTGGGCGTCGCCACCTGCAGGAAGTTCGAGCAGCCGGCACCCTGGCAGCGCTCGAGCTGGTAGCCGGTGACGCCGATGTTGTCGGTGGCTGCGCTCCACGACAGGTTGAGCTGGGTAGCCCCGGCGACCACCGGGGTCGCCAGTACCGGCGTCGAGGGCGGCGTGGTATCCGGCGTGGCTGCCGCCGAGACGATCTCGATGGCATTGATCTCGGGATCCTCGATGTTGTGCACGAGGACGATGTCGAGCGTGCTGTCGGTGACCGTGGTGTCGATGGTCTTCACCAGGGCGGCGTTCGCACCGGCCTCGGCGAAGACGTCGAGCGCCGGGATCACGGTGACGCCCTCCACCTGCACGCCGAAGACGCGCTTGCCGACCGCGAACAGCGGCGCGTAGTTCTCCGCGAAGTGCAGCTTCACCTGGTAGCTGCCATTCGGCACATTGAAGCTGTACTGCAGTTCCGGCGCCGAGCCGTCATCCCAGCGCTCGGTGCGGAACAGCGCCGGATCGCTGGTGCCGCTGATGATGGTGGCGTCCGGCCAGGCAAGCGGGTGGCCGGTATTGAAGGCGGTATCCGCGCTCCACAGGTTGCCCACCGTGTCCATGTAGGCCGGGCCACCGGCATTGACGCGGATCTGCACCGGCGGCGGCGCCGCCGTCACGGCGCTGACCACGTTGGAGTAGTTGCTGAAGTTGCCGGCGGCATCGCTGGCGCGGACGCGGAAGCTGTAGCTGGTGGAGCCGAGCAGGCCGGTGGCGGCAAAGGCCGTGGTGCCCGACACGCCCACCAGCGAGAAGTTGCTGCAACCCGCGCCCTGGCAGCGCTCGACCTGGTAGCCGGTGACACCGACGTTGTCGTCGGAAGCCACCCAGGAGAGGTTGACCTGGTTGTAGCCGGCCACCGTCGCCAGCAGGCTGTTGGGCGCCGTGGGCGGGCTGGTGTCCTGCGACGGGCAGTCCGGATAGATCTTCGACGACTTGCGCACCGTCAGCCCCTGCGGATCGGAGACGGTGAGCTGCAGCTCGTAGTAGTAGGTCTCGCTGTCGCAGCCCAGCGGGGAGATCTGCGTGGTGGTACTGCAACTGGGTACCGGCGGATCCTGATGGGTGTGGCTGTTGTGGTGCAGGATGGTGATCCAGCTGCAGCTCACGCTGCCCGGACCGGTCTCGGCATCGATGATGTCCGCCTGCAGCGGCAGCTGGGTCGGCGCGAGGATGCTGTACTTGTCGCCGTCCAGCGGGCTGGTGATGGTGACGTCAGGCGGCGTGTTGTTCGGCGAGATCAGCACCGTGGCCGTGGACGTCAGCCCGCCTGAATCGCGGGCCGTGAGCGTCGCCGTGAAGGTGGCGAGGCCCGTGGCGGTGTAGGTGTGGCTGGCGGTGACGCCGCTTGCCGTCGGGCTGCCATCGCCGAAGTTCCAGGTGTAGGTGATGGTGCCGCCGTTGGCGTCGGTGGTCAGGCTGGCATCGAAGTTCACGGTCAGCGGACTCGGCCCGTACTGCCGGTCCACGGTGGCCACCGCATTGGGCGGCACGTTGGTATTGGGCGTGTAGCTGATCTTCTTGACGTACGCGGTCCAGGCGATGTAGTACAGCCCGCCGCTCACCGGGTTGCTGGCAATGGAGACGATGCCGCCGAGGTTGTCGCCGAAGTTGCGGACTTCCTTGAGCGTGTTGTTGCTGTCGAAGACGAAGTTCTTGATCCACTGGCCGCCGTACTCGCCGTGGAAATAGGTGTCGTGGTACTGCGCCGGGAAGTCGCTGCCCTCGTACCAGATGCCGCCGGTGGAAGAATTGCCCGGGAAGGGCGAGCCCAGCACGATGCTCGAGTCCGGTGCCGTGCTGCCGATGGGCCAGGCCACCGCCGTATTGCCCTGGAACGCGGCGAAACGCGAGGTACTGGTGTTGTGGTGCCAGTCCAGCGCCGGGCGCTGGTGCAGGAACACGTCCGCACTGGTGATCTGCTGGCCCGCGTTGCAGGGATTCGGCCAGCTTGGTGTGCCTCTGGTGTCCTGCTTGAGCAGCTCGCGGAACTGGAAGTACTGGCGGGTGCAGGTGGTGCCGTTGTAGAGGGGATTGGGCGCGTCCTCGTTCTCGGCCACGCCGTTGCTGTAGTAGTCGTTCTGCTGCTCCTGGCCCTCGAACAGCGGCCAGCCGAAATTCTCGCCGCCGAAGCGCACCACGTTGAGGTCTTCCCAGGTGCTCCAGCCGACGTCGCCCACGTACAGCACGCCGGGATTGCCGTCACCCGGGTTGTGGCTGCCGGTCCCCGGGCGCAGCGTGAAGCGGAAGGGATTGCGCAGGCCCAGCGCCCAGACGCGTGACTTCGCCGCGCGCGGCGCCAGCGGATCATAGAAGGGATTGCTCGCCAGGCCATCGCCCGTGTCCGGGTTCAGCCGCAGGATCTTGCCGTTGAGCGAGTTCACCATCTGCACGCGGTAGGAGCCGACGTCCTCCGCCGGGCGGATGATGCCCTCGGCGATCGCCTGGCTGTGATAGGAATCCGAGCCCGGGCCCCAGTCCACGCCGTTGTAGCTGGCGCCGTCGCCGCAGGTGACCAGCAAGCTGCCATCCTGGCCGAACACCAGCGAGCCGACGCCGTGGGACTCGTGCAGGATCGGGCAGCCGGTGTTGCGCGGCTTGGCCGGATTCAGCTGGTTCGGGTCGCTGAACCACCAGGATTCACCCAGCAGCACGGTGCGCGTGCTGGTGTCGATGCCGTTGGCGCGGCTGTAGTCGCTGTCGCCGAGCGGGCGCGTGGCCTGGTAGCGCACGACGCGGCCGATGGTGGGCTGGAACGGCGTATGGGTGCCGGGCGTGTAGCCGGGCCCGCACACCGGCGGCCCCAGCGGCGGCGAGTCGCAGTTCACCAGGTGATGGCGTTCCACGGTGAACAGCACGTAGACGTAGCCGTTGTTGACGAAGTTCGGGTGCAGGGCGAAGCCCAGCATGCCGTGGTCGCGGTAGGCCGCGACCTCGTTGCGCATGTCGAGGAAGCGGCTGCCGAGCGGGCTGGCGGCATCGATGACCCAGACGCTGCCGTTGCGTTCCCAGACGAACAAGCGGCCGTTGGGCGCGAATGCGAGGCCGACTGCTTCCTGCCAGGGCTGGCCGTCCGGGCGGTTGATGGTGGTCTCGGTGAAGCCCGCCGGCAGCGCCGCCAGCGACATCTGCGGCAGGAACAGCGCGGCGGCGGCAGCACAGGCCGCGAGCCACGCGGAACGGGATCGGCGCAGGAAGGTCTTCATCCGTGATTCTCCCCGATGGGCGCCGTCCGGATGACGGGCCCTCGTTCTTCTTGTTGTTCCCGGTGCGCAGGCTGGCACCAACGCCGGGATGTCCCTGCCGGCCACGCAACCGCTCTCTAGCCGGTGCGCACGGCCATTACATACTGCCACGTATCCGGCAAGCCGTAGTAGCCGTATTGTCAAAATTCGGAAATGGCTCTCAGCCCTTCATGTCAATTTATCCGACGGCTCCCGCCTTGCGGCGCTGTAGCAGGCGACGCAGCAGATCCAGGGTCGTGCGCTCGGCGTCATCGGGGAAACCGCACAGCGCCCACAGACCCAGCAGCAACAGCGGGTAGCTCACCGCGCCGACGGCCACCATGGTTACCAGACGCAGCGCGTCCGGGGTGTCCGCCGCCCATCCCGCCGAGGGCCCGCCTGCCGCGACGACCAGGCCATGCATGGCGATCGCCGCCAGCACCGGCCGCCAGATACGGCCGAGGAAGCGCAACGGGCCATACTCGAAAGCCGTGACCGAGTACAGCAGCGCCACGGCCACCGTCACCAGGTTGCCGACAAGTACCGCAGCGGCAGCGCCCACCGCTCCCATCATGACGGCGCCGGCAATGAGCAGCGGCACCAGCGTCAGCGCGCCGACCGCGTGGATCGCCGCATTGGCCCGGTAGTGGCCGAGGCTGAGGAATACCACGCCGATGTTGGAACCCAGCGCCGCCACCAGCGCCGCCCAGGCCAGCCATTGCAGCACGCCCACCGCCGCCAGCCACTGTGGGCCGAAGAGCACGGGCACCAGCACGCCGGCGCAGGCGGCCATGCCGGCGCCGAGCGGCGCGATGAACACCGCCACCTGCCCGGTCAGCAGGTCGAAGCGCCGGCCGACTTCAGCCTTCGTGCCCTGCTGGCTGAAGTCCGGCAGGGCGACGCGGTTGATGGGCGCGATCAGCTCCTGGCCCACCATGTTGGCGAGATCGCCGGCGAGGTTGTAGGCACCGACCGTGGCCGGCCCGGAGATGCGTCCCAGCACCACGTCGGAGCTGCGGTTGCGCGCGAACATCACCAGGTTGCCGAGCAGCAGCCATGTGGACTTGCCGACGAATTCCCCGCGATGCGCCAGCGAGAATCGCGGCCGGTATGGGCGCAGTGCATAGCTCAGCAACACGCCGAACAGGCGCGAGCTGACGATGCCGATGGCCAGCGCCCACTGGTTGCGCAGGGTGAATGCCGCGGCCACCGTGACCACCACGGCCACCGTGCGCTTGCCGGCCATGAAGATGAATTCGCGGTCGAAGCGCATCTCGCGGCGGAAATCGACGACGCGGACGTTCTGCCAGCCCTCGCAGAACATGCTGACAGCCAGCAGGTAGACGATGCCCTCCAGGCGCGGTTCATGGAAGAAGCCTGCCGCAGGGATGGCCGCCAGCGCCAGCAGCGTGGCACACAGCGTCGCCACCGCGAGCTGGATGGTCCAGGCCGTGTCGTAGTGGCCACGCTCCAGCTCGCGCTTCTGGATCAGCACCGTGTCCAGCCCGAGGGCCGCGAGCAGTTCCACGAAGGCGACCACGCTGGATGCCAGCGCGACGATGCCGAAGTGCTCGGGCCTGAGCAGCCGCGCCAGCACCAGGATGCTGATGGTGCCGGCGATGCGATCGAACACGCGGAAGCCCAGCATCCACGCGACCCCGCCGAGCAGCGCGCTGCCGGATCCCGCTTTGGCCGGCCCGCTCACGCGCGTGGTGCCGGCGCCAGCAGGCGGCGGGTGTAGCTGAGGTACTTCAGCCCCCCGGGCTGCGCCAGGCTCGCCAGGTGCTGGCGCCAGGCCTCGCCACGGGCGCCCTCCCCGAGCGCCGCCACCGACAGCGAATGCCGGGCGGCACCGAGCT
>JAANMV010003175.1_pt1 | contig 14676 bp, 10 predicted proteins | sample 7279661 | NCBI WGS metagenome assembly JAANMV01 (sample SAMN14094540, study PRJNA606508) | bioreactor metagenome | isolation source: A lab-scale SPAN reactor treating ammonium-rich wastewater day 121 | place: Ireland: Galway | collected 2017-05-16 | reverse complement strand
CGAAAACTCGGTATCGGCGCCAGCGCCAAGAAGGCAGCAAGCTCTGCCAAAGCGTCTGATGCCCAGGGAGGGTGTCCCAAACTCGGTGTTTGAGCTTGGATCGGTTCTGGAAATGAAGTAGCAGGCATGGCCTAGCCAGGCGCCCGGAACAGGTGGACCTTCCACGTTAGATGATTTTGTCGCTCGGGGGCTTGAGCAGCCCCCGAAAAATTGGACCTCCCTATCCCAAGTGCTGCTCCTGAGATCTCCAACGGATTTGCCGTCTATTAATTGTCCGGCACGGGACTTTGAAGAAATCGGTGACCTCGGAGCGCTCCTTTAGCCGCAAGGCACGGTCGGTCATGGTGCAAAGGCAGATGGGTTGCGACGCCCCTGCGCACATGGATCCCACGGCGCACGGGCCACCATTGTGCTCCCGTCTTCATAGCTGCCAGCGCAGACCCCATATGCGCAAAATGGTGTTTTGCCTATTGTTTTTCAGCCACAGAGAATGCCGGCGGTTCAGCCTGGCGTGGGCTGCGATGGACTGAAGTCCCTTCGCAAGTCAGGTTGCCGCCAGTGCCGGATAGCACCCACCAGGCACTTCAGGGCAGGTGCTGCGGCCAGCCTGTCGATGGGTCAGCGCAGGCCGAAAAAGGACAGGACGAAAAGGACGACAACGACCAGGCCGACGATGTAAATGATGCTGTTCATGGGGTTTTCCTTCGCTTGAATGAGATCAGTGGCGGTGCAGCGCCGAGACGGCGCTGACTCGCAACCCTCACCTTAGCGGGCGCGCTGCAATTGCTCTGTACGCTAACGCTCATAGAGCCCCATGGCGGTTGTCATTCATGCCTTGGCAACCGGTGCCTGCGGCTACCGCCGCCATCCACATCAACAGATCCCAAGCATTTTTAGCCTCCAACGCCCGCCAGACAAGCGCCATGAGCTATCAACACAATAGCAAACGCCCCGCGCAAACCGAACCAGTCTGCGCGGGGCGTTGATCTTCAGTGGGGCGTCAGCGCTTACAGCACTTCAAAAATGCCAGCGGCACCCATGCCGCCGCCAATGCACATGGTAACGCAGACTTTCTTGGCACCGCGGCGCTTGCCTTCGATGAGGGCGTGGCCGGTGAGGCGCTGGCCGCTCATGCCGAAGGGGTGGCCCACGGCGATGGCGCCGCCGTTGACGTTGAGCTTGTCGGCAGGAATGCCCAGCTTGTCGCGGCAGTAGAGCACCTGCACGGCGAAGGCTTCGTTCAGCTCCCACAGATCGATGTCGTTGATGGTCAGGCCCAGGCGCTTGAGCACCTTGGGGATGGCGAACACGGGGCCGATGCCCATTTCGTCGGGTTCGCAACCGGCCACGGCAAAGCCCAGGAAGCGGCCCAGGGGCTTGAGGCCCTTCTTCGCGGCCAGATCTTCGTGCATGACGACCACGGCACCGGCGCCGTCGGACAGCTGGCTGGCGTTGCCAGCCGACACCAGGCCGCCGGGCAGCGCCGAGCGCAGGCCCTTGATGCCGTCATAGGTGGTGCCGGCGCGGATGCCTTCGTCCACGCTCACGGTGACCTGCTTGGTGGTCAGGCCCATGACCTTGTCGGCCACGCCCATGGTCACGGTGATGGGGGCGATTTCAGCGGTGAACAGGCCGGCTTCCAGCGCGGCGCTGGCCTTTTGCTGGCTGGCGGCGCCGTATTCATCCATGGCTTCGCGGCTGATGTTGTAGCGCTTGGCGACCTGCTCGGCCGTTTGCAGCATGGGCCAGTACACCTCGGGCTTGTTCTTCATCAGCCAGGTTTCCTGCAGCATGTGGTGGTTCATCTCCTGCGCGGTGCAGGAGATGGTTTCCAGGCCACCGGCCACGTACACATCGCCTTCATTGGCGATGATGCGCTGCGCCGCCAGGGCAATGGTTTGCAGGCCGGACGAACAGAAGCGGTTCACCGTCATGCCCGACACGGTGATGGGGCATCCGGCGCGCAGTGCGGCCTGGCGGGCGATGTTGGCGCCGCTGGCACCCTCGGGGGTGCCGCAGCCCATGATGACGTCGTCCACTTCGGCGGCGTCAATGCCGGCGCGCTGGATGGCGTGCTCGATCACGTGGCCACCCAGTGTGGCGCCGTGGGTCATGTTGAAGGCACCCTTCCAGCTCTTCGTCAGGGGGGTGCGTGCGGTCGATACGATTACTGCGGATGTCATGTTGGATCCTTGTTCGGTGGTGTGGCTGGGCGCTTACTGGAAGGTCTTGCCTTCAGCGGCCAGCTTGGCCAGCAGCGGGGCGGGCTTCCAGAACGCAGCGTCGTCCAGCGGGTTCTTGGCAAAGCGGTTCATGGCCTGCACCACGTTGAACAGACCGACTTCGTTGGCGTAGTTCAGCGGGCCGCCACGGTATACCGGGAAGCCGTAGCCAAAGATGTAGACCACGTCGATGTCGCTGGCCTTGTTGGCAATGCCTTCTTCGAGGATGTAGGCGGCTTCGTTGACCAGGGCGAACACCAGGCGCTGCACGATTTCTTCGTCGGAAATCTTGCGGGGCGTGATGCCGAGCGAGGCGCGGTGGTCCTCGATCATCTTGACCACTTCGGCGTTCGGGATGGCGTCGCGCTTGCCGGGCACGTAGTCGTACCAGCCCGCACCGGTCTTCTGGCCGAAACGGCCCTTCTCGCACAGCAGGTCAGCGGTCTTGCTGTACTTCATGTCGGGCTTCTCGGTGTAGCGGCGCCTGCGGATGGCCCAGCCGATGTCGTTGCCCGCCAGGTCGCCCATGCGGAACGGGCCCATGGCCATGCCGAATTTTTCCATCGCCTTGTCCACCTGCTCGGGCGTGCAGCCTTCGTCGAGCAGGAAGCCGCCCTGGCGGCCGTATTGCTCGATCATGCGGTTGCCGATGAAGCCATCGCACACGCCGGAGACCACGGCGGTCTTCTTGATCTTCTTGGCGATCGCCATCACGGTGGCGAGCACGTCCTTGGCGGTGGCATCGCCGCGCACCACTTCGAGCAGCTTCATCACGTTGGCGGGGCTGAAGAAGTGCAGGCCCACCACGTCCTGCGGGCGCTTCGTGAAGTTGGCAATCTTGTTCACGTCCAGCGTGGAGGTGTTGGAGGCCAGGATGGCGCCGGGCTTCATCACGCGGTCGAGTTCCTTGAACACGGCTTCCTTGACGCCGATTTCTTCAAACACGGCCTCGATCACGAGGTCGGCGTCCTTGAGGTCGTCGTAGCTCAGCGTAGTGCTCAGCAGCGCCATGCGCTGCTCGTACTTGTCCTGCTTGAGCTTTTTCTTGGCCACCTGGGCTTCGTAGTTCTTGCGGATGGTGGCGATGCCACGGTCCAGCGCCTCCTGCTTCATCTCCAGCATCTTCACGGGGATGCCGGCATTCAGGAAGTTCATGGCGATGCCGCCACCCATGGTGCCGGCGCCGATCACGGCCACGGCCTTGATATCGCGCTTGGGGGTGTCCGAAGGCACGTCGGGGATCTTGCTCGCGGCGCGCTCGGCCAGGAACAGGTGGCGCAGCGAGCGCGACTCGGCCGTCCACATCAGGTTGATGAAAATCTCGCGCTCGGTGGCCAGGCCATCGGCGAACTTCTTCTTGGTGGCGGCCTCGACAGCGTCCACGCACTTGGCGGGCGCCGGGAAATTCTTGGCCATGCCCTTGACCATGTTGCGGGCGAACTGGAAGTACGCATCACCCTCGGGGTGCTTGCACGGCAGGTTGCGCACCAGCGGCATCGGGCGCACGTCGGCCACGCTCTGCGCAAAGGCCAGGGCCTCGGCGGCCAGCACCTCGGGCGAGGCCACCAGCTTGTCGAACAGCTTCTGGCCGGGCAGCATGGCGAGCATCTCGCTCTTGATGGCTTCGCCGCTCACGATCATGTTCAGGGCGGGCTCGACGCCAATCACGCGCGGCAGGCGCTGCGTGCCACCGGCGCCAGGCAAGATGCCCAGCTTGACTTCAGGCAGGGCCACGCTGCAGCCGGGGGCCGCAACACGGTAGTGGCAGCCCAGGGCCAGCTCCAGGCCGCCGCCCATCACCACGCTGTGGATGGCCGCGACGACGGGTTTGTCCGAGTTTTCCAGGGCCGCGATGACCGAATTGAGGTTGGGCTCCTGCATGGCACGGTCGGTGCCGAATTCCTTGATGTCGGCACCGCCGGAGAACGCGCCCCCGGCACCGGTGATGACGATGGCCTTGACGGCAGCGTCGGCATTGGCCTGGTTCAGGCCTTCGACGATGCCCTGGCGGGTGGACAGGCCCAGTCCGTTCACAGGCGGGTTGGCCAGCGTGATCACGGCGACATTGCCGTGGACTTTGTATTCAGCGGTCATGCTGTTGTTCCTTGGAAAGTAGAAAACGAACGGTCGTGCGATTTTGATTGTAAAGACTTCTGTCCGCTTTGCCAGTGGGGGTTTGTCTCGCCTGGGACAAAGGCGAAAAAAAGGCGCCCTGCACGCTTGCGCAAGGCGCCTGGACGGGCAATGCGGTGGTGCCGAATCAGACCTCCAGCCACTCCTTGCGCACGTAATTGTCGGCGCGCAGGCTGTCGGGCGTGCCCTGGAACACGATCGAGCCGTGGCCCATGACGAGCGCGCGGTCGGAGATGTCCATGGCAATGGTCAGTTTCTGCTCGATCAGCAGCACGGAAATGCCGCGCTCCTTGATCGTCTTGAGGTACTGCCCTACCAGTTCGACGATCTTGGGCGCCAGGCCTTCGGTGGGTTCGTCGATGATGATGAGGTCGGGGTCGCCCATGAGGGTGCGGCACAGCGTGAGCATCTGCTGCTCGCCGCCCGACATCACGCCCGCCTCGATGTTGCGGCGTTCGTGCAGGCGCGGGAACAGTGCATACATGTCGTCAAACGACCAGCGGCTGCCCTTGCCGCTGCCCTTCTGGCCCAGCAGCAGGTTCTGGTGGACAGTGAGGTTGGGAAACACGTCGCGGCTTTCGGGCACATAGCCCAGTCCCAGGTGGGCGATCTCGTAGGCTTTTTTGCCGTTGAGGTTCTGTCCCTTCCATTGCAGCGTGCCCTCCCAGTCCACCAGGCCCATGATGGCCTTGGCCGTGGTGGAGCGGCCCGAGCCGTTGCGACCCAGCAGCGCGACGATTTCGCCGGGCTGCACGTCGAACGAGACGCCGTGCAGCACATGGCTTTTGCCATAGTAGGCATGAAGGTTGTTGATATGCAGCATGTCAGTGTCCCTCCGCCTGTGCATCGGCCACGGCGGAGCCCAGGTAGGCCTCTTGCACGCGCGCATTGGCGCGCACCTTGTCGGGGGTGTCGAAAGCGATCACCTCGCCATACACCACCACGGCGATCTTGTCGGCCAGGCCGAACACCACGCCCATGTCGTGCTCCACCGTCAGCAGGGTGCGCCCTTCGGTCACTTCCTTGATGAGGTGGATGAAGCGCGTCGTCTCGCTGCGGCTCATGCCGGCTGTGGGTTCGTCGAGCAGGATGACGTTGGCGCCCCCGGCAATGGTGATGCCGATCTCCAGCGCGCGCTGCTCGGCATAGGTGAGGTTCACCGCCAGCGTGTCGCGTTTTTTGTCCAGCTTGATCATCTCCATGAGCTGCTTGGCACGCTCGTTGGCGTCATGAAGCCCCGAGAGAAAGCGCAGGAAGGTGTACTTGTAGCCCATGCTCCAGAGCACACCGCAGCGCAGGTTCTCGAACACGCTGAGGTTGGGAAAGATGTTCGTGATCTGAAAGCTCCGGCTCAGCCCCATGCGGTTGATTTCAAAGGGCTTTTTGCCATCGATGCGCTGGCCGTTGAGGATCACCTCGCCGCTGGTGGGCGCGAAGCGCCCGCTGATCAGGTTGAAGAGCGTGGACTTGCCGGCGCCGTTGGGGCCGATGATGGCCACCCGCTCGCCCGCATTGACCGCCAGATTGGCGCCCCGAATGATTTCCGTCTTGCCGAAGCTCTTGCGCAGGTCGCGCAGCTCCAGTGCATAAGTAGCGTTTTGCGCCATGGTTTACAGCGCCTCCCCACGCTTGATCTGGTGTTCGATCTCTTCCTGGATCTGGCTCCACTGCTGCAGGAACTGGCGGCGGCACAGCTCGAACAGGCCCAGGCCGGTCAGCAGCACGAAAATGGAGCCAAACCAGCTTGACAATGCCGTGGTGTCCAGGGTGGCCCCCATGAACGACATGACGGGTCCAAGAGCCGCATTGAGCTGCAGGTGGTAGGTCATCTCGACCATGCAGGCAGCGCCCAGCACCGCCACCAGCCCCGTGCCGGCCAGCCCCAGGTAGGACGGCCACAGGCTGCGCAGCTTGCCAAACTTGGCCAGGCGCAGGTTCATCATGATCAGGCTGGCCACGCCGCCGGGTGCATACATCACCATGAAGAGGAACACCAGGCCCAGGTACAGCAGCCAGGCCTTGGACAGCTCGGACAGCAGCACCGAGGCGAACACCAGCAGCACGGCACCGATGATGGGGCCGAAGAAGAACGTGGCGCCGCCCAGGAAGGTGAACAGCAGATAGCCGCCCGAACGGATCACGCTCACGCTGTCGGCGGCGGTGATGATCTCGAAGTTGATGGCCGTCAGCCCCCCGCCAATGCCGGCAAAGAAGCCCGCGATGATGAAGGCGAAGTAGCGCACGCGCTGCGTGTTGTAGCCGATGAACTCCACGCGCTCGGGGTTGTCACGCACGGCGTTCAGGATGCGGCCCAGCGGCGTGCCCGTGAAGGCAAACATGGCGGCCGTGCAGATGAAGCAGTAGGCCGCGATCAGGTAGTACACCTGAATGGCCGGGCCGAACGTGATGCCGAGGAACGAGCCGCCGTAGACGCGGTCGGTCGTGATGCCGCCCTCGCCGCCAAAGAACTCGGGGAACATCAGCGCCATCGAGGCCACCAGTTCGCCAATGCCCAGGGTGATCATGGCAAAGGTGGTACCGGCCTTTTTGGTCGTGACGTAGCCCAGCAGCACGGCAAACAGCATGCCCGCCAGGCCGCCCACCAGAGGGATCAGCACCAGCGGAATGGGCAGCGAGCCCTTGCTCGCCAGATTCATGGCATGGATGGCAATGAACGAGCCCAGCCCGGTATAGACCGCATGGCCGAAGCTCAGCATGCCGCCCTGCCCCAGCAGCATGTTGTAGCTCAGGCAGATGATGATGAGGTAGCCGATCTGCGAGAGCATGGTCAGCGCCAGGCTGCTCTTGAACAGCATGGGCGCAACGATGAGCATCAGCGCGAACAGGCTCCAGATGACGATGCGGCCGACGTTCCAGGGCTTGAACCGGTGGTACGACGTGGTGGAGGATGTGGTGGTGGTCATTGCTTCAGTCCTCCCGCGTGCCCAGCAGGCCCTTCGGGCGGAAGATCAGGATCAGTACCAGGAACAGGTACGGCAGGATGGGGGCCACCTGCGAGACGGTCAGCTTGAGCAGCGGCCAGCCAAAGGTTTCTTCGGTCACCGTCATGCCCAGGGCCTGCAGGCCCGTGGCCAGCGAATGGTCGATGGCCACGGCAAAGGTCTGCACCAGGCCGATGAGCAGCGAGGCCAGGAAGGCGCCCGCGAGCGACCCCATGCCGCCCACCACCACCACCACGAAGATGATGGATCCGACCGATGCCGCCATGGCGGGCTCGGTGACGTAAGTGTTGCCGCCGATGACGCCGGCCAGCCCCGCCAGTGCGCAACCGCCACCAAACACCAGCATGAAGACGCGCGGCACGTTGTGGCCCAGCGCCTGCACCATCTCGGGGTGCTTGAGCGCGGCCTGGATCACCAGACCGATGCGGGTGCGCGTGAGCAGCAGCCAGACCGACAGCAGCATGAGCAGAGCCACCAGCATGATGAACGAGCGCGATTTGGGGAACTGCGTGTCATACAGGGTGAACAACGGGCCCTGCAATTGCTCGGGCAGCCCGTAGGGCACCGTGGAGCGGCCCCAGACGAGCTGCACCAGCTCCAGAATGAGGTAGGACAGACCAAACGTCACCAGCAGCTCGGGCACATGGCCAAACTTGTGCACGCGGCGCAGGCTGTAGCGCTCGAACAGCGCGCCCAGGGCGCCAATGGCCAGAGGGGCCAGCACCAGCGCCGGCCAGAAGCCCACCAGACCGGAGATGGTGTAGGCAAAGTAGGCACCCAGCATGTAAAAGCTGGTGTGCGCGAAATTGAGCACGCCCATCATGCTGAAGATGAGTGTGAGACCCGAGCTGAGCATGAACAGCAGCAGGCCATAGCTCACGCCGTTGAGCGTGGACATCACGAAAAATTCAAGATTCATTGAAATTCTTCATTTCTAGGTCAAAAAAAGAGGCCCGAGGGGCGTCGGGCCTCCTGCGTTCAAAAAGCGACCTCAGGAAGGACGCTTCATCTGGCACGAAGTGGGCGTGCTGGCCACATAGGGCTCGTAGTACTTCACGGGAACGAAGGTGTAGCCCGTGCTTTCGGAGTCGAGCGGGTTCTTGCCGCCGGCTTTTTCCCACTTGGAGACAAACAGGCCCTGTTGCAGCTGGTGGTCGGTCTTGCGCATCTCGACTTCACCATTGAAGCTCTTGAACTTCATGCCTTCGAGGGCCGCAGCCACCTTGACGGGGTCGGTGGACTTGGTCTTGGCAAAAGCCTCGGTCAACATGGTGAAGGCGTGGTAGACCGCGCCCGTGTACATGTCATCGCCGAACTTCTTCTTGTAGTCCACCACGATCTGGTTCAGCGGGCCAGGCAGGTTCATGTGGGCATAGGCCACCATGTACACGCGGCCGGCCGCAGCGGCGCCCATCGCGGTGGGGCTGCCCGTCACGGAACCGTAGTAGGTGTAGAAGTTGACGTTGTTCAGGCCCGCATCGTTGGCCGCCTTGATGAGCAGCGCCAGGTCGGAACCCCAGTTGCCCGTGATCACGCTGTCGGCGCCCGAGGCCTTGATCTTGGCAATGTAGGGCGAGAAGTCGCGCACCTGGGCCAGGGGGTGCAGGTCGTCGCCGACGAATTGCACGTCGGGGCGCTTGCGCTTCATGATTTCCTTGGCGAACTTGGAAACCTGATGGCCGTGCGAGTAGTTCTGGTTGATCAGGTAGACCTTCTTGACTTCAGGAAGGTCCTTCATGTAGGTGGTCAGCGCTTCCATCTTCATGGAAGTGTCTGCATCCAGGCGGAAGTGCCAGTAGCTGCACTTGCTGTTGGTCAGGTCCGGATCCACTGCGGCGTAGTTCAGGAACACCACTTCCTTGCCGGGGTTGCGGGCGTTGTGCTTTTCCAGCGCGTCGATGATGGCCAGCGCAGGGCCGGAGCCGTTGCCCTGCACCACATAGCGTGCACCCTGGTCCATGGCCGAGCGCAGCGCGCTGGAGGTTTCCTGGGGGCTGAGCTTGTTGTCGATGCCGATGATCTCGAACTTCACGCCGGCAGCGTTCTTTTTGTTGAACTCCTCGGCGATGAACTGGAAGCTCTTGAGCTGGTTCGTTCCCACGGCCGCCATCAGGCCGGACAGCGGGTCGAGCCAGGCAATCTTGACGGTCTCGCCTTTTTGAGCAAAAGCGCCGCCAGCGCTCGCCAGGATTACGGAAGCAGCTACAGCCTTGATAGCAAATTTCATTTTTCAGTCTCCAGTTAAATCAACATTCGCAGCGTACAGTGTTGCGGTGCGTCATCGCTCAGGGATTGCCCCTAGCCCCTATCACACACGCGACTGCTGCGGCGCCCCCTGCGCCGCAGCTGCGTTCATTACAGGCCCGGAAGCTTGTAATCCTTGAGCTGCTCGCGCAGCCGCGTCTTGAGCATCTTGCCGGTGGCACCCAGCGGAATGGCGTCCACAAACACCACATCGTCCGGAATCTGCCACTTGGCCGTCTTGCCTTCGTAGAACTGCAACAGTTCCTCACGGGTGACTTCGGCACCAGGCTTGCGGGTGACGGCAACGATCGGGCGCTCGTCCCACTTGGGGTGCGGCATGCCGATGCAGGCAGCCATGGCGATGGCCGGGTGGCCCATGGCGATGTTCTCGATGTCGATCGAGCTGATCCATTCGCCGCCCGACTTGATCACGTCCTTGCTGCGGTCGGTGATCTGCATGAAGCCATCGGGGTCGATCGTCGCCACGTCGCCGGTGGGGAACCAGCCCCGGCCCTGAGCGTCCTGGATGAGGGGGCTCTCTCCCTTGTAATAGGTGTCCAGGATCCACGGACCGCGCACCAGCAGGTCGCCGTAGGTCTTGCCATCCCAGGGCAGCTCCTTGCCATTGCCATCGACGATCTTCATGTCCACGCCGTAGATGGAGCGCCCCTGCTTCTGGCGGATCTTCATCTGCTCGTCCTTGGACAGGCCGAGCTGCTTGTTCTTGAGCGTGCACAGCGTGCCCAGCGGGCTCATCTCGGTCATGCCCCAGGCGTGCAGCACTTCCACGCCAAAATCGTCCTGGAAGGCGGTGATCATGGCCGGCGGGCAGGCCGAGCCGCCAATCACGGTGCGCCGGAGCGAGCTGAACTTCAGGCCGGCGGGCTTCATGTGGCCCAGCATCATCTGCCAGACCGTGGGCACGCCCGCGGCGTAGGTGACCTTCTCGGCCTCGATCAGTTCATAGATCGACTTGCCGTCCATGGCAGGGCCGGGGTACACCAGCTTGCAGCCCGTGAGCGCCGCCGAGTAGGGAATGCCCCAGGCGTTGACGTGAAACATGGGCACCACGGGCAGCACGGCGTCGCGCGCCGAGAGGCACATCACATCGGGCAGCGCCGCCGCGTAGGCATGCAGCGTGGTCGAGCGGTGGCTGTACAGGGCAGCCTTGGGGTTGCCCGTGGTACCGCTGGTGTAGCACATGCTCGAGGCTGTGTTTTCGTCGAACACCGGCCAGGCGTAATCGGCCGTCTGGGCGCCAATCCAGGTTTCGTAGCTGGTCAGGCCGGGAACACCACTGTCGGCGGGCAGCTTGTCGGCATCGCACAGGGCCACCCACTTCTTCACCGTGGGGCACTTGGCATGCACGGCCTGCACCAGGGGCAGGAAGGTCAGGTCGAAGCAGAGTATCTGGTCTTCGGCGTGGTTGACGATCCAGGCGATCTGCTCGGGGTGCAGGCGCGGGTTGATCGTATGCAGCACACGGCCCGATCCGCTCACGCCGAAATACATCTCCATGTGGCGGTAGCCGTTCCAGGCCAGCGATGCCACGCGGTCACTGAACTGCAAGCCCTCGCGGTCCAGAGCATTGGCCAGCTGGCGCGAGCGGGCGGCCAGGTCCTTGTAGGTGTAGCGGTGGATGTCGCCTTCCACGCGGCGCGAGACGATTTCGCCATCGCCATGGTGGCGCTCGGCAAATTCGATCAACGACGAAATCAGCAATGGCTGACTCTGCATCAAACCCAGCATGTGTGCTCCTTTATCAATGCCTGAAAACAAAACCTCTCCATCCTAGCGGGTGAACTTCTCACCTTTGCCAATGATGGTCAAATCCACAAAACGCGACCCTTGGCGCACGCCCTTGCCGTAATCCACCTCGAACCCGCCCAGATCGAAGTGCCGCAGGGATTCGAGCGCCTGCAGAAACCGGGTGCGTGTCAGATCCTTGCCCGCGCGGCGCAGCCCCTCCACCAGCACCTTGGCGTTCAGGTAGGCCTCCAGGCCGATGAACGACACGTTGTTCTCGAAGCCGCCCTTCTGCAGCGCCGCGCGGTATTCACGCGCCAGCGGCATGCTCTGGCTCCAGGGGAATGGCACCACGGAAGTCACCACGACGCCCACACCGTCTGCCCCCAGGGCGCGCAGCGTGGCCTGGGTGCCCATGACGGACAAGGTGTAGAAACGCGCGCCCCGGCTGAGCTTGCGGTAGGTCTTGATGAACGAGACCGTGGGCGCCCCGGCGGTGATCATGATGATGGCGTCCGGTTCGCTGGCACTGAGCGTCGTCACGGCCTGCTGCACATCGGACGAATCGGCCTGGATGGGGGCATCCGAATGCAGGCGCAGCCCGCGCTTCTCCATGGATTTGCGCACACCGGCCAGGCCATCCTTGCCAAACCCGTTGTTCACCCACAGGACCGAGATGCGCGGCACGCCCAGCGTCGTGAGGTGCTGCACCAGCTTCTCGGCCTCGTCGCCATAGCTGGCGCGGATGTTGAACACATGGTCCAGACCCGGCGCGCGCACCAGCTCGGCACCCGTGAAGGGAGAGATCAGCGGCACGGGCGGGTTTTCCTTGGCCAGCATCGGCAGGATGGCCGCCACGTTGGCCGTGCCCGTGAGGTTGCACAGGGCAAAGACGCCGTCCTCGGCAATCATCTTGCCCACGTTCTTCACGGTGTTGTCGGGCTTGTAGCCATCATCGAGCGTGACCACCCGAATGCGCCGGCCATGCACGCCGCCCTGGGCGTTCACCGCATCGAAGCACACCTTCGTGGCATGCACCATGTCGGGTGCCATCTCGGCCAGAGGTCCGCTCAGGTCCAGTGACTGACCCAGCACGATTTCGCCATCGGTCACGCCGGGGCCGGCATGCAGCACACCCCAGGGCGCCAGTGCAGCGGCACCCATCGCGCCCAGGAAAACTCTCTTGTTCAGCATGTGCAGTTCCTTTTCACAGACGACCCGCATTCATTGACAACCACGGAGAAGCGGCTGCAGTGTGCTCGGCTCCGGGTTGAAATCCAACACGTGTCATTTGCCTGACATTTGGCGCGGGTTTTCCCGCAGAACACTCTTGCCATGCGGCGACAATCGAACCATGTTCGCCTCCACCTCCTCTGCCGAACGCTTCATTGCCTGCCAGCCCTGGTTCGCCAGCCTGCCCCTGGAATTGCAGACACAGGTACGCAGCAGCGTGTACGCCAACGAGGGGGCCAAGGGCGAAGTGATGCTGCCTGCCGGCACGGAGGTGCAGGGGTGGCATGCCGTACTCTCGGGCCTGGTCATGCTGCGCAGCCCCGCGGCCGCGCAGCAGCGTGCCTCGGCCTTCATTGGCATTCCCGATGGCGAGTGGTTCGGTGAGGGCTCGGCCATGAAGCCCGAACCGCGCAAATACGACGTGGTGGCACTGCGCCCCACGCAGTTGATGTGCCTCCCCCTGCACCTGTTCGCCACGCTGCGTGACACCAGCCTGGCGTTCAACCAGTTCCTGGTGCAGCACCTGAACCTGCGGCTGGGCCAGGCCATGACCATCATCGAAGCCGGCCGCATGCGTTCGCCCGAGCACCGTGTGGCGCTGTACCTCAGCCGCATCTTCTGGCGCAGCACGCGCCGGCTCAACCTCACGCAGGAAGAACTGGGCCAGCTCGTCGGCCTGTCACGCCAGACGGTCAACCGCGTGCTGCAATCGCTGGAGGCGGCGGGCATCGTGTCACTGGATTTCGGGCGCGTGGCCATCCTGGACGACGAGGCACTGAACGGATACCTCGCGGCCACGGCAGCCCAGTGACAGCCCGCACCCCGCTCACCCGGTGCGGCGCCGGGGTTCATTGAACGCTCAGTCGCACGGCCTTCTGGTCCGCATCCAGCAACAGCTTGCGGGGCCAGGGCTGCCAGGTCTGGCCCAAGGTGGCATGGTTGGGGTCACCTGTGTGCACAAAGGCGCGCACGCTGTCCATCATGGCCCGGGACAGCGCCAGACGCCCCGGCTGGTTGGCCGTGCTGTTGGTCGCCCTGGCAAACACCGAGGGGCCGAAGTTGCCGAACACGAACGGCAGGTCAAACGCGTGGGCCGCGCCATACACGTCGTTCCAGGGCGCGGGCTGCTGGGCCCAGTTGAACTGGTAGTTCCACACATTGCTCTGCTGACTTTGCAGGGCGTTGAGCAGGTTGTCGCGGCTGGCACCGATGAACACGTTACCCAGCTGCTGGGTGCGTGCGTTCCAGCCGGTACCGGGGGTGGTCACGGGCAGGTAGGACGCATCCAGAATGTCCGCTGCCGTGAGGGTGCTGGGAGCGTCGGGGTCGAAGCGCTGCATCATCGCGAAGCGCTCGGCGTCGCCGATCTTCATGCCGGGCTTGCCGCCCAGCAGCACCAGGAAAGGCGCGAACAGCTTGCCCTCCTCGGCCGTGTAGCCGGACAGAACCGGCACCTTCTGGTAGCGCCCGGCGGTGATCTCCGCGATCGGATCCACCGGCACCACCACACCGTCCGGGATCGGCCCTGAGCTGCTCAACCCTTTCGCCAACACCGTCTGCAGGATGACCCGTGCATCCTTGCCGCGCAGATAGCTGCCCACTTGGGCGGGCGTCCAGCCCGCCACCAGGCTCTGTGCCTCCGGCAAGGCGGGAGCCAGGCCATCGGCCACCACCAGGTGTGCCAGCAGCATGCCCGCCTGCGTGGCATAGCGGGAGGCCGGGTTGAGCGTGGGAATGGAGCCCGCAGGCAGGTTGGACGCCAATGAAATGCCGCCACTGATGGGCAGGATTTTGTGGAACAGCCCTCTCGCCTGCGGCGCCGTCAGCAGGGCCAGCGCGTTGATGGCCCCGGCAGACTGCCCCATCAGTGTGACATTGCCCGCATTGCCGCCAAAACGATCGATGTTGCCTTGCACGAAACGCAGCGCCTGCACAATGTCCAGCAGCGCATAGTTGCCGGTATAGGGCTCACTGCCCGAGTGCAAGGCCGGCAGTTGCAGGTACCCCAGCACATCGAGTCTGTAGTGGGTCGTGACCACAACGGCATTGGCCGCCTTTGCCAGCGCCGCGCCGTCGTACACGGGGTCAGCGGTGTAGCCAGAAATGGCACTACCACCATGGACGAAGACCAGCAC
>JAANMV010003171.1_pt1 | contig 14691 bp, 13 predicted proteins | sample 7279661 | NCBI WGS metagenome assembly JAANMV01 (sample SAMN14094540, study PRJNA606508) | bioreactor metagenome | isolation source: A lab-scale SPAN reactor treating ammonium-rich wastewater day 121 | place: Ireland: Galway | collected 2017-05-16 | reverse complement strand
CCCATTTTTGAACAAAGTATCAAAACGTATCACATTATTGACGATGTGTATCAACCTGTTGTAAATCCTTATGAAAAAGGAACTATTGAATATTTGTTATTTGCAAAAAACTGGGTAGACACCGTGCAATGGCATTATGAAGATATCGTTCGTGATCCAAATATTGACCCGGTTGCAGCTTTAGATTTAAAACGTAAAATTGATGCTTCAAACCAAGTTCGTACGGATATGGTGGAATATATCGATAGTTATTTCTTAGATAAATACAAAGATGTTCAAGTAAAACCAAATGCAAAAATCAACACCGAAAGTCCAGCTTGGGCAATTGACCGTTTATCGATTTTGGCTTTGAAAATTTACCACATGAACGAAGAGGCAACTCGTGCAGAAGCAACGGCGGAACACAGAGCAAAATGTCAAGAAAAATTGAATGTTTTGTTAGACCAAAAAAATGATATGTTTACTTCAATTAGCGAATTATTGACTGATATTGCTAATGGTGACAAATACATGAAAGTGTACAAACAAATGAAAATGTACAACGACGAGGAGTTGAATCCAGTGTTGTATCAGAATAAAAAATAGTCATCAAATTGATGTCTAAGCCAAAACACATATTGGTAATAAGGCTCTCAGCCATGGGTGATGTTGCAATGACAGTTCCTGTGTTGAGAGCCTTAGTTTTGCAATATCCCGAAGTAAAAATTACAGTAGTTTCTAGACCTTTTTTTCAACCTTTTTTTGACGGAATTCCCAATGTATACTTTTTTGGTGTGGATTTGAAAGAACGACACAAAGGTTTCTTAGGTTTACTCCGATTATTTTCTGATTTACGAAAATTGAACATCGATATAGTTGCCGATTTACACAATGTACTTCGTTCTAAAGTTGTCCGAACGTTATTCGCGTTAAGCGGAAAAAAAGTTGCTGCAACTGATAAAGGAAGAGCTGAAAAGAAGGCATTAACGAGTTTAACCAATAAAATTTTTGCTCCAGTTAAACCAATGGTCGAAAGACATGTTAGCACTTTCAAACAACTTGGATTTTCAATTGATTTATCGAATCCGCAATTTCCAGAAAAGGCTAATCTGTCGGAAGAAATCATCTCAATTACTGGAAATAAAAATCAAAATTGGATTGGAATTGCAGCTTTTGCACAATACGAAAGTAAAGTGTATCCTTTGGATTTAATACAAGAAGTAATTGATGGTTTATCTGAAAATAAAAATCAAAAAATCTTCTTATTTGGCGGTGGCGAGAAAGAAATTCAATTACTGAATCAATTACAAAACAATCATGATAACGTAATCGTTTTAGCTGGAAAACTAAAATTCAAAGAAGAACTAGAAGTCATTTCTAATTTAGATATCATGCTTTCCATGGATTCTGGGAATGCACATATTGCAGCGATGTTAGGCGTTAAAGTCATTACGCTTTGGGGCGCCACTCATCCTTACGCAGGTTTTAAACCATTCAATCAACCCGATGATTTTTGTTTGACTTCAGATAGAACTCAATATCCATTATTACCAACATCTATCTATGGTAATAAAAAAGTGGAAGGTTATGAGGATGTGATGCGAACGATTTTACCTTCTCAAGTTATTGAAAAAATAAATTCCAATCTTACCTAGATAAAATTGGAATTTGGAATTTTTTATTTAGAATTTTAGCGATTATACATCATCAAAATCAATCTTAATCGTCGCTGTTGTTGGATGCGCTTGACAAGCCAAAGTTAATCCTTCAGCAATTTCGGAATCAGTTAAAATTTGGTTCTTTTTCAAGACCGCTTCACCTTCTGTAATTCTACAAATACAACTGCTGCAAATACCACCTTGACAAGAATATGGAACATCCAAGCCTTGTTTTAAAGCCGCTTCTAATAAAGTTTGTTTTTGACTCATTTCGAAAGTCGTTTCTTCATCATCAACTAAAATAGAAATTTTAGTGTGACCATCAGCGCTTGCAACGGTTTCTCCTTCGTTTGAAGAAGTAGAGAACAATTCGAATTTAATATCTGAATCGGAAATATTATTTTCTTTTAAAGTATCCGAAACCAAATTAATCATCTCTTCAGGTCCACATAAATAGAATTTTGAAAACTCCATTTCGGCATGTTTGTTTTTCAAGATGAAATTTACGGTTGATTTATCAATTCGACCAAACAAAGCATTGTCAGCAGTAGATTGACTGTACACATATTGCACGAACAAACGCCCCACATATTGCAATTGCAAATCATGTAATTGGTTGTGGAAAATCGTATCTTTTTCAGATTTATTTCCGTAAACCAACACAAAAGTACTATTTGGCTCTTCTTCTAAAACCGATTTTAAAATCGAGTAAACAGGTGTAATTCCGCTACCAGCAACGAAAGCCGCATAATTTTTCTGACGTTCTGCTTTTGGTTCGAAAGTGAATTTCCCTTCTGGAGTTCCTACTTCGATTATATTTCCAACCGCTAATTTTTCATTGGCAAACTTGGAGAAGAATCCGCCTTGGATGGCTTTAACGGCAATTCGTAATTCGCCACTTTTTGGAGAAGAACAAATCGAATACGCTCTTCTAATTTCTTGTCCGTCAAGGGTAATTTTTAAGTTTACGTATTGTCCAGCAACGAATTGGTAATACGATTTTAATTCGTCGGGAACATTAAAAAGAATCGAAACCGCATCGGCCGTTTCTTTGATGATTTCTTTAATGCTTAATTTATAAAATGATGACATGTGATTTTATTTTTTACAAAAATACTATTTATCAAGAAAATAGAAGATAGAATTTAGAAAATAGAGGTCAAAAAATATACTTAAGAATGTTATGCATAAGAAAATTATGCATATATTTGTTTTGAAATTTTAGATTTATGAAAAATTCACAATTATATAAAGGCAGTTTGAACACCATCATTATGAAGCTTTTAGAAGAGCAAGGCAGAATGTATGGTTATGAAATTACGCAGAAAGTAAAAGAAATTACCAAAGGCGAATTGAACATCACCGAAGGTGCTTTGTATCCTGCTTTACACAAATTAGAAGCCGAAGGTTTGCTAGATGTTGAGGTAGAAAAAGTAGACAATCGCTTAAGAAAGTACTACAAACTTACCGAAAAAGGCGCCACAGAAACCGTAAACCGTTTAGCTGAATTAGAAGAATTCATCAAAAACATGCAAACAATTGTTAATCCTAAATTGAGTTATTAAGATGAAGTTGACTACAGAAAACATAAAATTCATAGACAATTACCTAAAAAACAGCGAAGTCATTTACTATGACATTCGTATGGAAATGCTTGACCATGTTGCTACTGCTGTGGAAGAAAAAATGGAAGCTGAAAATTTAGATTTTTACGATGCTTTCAAAAGTTATATGGTGGTGAATAAGAAAGAAATTTTGAAAGGGAATAAAGAGGAAGGACTACATTTTAGAGAACCATTAAAGAAGTTTGGTTTATTTGCAATTCAACCATTTCAATTGTTTTTGGCTCTTTGCACTTGTCTAATCGTATATTTTTTCACGCAATATTTCGGGATTAATGATTTTACAAGATATATTTATGTTATTATAATTTTTACTTATTTAATCTTCGGAGTTTTACATTTTTTATGGACTTGGAAAAGAAAGTTTTATTACATAGACAAAAATTTCTCCATCATTTTTCTATTATACCAATTAGCAAATCCTTTACACAGAATAGCTAACGAAGGATTTACATCTTATGTTATTTTCAATTCAATAGTGTTGTTTGTCTTCTTTGCTTTTCTTCGATTTTATTATTTAGAAATGAAGTCTTTTAAACAGAAAAATCAATTTTTATTCCAATGAAACTCAAACCAGAACAAATAGACCGCTTATACCAATTCACTCGCCAACATTACGTGGAATGGTACGATTTACAAACGGAATTGGTCGATCATTTAGCTAATGCTATTGAACAACAATGGCAAGAAAATCCGAAAATTTCTTTTGAAGATGCCTTGCAAATTGAGTTTAAGAAATTTGGGATTTTTGGGTTTATGGATGTGGTGGAACAAAGGCAATTAGCTTTAAATAAAAGATATAATAAAATTGTTTGGAAACACTTCAAAGCTTTTTTTTCGATTCCAAAAATTATAGCCACTTTTTCAGCGGTTTTGATATTCTTTTACATGTTAATGAGTTTAAGCAAACAAGCTGGAATTCTAATCAATTCTTTTTTAGTTTTTGCTATATTGTTTTTTTGGGTTGCTACAATAGTCAAAAGAATAAAATACAATAAAACAGCAAAAGCTTCAGGTAAAAAATGGCTTTTTAAAGAAGTTATTTTTGGATATAGTCATTTTGCAGGATTGAGTTATTTACCTATTCAAATAATAGTTCATTTCGATTTTGATACACAAATCGGAATGGTTAAAGCGCTATTTTTTAGTGTTTTAATAGTGTCAATGTATTTGATAGATTACATCGTTTTGTTTGAAATCCCATCAAAAGCAGACGCGTATTTAAAAGAAACCTATCCTGAATATGCTTTAGAAAATGTAAACTAAACGAAAAAACCTACTGTAAAAAGTAGGTTTTTATATTATTCTGCGAAAAGTGCTTTCAACTCTGTTGCTTCGCTGGCTTTCATTTTTCCGGCTAGTACTAAGCTCAATTGTTTTCTTCTTAGTGCGGCTTCGTAACGTTGTTTTTCCAATTCGGTTTGTGGTTCTATTGGTGGAACTGGAACAGGTCGACCTGTTTCGTCAACGGCTACGAAGGTGTAAATAGCTTCGTTGGCTTTGGTACGAATTCCTGATTCTCTATCTTCTGTCCAAACATCAATATAGATTTCCATTGATGAATTGAATGTTCTCGATACTTTCGATTCAACAGTTACCACACTTCCCAACGGAATAGCTCTGTTAAACGCCACGTGATTCACCGATGCCGTTACACAAATTCTACGTGAGTGTCTTCTAGCGGTAATACTCGCTGCTCTGTCCATACGAGCAAGTAATTCACCACCAAATAAATTGTTCAATGGATTCGTTTCACCTGGTAAAACTAAGTCGGTTAAAGTCGTTACCGATTCTGAAGGAAATTTTGGTTGCATTGTTTTTTTTGCAAAGATAATGAGGAATTTGCAAATAAAACGCAAAAAAAAATCCCAAAATTGGGATTTCAATAATTTTTATGCAAAGTGTTAAAAATTTATTCGATTAACAACCAAGCTTCCGCATTGTGCGATTTTTGAATGTTTTTTCTTTCCGTTTGAGCCTCGTTTAAGTTTTTGAAACTTCCATAAACCACAGGATATAAGTTGTGTTTGTTCATTGGAAGCATCTTAGCATTTTCAAAACCAGCCGCTTTTAATTCTGCAATAGCTTTGTTAGCATTCACTTCACTTCTATAAGCACCAGCAACTAAATGATAAGGCATTTTTTCTTCAATCGGAGCAGTTACACTTAATTCAACGGCTTCAACCGGAGCACTAATTACAAAAGTAGCTTCTTGAATTTGTTGTTGTACTTTCTCTTGAACGTTTTTTTGAACAGCTAAAGTTTTAGTCTCAATTTGTTGGTCGTAATACGTTTTATATCCAATACCACCAGCGCCCAACATCGTTACAAAAACAGCTGCATATTTCAAATACGAGTAATCTTTCTTTCTTTCTGGAGTAAAAATAATTGGTGCTTTTTCTTCTAAAGCTGCTACTTCTTGTTTTAGAACTTCTCTTGTAATTTCTGGAGAAACAAAAGGAGTTAATCCAAACGAATCCGTTAAGTAATTTATCGTATTCGCTGGTTCAAAAACCCAATTCATTTCATTGTTCACCGAAATTTCGCCAATGTTTTTCAACACCACACGATTGCGGTTTTGTAACAAATACGTCCATTCGTTCACCACATCACCAATTTTGATTACCGCTAATTCGTATGACATTTTTTCTTGTAATGCCACATGATTCGCTAATAAACCATCATTGTTTTTTACATTCGCATTAAACGAAACCACTTTTTTAGGCGGAAAAAACGAACTTGCGCTTCCAGTAACGTGAGCGGACACAGTTTCGGTTAAAAACGCACCAAAGCCAGGAACAGTAACGCACTGATAACGATATAATAAGTCGGATATGTGTTTTTCTATCTGCATAACAACAAAGTTAGATAATCAATAGTAATATCAAAATTTTATCAACAAAAATTATTAACAATTGCCATTTTTACTGTAAATAATTGGAAGCGAATGGCTTGGGCTTTCTTGGTTTCCTTGTTCCTGCTGTCCGCTCTACATGGTGCCGCTCCCATCAGTCCCGAAACTTCGGGATAGATAGCTTTCCATTTTCTTTTTTGGATTATTGCTAAAAAGAACTATTTTTGTTCTTCAATTATACGCCAAATAAATTTTATACACGCCATGACACAGTCAGAATTATACCACACGCTTGCGCTCATGCAAGTGGAAGGAGTAGGAGATGTAATCGCAAAAAAACTCCTCCAACATTGCGGAAACGCAGAAGAAGTCTTCGCTTCAAAAAAAACCCAACTTCAAAAAATTGACGGCATTGGTTCGGTAGTAATTAAAAATTTACAAGATAAATCCGTTTTTGCTAAAGCGGAAGCGGAACTCCAATTTATTGCACAAGAAAATATTTCCACTACTTATTTTCAAGAAGACAACTATCCCGAAAGACTAAAAAATTGCTACGACAGCCCCGTACTTTTATTCCAAGCGGGAAATATCGATTTACAAAACCAAAGAATCATTAGTATTGTCGGCACACGTCAAATCACTACGTATGGCATGGAATTTACTAAGAAATTGATTGAAGAAATATCCCCTTTAAATCCCATTATTGTTAGTGGTTTTGCTTATGGCGTTGATATTTATGCCCATCAAATAGCAATGGATTGTGGTTTGCAAACCATTGGTGTTTTAGCACACGGATTGAATCAAATTTATCCGAAAACCCACAAAAAGTATATGGCAAAAATGGAACAAAACGGCGGCTTTTTAACCGAATTTTGGAGCACCAGCAATCCCGATAAAGAAAATTTCATCAAACGAAATCGCATTGTAGCCGGCATTAGCGAAGCTACCATCGTAATTGAAAGTGCCGAAAGAGGCGGATCATTAGTCACCGCTAATTTAGCTAATGATTATAATCGAGACGTTTTCGCCGTTCCAGGAAGAACAACGGATAAGTACAGTCAAGGTTGTAATAATTTGATTAAAACACAACGTGCCAATTTGCTTACTTCGGCAGCTGATTTGGTGTATATTTTGAATTGGGAATTGCAACGCGAATCTCAAAAAGTAGTACAAAAACAATTGTTCGTCACCTTGACGGATGAAGAACAAATCATTTACGATTACCTTAAAAAAACCGGAAAAGAAATGATGGACATCATCGCCTTAGAATGCGATTTTCCAATTTATCGCATTTCCTCGATTTTGTTAAATATGGAATTAAAAGGTGTGATTCGTCCTTTGCCTGGAAAAATGTTTGAGGTGGTTTAATTTTAAACTCGTAAATTAGTGTCAAAATTAAAAACCATGTACACGCTTCCAAAAATTGAACGCTTTCAACAAAATGTGGCTTCAAAGTATACCATTTATAACAGTGTTTTTATCACGTTGCCTTTTGATGAGATCAATAATACCGGTGTTTTGTTGCCTTTGTTTTCAGAAGTTTGTGAAAACGGTTATAAAAATGAACAAAGTCCAGCGGAGATTTTTGAAACCTTCGTAACGAAATATTTGGATAATCCTTCTGAAGCAGAAAAAATCAGTTTGTTGTTTCGATTTATTCAATATGTGGAGCGTCAAGTGGTGCTTTTTGATGCGATTGAAGACGCTGCTTTTCCAATTGTGAACAACATGGAAGGCAAAAGTTCGCTACGTGCCATTAAAGAAACCGCAGAATCCGAAGGAAAAACCAAGGAATTGAAAGACTTTCTAGAAAATTTTAAAGTTAGAACGGTTTTAACCGCTCATCCAACACAGTTTTATCCAGGTTCGGTTTTAGGAATTATTACTGATCTGACGGAAGCTTTAAAATCCAATAATCATATTGTAATTAAAGATTTATTGGCGCAATTGGGTAAAACGCCGTTCTTCAAAAAAGAAAAACCAACTCCTTTTGATGAAGCTGTGAGTTTAATTTGGTACTTGGAAAATGTGTTTTATCCTACTGCAAGCGAAATGGTGCATTACCTTCAAAAAAATATTTTCAAAGGTAACGAACTGAAAAATGATGTTCTCAATTTAGGCTTTTGGCCGGGTGGCGATCGAGATGGAAATCCGTTTGTAACTACTGAAATCACTTTGAAAGTTGCCGAACGTTTACGAACTTCTATTTTAAAATGTTATTACACCGATATTCGAAAATTAAAACGAAAGTTAACCTTCACAGGTGTTGACGTGATTATAGCCGAATTGGAAAACAAGTTATACCGTTCGGTTTTTTATTCGCAAGGAGAAATTTTTATTTCTTTGGAGGAATTCAAATCGCAATTACAAAACATTAAAAAGATCATTATTGAAAAACACCAATCGCTTTATGTTGACGAAGTAGATTTGTTGTTGAACAAAGTCAATTTGTTTGGATTCCATTTTGCCACTTTAGATATTCGTCAGAATAGCAAAATTCACAAAGCGGTTTTTCAAGACATTGTTCAAAAAGAGAAAAGTTTGTTTCCAGCAGATTATTTTAATTTATCGGAACATGAAAAAATTGATGTTTTATCGAAAGCTTCTGCCCAACTAAAAGCTTCGGATTTTGATAATGAAACTACGAAAGAAACCATCAGTTCCATAGAAGCGATTCGTACGATTCAAGAAAACAATGGCGAATTAGGCTGTAACCGTTACATTATTAGTAACAACGAAAGCGCTTTGAATGTTATGGAAACTTTGGCGATGTTTCATTTGTGCGATTGGAACAATCCATCTGTTGATGTGGTCCCGCTTTTTGAATCGGTAGAAGATTTGCACAAAGCCGATTTGGTTATGGAACAATTGTACACGAATTCGGTTTATGCGAATCATTTGAAGAGTCGAGGCAATCAGCAAACCATCATGTTAGGTTTCTCAGACGGAACAAAAGATGGTGGATATCTAATGGCAAATTGGGCGATTTATAAAGCAAAAGAAGCCTTGACCGAAATTTCCAGAAAATATAACATCAAAGTGATTTTCTTTGACGGTCGTGGAGGACCTCCAGCGCGTGGTGGTGGAAAAACGCATCAGTTTTACGCTTCGTTAGGTCCAAAAATCGAAAGCCAGCAATTACAATTAACGGTGCAAGGACAAACGATTAGTTCTAATTTTGGAACGTTAGATTCGTGTCGTTATAATTTAGAGAATTTAGTCAGTGCGGGTGCGAAAAATCAGGTTTTCAATACCAATCAAAATGAATTGACGCTTTCTGAAAATGCTATTTTAGAACAACTAGCCGAAATCAGTTTTAAGAAATATATCGATTTTAAAAATCATCCCTTGTTTGTGCCTTATTTGGAAAAAATGAGTACGTTGAATTATTACGCAAAAACGAATATTGGTAGCCGACCATCCAAAAGAAAATCAGAAGCGAAATTAAATTTAGATGATTTAAGAGCGATTCCGTTTGTGGGTTCTTGGAGTCAATTGAAGCAAAACGTACCCGGATTTTTCGGACTTGGAACGGCTTTAAAACATTTTGAAGACCAAAATCGTTGGGACGAAGTAAGTCACTTGTACCAAAATTCGTTGTTCTTTAGAACCTTATTGGAAAACAGTATGATGGCATTATGCAAATCGTTTTTCCCGTTAACGGCTTACATGAAAAATGATCTCGAATTTGGTGCTTTTTGGACGATAATTCACGATGAATATTTAGAAACCAAACGCTTATTGCTAAAAATTTCAGGTTTCAAAGAATTAATGGAAAACTATCCCGACGGAAAAGCTTCCATAGAAATGCGTGAAAAAATGGTCGTTCCTTTATTAACGATTCAGCAATATGCCTTGTTAAAAATTAAAGCGTTACGAGAAAGCCCAAATCCAGATGAAAAGTTAATTGCGGTTTATGAAAAAATAGTAACGCGCTCGTTGTTTGGAAATATTAATGCAAGTAGAAATTCGGCTTAGTTTTAAGTTTTAAAAAAACCTCAAAGTTTAGATTTCTAAACTTTGAGGTTTTACTTTATTGAACTTTGAGTTTTCTTAGTAACCCAACTTCTCTCTAACTCTTTTCAAAACACCATTTGCTACTGCACTAGCTTTTGCAGCACCTTCCAATAATAATTTATCTACTTCTTCTAAGTTGTTGATGTAGTAATTGTATTTTTCTCTTTCGGTTTTGAATTTCTCAACGATTAATTCGAATAATTCTTGTTTTGCGTGACCGTAGCCGTAATTTCCACCTAAATAGTTGGCTTTCATTACTTCCGTTTGTTCTGGTGTTGCTAACAATTTGTACAAAGCAAAACAATTACAAGTATCTGGGTTTTTTGGATCTTCTAAAGGTGTGCTATCGGTTTGAATTCCCATAATTTGTTTGCGAAGCGCTTTATCGTCCACAAAAATATTAATGAAATTGTTTCTCGATTTACTCATTTTTTGTCCGTCTGTTCCTGGAACATACATGGTTTCTTCACTCGTTTTTCCTTCTGGTAAAACAAAGGTTTCTCCCATTTGATGATTAAATCTTGAAGCAACGTCTCTTGTAATTTCTATATGTTGTAATTGGTCTTTTCCAACTGGAACAATATTGGCATCGTACAATAAAATATCCGCTGCCATTAGCATTGGATAGGTAAACAATCCAGCATTTACATCTTCTAATCTATCTGCTTTATCTTTGAACGAATGCGCTAATGTTAAACGTTGGAACGGAAAAAAACAGCTTAAATACCAAGACAATTCCGCTGTTTGAGGCACATCTGATTGACGATAAAAAACTACTTTATCGGTATTTAATCCGCAAGCTAGCCAAGTTGCTGCCGTACTGTAGGTGTTTTGTCTTAATTCTGCGCCATTTTTGATTTGCGTAATCGAATGCAAATCGGCAATGAAAAGAAATGATTGGTTATCAGGATTTTCAGCCATTTTAATTGCTGGTAAAATTGCTCCTAATAAATTACCTAAGTGAGGCGTTCCTGTACTTTGAACTCCGGTTAAGATTTTTGCCATTTTCTACTGTTTTTTGCAAAGGTAAAGGATAATGTAAAAAGGCAAAACTAAAAAGTGGAAGTTTTACGAAAATCATTACTTTTGGGAATATTATTTGCTGAAGAAAATGAAATTTTTAAAATATCCGCTTACCCTTTTATATCGTATTTGGTTCTACATTTTGGTTTTAGTTCCCATTATTGTACTATTTCCTTTCATTTTGGCTACGATTTTAAGTGAAAAAACCTATCCGTTATTTTTTAGAATTGCACGTATTTGGGCAAAATTCATTTTAATTGGAATGGGATTCCATTACAAAATAGAAGGAGATGAAGTTTTTGAAGATGGAAAAAGTTATATGTTAGTAGCCAATCATACTTCGATGACGGATATTATGTTGATGTTGATAGCGGTTAAAAATCATCCTTTTGTATTTGTAGGAAAAAAAGAATTGGCGAAGATTCCGATTTTTGGATTTATCTATAAACGTGTTTGTATTTTGGTTGATAGAAGTAGTAGCAAAAGTCGCTATGCGGTTTTTGAACGTGCTCAGAAAAGAATTCATCAAGGATTGAGCATTTGTATCTTTCCAGAAGGTGGCGTTCCCGAAGAACATATTGTGCTGGATGATTTTAAAGATGGCGCTTTCAGAATTGCTATTGAGCATCAATTACCTATTGTACCAATGGTATTTTTTGATAATAAAAAACGTTTTTCGTATACTTTTTTCAGTGGAAGCCCAGGAAAAATGAGAGCTAAAATTTATCCGATTATTGAAACCAAAGGAAAAACCTTAGAAGATAAAAATGCTTTGAAAGAACAAGTAAGAGGAATTATTTTGCAAACTTTATTGGACGATTTAAATTAAAAAAGTCCAAACGCATTTGGACTTTTTCAGTTTCATTTTAACTAGAAATGAAACAACTTAACTATAAATTTAAGCTTAACCAACAAAGCTTAAAAACTAAAGCTAATTCCGGTATACAAGCCTATAAAATAAGGCCTGAAGTTACCGGAATTTTCACTAAACGTATTGATCTGGTATTTAAACATAGGCTGGAAATTGGCATTAAAAGAATTCCAGAAATTATATCTAAAACCCAAACCGACATTACTACTAAAATGTATATTGTTTAAATTGTTTGCTCTTCCTACTTCCATTTCGACACCATTTGCGACTAACGAAATGTTATTTTGATTTAAAAATAAGGTACTCATTCCACCAATCACTTCAATACCAAATTTTTTATCCAACAGTTTGTAGCTTAATTCTAGAGGTACTTCGATGTAGCTAATATTTTGTTGTAAGGCTCCTACATTATTTTCAATAATAACATTTTCTATATCGCCTGATAGTGTTTCTACATTGGCAACCTTTGACGAAAACACCATATTTGAAGCTTCTGCATTTCTCGAAATAGTTGGGATATTATTTTCGGCACCACTCATTCTAGCATCAAAAATAACATCATTTGTATTGTAACTAATATTAATATTATTGATACCAGTTTTTAAACTCAATTTGTTGTTTATAGCATAACTTCCAGATACACCTAAACTCAAAGTTGTAGCATAATTTTTGCTATTAGAATCAAATTGTTGATCTATCGAAGAACCTTGAGCTAAGGAATTGAAATAAACAGGCGATGCATTAGTGCTAATCGCCCATTTACTTCTTTTTTCTTCTTTTTCATCTTCATTTTTCCCACTCTCTTTTTCTTTAAGCAATTCCTCTAGCGGATTTTCTTCCTTAGAAATTTCGGCCACTAGCGTACTATCTTCAGTAATGATTTCATTGGAAACAACCTCGTCTAAATGATTTGTTTGCTTTTCTTTAGAATCATTATTTGTATTTACTGTTGCGGTGTTTGATGTTTTATTTTCAAAAAAAGCATCAACTTTTCCTTTATTAATTAAATTTTTATCTGCGCTATTATTATCAACTACGATATTATTGTCTATAAGGTTTTCGGAATCAGAATTATTTTTATTTGACTTAGATTTTGATTTTCCTTTCGCTTTATTTTTTTCGGTATTAGCAATCAAAGTATTTTCAGAATTCAAGTTAGAAGACGACTTCTTTTTAGAATTGTATTTTGATTTTTTAACACCTTTTTGATTGAAATCTGAGTTAACTCCTTTTTCTAATTTATTATTGGAAACCACTCTATTTCCATTATTAGAATTATTTTTAAGTTTAGAATTAACTAGCTTTTCATCAATTAATTTTTGATTAAATCTACTTCCAGAGTTCTTTGTCGTATTCTCTAAATTTTTTTCGTTTGATTCGGAATCATAAACAATAGCTTCATCATTAGGTGAAGCAATGCTAGAATTATTTTTATTACCTTTAGAATCCTCAGTATTTACAATTACATTGTTTGAGTTTGGTGCTTCGGTTGAGTTACTATCCCCTGAGAAATTCCAAATTAATGCACCTATTAGAAATAAAGAAGCTGCAACTCCTGAAAATTGAAACCAAATAGGCACAACTCTTTTTTTCTTTTTCTTTTCGTTTAAACGATTCGCAATAATATCCCAAGAATCTTGAGGCGGTAAGGCCTCAAAATCTTTGAATTTCTCTTGAAATAATCGTTCTATGTTTTTGTTGTCTTTCATTTACTTTTTTTTACTTCAAAACTGTTATTTGATTCAATTTTACTTTTCAAAATAGCTTTTGCTCTAGCTAAATTTGACTTAGATGTTCCAATGTTAATTTCTAACATATCGGCGATCTCTTTATGAGAATATCCATCTAAAACATATAAATTAAAAACCAAACGATACCTATCTGGTAGTTCTTGAATGATTTTAGTTAAAAACTCCAAACTAATGTTGTCATCATCAACTTCAATCTCATCTTCATCAGCAATTTTTTCAGAAACAATTTCAAAAACATTTTGTTTTCTATATTGCTGTAAAACATAATTTATTGTAACTCTTTTGGCCCAACCTTCAAAGGAACCTGTGTTTTTATATTGATTTATTTTTTCAAAAATGATTAAAAAACTCTCTTGTAAATTGTCTTGAGCTTCTTCATAATTACGTGAATATTTTAAACACACAGAAAACAATTTTGGCGCTAATAAGCGATAAACCTGTTCTTGTGCTTTAGTGTTGTTATTACTACATTCATGTATAAGTTGCTCTATAATCAATTTGTCAAATATTAGTTAACAGGAATGTCGTATTCTAAGAAGGTATTATTGCCTTCAGAATCCACTCCGGTCCAAAATTTAAAAATGTAATTTCCTGTGTTAGTAACCGTGAAATTGAAAGTTTCTTCAACTAAATATTCGTTTAATTCATTACAAGTCCCACCTTCTCTTACAAGGTTGTTTACAGCACAAGTTCTAATATTTAAGTCTTTTTCATAGAAAATACCATATGGTGAATGACAACTTGTAGGTCTATAGTAACGCATGATTATAGGGTAAGTTCCTCCAAGTTCAAACTCAGTTGGGATTATAACAGATTCAACAGGCAAGGTAACAATTGAAACTCTTTCTTGTTCAACTTCACATGAACTTAAAACAATAAACAAACTCAGTAGTAATAATATTTTTCTCATTTTATT
>JAANMV010003169.1_pt1 | contig 14692 bp, 22 predicted proteins | sample 7279661 | NCBI WGS metagenome assembly JAANMV01 (sample SAMN14094540, study PRJNA606508) | bioreactor metagenome | isolation source: A lab-scale SPAN reactor treating ammonium-rich wastewater day 121 | place: Ireland: Galway | collected 2017-05-16 | reverse complement strand
AGCTCCGCACCTTCTACGGGGAGTATCTGGGGAGCAAACTCGCCTTTCTTGCGGGCCATAGCTCAGTGTGCCACACCCGGTTTTGTCCCCAGGCTCTTAGGCGAACTGGCCGAGATCCGCGCCCTGACAGGAGACCCCAATGCCCCACGGACGTGACGCCCAACCCCTCAGCCGCATCGAATGGGTGCCCCGCGACGACCTGCACGCCAACGGCTACAACCCCAACCACGTCGCCAAGCCGGAACTGGAGCTGCTCAAGACCAGCATCCTGGAAGACGGCTGGACGCAACCCATCGTCGCGAGGCCCGACGGCGAGATCGTGGACGGCTTCCACCGCTGGACGGTCAGCGCCGACCCGCGCATCTACGCCATGACGGCCGGGTTCGTCCCCGTCGTCCGCCTCGTGCCCCCGGCCACCGGCGACCAGATGCTGAGCACCATCCGCCACAACCGCGCCCGCGGCGAACACGGTGTGCTGCCCATGGCCGCCATCGTCCGCCGCCTCCGGGACGAGGAGGGCCTCAGCGTCGAGGCGGTCATGCAGCGCTGCGGCATGGAGAAAGAAGAAGTCACCCGCCTCTACGACAGAGGCGGGATGACCGAACGGGGCACGCAGGGCAAGGAAGGCTTCAGCCGCGGCTGGACGCCCACGCGCTAGCCTCAAGGCATGACCCAAGACTTCATAAAGCGGATGACGCTGCGCCCAGATGAGTACCACAACCTCGCCGTCATCGAAGACTACGTGTTGCGGCACGCGCAGCAGCAGCCCTGGGAAAACGTGGCCGCTCGATCTGAATTCGATGCCCTGTACAACCCGGAGACCGAAACGGTCACGTTCCGCTTAAAGGACCGACAAGGCGGCAATCACGCCGGGATCGCGGTCTCCATCGACAGGGCCGACCTGGACGCGTTGCCCGAGCACCACATGATCTCCACGATTGGTCCCATCTTCCTGAAGCACCTGAAAAAAGGCCTGCCATCCCGCGCCAGGGGAGCGGCCTACCACACGGAACTCGTGAACAGCTGACCCGCCCCCCAACCCAGCGGTCCGGCCTCATCCTGCGAGCGCCGGGCCTTTTCACGCCCCCTGGAGGTGAACCCCCATGCCCAACAAACCCAAGAAGACCGGCCGCAGCAGCGGGGCGAAGCCCCAGAGCGACAAGCGCGTGAAGCACGACTGGAGCGCCATCCGCCGCGAGTACATCCGTGGAGAGGACACCGTCACGCTCGCCAGCCTCGCCGCCAAACCGGGCTACCCCAGCGAACGGCAACTGGAACGCCGCTCCAGCGCAGAAGACTGGCCGGAGTTGCGCCTTCAGTTGCGTCGGGAAGTTGACGGTCGCCTGAGGGCGGTGGATCTCGACCTGAAAACGGAGGTGCGCCGGCGTCAGCTGCGGGTGGGGACGGCGCTGATCACGCTGGGCGTGCGGGCCATGGCTCACCAGAAGCCTGAGCAGATGGACGTGCTGGATACGGCGCGCGTCATCAAGCTCGGCGGCGAGCTGGAGCGCAAGGCGCTGGGCCTGGAGGAGTTGAACGTGAACCTGGGGCGCATCAAGTCGCCTGAGGACCTGGACAACCTGGACGAGGCCAGCCTTTGGAAGCTGGCCGCGATGCTTCCCCCGGACGAGGAAGATGACGAGGACTTCTAACGCGCGGCCGCCGTCGTGGATGACGCGGCGGCAGGTGATGCAGGCCATCGCGAGGAAGCGTCTGCAGGACATGGGGAAGTTGCAGCCGCAGCAGCCGGAGCGGGACGAGCAGACCCGCTGGACGGAGCGCTACAGCCGCGACCTGATCGGCTTCTGCGAGCGCGTGCTCGGCATGACGCCCTGGAAGGGCATGAACGGCCATCCCGGACAGTACGAGGTCCTGGAGGCGATTCAGGACAGCGTGCGCCGGCAGCTCGACGGTGAGGACAACGTGCCGTTCATCTTCGTGGTGGAGGCCGGGCACGGCGTCGGGAAGACCTACGGCCTGGAAGCGCCGGTGATCGCGTGGTTCTACCGCTGCTTCGCGCCGAGCGTGGTGCAGTCCACGGCGAACACGAATGACCAGGTGCGCGACACGCTCTGGAAGGACGTCCGCACGCACGTCACGAACGCCAAGCTCCGGCGGCGCAACGTGATGCCCGGCCTGATGCCGAAGGACATGCGCGCCCAGCAGGCCGCCAACCACTTCGCCATGGGCTTCGTCACCAGCGACAGCGGCGGCACCGGCACGGAGCGCGTGCAGGGCCAGCACAACGAGTACCACCTGTGGGTGTTCGAAGAGGCCGAGGGCATCGCGGAATTCATGTACGACGCGGTCAAGCGCCAGTTCACCGGCAACCGCGTCCGCCTGTGGCTGCTGATCGCCAATCCCAAGACCAGCAGCAGCACCTTCCAGGAGATGAAGCTGCACCCCCTGGCGCAGACCTTCCGCCTGAGCCTGCTCAACTTCCCGAACGTAGTCCTCGGCAAGAATGTCGTGCCGTTGGGCACGGACCGCACCACGTTCAACAACTGGATCGAAGACCAGCGCACCTTCGGGTGCGAGGTGGTGCCCGAACACGACGAGACGCGGCACACCTTCTCCGTGCCCTGGGACGTGCCCAAGGCCGGGGGCGGCTTTCATCCGGCCGGCACGATCTTCGCTCCCAAGCGAGGCTTCCTGTACGGCGCCCTGGGCATCCCACCGGCCGGTGGCGGCGGCGACACCTTCATCAGCGCCGGACGCTTCGACGCCTGCCTGACCCGCACGGTGACGCCCACGCCCCTGCTGGAGGGAGACCGGGAAATCTGGACTGGTCAGATCGGCGTGGACTGCGGCCGGTTCGGAGATGACGCCGGCACCATTTACAGCCTCGCTCGCCGCGTGCTGCGCTTCGAGGAAGCCATCCAAGGCGCGCAGGATCTGGACGAGATCAGCCGCACCGACCGGTACGTGCAGGCCGTTGCCAAGGCCGCGCGGAAGCTGGCCGCCCAGGGCATCACGCGCCTGAGCGTCCGCGTGGACGCCGGGTACGGGGGCGGCATCGTGGACGGCCTGCGCAAGCTGACCGACCTCGCCCGTCTGTTCCCGGACGGCTTCACCGTGCACGAGGTGGCCTTCGGCAGCACGCAGGGCGTCGACACGGACCAGTACGCCGACATCGTCACAGAGATGTACGCCCTGGCCGACGAGGTCCTGAGCGTCGTGCGCATCGAGCACCCGCCTCTGCTGCTCAAGCGTGACCTGGTGGAACGCAAGTACGGGTACGTCACCAAGGGCGACCGCGACGTGCGCAAGCTGGAGAAGAAAAGCGACTTCAAGAAACGCACCAAGGGCCAGTCGCCCGACGACGGTGACGGCGCGGTCCTTGCCCTGGCCCCCGAGCGGCTCTTCACGCGCCCGGCCAAGGTGGTCACCCCTGCGCCGCCCATATCCCTCGGCGGCCTCAGCGGCCTCGGCGGCCAGAAGAACAGCACCTGGAGGAGGTGATGACCCTTGACTGAACCCAGCAAGAAACCCGGCGGCGTCGCCCTCGGCGTGATCGGCAGCAGCGGCTATCAATCGGCGTGGCACCGCGAGTTCCTGCCCGAAGAAGGCGTGTATGCCGCGCAGCTGTACCAGCGCATCCGGGATGAAGACCCCATCGTCGGCGGCGTGTTCCTCGCGCTGGAGAGCATGTTCCGGCAGGTGGAGTGGAAGGAAGTGCCTGCCGACGATTCCACCGAGGCGCAGACCTGGGCGACCTTCCTGCAGGAGTGCCGGGCAGACATGAGCCACACCTTCCCGGCCTTCATCGCCGAGGCGCTGAGCATGCTCGTGCACGGCTGGGCGTACTTCGAGGTGGTGTACAAGATCCGCCGTGGCCCCGAGCAGAACGACCCGGCCCACCGCAGCCGCTACAGCGACGGCCGGATCGGATGGCGGAAGTTCGCCCACCGGCCCCAGCGCACGCTCAGCCGCTGGGAGTACGACGGAGACGGCGGCATTCAGGGCCTCTGGCAGAGCGCCCCGGGCGGGCAGGTGTTCATCCCCATCCAGAAGGCGCTGCATTTCCGCACCACCGAAGCCGGCGGCCACCCAGAGGGCCGCAGCCTGCTCGTGAACGCCCGCCGCGCCTATCGCTTCCAGACCCGCCTGGAGGAATTCGAGGCGGTGGGCATCGAGCGGGACCTCGCGGGCCTGCCGGACATTCAGGTGCCGGTGGAGCTGCTGGGCCCGAACATCACGGCCGGGCAGAAGGCGACGCTGCAGCACATGGAGAGCATCGGCCGGAACCTGCGCAACGACGAGCAGGCGTACATCATGCGGCCCGCCGAGGAGTACGTCGTGCAGGAGACGGACGACCACACCGGAGCCGTGAAGCACGTCCGGCTGCCCACCGGCTACAAGGTCAGCCTGATGACCAGCGGCGGTTCAAGGGCCTTCGACACGGACAAGGTGATCCGCCGCTACAGCCAGCGCATCAGCGCCAGCCTCCTGGCCACCTTCCTGCTGCTCGGCGGCAGTGAAGGCAAGGGCGCCCAGGCGCTCAGCAGCGACCTCACCGACCTGTTCGAACTCGCCGGAGCCGGCATCCTCGACGGCATTACCAGCGTGATCAACCGCTTCGCCGTGGGCGGCCTCATGCGCGTCAACGGCGTGCCCCCGGAACTCTGGCCGCGGCTGGAGCACGGCGGCCTGAGTGACGCCGCCCTGCAGAACCTCCTCAACCAGGTCAAGACGCTCATGGACGCTGGCGCCGTCACCCACGACGAGAACCTGGAAGCCAACCTCCGGCAGAAGATCGGCCTGCCCGAGCGCGCCCAGCCCACCAAGGAGGAAACGACGTGAAGTCCCAGCCCCTAACCCTCCGGGTCGCGCTCCGACTGCTGACCGAACGCCCCCAACCTCGCAGCGCCGCAGACATTCGCCTGTTCGCCCGTATCGGCGCCCGCCTGGAACGGCTCGCCCTGACCCGCCTGGAGGTCCAGCATGAATAACTCGCCCACCGGTCCCCGCCCCACGACCGAGCTGCCCCTGCCCGGCCTGGCCACGCCCACCCCGCGGCCGCAGCCGCAGCGGGACAGCCAGACGCCCCGCCCGCCCACCCCGCTCCCCGGCGTCATCCACGGCCCCGGGGAGCGCTGGTAAGGGGCGGCCGTGAAGGGGAACATGCAGTTCCTGACTCAGGCCCTCAGTGGCCAGCCCTGGGCCATCACGCCCCACGCACTCGATCACCTTCAGCAGCTGGCCGCCAGCGGCAAGGTCCTGGACGGCGCCGATGAACAGGTCGCGCCGCAGGCCGTGGCGCAGAAGGTCCCGCTCATCAAAGCGAACGGCCGCAGCGTCGGCGTGGTCACGTTCCATGGGGTCGTGATCAACCGCTGCCCCGGGTGGGCCACCTACTACGGCTACATGAGCCCGCAGACGTTCGCCCTGGAGATCCGCGCCCTGGCTGACGACCCGACCGTCGCCACCATCGTGATCAGCGTGGACAGCCCCGGCGGCACCGTGGCCGGCACGGTCGAAGCGGCAGAAGCCGTCACCTACGCCCGGTCGAAGAAGCGCGTCACGGCTGTGGTGAACGACGTCGCCTGCAGCGCCGCGTACTGGGTCGCCAGTCAGGCCAGCGAGATCGTGGTCAGCCCCACGTCGGTCACCGGCAGCATCGGCTGCATCATCAGCCACGCCGACTACACCAAGATGGCCAGCGACTGGGGCATCACCTTCACGTACATCCGCAGCGCCCTGAAAAAAGCCCTGGGCCAGCCATACGAACCGCTCTCCGACGCCGCCCGCCAGGAATTCCAGGCCATGGTGGACGCCGTGCACGCCCAGTTCACGGCCGCCGTCGCCAAAGGCCGCCGCAAGGCCCGCGCGCTCGTCGCCGAGCAGTGGGCGACCGGCGAGGTCTGGACCGGCAGCGAGACCATCACCGCCGGCCTGGCCGACCGACTCGGCACGCTCAGCACCGTGATCGGCGAGCACACGGGCGCCATCCTCCCCCCTGAACCCAGCACGCCCCCGCCGGACGACGAGGAAGACGACGATCCGGACGCCCTGGGCACCCCACCCCCCGCTGCCACCAGCGCGCCGCCCGCGGCCGCTGAGCAGAACCCCAGCCCCACGGACGACCCGCCTCCCACCCCGGAGGCGGGTTCATCCATTCCCCCCAGTCCAGCGCCGCACGCGCAGGAGGACCGCATGAACATCGCTGCCATTTCCGCGAAGCTCGCCGCTGGCGACGCCCTCACCGCCGAGGAACGCCGCTTCCTTGACGATCACCTCCAGGCCCAGGACAAGGGCGCCCAGGTGGATCTCAGTCAGCTGAGCCCCGAGGCCCGCGCTGCCGTGGAGAAAGCCCAGCAGGATGCCGACACGGCCCGACAGGAAGCCGCGGACGCCAAGGCCACCGCCAACACCGAGCGCGAGGCCCGCCTCACCCGCGAGTTCGAAGAGCAGGCGCTGGCCCTCGGCCAGCCCAAGGCCTTCGGCGCCACCCTGCGCGAGGCCAGCGAGAAGCTCACGCCCGAGGCCTACGACGCCCTGAAGCAGAGCCTGAACGCCACCAACGCCCAGGAGAAGCTGGTCACCGAAGCAGGCAGCGGCAAGGACAACCGGCAGGCCGCGAGCCCCCAGGCCGAGTACGAACGCCGCGTGACGGCCCACATGAAGGAAAACCCGAAGGCCAACCGCGCCGAAGCCGGCCGCGCCGTCCTGGCCGCCGACCCCGAGTTCGCCCGCCGCTACCGCGGCTGAACGCCCCGTCCGCCCTCGCCTCCCGCCTCTCGTAAAGGAGAAAAAGCATGTCCACCATCAAGACCCCGGACGGCGGCAAGCACGCCGGCCCCAGCGCCCGTGACCTCACCCCCTACCAGTGGCGCGCCGCCAAGTTCACCGGCAGCGCCAGCAGCGGCGACAGCGCCAAGGTCGAGTCCGACCAGAAGATCGACGTCGCCGGCGCAGGTGACCGCGTCGAAGGCATCATCCAGTACCCCGGTGACGCGGCCGGGCGGCCCACCACGATCCTGACCCTCGGCGCCATGAAGATCAAAGCCGGCGCGGCCCTCGTCGCGGGCGACAAGATCAAGGCCGGTGTCGACGGCGTGGCCGTCAAGGCCGTCGCCGGAGACGAGTACTTCGGCAGCGTCACCGAAGGCGGCCCGGCCGGGGCCATCGTGCCGTTCGAGTTCGACCGGGGCAGTTTCTAAGCGCCGGGGGGAGCGCCCCCCTGGCTGAGGGTGACACGGTGATCGCCCAGGACGGCCACGAGTACACCGTCACCGTCACCACCGATCCGGTCCTCGTGGACGTGGTCGGGCACTCACCCAGCACAGGCGGAGGCAAGGAATGAGCAACGCGGAACTGAAACACACCCGCCCGGACGGCACCACCGAGACGGTCACCGTCACGGACGCCACGCGCCTGACCCTCACCCTGAACGACCCCGGCACGCACACCCTGCAGGTGAGCGGCCTGGCGCCCGGCGAGGTGATCCTCATGCGCCGCCCCGCGCCGGTGCCCCTCACGCCCCTGGAGGGCCCAGACGAGTACTCCCTGGCCAACGGGTACGGCCTGTACCGCGAGCGCCTGGAGTGGCGGGACGGGGATACAGTCACCCCCCTTGCCGATTCGGGCGGTGTCAGCGCGCAGCCCGGTGAGTACGCCTGGAACGAGTCGTACAGCGGGTACGTCATCCCCAGCCTCGGCCAGGGCGGCCCGTGGGTCGTGTACGAGCTCGAGGCCTACACGCCTCCCAAGTAACCCCTGCCCGCCGCCCACACGCCCGCCCTGTGCGGGCGTTCGCCTTCTCCCTGTCCCCAGGAGGACACGCATGAAAAAGGACTTTGCCCTGATGGGCCCACTGATGATGGCCTACGACACCACCACCGGGCCCCTCCCCCCCAGCTACGCCGGCGGCCAGAACGACCGCTACCTCACGGACCTCGCCGTCAACGACATCGAAGCCGACACGGCGTTCATCGCGCCGAACATCTTCCCCCGCGTGGATGTCGAGCGGGACCGCGGCGGCTTCCAGGTGTGGAAGCGTGGCGACCTGCTGCGCCCCGAGTTCCGTGACCACGCGTACGGCGACCGGCCCAAGACGGCTCACACCAGCCTGGACGAAGGCAACTACCGAGTGTTCCACCGCAGCCTGGAACGCATCATCGCCCCGAGTGACCGCGGCAACAGCCGCAACCCCATGCAGCCCGAAGAGGACGCTGCGCTGTACCTCGCTGGTCAGGCCCGCCTGGACCTGGACCTGCGTTTTACCGACTCCGCCCTGCGAGAAGACGCCGGCTGGGCCTTCCAGTACCAGGGTGTCGCCGCCAACCCCAACCAGGCCGCCGACACCCCTGAGTTCCTGCAGTTCGACCAGGTAGGCGTGAACCCCGGCCGGTTCGTGCGCGGCCGCGCGCAGCGCATGGAGCTGATGACCGGCCGTCCGCCGAACGTGGCCCTTCTGGGCGCGGACGTCTACGCCGGACTCGTCTTCAACGAGGACATCGTCGACCGCGTGAAGTACGTGCAGCGCGGCATCGCCGACCGCGACCTTATCGCCGCGTACCTGGGCGTCGAGCGGGTCTACGTCGCCAGCGGCGCGTACAACAAGGCGCTCGAAGGCCTGCCGGACGATTTCCAGTACCGCGTGGACCCCAAGAGCATGCTGCTCACGTACGCCGCGCCCCGCCCCAGCCGCACCACGCCCAGCGGCGGGTACATGTTCGTCTGGCGCAACCTCTACCAGAACTTCGAAGGTGGGGAAGACGAGCAGATCGCCGACACCCTCGCCCTGCTGCGCCGCGGCAGCGACAGCCGCAGCGGCGTGCGCTGGGTGCAGGCCCACACGGCCGCCACGTTCAACATCGTGGCCGCCGACCTGGGCATGTACTTCAGCGACGTGGTCTCGGCCAGCGCTGCCGACTGGTAACCCCGGTTCCCACCGCCTCACCCCGCACCACAGGAGTCACCGTGACGGACAAGAAGTTCGTCGCGCTCAAACCCTTCCGTCTCGGTACCGAGGATCTCCAGCCTGGAGACCCGGTGCCGGTGGAAGACGGGCGCGACTACCGCCAGATGCTGCGCCTCGGCCAGATTGCCGAGGTTCAGCCCGTCCCTGCTGCGGACCAGCAGGATCTCCCTCTCCTGACGCCCTTCGAACCGGGCAGCACCGTGGTGTTTGTCGCTGAGGACGGTGCGTACGTCACCGTGACCTTCCAGGGTGCTCAGGAAGCCCCGGATGACGTCCGCGAGGGCCTGGAGCTCAAGGAAGGCGACGTGGTGGCGTCCGTGGTCTGGCCCGAGGACGAGGAACCCACCTTCGTGCCGATCGGGAGCCTCCTGCCCGGCGAACCCACCCTGCGGCTGATCGCCGAGTTGGAAGCGCAGGTGGAAAACGCGACCGCAGAGCGCGCACCCGGCGACGTGGAGGAGATCACCAGCCTCCAGGGCCGCGCCGCCTTCCTGGAACTGCTGATCCAGGCCATCCGTGCCGAAGGTGACCCGCTGCCCGAGGACTTCCCCGCCGTGAAGGAACTCCAGGGCAACGGGGTGGCCACGCTCCAGGGCGTGCAGCTCCTCGCGCAGGCGGATCGGGGCAAGGCGAACCTGATGGCCCTCGATCAGATCGGAGAAGGGCGCGCCGACAAGATCCTCGCCCGCCTGGCCGCGCCCGTCCCCGACGCCCAGCCGGGGGGCTGACGGTGACCGCGCCTGAGGTCCCCACGCTGACGGCTACGCAACTGGCTGAGCTGAAGGCGCATGCCACCGCAGCCGCTCTCGCCTACCACGACACCACTGTGCCTTCAGCGGACCGCGTGGATCTGGTGAGCAGCTACGCCGTGCAAAGAGACATGCGCCTCGTGGCTGCGGACGTGCTGGAGGCGGCTTGCCTGCACGCGCAGGCGCATCCGCCCCCCGTCGCAGCGTCCGCCATCAAGAAGATCAAAGTCGGTCCTATCGAGCTGGAAAAAGCCGTAGCCAAGACGGTCAGGCCCGAGCAGGTCAATGCGGATGCCTGGTGCGCGCGGGCGGCGCGTCTGCGACGGGAAGCCGGCCGCCGGACCGGAGTACTCCCCTCACCGCTGGCCGGCATGCGCTCGGGCGGCAGTACAGCGCCAGTCTTCACCATCACTCGGCCCACTGAGAGCGGCAAATGACCGGCTCGATCACTGCTGAGATTCAGGCAGCTGGCCCCGACATTGCTTGGGCTATCGACGAGGCTGGTCAGAACGTCACGATTAGCCGGCCGGGTCGAGCCGATATATCTGTTCGCGCGCTGGTCTTCCAGGTAGATGAGCAAGGCAGGTACGGCGATACAAGTGATCCGGAATTCAAGGCGATCACCTGGCAAGGCATCTTTAAGCCCGGCGCACCGGTCCACGACCTCCCATTCACTGTGGTGACCGCCCAGGGCGTTCGACTGTCACCTTCTAGCCCTGCGCAGGATCCGGGCGAACAAGGGGTCGCTTGGATCGTTCATCTGCTGCCCCTCGCGGACCGCACCCGCGTCGAGCAACTGGTGTTCCACGTGCCCGGCGAGGGCACGATCGAGGATCCCGACACCGGGAATCAGGTGGCCGCCCCTGGCGAAGATCTGGCGGTCTCAGCCAGGCTGAGCGCCAGCGCTGATCCCCGCATGCGGGACATGGTCGGCGCGGACACCGCCGAGGTGGTGCTGCTCGGCCGGTGGGGCACGCTCGACGACCCGCAGGCCCGGCCCGCCGGCGTCCGCTGGGGCAGCAGCAGCCCGCTCACGCTGGACGGCCAGCCCGGCACGCTCACCGTCAAACTCGCCTACCCCGACAGCGACCTCGCGCAGGAACAACAGTTCGGCGCGCGGTTCGTCGCCGTGTGGAGGACCCCATGAAGAAAGTCATTCCGGCCGCCATGCGGCGCGTCATCACCAAACACGACACCGCTCAGGAGGACGCCGCACAGATCCGCGTGGACTACACCGGCGGCGGCGACCTCGCCCACCTCACCGTGAACCCAGACATCGCAGGCCCGGACGCCCTGCCCGGGTACCAGGTGCGCGCGGCCATACAGGCGGCGCTGGAACCCCTGCGCCGGTACAACCGCGCCATGACCCGCCGGCACGGCACGTACAAGCCCGAACAGAAACTGTTCGACGACGCCATGGCGAAGATCGCCGAGGAGATCGAGCAGCTGGTCCACCTGACCCCCACCGCGGACGCCCTCCCCGACCTGCCGGCCGTGGCCACCGTGCCTCGGGAACCATTGGACGCCGCCCTGCCCGACGACTTCCCCGAGGTCGAAGGCCTGCGCGAGGTCGGGATCCGCACGTACCAGGCCGTGCGGGACGCTACCGACGAGCAGCTCCGGGAGGCCAAAGGCGTCGGCCCCAAGCGCCTGGACGCCGTCCGGGAGGCCACCAGGGCCTACTACACCCCGGCTCCAACCCCGGCTGCAGCGGACGCCGCAGCGGAGTAACCCGTGGCCGTCCGGGTCGCCCTCAGCCTCGCGCAGTTCGAACGCCAGCTGCACCGGGCGTTCAAGGCCACCGTCCGGGACGTGGAGCGGGCCCTGCCGGCCGCGCATGACCGGCAGATGTACGGCTGGAACCAGCAGACCCGGCGCCACAACGGCGAGACGGTCAGCAGTCCCCGCGACGTGCGCGACACCGGGGAACTCGCCCGCAGCCAGCAGCCCGCCCAGTACAGCGACCCCACGACCGCCCGCATCACCTGGGCGGCCGACCACGCGGCCGCCGTGTACCTCGGCGCGGTCTTCCGGAAGCGGGAACTGAGCCTCCCGGCCCGCAACGTCCCCCGGGACACCCTGCAGGCCATGAACCTTCCCGCCCTCTTCGTTCAGCACTTCCAGGAGCTGTCATGACCGCCGACGCGAAAGCCATCCGACAAGTCATCCGGGACGCGCTGCAGGCGGACGGCATTCCCCTCGGGGAAGCCCGCCTGCCCAACGGCAGCCTCGTCTCGGCCCTCACCGTGGGCGACTGGGAGGACGGCACCACCGTCACCGGCCTGGAAGTCCTGATCGCCACCAACCCCCAGCAGCAGGCGCTGGAGACGTTCGCCTTCCCGGGGTTCATTCCCTCCTACGCGGTCCGCCTCATCAACTGGAGCGGCCGCGAGGACCTGGAGGCGGCCGTGAACGCCATCGCCGAGCGGTTCTGGCCCCTCGCGCAGGATCCCGCCCTGATCCCCGAGAGTGCCGCCAACCCCGAGCAGCTGACCATCGCCGTCCACCCGCCCAGCGCCTGACCGGCGCACCCCCAGATCCCGGAGGATCACATGCCCAAAATCCCCGTGTACCGCTTCGGCAAGAACGCTGTCATCCTCGCCGCCGCCATCGCCGCCACCGCCATTGCCGCGGACGGCACCGTCACCAAGCCCGCCACCGCCGACTTCAAGGTCTTCTGCCTGCCGAGCAGTGTCGAGATCGGCGTCAGCAACAGCACTGTGCCGATCGAGAACTTCTGCACCGGCGGCCAGACCGTGAACGTCCGCGACGGCGGGCAGGAAGGCACCATGACCATCGGCGAGAGTACCTGGAGTGAAGGGGACCCGGTGCTCGACGTGTTCGAGGCGGCCGCGTTCGCCGACACCCCGGAAGGCGGCTGGGTCTACATCTCGGTCGCACCTCTCGGCGTCGGCGTCGGCAAGCCCGTGTACGACCTGATCATCGACGTCCGCGCCTGGACCATGACCATCCCCAGCAAGGGCGTCATCACCGTCGGGCACGAACTGGCCGTGCTCGAAGGCCCCATCCCCGGCACCCAGGCGGCCTGAACGTGCCCGTGTGGCGTGACGTCTGGGACGGCATGCCCACGCTCCTGATCGTTGCCGAGGAAGACGCCCAGGACGGGGTCATTCGTGACCCCGTCCTGTTCCTCTTCGACGTGCCAGCGAGTCCCGTGACCGTCACCACCGATCAGGGCCAGCAGATGCACCTGCATCTGCCCGCGCACTGCCTCGGGCAGACGGGCATTGTCGCGTCCCTCGACCTGATTCTCACCCCCGTGGAGCCCCCCAAATGAAGAAAGCACCCCAAAACATCAAGTTCGTCACAAGTTTCCACGAGAACCGCCCCGTCACCCTCGCCGACCGCAGCTTCTGGAGCAAGCGCCTCACCGGCGAGGAGGAACAGATTCTGCAGGTCGCCAGCATGGAAGACCTCAGCCCGACCGTCACGGACGTCATCACCGGGCAGATCTCCGCGGTGCGACACATCCTCCAGGGCCGCGTGCGCGACGGCCAGCCGATCACCGACGAATGGGTCGCCAAGCACGTCGGCAAGAGCAACGCCGAGTTCCTCCTGTCCTATTTCCGGACCGGACAGGGCCTCGCGCCCGGCGACGACCTGAACCTCCCCAGCTGGGGCGAGATCCAGATCGACGACCGCACGTTCACCGGTCGGGCCGTCAGTTACGCCGAGGCCCTGCGTGCCGCGCAGCGCACCGACGAGCACAACGCCACCCGCCTGGACGGCGAACTCGCCCGCCTCCAGGAGGCCGCGCAGCTCCAGGAAGGGGAAAGCATCGACGACATGCTGGACCGCCTCCGGAAGGAAGCCATGGAGAGCCTCTCCCGCACGCAGGACGCCCAGCGCCTCGGCGCGGACAACCTCGCAGAGGCGCTGAACACCCGCATCGCCGATGAAGGGCCGCCCGTCACCGGTCAGTGGCTGATGAGCGTCATGCAGCTGCAGGACATCACCAACCTCGCGCACTACCTGCGCGCCGGCGAGGTCCCTGAGGAAGAGGACGCCCACGGCGAGGAGGACGCCCCAAACGCCGAAGGGGCCTGACCGGCCCCGACCCCGGCATCGACTGGCCCGAGATCGCCGCCGACGTCGCCGAGCACTTCCCCGGGTACACGTACCGCACGGCCCTCCAGGAGGCCAGCGTGGTCCTCGTGCATCTGTGGCAGCGCATCCCGGTCAAACGCGAGCGGGAGAGCTGGATGCTCGCGCAGCTGCAGGCCTTCATCGGGAACGCCCTGGGCGGCAAGAGCAAACGCGGAGAGAAGAAGCCCGAGGGCATGATGTTCAAGCCCCCGGACTTCCTGCCCGCCTGGGCGACCAGCGACGCCACCCGCGCCCAGGCGCAACTGCTGGACCCCGTGCACTGCCTGCTGATCAGCGACGCGCTAATCGCCGGCCACTTCCGGGGCGCGAGCTGGGCCGTGCAACTGCTCGACCAGCAGGACAGCCTCGACCGGATTCACGCGGTCGCGGAACGCATGCGCGAGCTGGAAACCGACACGCCGGATTAACCGGCGCGGCAGGTCCAGCCTCCACGACGCCAGGGCCCCGTGTGCGTCCACGGGGCACCGAGGCGGCAGACTTCAGAAACAGGTGTAATCCGGCCGGCTGCACAGGCTCGCCCGGGCCGTCAGGAAGTAGTACGTCGGGAAGTAGCCCCGGATCTCGCGCAGGCCGCTTAGCGCGTCCGGTCCCTGCGCCCAGGCGTCCATGTAGGCCCGCGTGAATACCGTGGTCGTCCCTTCACCCTTTCCGTAGTCCGTGACCTGCACGTAGTTCCCTTTCAAGGGCCCGCTGGTGATCGCGTAGCCGGTGAGCGTGATGCCGCCGGTCAGGCCGGAGTCGAACTTCAGCAGCTTTTTCACGCTGCCTACGCTCGACAGCTTGTACTTCCCACGCCGTTTAGGGGTTGGGACAGCGGCCCTGGGTGATGGCTACAACGCATAAAAATGGAGTCGGTATGGCTAGATACCGACTCCATCACAGTTTAGGC
>JAANMV010003167.1_pt1 | contig 14699 bp, 13 predicted proteins | sample 7279661 | NCBI WGS metagenome assembly JAANMV01 (sample SAMN14094540, study PRJNA606508) | bioreactor metagenome | isolation source: A lab-scale SPAN reactor treating ammonium-rich wastewater day 121 | place: Ireland: Galway | collected 2017-05-16 | reverse complement strand
TTGTCGAGCACGGTCACGCCGTGCCCGCGCGCGACCAGCCGGTCGACGAGGTGGGACCCGATGAACCCGGCGCCGCCGGTGACCAGGATGCGCATGCCGTTCCTCACTGCTCCTTCGACGATGACGCCGGCGCGCCCAGGAGTTCCGCGTAGATCTCCCGGTAGCGCGGCAGCACGACCTCCTCGAGCCCGGCGTGGGCCCGGGCCACCTCGCGGCAGCGCGCGGCGAGCCCCGGCTGCGCCAGCAGCCGCTCCAGCTCCGCCGCCGCCGAACGATAACCCGGCCCGTCGAGCCCCGCGACGACCACCCCCACCCGCTCCCGCGCGATCAGCGCCGAGTAGTCCCCCGCGCCCGGCGTCGAGACCACGGGGAGCCCGCAGGCGAGGTACTCCCCGTTCTTGATCGGCGAACTGGCCCGCTGCGACGGCGTCGCCTTGCGGAACGAGATCGCGGCGTCGCCGGCCGAGAGCCAGCCCGGCATCTCGTCCCGCGTCGCCCGGCGTACCGTGGCCGGCACGCCGCGCTCGCGCGCCCCGACCTCGAACCGCTCCGGCGGGTCCGGCGTCAGCACCAGCAGCCGCCAGTCGTCGGAACCCGCGTCTCGGAGCTCGCGCGCGAAGTCGAGGATCTCCTCGCTCAGGTACCAGCCCCCCGCCTTCCCCACGTACACGAGCACCCGCCCGCCCTCGGGCACGCCGAGCTCCGCCCGCCGCGCCGCGCGCGCCGCGGGGTCGGGCCGGAAGTGCGCCGTGTCGACGCCGCAGGGCAGCACGGCGACGGGCCCCCGGGCGAGCTGCGCCACCTCGCCGCGACGAACTTCCGTCAGCACAGCCACCTTGTCGGCGATCCGCAGCGCCCGCTCCTCGACGTGGCCCGCGACCCGATGCGGCAGCGACCCCGCGCCCCAGATCCCGGCGTCGACGTACTCCTCGGACAGCGGCCCGTCGGCGTCCGCGAAGAACCGCGCGCGGCACCTCAGCAGCGCGGCCTGCGCCATCGCGCACGGAATCGAGCCCCGCCCGTGCAGCAGCCGGGCGCCCCCCTCCCGCACGAGCGCGGCCAGCGTGGACGCCCCCTGCCACATGTCCCACGCCGTCGACAGCACCGGCGGCCGCTTCGTGTAGTCGTGCGGCCGCCAGTCGATGCCGAGCGCCGCGAGCCGTTCTCGCTCGGCGCGAGCCGCCTCGGGCGCCAGCTTCCACTGCGGCTGCTCGAAGGTGACCAGCCCGAACCGCCACCCGTCCCGCGCCAGCCCCGCCAGCACGGGCAGCGACTGGCTCTGAGCGAGCGGGTCGCGCAGCGACCAGTACACCGCGTAGGCGGCGTCGAGAGTCACTGGGGCGACGTCGCGACGCGCCCGCGCAGGTAGTCGAGGTACCCCAGCACGCAGGCGGCGTCCGCCACCGCGAGCAGCACCGCCGCCCGGGCCCAGCGCCCCGCGGTGAGCCGCTGCGCCTCGGGCGGCGCGCTCGACCGCCGCGACATCACGGTCCGCCACAGGCGCGCGGCCGCGCCCAGCCCCAGCAGCACCCACGCCACCGGCCAGGCGAAACCCGCGACCAGGAGCGCCAGCCCCACCGCGTTCATCCCCAGCACCCGGTGGTGCCAGGTCCGCCCCAGACCCGCCAAAACGTGGTGCGCCGAGTACAGCCGCAGCCGCCGGAACACGGCCCGTGGCGAAGGCGCGAGGGTCCAACGGATCCGCGCCCGCGGCGCGTGCACCACCTTGGCCCCCGCCTTCTCCAGCGCCTCGAAGAACAGCAGATCCTCGGCCGCCCGCAGGTGCTCCGGAAAGCCCCCGACCTTCAGGAACGTCTCGCGCCTCACCAGCGAGCTGGCGATGAACGGCGGCCGGCACCCGGTCGCCGGGTTGCGCGGCGACACGATCGCCAGAGCCTGAGCCGCATCCCACTCGCTGCGGATGAACGGGTCGTAGTCCCCGTACACGACGTCGGCCCCGCCAGGCACCGCGTCCCGCGCCGCCAGCAATTGCTCCAGCCAGTCCGCCCGGGCCCGGCACCCTCCGTCGATGAAGGCGATCCACGGCTGCGCGGCCGCCCCCACGGCCAGGTTGCGTGCCCTCCCGGGATACGCCGGCCCGGCGTCGACGGATCGCACGCCGCGGGCGGCCCACTGCGCCACCACATCGATCGTGTGGTCCCGCGAGCCCGCGTCGCAGACGACGATCTCCGCCGGGGGACGCGTCTGCGCCTGGATCGAGTCGAGCAGTGCGCCGATCGAGGCCGCTTCGTCGCGCGCCGGGATCGCGACGCTGGTCTCGCTCATTCCGGGGGCCACGGTCGATTCTCGAGCAACGCCCGGCTGGCCGCGACATGGGCCCGGACGAAGGCCTCGGGCGAGAACCAGCGCCTCCACGCATCCCGTCGCGTCTGGCGGGACGCCTCGGTTGCGGCGGCTTCGCACCTCTCTGCCAGCAGCGGCCACACGTGCTCCGGCTCGCCTTCGGGGATCTCGATCACCTCGGGCACTCGCTTCAGGACGTCGCGGTGCCCACCGGTCGCCGTCGTAGCAATCGGCACGCCAAGCGCCAGAGCCTCGAGCAGGCCGATGTCCAGATACGAGTTTCGATTCGGCATCAGCACGAGGTCCGCCGCGAGGTAGGCCGCACCGTTGTCGGTCTGATAGCCGAGTTTGTGGACGGAACTCATGTCGCAGTTCCATCGCTTCGGGTCGTCACCCGCAAAGGCGAACGTCCAGTCCGTCCGCCGCGCAGCGGCCGCCCAGGCCGCGAAGCGGTGGAATCCCTTGTCGGGGTGGGCGCGCCCCATGAACAGGGCGATTCGCGGAGAGTCGATGCCCCACGAACGCCGCAACTCGCGCGGCTCCGTGCGTGGCTCGGGACGAGGGACTCCGGTGACAACGCCAATGCTTCGAGAACGCCCCGCGCCCTCCGACTCGGCGAAGCCCGGGTAGCCCGCCTGGGCCGACCGGTAGGGCCACAGCACCGCACGCACGGCTTCGCACGCGGCCAGTTCCCGCTCGCGCAGGCGGCGCACGGGCCCGGCTCGGGCCAGTTCCTCCAGCGGGAGCTCCGGCACAAGGGTTGCCGCGATCTGGTGGGCGATCCAGGTCGGCGCATGAGACACCAGCACGGTGCGCTCGCGCGCCGCCCGCGGCACCAGCTTCACCAACTCTTCGGCAAGGAACACGTCGTGGACGAACAGCAGGTCGCAGTCCACGAGGGCCTCGGCGCGAGTTCGGTCGAGCCCGCCCAGGCTGGACCGCCAGTCACGCACGGCGTATCGGAACCGCAGCCCGAACTCGCCGTGTGAACGATGGAGAAACCACCGCAGCCCAGGAATCGACTCGCAGAACGTGTCGAAACGGTCCCGCGTGCCGAGCCGCAGGTCGAGCCCCAGCGATCGAACGTCGAACGGAACCGCCAGTTCCCCCGCGGCGCGGGCTAGATTGGCCAGATAGCCGTGGGGTCCGCCGTTGCCGCCAACCTGGAAGTGAACGTGCCGGACCCTGGCGCCCTGCGGAAGCTCCAGACCCTCCCGATCGCTCATGACCTCGGTCGGCGGTTATAGGTCCCGTTCACGCGGCCGGCGTCGTTGAGGGTCGGCTCGACATCACCACCGTGCTGCCCCAACAGGCGCTCGACGCACTCGTATCCCTGCATGAACGAGTGGTCCTGGTTGCTCACCTCGTACTTCCAGGCCCCGAAGCGGCCACGGGAGTAGACGTCGAACTGCTCGAGCGCCGGCAGCGCGCGGGCCAGGATGGCGTCGCGGCCGACCGACGGGGTCGGATAGCCATGCTCGAGGCGACGATGGAACCGGCTCAGGATCTGGTCCTGTGGACGAATCAGCGAGGTGGCCAGCATTCCCGCGACCACATCTTCCACGACGCGCTCGGCGTCGACCGGCTTGTGGACGCTCTCGGCGACCTCGGCCATCAGCGACCAGGTCTCGCCGGGGCGAGGCGCATTGTGGGGCGAGTAGTTCGAAAAGACGGTCACCCGGTAGAAGGGGTTGTCGTCCTCGGGGAAGTACATCCAGCACTTCTTCGCGAGCGCCGCCGGGGGCTGCCCCTCGAGTCCGACCCCGACGACGTGGGTGCTGGAGTGCTCGAGCCCCACCGCTGCTTCGGCCAGGTCGCGTTTCTCCGTGAGGCCGCAGAAGAGATCGAGCGGCATCGAACTGATCAGGTGCCGGTAGCCGACCCACTCTCCCGAGGCGAGCCGCAGGCGGCGCCCCCCGAGGTCGACCGACTCGACCGCGGCCCCGTAGCGGACGCAGCCCGCGGGCAGGCGTCGGGCCAGCGAGGTCCAGATCGCCCCGGTGCCCCCGTGGCGCGGAAAGCGGAACCGATTGTTGGGCCCCCAGGAGACGTCGTCCTCGTCGAGGCAGATCCCGCGCAGCACCCGCTCGAGCGCCGGGACGGCCACCCGCTCCCCCACCCACGTCGCGTTCATCGTCTCGAGGGGGTGGGCCCAGACCTTGAAGTTGTAGGGAAACAGGAAGATGTCGGCGATTCCCGGACCGAAGGTCGCGAGGATCCACTCGCGGAAGTTCTTCGGCGGCTGGGGTTGCGCCCGAGACGCCGCGAGCAGCCCCTCGACCGCTGCCAGCCGCTCGGGGCCGGGCAGGCGGTGCAGGTTGTACTGGAACGGGTAGGGGACGAAGCGCTGCCGGATCCAGACCCAGCTCTCGCGCTCGTGGTATAGCCAGCCCTCGGCCCCGAGGGCCTCGTCCATGTAGCGGTCGAACACCTCGTAGTGGGAGAACTGGACGTGCCCGCCCATGTCCCAGGTGAAACCCTGGGGGTCGAGGACGGACATCGAGAGGCCGCCGGGCCCCTCGGCTGCGTCGAGCACGAGGAAATCGGTCCTGCCGGCCTCGTGCAGCCGAAGCGCTGCCCCGATCCCTGTGGGCCCGGCCCCCACAATCACGAACTCAGGCATTCGATCCCTCTCGGGCCTGCCAGGGGTACTCCAGGATCGTCGCACCCCGCGGCTTCCAGCCCATCACGTCGAGCGCCGAGCTTGTGTTGACCAGCTCGAAGCGCAAGAGGGCATCCGCTGTGTCGAGGGTCCCGGACCCGTCCCAGATGGCACCTCCCACGCGGTAGGTTCCCGACGGGAGGCGATCGACCGGGAGCGGAACCCTGAAGACAACGTCTCCTGCTGGCAGGTGCTGAATCGAGTCGCGTGCGCTTGAGGAAAGCGCAGCGACATCCTCTTCGTTGAACAGACCGAACCCTACGTTGGCGTCCCGTGAGGCCGGCAAGCGACAGTCGATTTCCAGTTCGTACTGACCTCCGGACTGAACGAAGTCACAGGTCACGCCACCTGGTTGCGACAGATCGAGCACTCGGAGGCTCCGAAATCCGGCGCGCCCTTCAGCAAGCTCCACACGGGCTCGGCACTCGAGAACGCGGTTCACGTAGGTCGAGATCGTCTCGTGAATTCCGCCGGAGAACGTGAGCAGTCCCCCCTCCAGCAAGACCCCTCGCGTGCACAAGGCTCCAAGGGCCGAGAGATTGTGACTGACGAAGAGCACAGTGCGCCCCTCACGTCTCAAGTCGGAGAGCCTCCCGAGGCACTTGCGCTGAAATGCCGCATCGCCGACGGCCAGCACCTCGTCGATGACCAGAATCTCGGGCTCGAGGTGAGCAGCGATCGCGAACGCCAGACGCATGTACATCCCGCTCGAGTAGCGCTTTACCGGAAGGTCGAGGAACCGCGCAACACCCGAAAACTCGACGATGGCTTCCAGCCGGCTGCGGATCTCAGCTTGCCGAAGGCCCAGCAGAGCCCCGTTGAGGAACACGTTTTCTCGGCCGGTCAGCTCCGGGTGGAAGCCGGTCCCGACCTCCAGCAGGCTAGCCAGACGGCCACGAAGCCGAACCCGACCCTCGGTGGGATGAGTGACACGCGAGAGCAGCTTGAGCAACGTGCTCTTCCCGGCGCCATTCGCACCGACCACACCGAGACACTCCCCCGAGGCCAGACCGAAAGAAACATGCCGCAAAGCCCAGAGCTCGCGCGCGCCTTCGGGACTCACCCTCCCTCGAAATGCGGATGCAAGTGCGTCCCGCAGCGTGTCGGGGCGCCGCGGTGTTGACAGGAAGTAGCGCTTGCCGAGACCTTCGATCTCTATCGCGGCGGACATGGTCAGATGACGTCAGCGAACGCTCGCTCAGTTCGCCGGAAGTACCAAAGACCACTGCCCAGGCTTGCGCCGGTCCACGCGACCGTCCAGGCAACGGCAGAGGGCGCCGGGGCGGCCGTGCCCAGAAGCAGGAATCGGCAAGCATCGATCAGGCTGACGAGAGGATTGGCCTCGAAGAGGGGCTGCCATCGATCGGGTATGACGTCGCTCGCAAAGCCAACCGGGGACACATAGAGGCCCATCTGCAGCAGAAACGGCAGGACCAGGCGAACGTCCCGGTAGCGAACGTTGAGCGCTGCAAGCCACAGACCGACACCAAGTGCGAGGCCACTCGTCATCGCAAGGACGAGCGAGACAGCCACCAGCGCGAGGAGACTGGGGTACACGCCGAGGATGACGGACAGGACCACAAGCACCACCAGCGAAACCAAGGCATCGACGACGGAGACGGCAGCCGCACCGGCCGGAGCGAGCACCCGCGGGAAGTAGACCTTCGTCACGAGCGCCGCGTTCGAGACGAGACTCTGGGCCGCGTCCTGGACGGCGCCGGCGAACATCTGCCAGACCAGCAAGGCGGCCAATACGAGAAGGAGGTACGGTGGGCCTCCCGTCGAGAGCCCAGCGATGGAGCCAAAGACCAGGCTGAATATGGCCGCCATCAGCAGAGGGCGCCCCACCGCCCAGAGCACGCCGAGGGCCGCCTGCCGGTAGCGAACCGTCAGGTCCCTCCAGGCGAAGATCCGAAGCAACTCCCGATAGCGCCAGACCTCCAGCCAGTAGTGCGCCACAGAGGCATCCGCATCGACGACGGTTTCAACCGGTGGGTTCTCCAAGCGCCGGATGATGGCAGACGTGCCAGGCAGCATCAAACCTGCCGGTGGGGGCTCGCCGTCCTTCGGCCGTCGGCCGAGGCTAGGGCCAAGTTCGCCTATGATCACGATGCTTTGCGGAGGCTACACAGTTGCCCCAACACGAGGCGTCTGGCGGTTCAATGAGGGCGTTGGCTCGCAGTTTGCGGCGGGTGCTGTGGGGTGCACCGCCTCCGAACCCACTGGCGAAGATCATCGAGAAGGAACGCGATCGACGGTTCCCGATGTTTCGGCGTGCCATGGAATTCGTGGATTACGAACTCGTTGCTGGTGACATCCTAGAGTTCGGTGTCTACACCGGCATGAGTCTTGCGCTCTTTGGCGAAGCAATGCGCTTGCGGTGGGACCACGACATCCCCCGCCGACTCGTGGGCTTCGATTCGTTTCAAGGACTGCCGACCGACAACGACGGACACGCACGCTGGGGAGCGGGAGCATGCGCGACGAACGTCTCCTGGCATCCAGTCCTTGCAACGGGGGCACCAGTAAGTGCCGAGGCGGTGATGGCCCTGTTTGATGCCTGCGCGCTCCCCCGGCCTGAAGTCGAGGTGGGTACCTACGACGTTGCCCTGCAGAAAGTACTGGGGTCAAAGTACAAGCAGGCTGCGCTCGTTCACATTGACTGTGACCTGTACGAGCCCACTCGGGCTGTCTTGTTCGCCCTGGACCAGATCCTCCAGGATGGGTCCGTGCTGCTGTTCGACGACTGGTACCACTATCGAGCGGACCCCAACAAGGGCGAAGCGCGGGCTTTCCGCGAGTTCATCGATGCTCATCCGCATTGGGAGGCGATTCCCTACTTTCTGTACGGCACCTACTCCCGGGCGTTCATCCTTCACAGGCGATGAGGTCTTGAGTTCCGGGGACGGGGCGGCTGCGTACTGATGTGCGGAATCGGAGGCGCGTGGCTACCGACGGGTAGCCTGCCCCACCCCACCACGCTCGCGAAGTTGAGCGGCTGCCTGGCTCGGCGCGGCCCAGACGGGGACGGCACTTACACGGAGCCGGGCCTGATCCTCGTGCACCGGCGCCTCGCGATCATCGACCTCAGCGTGCGCGGCGCACAGCCCATGGCCGTCGATGGCGGTCGCTTGTGGCTCGTCTTCAACGGGGAGATCTACAACTACCGGGATCTGAGGCGTCGGCTCGAGGACCGCTTCGCTTTCACGTCCGACTCGGATTCCGAGGTGATCCTGCGCCTCTACGACGCCCATCCGGACGACCCGGCCGCGATGTTGCGGCAACTCCGCGGGATGTTCGCCTTCGCCCTCTGGGACGCCGGGCGGCGCCGCCTGCTGCTCGCGAGAGATCGATTCGGCATCAAGCCGCTCTTCGTCCACGAGGGTTCCGCGGGCGTCTTCTTCGCCTCGACGCTCGACGCCCTCACCGCTTTCCCAGAGGTACCCCGGCGTCTCGACTGGACGTCCGTTTTCGACCAGGTCTCGCTACTCTGCCCGCCGGGGCCTCACACCTACTACGAGGGTGTCCGCCAGGTGGAACCAGGCACGGCACTGGTCGTCGGGCCGGGCGAACGCCGTGAGATCCGGTACTGGAAGCTGCCGGTCCGCGAGAACGGGTGGCTCGAGCCCGAGGTCGCTGCTCGCGACTTGGAGGAGTGCCTCGCCGAGGCGGCGAGGCTGCACCTGGTCGCGGATGTCGAGGTGGGCGCCTTCCTCTCCGGAGGCCTGGACTCCGGCCTGGTGACGGCCTACGCGAATTCCCGGTCTGATCGGGCTCTGCGCACGTTTTCGGCCAGCTTTCCGGGTCATGGCGTCGACGAAGGCCCCTGGGCGCAGGAAGCGGCGCGGCGAATCGGCACGCGCCACACGGAGGTCGTGCTCGGGGGCAACCTCCTGGATGATCTCGAGACTGTCGTGGCGGCCATGGACCAGCCCCTGGGCCTGGAAAGCGCATTGCCCCTCTACCGCGTCGCGCGGGCCGCCTCCCGGGAACTGAAAGTCGTCCTCACGGGAGACGGGGGGGACGAGGTATTCGCCGGCTACAACCGCCATCGCGTGCCTTTCGGACGCCTTTCCCACAAGGTTGGGTGGGTCCCCCTCCCGCTCCGCCCCTGGGCCTCGAGCCTCGGCCACGCCGTTCTCGGTGTGGTCACGCCCGTTCTCGGCGCGCGGGCCGGCCACGCGCGCTACCTCCTCGACACGCTGGTTCGCGACGCGCCCGCGGAGTACCTCGCGCGGGTTCGCGTGCTGCCGACCGAAGCCGTGCTCGCCCTGCTACGTCCGGAGGCCCGGCGCCAGGTCGATGTTCGCCGCCATGAGCGCCGGGTTCGCGGCATCTGGGAAGGGCTCGGGAGCGCGCACCTGCTCCACAGGATGCTCGCGGTCGACCTGTCCACCACACTGGTCGACGAGATGATGGCGAAGAGCGACCGCATGACGATGGCTTGGGGACTTGAGGGCCGCGTGCCGCTTCTCGACCACGAACTGGTCGAGTTCGCCTTCTCGATCGCCCCGTCGGCGTTGTGCTCCGAGCACCAGGGAAAGCTGCCCTTGAGGCACCTAGCCATCCGGCACCTCGGGGAGGAGTCCGCTCGCCGACGGAAGTACGGCTTCAGCACGTCCTTCGGGCAGGACCTGACGACGCCTTCGACGCGGGCCCGCGTGAACGAGTTGCTCGTGCGCGCCCTGCACCCCGGCCTCTTCGATGCATCGAGCGTTCACTCACTCCGGGCACAGGCGGAGAACGGGAACCCCTATTGCGCCGGGGTCCTGATGGCGGTGCTGACGGCCGGCCTCTGGGCCGATCAGCGCGGAATCGCGGCGTGACGCGATCGCACCGCTCAACCCAGCCTGGTCACGCGCCTTGTGACGCGCCGGCCTTGCGCGCCACCACCAGGAAGTTGACGGGCAGCGGGTGGTCCGGGAACGTCCACGCGAGGTACTTGTCCAGCTTGGGGGCGATCCAGGAGAACGGCCGGGCCACGTAGTCGGCGAGCCAGCGCAGCCACCGGACACGCTGGCAGAACGTCACGGCGTAGAAGGCCAGCAGGCACCCGATCGAGGAGGCAATTCCCTCGGTTCCCTCGACCTTCACGTCTTCGAACCCCGCCCCGCGGAAGAGCTTCTCGAGCCCCGGTCCGGTCCACCGCCAGTGATCGACGGGGTGGGGATGGTAGAAGAACGTGCCGTGCGTCGAGAGCAGGCACAGGCCGCCCGGGGCAAGCACCCGATGAAGCTCACGGCAGACCTGGGACGGGTCGTCGACGTGCTGCAACACCTGGGTGCACAAGGCGACGTCGAAACTCTCGTCGGCGAGGGGAAGCGCCTCGGCCGGCGCGACGTGATCGACCGCCGGGCCGGGGAAGCCATCCACGCCGACATGTGAGTCGCAGTAGGGCTCGAACCAGGCGCGGTATGGCTTGGGCCCGCATCCCACGTCGACGAGGCGGAGCCCATTACGGCCGACAAGCTCGCGGTCAGCCGCCGCGTGAAGAGCTTGCAGCAGCCCGCGCGTCGCCAAGTAAGACGGAGCGTTGGGCGGGGACGGCCGCGGTCCGGCCGTGTTCACCTTGCTGGGCTTGCCATGTACCATGCTCGAACGCTAAGGGTAGCAGGGGCATGCCATCTTTCGAATCACCACGGCCGACACGATCGTGCTGAGCGATCTCAGCCCCCCTGCCAGGCTCTCATTCCTCCGGCGAATCTGGGGGCACTTCACGACGCAGCGGATCGTCGACACGGACAACTGGCAGGTCGGACTTTGTCCGGGCCAGGCGAGCAGCCTTCTCGATGCGCGGCTGCCCGCGATGCAATGGATCGAGGCCCCGGCCGGGCACTACTTTGCAGACCCTTTCCTCGTCGAGGTGCGCGGCCGGACATTCCTGTTCGTCGAGGACTGGGACCGCGCGCGGCGCAAGGGCTCCATCGCCGCTGCCGAGCTCTCTGAAGGACGCCCCGGGGCCTTCAGGAGGGTGCTCGAGGAGCACTTCCACCTTTCGTATCCGTTCGTTCTCGAGACGGCGGACGGCATCTTCATGATCCCCGAGCAGGGCCAGTCGGGCGCAGTGCATCTCTACGAGGCGGCGGATTTCCCGTGGCGCTGGCACCGGGGGCCGCGACTCGTCGAGGGGGCGTTCGTCGATCCGACACTCTGGATCGGCGAAGACAGCTGTTGGCTTTGGCTCTCGCGTGGGGGCGCGCTCTGGTCCGACGAGTTGCACCTGTTTCGCTCGGCTCGGCTGGAAGGCCCGTTCGAACCCCACCCTCTCAACCCCGTGTCCCGGCTCTCCCGACGGTGCCGCCCGGCCGGACCAGCGTTTCGTCACGGAAACACTCTCTACCGTCCCGCTCAGAACGGCGAGGGAGGCTACGGTCGCGGACTCCTGGTCTACTCTGTCGATGAGATGACCCGAACGCACTATCGGGAGAGCCTCGTCCGCTCGCTGAGCCCCTGGCCTGATCGGGACGGACTGCACCACGTGAGCTCCGCCGGTGGCTGGCTGGCCCTCGACGCGAACCGCTATCGCCGGAAACGCATTCCCGTGGCGGCGGTGTTCGCGGCGAAGTTCCGCGCGATGAATAGCCGGCCACGCTGAGCAACAGCCGTTGCGAATCCTGATCATTTCCGATCGGTATCCCCCCCACAGCCTGGGGGGCTACGAGACAGCGGCCGCTGGCGCCGCCCAAGCCTTGCGCCGCACGGGCCATCAGGTTCTCGTCCTGACCAGCGTCTTCGGCGTCCATCGGCCGGAGAGAGACGACAGCGCATGGCGGGTTCTGCACCGCCCCATGGACACACCGAGCCTCCTCACGCAGGCGCTCTGGGAACTGCAGGACCTGGCCACGGTTCGGCGGTGCCTTCGTGAATTCGCTCCGGACGCGATCTACGCCTTCAACCTCGTGCAGCTCTTCCCGAGCCTCCATCAAGTACTGGCGGAAACAGGATGCGAGGTGGCCTACGAGTTCGCCGACTCCGTTTCGCTGCTGACTCACCTCCGGCTTGCCGGCGAGCGCGAGACCGTCTGGTCCAGACCCGGCGGAGGCCTCCGAGGCCACCTGCGCCGCGGCGTGCGCCGCGTGTCTCATGCCGTTGATGGCTCGTGGGGAGCCGTGCCGACGCCGGAGACGGTGCGCCTGGACCGGGCGATCTTCTGCAGCGCGTCGGTATTGGACCGGTGCCGTGCTGCCGGGCTGCCGATCCGCGGCGCTGCGGTCATCTACAACCCGGTCGACATGCGTGAATTCGCGACGCCCCGCACGTCGCGAGGGGATTCCTTGCGTGTTCTGTTCGTCGGTCGCCTGGTTCAGGAAAAAGGAGCGGCCGAGACCCTGGAGGCGTGCCGAATGCTCGTGAACCGCGGGCGCAAGGTGCAACTCTCGATCGCCGGACCTGCTGTCTATCCGGTGGAATACTCGGAGGCGCTGCGCCACGCCGCCAGCGCTCCAGGCGTCCTTGGTCACGTCACCTTCCTGGGAAACGTCCCGCACTCCGAGATGAGTGCGGTGTACTCCGGGCACGATGTCCTCGTCTTTCCGTCGTCGGCCGCCGAGGGAATGCCGATGACGCTGCTCGAGGCCATGGCCGCGGGGCTGCCCATCATCTCCACGCTGACGGGCGGAACCGCAGAGATCCTGGAGCCGGATCGATCCTGCCTCACCCTGAGCCTTCCCGTGCAGCCCGCCGAAATCGCCAGCCAGATCGAGCGCATCGCGTCGGACACAGGGCTCGCGTCGCGCCTGGCCGCAGAGGCCCGGCGCTTCGTCGCGAGCCACTGCTCCCCCGAGGACATCGCTCGACGGACGGTCGAGTTCCTGCGAGACGGCACGAAAGCAGGCGCCGGCACGAAGGACCCTGCCCCGGCGCACTCTTGAGCTGCCTTCGGGGTCGTGTTGCGCATCCTGATCGTCACTTGGGCCTGGCCGCCAATCGGACGCATTGGCGCAATGCGCCCGCTCGGCATGGCTCGCGAGTGGAATCGAGCTGGTCACGAGGTTCACGTCCTCACCGGCCCCGGCGGATCGTGGCGGGGAGTACTGCCCCGACCTGCTGGCCGCAGGGTGTCACCGAACACCCAAGACCGGCCACCCCGGGTGTGGGGGCGTGAGTATGTTCGAGGACGCGGGACCACGCCAAGCGCGCTGTAGTCCGTAGTCCGTGAGGGGAATTCCCGCCGCAGCCTGTGGGCGCTGAGGGGAACTGGCCGGTCGTGTGGCCGGTTTTCCAAGGAGCTGTGGGGGCGGGTCCGTTTGCCGCCATCCACAGATCCGGCAGCGTCCAATTCGTCGGTGGGCCGAATGCAGGGGTCGACGGCGATGAGCGTTCGCTGCCGGCTGCCCGAGTCGGCCATCTCGGTCAGGCGGCAGAAGTCGCGGTAGCGAAACAGGCGCTTGCGCGAGGCGGTGGTGGCCGCGGCGAGCACCGCCTCGCGCGGGTGCTTGCGGACCAAGCCGAGCACGCCCTGGATCAGGCGGAGCGAGCGCACACCACGCTCTTGCTGCGCTGCCCCCGCCCACGTCAGGAGCGGTGCTCCGATGCGCGCAGCGGCCGAGCAGGCGCGCGAGGTGCGCCCGTTGTGACGAACACGTCTCGCCGTCAGGCTGCCCGGGGCGGCGAGGAGCAAACGCACCGGCAGCCACGCGCCGATGCACAGCCACCATCGCCTCGCCGTGGAAGACGCGGATCATGTGCTCGTCCCAGCGCACCGCGACCTCTTCGCCGATCAGGTGTGCCGCCACCGAGTAGTAGCCGCTCGCCACCTCGACGTGGCCGTCGGGATGCACCGTGCGCGTGCCCTGTTCGAAGTAGGCGAAGGGTGCAGACGGCAGCGGCTGCAGTGCCTGCTTGTCCGTCTCCTCGTAATGCGCCCACACCTGCCGCCGGGTCGTGCCGTGGATGCGCAAGCGCGCCACCGTCCGGTGCCAGCGCCGCATTCTTCTCGACCAGTGACTCGAAGCGCCGGCCCCTGAGCGCGTTGCCCTTCACGTAGCCGACGCTGCGCTCCTGCTTGCCGTTGTGGCGCGGTGTCCGCGGCTTTATCGGCAGCGGCGTGAAACCCCAATGCGTCGCAAACGCCGCGTACACCGCGTTCACGTCCGGGTCGTACAGGCACGCCCGCGTCACCCCGCCTTGAGGTTGTCGAGGCGGATCACGCGCGGCACGCCGCCCAGCTCGGTGAAGGCCCGCTCGTGGAGCCGCAGAAACGTCGGCAGCTTCTGGTCCCACACCGCTTCCTCGTACCCGTGGCGCGAGTGGCTCAGCGTCATCCGGAACACCCACGGCCGACGCCATTGCCCACGCGACGCATCGAACGTCGGGACCCCAGAGAAGAAGTCCACCTGTGCTTCTTCGCCAGGCGCCGCGTGCATCACGCCGACAGCCGTGCGCCGCGCCGGCTCCAGGCGGCGCACGTACCGCTTCACCGACTCGTAGCTGTGCCCGTACCCGCACTCGTCCTGCAGGTCCTGGAAGATCCGCTGGACGCTCAGGCCCGCGTCCCGCTTCTCCCGGATTGCAGCTTCGTACTGCGCTGCCGACGACCGCGAGCCGGGGAACACTTTGGCCGCCTTTGACCCCGAGCCGGCGAACACTTTGGCCGGATTTGAACCGGCCACGCTGGACGAAGTGCCGGATTCCCCGGTAGCGTCCCGTCAAGTGGTGGAGATTGGCTCGCGCGTCCTCGTGGACGTGTTACCCGATAGCTGCCAGTAGTTCCTCCGGTCCGAGTTCGTTGCGT
>JAANMV010003166.1_pt1 | contig 14707 bp, 9 predicted proteins | sample 7279661 | NCBI WGS metagenome assembly JAANMV01 (sample SAMN14094540, study PRJNA606508) | bioreactor metagenome | isolation source: A lab-scale SPAN reactor treating ammonium-rich wastewater day 121 | place: Ireland: Galway | collected 2017-05-16 | reverse complement strand
TTTTCCAAAAATGGGAAATTCTACCGCTACAGAAAAGCCGGTTATGGGATCTTTCATTCCGTATAATCTCTGGGAGAATACCCGGCCGGAAAAGTCAGGTTTATTCTGCATTTTCTGAACATCTATATTAGCTCGTGCAATTTCGATATTTTGCTGCTGCAGTGCCAATGAAGGATGCAAACTGTCTGAGGGAAAATCATCCACATCCAGTTTCCGCAAATTGGTGTCTTCCGGTAAGTACAGCACATGAGTATTGAGAAAAAGGCTCAACTGCTGCTGCTGTGCTGAAATATTCTGTTGGTTTTGCTGTCTCTGCGCCTGCAGCTCCTTCATCCGTGCTTCGGCAGCAATGTTTTCTAGTCCTGCAGCTTCGCCAGTTTTGAAACGAAGATTAGCTGCTTTGTACATACTGGTGTAATATTCATCAAGTTTCCCATAAAGTCTAGCTACATCCTGAAGGTACCAAAGCTGAAAGAATGCTGTGTTTACCTCCTTTTTAATTACGGCGTTGATCATACGTTTATTCAGCTGGTGGTATTTTAACTGCTCCTCAAAGTACTTCCTTTTCGCCTTATATAATCCCGGCCACTGTATGGATTGCTGGATTCCAATTTTAAAATCGCCATCCGGATCACTTGGTCTCATATCGTCGTTTTCTACGAAGAGGCCTGTCTTGGGAATTTCACGTGCCGTTCTGGTTTCCAGTAAAGCTTTATTTACCTGGGCTGTGTTTACAGAGTACTGTAGATTATTCTCCAACGCTATTTTCACTGCATCATTTGGTGAAATTCTTTCCTGCGCACTAAGAACGCTGACGGACGTGCAGAATAAAATTATTAGCGTCAAAAACGATGTGTTTTTGCTTTTCTTCATTTTGCTTTTGAATTGGTTTTTAGAATTAAAGATGATATAGAGTAGTGGCAGAACAAATAAGGTAAGGAAAGTTGCTGTTACTAAGCCGCCAATTACCACGGTTGCTAATGGTCTCTGTACTTCTGCACCGCTACCATTTGAAAAGGCCATGGGAAAGAATCCGAATGAAGCTACCGCTGCAGTCATCAGGACTGGACGTAACCGTATACTGGTCCCCTGAATCACCCTTCGCAGGATATTAGTAACCCCAGATTTCTGAAGATCCTTGAAGGTGCTTACCAGCACAATACCATTCAGTACGGCTACACCAAACAGCGCGATAAATCCTACTCCTGCTGAAATGCTGAAGGGCATGTCCCTTATCATCAGTGCAAAGACCCCTCCAATAGCACTCATTGGTATTGCAGTAAAAATAAGCATGCTGTCTTTGAAGTTACGGAAGGTGAAGTACAGTAAAAGAAAAATAAGAGCTAAGGCTACAGGAACTGCTATTTGCAATCGTGAAGAAGCCTGTTTCAAATTTTCGAACGTTCCGCCATACGTATAGTAATAGCCAGCGGGCAAGATATTTGCGTCGTTCAGTTTTTTCTGAATTTCGGTTACTACACTTTCGACATCTCTATCCTTTACATTGAAACCTACGACGATGCGGCGCTTTCCATCTTCCCGACTTATCTGTGCCGGACCGTCTTTATATTCCACTTTTGCGATCTGTGAAAGCGGAATCTGGACTCCGTTTGCGGTTGGAATAAAGAGGCTGCTGACGTCCTCAATAGAGCTTCTGCTCGCACTGTCCAGACGCGCGACCAGATTGAATTTCTTTTCATCTTCAAACACTACTCCTGCTGTTTCACCAGCAAACGCAGTACTTACTGTGTGATTAATATCCTCAATATTGAGACCGTAGGAGGCGAGGCGGGCTCTGTCGTAGGTAATGGTAATTTGGGGCAATCCCACGGTCTGCTCAATTTGTGGCTCGGTGGGACCTTCCACTGTCTGCACTATTTTGGCAACTTCCGGTGCCAGTTTCGCAAGGGTGTCAATGTTCTCGCCAAATATTTTAACCGCTACGTCTTGGCGCACCCCGGTCATTAGCTCGTTGAAGCGCATTTGTATCGGTTGGGAAACTTCGAAGAACACTCCGGGAATCATTTCAAGTTTCTCCATCATCTCAGCGCTCAAATCCTCATAAGATTTACCACTATCCTTCCACTCCTTTTTGGGCTTTAAGGTAACGATCAGGTCAGTTGCTTCGGGTGGCATTGGGTCTGTAGGGACTTCGGCACTACCAGTTTTACCCACCACTGTGCTCACTTCCGGAAAAGATCTCAGAATACGGCTTGCCTGCATTGAAGTTTCAATGCTTTGAGAAAGAGAAGTACCCTGTGGTAATATACAGTGCACCGCAAAATCGCCCTCCTGTAGTTGTGGGATAAATTCACCTCCCATTCTTGAAAATAAAAACAGCGAAACAGCCAGTAATGCAATTGCTCCACCCACTACTGCATATTTAAACGCAATCGCCTTTTGCAGCAGTGGGATATAGACGCTATTGATCCCGGACATCATCCTGTCCGCGAAAGTCTTTTTTGCACTGATATTTTTAGATAGAAATAAGGCAGACATCATTGGTATATAAGTAAGGGAGAGAATTAACGCTCCTATAATTGCAAAAGACACTGTTTCTGCCATTGGGCGGAACATTTTACCTTCAATCCCCTGAAGTGAAAGAATAGGGAGATATACAATGAGGATAATTATCTGACCAAATGCCGCTGAACTCATCATCTTTTTTGCACTTGACTGCACAGCGTGATCCATCGTATTTTGAGATAACTTCTGGGAACGGTGATGGACTGCCAAGAAGTGCAGGGTAGCTTCAACAATAATTACGGCACCATCTACAATAAGCCCAAAGTCAATTGCCCCTAGACTCATCAAATTTGCACTAACGCCAAAGACGTTCATCATGCCGAGTGCAAAAAGTAGTGACAGCGGTATTGCCGAAGCAACAATAAGCCCTGCCCGTAAATTCCCGAGAAACAGAACCAAAACAAGAACGACAATCAGTGCTCCTTCGACCAAATTTGTTTCTACGGTGCGTATAGCACGATCCACTAAACTTGTTCGATCCAGAAAAGGCTCCACGATAATATCAGGCGGCAGTGATTTTTGTATAGTGACCATCTTTTCTTTGACCCGGTTTACCACTTCCGCTGAATTTTCTCCTTTCAGCATCATAACAATACCACCTACCGCTTCTTTATCGCCATTATATGTTAAGGCACCATATCTTACCGCACTGCCGATTCGGGTTTCCGCCACATCTCTTATAAGTATCGGAATGCCGTTAACTGTTTTTATTACGGTGTTGGATATATCCTCTAATGAAGAGATCAGACCGATACCGCGAATAAAATATGCATTCGGTTTTTTATCGATATAAGCGCCTCCGGTATTTTCATTATTTTTCTCTAGCGCTGTAAAAATTTCAGAGATGGTAACATTCATCGCTTTAAGCCTATAGGGATTAATCGCTACCTCATACTGCTTAAGTTTACCACCGAAACTGTTAATTTCAGCTACTCCGGACGTGCCGTAGAGTTGCCGTGCCACCACCCAATCCTGCATGGTTCGCAGATCTATAGCGGAGTATTTATCTTCTGACCCTTTTTTAGGGTGAATAACATATTGATAGATTTCTCCCAAGCCGGTAGAAACCGGGGACATTTCGGGGGTGCCAATACCCTGTGGAATATTTTCTTCGGCCTCTTTCAGTTTTTCAGTAATGAGTTGGCGTGCAAAGTAAATATCCACGCTTTCGTCGAAAACGACCGTCACTACGGACAAGCCAAATCTTGAAATTGACCTCATTTCGGTAATTCCGGGAATGTTGGCGAGGCTCTGTTCAATTGGATATGTTACCAACTGTTCTGTTTCCTGTGCGGCTAATGTGGGTGTACTGGTAATGATCTGAACCTGATTATTGGTGATATCTGGCACAGCATCTAGGGGAAGCTTAGTAGCGCTATACACGCCCCAAATGATTAGTGCGAAAGTCATGAGCCCAATTATGAGCTTATTCTTTACACTAAACTGTATAATTTTATATAGCATTTGTAAAAATTAAGGTTAATTGAAGGATAAAGCATGTTCCGTATTGTTCACGGAAATGCACGACTATTTAATAGCCGTATAATCCTACGAAATAAATCCGAAGGAAAAGTATTAACCTATTTTGGGGGGTTGCCAGACACCGGCATTGAAAAGGAGACTGTAACCGTATCCTGATTCAGTAATATCTGCTTTTACTAAAAGAAAAATTTTTTCAGGAAGTAAGTTTTTAATTTGCGAAACAGCCATTGACATACCGCAACAGTTGCACACGCAGAAGGGAGTACAAAGATCCTCATGCTCATCCTGACCCTGCTCCAGATGAACATCCTCCGCCATACATACTTTCTCGCCTAAAAATTTGGTCGTATCACTACATGGTACTACGGTAAGTGCCAAAAAAAACAGGGCTAAAAGAAATGCGAAAATTTTCACGGTGCTAATTTAACAAAAAATAATTTGACTCTTTCTGTTTAGTTAGAATATGAATGGATAATGATATTGTAGTAGGCAACGCGCAAACTGAATGTTCATTATGTTAATTGCTGTGGCAGAGCGGGGATTGCACGACGTATTGAGAATTTATCCGGGCAAAAATATTTTAGTTATAATTAAAAAAAATTCTAATAAATACATTAAATTTGTAATGACAAAACTACTATATGATTAGTGAATTCACACGGTATCAAAAAGGAATTTCAGTTGAAACACTTTTCCCCACATCTTTAGAAAAAAAATGTGCTTGTGGTTGTGGAATGCAATTAATTGGTAGAAAGAAAAAATGGTATTCACGAGATTGCCAGCAAAAGTCTCTTCAAATGTTCTACATCATTAAGGGCGATACGCAAGTTATTCGAGAATTAGTCTTTAAGAGAGACCAAGGTTTTTGTTACAGTTGTGGCGTCTTTGATGAAAATTGGCAAGCAGATCATATTCTTCCCGTATATAAAGGTGGAGGAGCAAAAGGCCTGGAAAATTTCCAAACACTTTGCCCGTATTGCCACAAAAATAAAACTAAATTAGATCGAATCCCATATTGCCTTGATATTCATACAACCAGCGTCAATATCTTCCATTCTCCTCTTGAAAGATTTCGGGCTTTCCACAAAAGTACGGTTAAAGACGTCATAGGATATTGAATTTTCATTTTTACAAACATTATCATCAGTCTGTAAATGAGCAATAACATAATCATTCAGTAGGGCGGCTACATATTTACTACCCTCCTCATTATTACTTGAATTTTTGCTGATATGAATTTTTAACGCACCTATACACTTTTTTCCTCTTTTTTCTGAGGTCACAATAAGATCTGGGTTAATACTTATTTCTACCCCATGAATTAATACTTTAGGATTCGCACCCTTATATTCTTCATAAATAAATTCAGTATTAATATTGTCAGAATCTAATACATTTTCCAGCGCTTCAATTGACGAATTAATAATGCCTTTATTCCAATCGCTTAATCCTGGATCCTCTGCTTTTGTTTCCAGTGTTGAGATATAATCATTTATTATCTGTTCATCAAATCCTGAAACAAAATATTTCTTGATAGTGTCCCGCACATCGCCATATGGGGTAAACCCGAAAGCATTGTCTTTCGGATATTTTAACTGTTCCAAAATTCTACGTTGTCTTTTCGGATTTGCTACCAAAAATTCTCCTAACTTATTAACTGTCATTTTTGGTTCATCAATTGTTTTTAATGCCATACTATTTAATTTTGTATTTTTTCAAGATTTTGACGGACTTATTCAGCAATCACATCTGCTATTATAGACTTAATTGTCTTATTGTTAATTTGCTCCCTAAATTCGACTTTATAGCCGTCTATTGAGAGTTGGTTAAAGAAAACTTTTGCGCTTTCAATCTTTGCTTTTTCGGTGCCACGAAGATCTGTTTTGTTTTCTACATCTTTGGTTTCAACTACTATATTGAGAATTTTCCCACCGTCGGACTTTTTCACAACATACATAAAATCCGGGCTGTAAGATTGTCCAGTTATGGTTGGAATTGAAATGCTGCTGCGGGGTACTTTACCGTACACTATTATCTCATCAATATTATCTACCTGCAGGTTTTCTTTTTCCAGTGGCGAATCGAAAGCATAGACATCATAAAGATACGTTTCAGTAGGCGTTCCTTCCACAAATTTAGTTCCTATCCTTCCGTGGGTTATTTCTTCTCTGGGAGAGCCATCAGCAAAGGTTAGAGCGGTTGATTTAAGAGATAGGTTTGATTTTGAATAACTGAACCTTCCCTGCAAATTATCATTTTTCCAATCGGAAAATGCGCGAACAAAATTTACTGCACTGTGTTCGTTAAATTTATCATTAGTAATTTCTCTTTCCTTGGCATATTCCTGTATTGCTTCATTTAATAATCTGATCGGAATATTTGTCTGCCTGTTGATGCGATTTAGAAATTCAAAGTATGGAATAGGTTTTCTCACCAGATATTGAACCCCAGTATCTTCTTTGATTCCTACTATACCGCCAGCTTCTGTATTCAGTTGTTCCCGCTTGCTTTTAATATAAACATCAGTAAAAATACCGCGCATTAACAGATTTACAAGCTCGTTTTTCAGATAACCATCTTTTTCCACATGGTCGTAGTAGAGAATGTATTTATGATTTATTGCTTCCCAAAGTGTTTTTAACTCATCATAAACTGCTTTCCGTATCTTGATTTTTTTATCTGTTTTGACATTTCTGTCCTGAACTTTATTTGAATTAAGGCCAATAGTAAAGTCCGGATATTCTTCGAAAAACTTTTCAGAGTTTTCCAGATTTACATTCCTGTGTCTGTCGATATATTTTTTACCCAGTAAATCACCAAACAGATCGTCGGGATCCACCGAAAGTTTTTTAGCGACTTCTTTTAGTTTTTCTTCTGTTATTGTAAAGCCAGCCGGAATCTCTTTGTTTATCTCGTTAATCAGTTTCGTTGCAAAATCAGCTTCGGTAAAGTCAATAATATAATTGAGTTTAAATTCCTCATTGGATATTCTGTTTCCGTTCTCGTCTACCGGTAACCGCAGACCACGACCAACCTCCTGAATCTTGCTGCTTTCGCTTCCACTAGAACGTAGCTTAGTAATGGTAAACACATTAGGGTTATCCCAACCTTCTTTCAATGTCCATTTAGAAAATAAGAATCGGCGTGTATTATATGTTCCGTCTTCATTTTTTAATGAAAGCAATTTCTTCTTCTCAAATAATATCTCTTTTACTTCCTGTGCAATAGCTTCATCAGAATTGCTGTTGTCGTGAGAAAAATATCCTGCATGCGTGGCATTAATGTCGTTCTTTGACGCTTGTAAAAATTCTTTGTATTCCTGTTCCTGATCTGACAGTTTTGGAATCATGGCGTCTATCTTTTCAAGTAACAGTTTTTCAAATGTTTCTTTCAGATAAGGCAGTTTATCTGATTTATCGTCCTGCCTGTAAGAATAAATATCATCGATAAAAAAAAGCGCTAAGGTTTTAATTTTATACTTCCGGTCGAAGTTCAGTCTTTCGGTTTCAAAATGCCGATCTATTGCCAACCGCAACATAGACTCCTGATATGATGACGAATAAATATCTGTACTGAATTCCTCACCCTGATATTTTATCTGCCCATTAGTGAATTCTACGAAATTTGCACCTACTGCCTCAATTGTAATCCCCTCCAACTCCTGGGAAATCATTCCTAAACTATCATTTTTTGAGAGGGTAAAAGTTTTCTTTGGTTTGTCTTTTTCTATGAACTGAAATTTGGCTGATGTTTTACTTTCAACTGATAATATTTTTACTTTATCTTCTTTTTTTGATGCAGGCTCAAAATGCTCCTTAGCAATTCCTTTAATTAAATTCTGGTTGAATGCCTCGTAAGCGTTAAGATCATATAACAGATTCTTATAATCCTTTTTTGTCACCTTATTTGCTCCACGGCCTACTGTAACATCTGGGAAAGTTGCCCCGAAACGAATGATGGATTGTGGTTTGAATTCATTTTCGATAAACTGCCATGCTTTCTGAGACCTGCTAAACCGGTGGGGTTCGTCAATAATCACAAATGGTTTTGTTGCAGCAAGTGCATCTGCAGGACGGTAAAATCCTTCTACACCATAGTCATAATCAGAACGGGTTAACAGATTGGAACCTGTTAATAAGGACATGTTTGTCAGGAGTACATAAATCTTATTTTTATTTTGGCTGGACCCCGTTACAAATTCCCTTACTACACTCGGAAAGAACTGTTTCCCTTTTTTCTTTTTGGCAGCCTCTAAAGTAAGCAAGTCTATTTCTGTATTGTAACCACAAACATCCCGGAAATGGCGTTGCGTATAAGGATCTTCTATAAACTGTTTTGTACCTGCCTTAATTGCCAAACTGGGAACTACGATAATAAATTTGTTGACTTTATAGCGTTTATGCAGTTCATACATCGCAGCAGTATAGACATAGGTTTTACCCGTGCCGGTTTCCATTTTTATATCTAAATTCAGATAATCCTCAATGGAATTTTGCAAGATATATTCTGAGTGGACTTTGTTATTCTTCTGTACTGTCTTTACTGTTTCACGCAGTATTTCTTTATCCAGGATTAAGGATGGATTTTCGTAATAGAAATTATTACCCTCAAAAGTTTCGTCGTGCAATGCATCTGCAATTGCAGTATAACCTTTGACCTGATGTTCGAGACCGTTTTTTAAAATTAACTCCATAACTTCCTTAGTATCTTACTGCATAATTAATTTTCAGATTCTTTTCGGAGTCATTGAGAATTTTAAGATTTTTCTCAAGCATTTCTGTTACAGACCACTCAGAGAAACTATACCCGAACAAAATAATATTTTCAGGATTGAAAGCTCCATCTGCATCATACTTAGATAACAGTGCTTCTAACGCTTTCTGGGTAAAATCTGGATAAATAAGATATAAATGCTTGTCTTTGTAGTATGCTTTGTAACCTGCCAAATCTATTTCTTCTGCATTTGCAGTCAGACCGTAGCCGTCATTATTTAGCCAAGTCGTCAATACTGTTTCAGGGCCAAAATCATCTAATATGGTAGTATCAGAGATTAGCGCTGCTTTATCGAAAGTTTCGCATTTGTCTAAAGTATTTTGATTGGGTTCCTGGAGGATGTAATGTTTAAAACCAAGACCTAAAACCTTATCCGGATTTTCTTCTTTTATCTTTGCGGCGGCTCTTTTAATACGCTCAATACCTATATAATCCAATGTTGTTGGCAAATTGTTGTCAATTAAAAAATCATATGCGATTTTTTGAGATATGTCATCTTCTTTTAAAATGGCCGGTAGCTGAACAGAAATAAATTTCAATGCTGTTTCATTGATTGTATTTAGTTGCATAACCGCATCTGCTGTCGAACCGGAACCTGAAAAGAAATCTAATACTATGTCTTCCCCACCATTTGTTCCATAATTCAATAGACTCATAATCAGAGAGGATGGTTTTGGGTTTTGAAAAACATTTTTTTTAAAATAACTAAACAATTCATCGCTTCCATCACTTGTAGTACCGTTATCGGTAATAAGACTTCGAGGTTTTTTACCTTGAGGCATGCGTTGTTTAAATTGAACACTCCATCTATCTTCATATTTTATCAACCGCACTTCACCTTTTTTGAGATCATCGTAAAATCTTTTTTCTGAACGTAACCAGCTAATCTTATTACCAAATTCATCCTCTTCTAGAAAAGAACCATCTGGACATGGGATTTTGTAGTATTGCTTACCTGATTTCCTTTTAAATGTGTCCCAGAAAAATTTCCCAGTATCATCCTCTTCTTTGTAACGTTTGGCGTAATCTTCACTATATCCTTGAAATAATTTATCTAATGCCGACTTACTCCTTGCAAAAAATATAATCGTTTCATGTTCAGTTGCAATAAAACTAGCATCGTTACCACCTCCTTTCTTCTTTTGCCAAATTAAGTCAGAGATGAAGTTTTCTTCGCCAAATATATCATCGCAAAGCAACTTTAGATTAGCCTGTTCATTTTCATCAATAGAAATAAAAATGACACCATCGTCTTTCAATAAATCTCTTGCGAGCAATAGCCGTGGATACATAAACATTAACCATGCAGAATGCGAAGCAGAACCCCGCCTGGATAGATCCAGAATCCTTTTTGCCTGTGTTTCGTCAATGCTTAATTTGTCCTGCAATTCTTCAACCGTATAATCGAAACTGTCGTTGTATACAAATCCATCTGTTCCTGTATTGTATGGTGGATCTATATAAATGCACTTTATCTGTTTCTGATAAGAATTCAACAGATGCTTTAAGCCATCCAGATTATCGCCGCTGATGTACAGGTTTTCACTTTCTTTATTCTCCGGCAAATTATTATGTTCTTCATTGGGAACAATTACCGTAGTGGTATCTGTCGAAGCCAACAACTTTGCATAGGATTTACCCAGAAACCTAAGTTCGTAACCTTCATGAGTTATTTCTGTTTTCTCCTTAATTTCTTCCTGAAACCTTACTATATCAAAAGTGCCATCCCCGCTAAAACACGAAGGGAAGTGTTCTTTGAGGATAGCAATTTGTTTGTCGTTGATATGTATATTTTCGTTATTGGCTAAAATATCCTGAATCATTTTAAAAATTTGATGGGTAAATTTAAGGGAAAAATGTTTTAAGAAAAATAACTTCGGATTAATTAAAAAGAGTAAGTAATCGTTTTCTTTCGCTCCATTTTACAATCTCGGAATGCGTATTACTCTGTAAATATTCTATATAAGAAGCATTTTTACTAGGGTTAAATCCAAGTGCAGAATCATCAATTAATGCTACTTTTTCATGGATAAACTCCTTTTGATAAGACTGTTCGGCCATTCCAAATAAGCCATTCGTTTTCCAAATACTATTTGTGAAATTACTCTCGGTACTTCCTGTTATGTAATTCATTAAAATCATAACATTTGGCGTATAATTGTAAAGTACATTAAACTTTAAATCTTCTCTATCTGGAATAAGAGGAGCATTAAAATGAATTTTTTGGTCATTAAAATTTTCTTTCATGAAGCTGTTTACTCTTGAATTAAAAAGTGTACGCGAAACATTGCTTCCTTCAGAAAATTCCACAGCTGCACTATTGATAACCCCTTGAATAAATAGTGTTATATCGAAAAGGCGTGAAGGAATATCTATTATATTAGTGGCTTTGGTGTAATAATAATTTGTACCATCTTTTGCAGCCGTTTGCAAGACTGAAAATGAGTGCTGAAAATGATCAAATAATTTCTGAAAACAAAGGTGATCATTCAGTGTATACCCATATTCTCCTGTCGCCAACCAACCACCATCTGAAAATATATACTCACCGCCCCGAATGGTAAAAAAAACTGACACAAATGAGTTGTTGGAAGTAGCATAAGGTGTAATTATTTCTAATGACTTACCCCTTTCCTTATATTTCCATAAATCACCAAAAGTATCTTTTATGTCCTGAAATATTTGTAGTGTTTTCATAAAAAGTCAACATTTTGGTTGGGGTCATCCTCAAAAATCTGCAAGCCTAAGGTATCTGGCATCACTTCAATATTCGGAAATTCATCTTCGTTTACACGAGTATTTGATTCGTGACAGAAATGTGCAAGACAGAAATTTATATCTCGCAAAGCTTTGGCAGTTTCCTCATTTTTCAGTTCCTCAGTTTTGTAAGCGATTTCAAACCCCTCTTTGTTGAACCTATGAAAATGAGGAGGTGTAATCTGCTGATCATTCATCTTTACACCATCAATTTTATTTCTGTGTGTTTTTCCAACACTATCAAATCTAAAAAATGGTGCAGGTATAAACTTATTATACTTGAGCTTGAATTTAAAATTCCCCTGGTTTTTTTTGTTAACCTCCACGGTCAGGTACATAGAATCTTCTAATGGGTCACAGTGAATTACCTCAACATTAGATTCTAAGATTTTATTATTGTTACCTACCGAAGTAAGGTTAATTGTATCGTGAATGGTATTCTTTTTTCCTGAAACCAAACTTTCATAGAATTCGAATTTTTCACCTACCTGAGTAAAGTATTTTTCTGCCATGGAAAATAATTGTGTGATTTCCAAAGATAGCAGATTTTTGTTAATTTTTTTCATTTGATTTTTTTATAGTAACCATCTTTAATCTTCTCCAGTACATCCGGCACCAGTTTACGAAGTAACTCATCTACTGTGCGTTCGCTTAGATCCAGTTTTTTACCTTCTTCCACTGCCTGTTTGCGCTGAAATGTTTCGGGTAATAGGGCGATGAGCTTTTCTTTATTATTTTTAGGTTTGAAATTTTCTTCTTGCTCATCTGATGAAAGGCTGTTAAATACCATTATGGAATGTTCTATATAGACTTTGCTCAGTAAAATGGCTGATGAGAAATCTTCGTCGGTGCAAAAAACGATGCTGGCAGTGTCGCCGTTTTCGAATTTCCGTAGCGCTGTAAAAACCATACAGATTCTGAAGGTTATTAGTCCAAGCCTATAGACTACGCCGGCAATATCGTCGGAATTATAGAGCACAGACTGCTCTAACCGGTCAGTGAATTCTCTGTTGAACCAAGTCCACTGGTCGTCGGTAAACTGTACTTCCGTAGGAAAATTTGTAAGCAGTTCTGTCGCCTGCAAAAGCTCTTCGGAGAGTTTAGCGAAATGGTCGTTGTACACAATTCCATTGGCTGCCGGAGCGGGACTTTGCCAAACAATAGGGCTTCTGAATGCATAGAACATGAAGCGGCTGAACAATCCGTTTTCAGCAGATCCGATTAAGCGCGGAACCTGTGCCGGGGTACCCGAGAGGCAGACCGCTATTTTCGGTTCTTTGATTTCGAATACTTCGTTATTGGTTTTACGTGCGATGGAAATAGGCTCATGATGAAATGCGCCCCGCAAAAGCGGTGAGTAACTTCCCCAATCCTGCTTGTTGGCCCCTGCCATAGTGTCGGCCTCCGTCTCGAACATGATACCGCTGCCGCCATTATCATTGATCATTTTGATGAGCATGGACTGGCTTGTGTCTGCAGGAATGAAAACTCTTTTGTAGGGAGGTTCTACGGGCTGTTCGGGTGGCTCCTCGTCTTTTTTCAGTTTGGCGCAGATGGCTTTATATTTCAATAGTTCCTTTCGATATTCTTCTTTTTCTGCTTCGGACTGCTCGGTGATTTTGCAATTGTATTTTTCAGCCAAACGTTTGGCGTTTTTCATTACGCCCTTTCCATTTGCAGCCGGTGCGATAATGAAACAGAATAAATTCGGAAATACTCTTTCCTGGTGATAAATCCCGATGACCTCCGGCATACACCCGCTGACAACCGTGAGTGCGCTGGTTAAAAATACATCCCGTTTTCGGTGATCTTCAGCAAATGCCCATGCTCCCTCTTTCAGAATATCTGGTAAATTTTGGTACACTTCGTCCGGAATATGCGGCATTGACTTCAATACATCTTCCGTGATCGGTGATGCAGTGCCTGCAGCGTTTGCAAATTCTGCAAGGTCTGCAATGTTTGCAATTGCTGAGAATTTCTGATGTTCGCTTTCATTGTGCTTGTAGGCACTGTTCACTGTGGCGGTAATTTCTTTTGGATCCAGATCGAAACCTGACAGGATCTTAGCTTCGGCAAAGGATTGGGATAAGCCATTGCGGTTGCAGTTACAGGCCAACAGATGAATGTATGCATTCCGGCTGCCATTCTGATACAGCAGTTTGTTGTTGGTGAATTTTATAAGATTTTCGAATATATCATCGTCTGATAAAACCGGTTTGGTTGCTTTCTGTTCGGGAACTTTCACTGAAACGGTAAAGACTTCCGCCTCTTCGTTATACCAGGCATAGGGATCCCAGGACATGAAGCAGAGCCTGGAACAGTCTTTCCCGGAAGGATCCACTTCTTCATTCAGTGCCTGCGCATAATAATCTGCTACCTGCTGGAAAGCTAAACCATGTTCTGCCACATCAGTATTTACCTGAACAATGATTTTCAAACCTGTTCCGCGTGGGCTGATAAATGCAGCTAAAGTGTAAGGAGCCAATGTAGCCCTGTCCTTAGCTTCCTCAAGGTAATCTGCGGAAATATCGTCAAAGTCCAGAATAACGCATTGGTTGTATGCTGTAATGTCATTAATCCGCCTGTGGTTTTCAAAAGTTCCTGAAGCCGTGAATGCCATTAGGTTTTTCTTGAGCTTGTCGGCTTCCTCTTTTCCCTTTTCGGTATTAATTTTTCTGATTTCTTCGACCTGCTTTTTATAATTGCCGTTTCGGATCTCTTCTATACATTCTTTAATTGTTGAATGCTTTACTATTTCCGTGAATTTGCGGAATAAGGTCACATTATGACGTACCTCTTCTTCAGCGAACAAATTATTAGTAGCTTCCATCAGTTTTTTGTTTTATGTTGTAGATTTGGATGAGCCTGCCTGAACTTTGTGTTTTTGAAGCAAGGCCAAAACATCAGCAAGGCTGTAATAGATTTTGTTACCGACCTGCGAGTATGCAACCATCTTTTCAGTCCGCCAATAAGCGGCGGTGCGCTTGCTTACATTCATAATATTGAGAAACTCCTGATTGTCGTACCAAATTTCTTCAGGCTGTGTTCTCTGGCTTTGCTTCAATTCTAAGGAAATCCGATCTAATCTGTTGAGAATCTCCTTTACCTCTTCCTCGGAAAATCTATAGAAACTCATGATCTGCGTTTATTTCGGATTAGGTAATTTGCT
>JAANMV010003156.1_pt1 | contig 14764 bp, 13 predicted proteins | sample 7279661 | NCBI WGS metagenome assembly JAANMV01 (sample SAMN14094540, study PRJNA606508) | bioreactor metagenome | isolation source: A lab-scale SPAN reactor treating ammonium-rich wastewater day 121 | place: Ireland: Galway | collected 2017-05-16 | reverse complement strand
GAATCATCCGAAGAATCCTCAACCTCGTCCAGCTCTACGCTATCCTCAAGCTCATCGTCTCGATCTAGATTGGCGGTTCTTTTGTCTGCCACAGATTATCTCCTTGCCACACGGTCAACCTCTGACGCACAGCCAGAGGGGATCAGAATGCAAAGTATGAATCGCTCTCAGCTTCACTGTCTGGGTCAGCCGAAGGCGGGGGCGGAGGTGGGCTGCTGCGGCGGTCGCCGAGCACGATCATCTCGCTTGCCACCAGTTCCGTCCGGTAGTGTTTCTTGCCCTCATCATCCTCCCAGCCGCGAGTCTGAAGACGGCCCTCAACGTAAACCTGCTGCCCCTTGCCGAGATACTGGTTGCAGATCTCTGCCAGGTTGCCCCAGGCCACGACGTTGAACCACTCCGACTCCTCGTGTCGTTCACCCTCTGCCGAGGTCCAGGTGCGCGTCGTCACAACGCTGAAAGAAGTCACGGGCCGGCCACTGGGGGTATAACGCATCTCAGGGTCACGCCCAAGATGGCCGATGATCATGACTTTATTGAGCCCTCTACTCATGGGTATCTCCCGTTACAACCAGCAGCCCATCACACAAAAAGCCAGGGTTGGCATGATCGCCCAGCCCTTCAGACCCCACCTGGAGTCATTCCTCCTCGCGGACGATCAGATAGCGCAGGACATTCTCATTGATACGCAGGTTGCGTTCCAACTCAATCGGCGCCTGGACAGGCAGACTCAGCTTGTACAGCAGATAGTATCCGTCACGCTGCCGCTCGATTGGATACGCCAGGCGGCGGCGTCCCCAATGATCAAGGGACGTAATCTTGCCGCTGTGCGACTCGATCCACTTCTGGACGGTTTCAATCTGCGTGGCGAGGTCGTCTTCGGCCAGGTCCGCCCTGAGGATCACCATCAATTCGTATTCACGCATATCAAGACTCCTTTCCATGGGATTGCCTTGTGCTGCATCCGGGGAGGATGCCCACAAAGCGGAAAGGCACCTATTTGCTTGTAGGGCCAGTTCGGGGAGAGTCTAGCACGTTCCCCTTATCTCAGCAACGTCTCGCGCAACGGATACTCCCCCAGAGCTGCCCGGTAGCGCGCTCCGCGTCAGAAGGGGGCGGCAGTGAACCTTGTCACCCTCTCATGAGCCTGCTATAATACGGCGCATTGGCGATGTAGCTCAATGGTAGAGCAGCGGACTCATAAGCCGTTGGTTACAGGTTCAAATCCTGTCATCGCCACCACGGAGAGCGGCCCGGCCAGGGCCGTTTTTTGCTTCACAAAGCAGCAAGATCAACGGGCACTGGCTTAGCCTGTGGCAACTCTGGTGTGGCTACCTGCCACCAACCATTCCGCCCCACTTCCCAGGTTCTTGTCTTCCCCTACCCCTGTCTCCACCTCATCGACCCTGTACAGGCTCCGCACGAGATGGCAGGGTAAATACGCATGGCGGGAGTCACGTCCCATGCTTTATAGTAGTATGTAACACTTCACCCTTGGGCGCCGAACGGGCGCTGATGGAATCAGCACTCATATTTCACTGAGTGACAGAAACCTTTCTGGAGAGTAGCTGTATGAGCAAGTGGCGAATAATCCTGCTGGTAATCATGCTCGCCGTGCTAAGCGCGGCTCTCGCCCAGCCGCCGCAGGCTGCTGAGGCGCGCTCAGGCAAGCAGGTCTGGGCGTTCTATATGGGCTTTTGGGGTGGCCCCATGAGCTGGGACTGGCAGGCGGATGTGCTGACTGATCGACCTGCAATGGGCCCTTATAACTCCCGCGATCCCGGCGTTGCCGCGGCACACATCGACCAGGCAAAGAGTGCGGGGATTGATGCGTTCATTGTTAGCTGGTTCGGGTTAGGCGACAACCAGACGACTACGCCTGTGCTAAACAACATGCTCGACCGGGCTGCTGAGCGCGATTTCGAGATAGCGGCGGTCGTGGACATCTTCGACCCAAACTTTAACCGCAATCGTGAGCAGATGGTTGACTCCCTCAACTGGTTGGTGCACGACCGCGCTAACCATCCTGGCTATCTTCGCTACAACGGCAAGCCGGTGATCTTCTTTGCCTTCCAGGAGCGCAGCGGTTTGAGCGACGCCGATTGGCTGGCTATCCGCAACCAGGTTGATCCTAACCGCAACACGGTCTGGATCGCCGAAGGAATCGGCGGCTGCTGCCTGCACGGCGGCGCAATGGATGGCATGTACGCTTTCAACCTGGCGTGGGCTGACGGCAATGTGTCACGGTTCAGGTATGAGAAGAACGCAGTCCTCAGGCGTGGCGGCTCGCTCTACATTCCTACGGTTCACCCAGGCTGGAATGAGGATCTGATCGCTGCGCGCGATGGCCGTCCCAACCCCACCTCACCGCGAGACCGTGCAGGTGGCCAGTTTCTGGCTAACAGTTTCAACGGGGCTGTTGCTTCCGGGGCAGAGGTGATCCTCGTCGTGAGTTGGAACGAATATATGGAAGGCTCGCACATCGAGCCCAGCCAGCTCTACGGGTCGCAGTCGCTTGACACGCTGCGCCCGCTCATCGCGGCCTGGAAGGGCATCGGGGCACCTGCGGCCCCACCGGCAGCTCCGCAGGCCGCCCCGGCAGGCGGATCGGGCGCAGTTGAAGCCACAACGACGCTCAACGTGCGCTCTGGCCCTGGGGCAAACTATGCCCGTATCGGGCAGATCCAGCCCGGCACAGCCCACGCGATCGTGGGGCAGCAAGGCGACTGGTACGCCATCAACTATAGCGGGCAGACCGGTTATGTTTCCGCGCAGTTCGTGCGCGTGACGGGCGGCGCATCGGCAGCCCCGGCCCCGGCAGGCGGATCAGGCACAGTTCAGGCGACCACAACGCTTAATGTGCGTGCCGGGCCTGGTACCGGCTACGCTCGCATTGGGCAGGTCGGGCCGGGGGTTGCTTATCCGGTCATCAGCAGGGACTCCGATTGGTACGCTATCAGATACAATGGTCAGACGGGCTACGTCTCGGCTCAGTTTATGCGCTGAGCGAGCGCCTTGATCAACAGCGCCGCCTGCCGGGCCCGGCAGGCGGCGCTTTCTTATTACCAGGTATCCCACTCCCAGAAAGCTCGGCCGGGTTGAGACGTGTGCCCACCTACCCCAACGTGTACAATAAAGCAAGATTAGCAACCGCCGGCAAGCCAACCGATAGAAGGCTCCCATGCTTATCGTAGATGCTCACGAAGACCTGGCCTGGAACATGCGTACCTTCGAGCGGGACTACACGCGCAGCGCATTGTGGACTCGCCACCAGGAAAGTGATTCCCCCACCCCCTCCCGCAACGGGAATACGCTGCTAGGCAAGAGTGAGTGGTTGCTTGGCCACGTCGGCTTAATCTTTGCCACGCTGTTCGTTGCTCCCGCGCGGCACAGTAATGGCGAGTGGGATACCCAGTGCTATAGCAGCCCCGGTGAAGCGCACAGCCTGGCGAGGGCTCAGCTCGATGCCTATCACCGCCTGGCCAGCGACGACGATGTGTTCCAGTTGGTAGGGACACGCGACGAGCTTGAGGAGGTGGTCGCAAGTTGGGGCGATGAAAAGGGCCTGTCAGACCGGAAGATCGGTCTGCTGCCGCTGATGGAGGGCGCTGACCCTATTCTGGAGCCGAAACAGGTTGAAGAATGGTTTAAATGGGGTGTACGTGTCGTTGGTCTGAGCTGGGAAGCGACAGCCTACGCAGGGGGAACACACGAGCCAGGTCCGCTGACGGCACAGGGAAGGGCGCTTCTTGAAGCGATGGAGGGTTTGGGGATGGTGCTTGACGTGAGCCACCTGGCTGAAGAGGCATCTTTCCAGGCACTGGAGCGATATGAAGGGCCGGTGATTGCCAGCCATGCCAATCCACGCCATTTCTGTCCGACCGCACGGGGGCTCTCGGACGAGATGATCATGCAGCTGGCGGAGCGGGATGGCGTGGTGGGCATCGTGCCGTACAACGCTTTTCTCAAGCCCGGTTGGCAGAAAGGCGACCGGAAAGATGCGGTGCGAGTCGTAGACATGGCTGATGCCATCGACTACGTGTGCCAGTTGACAGGCAGTGCTGACCACGTTGCCATCGGGACTGACTTCGACGGCGGGTTTGGCGTCGAGCATGTCCCTGCCGAGATCGACACAGTGGCCGATCTTCACAAGCTCCGCGAACCACTGGCAGAACGCAACTACACGGCAGAGCAGATCGACCAGATACTGGCAGGTAACTGGCTGCGCGTGCTGCATGCCTCCCTGCCTGAGTGACAGACGCGCAGTGCCCATGATAGAATAGGGCTGCACCGGGCAAACATCTCGCGGCGGAGCCGGTAGGAAACGGGTATGAGCCGACTGGCCCAACTGGGCGTTTTCAGCATGGTTTTTGGGGGAGTTGTCCTGTTCTTGGGCCTGTTCCCCACCGCCGTCGACGCCAATGTGACGCCAGGGATCGGCATCACGCAGATTCTGGCTATGCTGGCCGGGCTGTTCCTGATCGTGCTAGGGGCCTACACCGTAGCCTATGCGCTGTTCCACCAGGGTCGCCCGCGCACGCTGATGGGTGATATTGGCATCCGGCTTGGCATGACCGGGATGGTGTTAGCTTCAGCTGCCACGCTGGCGGATGTGATGGGGTACGGCTCACATATGTCGGCAGCCGGGCCGCTGTTCGGTTGGCTACAGGCGGTTGGCCTGCTGCTTGGCTTTGGCATCGCCGCGCTGGGCGTGCTGATCTACGGTATGGTGCGCTCCTGATCGCCAGCCACGCTAGAGAACGGGTATGATCAGCTTATGAAGCTCGGCACCCCTGATCGACGTCCATCACACGTACAGCAGGTTGTTCTGGCAACCTTGCTGGCGGGTGCGGCTGTTGTCTTTACCCTGTTAGAGCGTACCCCTGGCTGGCAGGCCTATCTCGCCAGCGGGCTGCTGGCACTTGCTTTCCTCGTCGCTGCGCTGAGCAATTCGCGCTGGAGCATCCGGCTGGGCGTGCTGGCGCTGGCCGCGCTGCTCATCGTGATGTTCTGGGATCAGCAGAAACCCGCCAGCCTGGCAGCGGGCTTCGTGCTGGCGGGCCTTAGCGCCTGGCGTGCCTATCGTCGCCTGCGGGATGGCGAAGAACCAAGCGTGATCCTCATGCCAGTTAGCGGCGCTGCGCCTGGCCCGGGGGACGGTAGCATGCGATGAGCGGTTGGGCACGAGTCAGCGGGAAGCCGCGCCTTACCGGGACCTTGTAGCCGGAGACGGCAAGCTGTGTGGCAGTCTGGTTCTATCCGCATTACCCGTGTCAACGGCATTGCCATCTACATTCACCTGACCTTCGGGCTGGTGATTCTGTGGGGGGCATGGCAGGGCTGGGCGCGTTACGGTAGTGGGGCCGGGGCCGGGTTTGGGGTGCTGGCCGTTACGCTGCTCTTCGCCTCGGTGCTGCTCCACGAGCTTGGTCATGGCCTGCAGGCGCGCGCATTTGGCCTGGCCGTCCGCCGGATCACGCTGCTGCCAATCGGCGGGCTGGCCGAGTTGGCTGCGAAGCCCTCACATCCCTGGCAGGAACTGCTGATTGCCTTGGCCGGGCCGGTAGCAAACCTCGGCTTGGCGGTAGTGCTGGGCAGCATCGCCTACTTGATCCAGCCGTTCTCGCTGCACGGCTGGAGCGACTACCTGCTTCTCCAGCATCCGCCCGTCCTGTTGACACTGCTGCTCTACGTATTCTGGGTGAATGTCGTCCTGTTCTTTTTCAACATGTTGCCTGCCTTTCCGATGGACGGTGGCCGGGTGATCCGTGCGGCGCTGGCTATCCTGGCGGACTATGAGCTCGCTACGCGCATCGCGGCCTGGCTGGGACGCATTGCCGCACTGGCAATGGCCGCCTTTGGTGCGGCCGGCTGGCTGCTGCGCGATCGGGACCCCAACCCCTTGCTGCTGTTGGTGGCGCTGGTGGTATACTTCGGAGCCCGGCACGAGGAGTTAGCAGTGCGGAGGCGGCGCGCGCTTGTGCGGGTGGAAGTCGGAGAAGTCTGTCGCCCCTCTGAACATGAGCTTGCGCCCTGGGATCCGATCACGCGCTCGCTGCTGGCCCGCTTGCAGCGCGACGGGCGCGTGATGCCGGTGGTCGTGGGCAAACGGCTGCTGGGGCTGCTGGCTTACAGTGAGGCCCGGCGCGTGAGTGGTCAGTCACCGGAGGCGACGGTTGCCCACGCGATGCAGACGGTTTTTTCCACCGTCGAGCCGCAGACTACCCTGTGGGTAGCGCTGCAAGAGATGACAGATTCCCAACTGCCTGTGCTGCCTGTCGTCCGGAATGGGGTGTTCTGCGGCACCATCAGCCTGGACGACATCCAACGGGCATGGCGACTTTCGGCGCGCCGCCGTCGTAACACTGAGGCGGTGCCCTTGTCAGGAGATTCATCCCAATGACAAAAGCAGTCCCAGTCAGGTTGAACAAGACTCATAACAATGGCGCTGCGATTATCCCTGGGCCGAAAGCGGGCACGATCATCGGGCGGGACAGAAAGGTGCTGTCACCTTCGCTGCCGCGCTCGTACCCGCTGGTCATCGACCACGCGCAGGGAGCCGAGGTGTGGGATGTAGATGGCAACCGTTACATCGATTTCATGACCGGGATCGCCGTCACATCCACCGGCCACAGCCACCCCGAAGTGGTCAGGGCTATCACCGAGCAGGCCGAGCAGTTTATCCATATTTGCCTGGCGGACTTCTACTACGAGGTAGCCGTCGAGCTGGCTGAGAAGCTGGCCGGAATCGCGCCTTTTGAGGAGGACGCGCAGGTTTTCTTCACCAACTCCGGGGCGGAGGCGGTCGAATCGGCGATCAAGCTGGCGCGCTACGCGACCGAGCGGCGGCAGTTCATCGCCTTCCAGGGTGCGTTTCATGGGCGAACCATCGGCGCGCTTTCGCTGACGGCCAGCAAATACCGGCAGCGTGAGGGATTCTTCCCCCTGATGCCAGGCGTTACCCACGTCCCCTACCCTGACCCATATCGCCCCACCTTGCAGACCAACTTTGAGGACTACGGTGAGGCGGTGGTCGACTACATAGAAAAGACGGTGTTCGCGGGTTTCGTGCCTGCCAGGGAGGTTGCGGCGATCTTTATTGAGCCGATTCTGGGCGAAGGTGGCTACATTGTGCCGCCGCCCCGCTTCTTCCCGGCGCTGCGCGACCTGTGTGATCGCTACGAGATTCTGCTCATCGTCGATGAGGTGCAAAGTGGGATGGGGCGCACCGGCAAATGGTGGGCCGTCGAGCACTTTGGCGTCGAGCCAGACATAGTCACAAGCGCCAAGGGGTTGGCCAGTGGGATGCCCCTCGGCGCGGTGATAGCCCGCTCAAGCCTGATGACCTGGGAGCCGGGCTCGCACGGCAGCACATTCGGCGGTAATCCGGTTTCATGCGCTGCCGCGCTGGCTACGCTGCGCCTGATCGAGGATGGCTACATGCAGAACGCCGCCGAGATGGGTGAGTACATGATGGCTGCCCTGCGGGAGATGATGGAACGCCATCCGCTGATCGGGGACTTGCGTGGCAAGGGGCTGATGATTGGTGTCGAGATCGTCAGCGACCGCGAGGCGCGGACCCCCGCACACGACATACGGGAACAGATCATCACCGAGGCCTTCAATAATGGCCTGCTGCTTCTCGGCGCAGGGGAGAGCGTGATCCGGCTGATGCCACCTTTGCTGATCTCTCGTGAGATGGCTGATGAAGCGCTTGCCATCTTCGACCGTGTGCTAACGGCTGCAGAGGCCCGGCTCTAGAGCCAGCCAGCGGGATTGCAGCCAATCTCATAGAAACTCGTTAGAAGGGGCCAGCGACACGCTGCGCCCCTTCTTGTTCATGATACAATCACGGCATGATCCAGGACATGATCGCGCACCTGATCCGGCAGCGAGACTACCTACTGGACATCTCGCGTGCGCTGACTTCGCAACTCAGTCTGAACGAAGTGCTGCGCCGCATTCTGCAGTCTGCGACAGAGATGCTGGGTGGGCAGGCCGGGCTGATCGCGCTAGCCGACAAGGATAGCGAGACCTTTACGCTGCGGGCCAGCTACGGGATCCAGCCGGCGGTGTTGCACCTGTTCGCGCCACTCCTCACAGACATCCCGCACAGCGACCCGGAGAGTTTCGTGATCCCGGAGTTGAATCGCAAGATGCGGCTGGTGGCGCGCGCGGCGGGCATGGGGCTTCACCAGGTTGTCGCGCTGCCGATGGTTGTGGGTGACGATCTGGCGGGAGTCGTGTACATCTTCCGCGAGCACGGCGGCAGCTTTGCGCCTGACGAGGTGCGTTTGCTCCAGAGCTTCGCCGACCAGGCGGCAATCGCCGTGCACAACGCGCGCTTGTATGAACAGAGTGCCACCGAACGGAAACGTCTTGATGCGATCCTGCGTCACAGCGCAGACGGGATTATGATCCTCACGCACGAACTCCGGCTTGAGAGCATCAATCTGGCGCTCGCCCGCATGACAGGCTGGCCGGTGGAGGATGCCCAGGACAAGCACCATGACGAGGTGATCCATTGGGCCCGGACTGAGTCGGCCATGGACCTGCCTGGAGCGCTTGCCGGAGGCTGGCCGCTCAATGAGCAGAGTGTGCTGTACGTCGAGGGTGACCTGCAGCACGCGAGCGGATCGACGCTCAGCGTCGGGATCACCTATGCGCCGCTCTTTGATGACCGGGGGCAACTGCGCAATATCATCGGCAACGTGCGCGACATCACCCGGTTCCGCGAGGCGGAGGCGGCCAAGACGACCTTCATTTCGGTGGTCTCGCATGAGCTAAAGACCCCGGTCTCGATCATCAAAGGGTATGCCAGCACGCTGAACCGCGATGACGTGCAATGGGACAAAGACACCGTGCAACGCGGGTTGAGCGTGATCGATGAGGAAGCGGATAAGCTGGCAGAGCTGATCGACAACTTGCTCGATGTGTCGCGCCTCCAGATCGGCACTTTCAAGCTGGACCACGGCCAGGTTTCGCTGCCAGAGCTGGTAGGTAAGCTGGCGGACAAATTCAGGACACAGACCGACCGCCATACTATTGTGGTTGACTTCCCGCCCGATTTCCCCGTAATCCAGGGCGACGAGCGACGGCTGGGCCAGGTGCTCTCCAACCTGCTCAGCAATGCGATCAAGTACGCGCCAGGCGGCGGGATAATCACGATCAGTGGGCAGCCGCTTGAGAGCGGCGTCAGGGTGGCCGTCAGCGACGAGGGAATTGGCCTGGCCTCGGCCCAGCAGGAACTGGTCTTCGACCGCTTCTACCGGGTAGACAACGCGCTCACCCGTGATACACAGGGGGTTGGCCTGGGGCTGTATATCGTCCGCTCTATCGTTGAGGCGCACGGGGGGCACGCCTGGGTTGAAAGTGAGCTTGGAAAGGGCACAACGTTCAGCTTCGAGCTTCCTCTGTCACAGGACTAGCGGGTATGTTACAATCGGCGGGTTGGCACTACAGCCGCTGGACTCCCGGCAGCGCGAGTCCAGCCTTGTGTGTCCAGAACCAGCGTTGAGTTGAAAGGGCTTTCCATGGCAAGACCGCATCCCCAGACTATTCCCTGCCCCAATTGCGGGCAGCCGTTCAATGCGATTCTAGAGCAGATCCTTGATGTGGGTCTCGACCCGACGGCCAAAGAGCGGCTGCTGAGTGGCCGGGTTAACCTGGTCGTCTGCCCCCACTGCGGCTACCGCGGCATGGTGAGCACGCCGATTCTCTATCATGACGCGGACAAGCCGCTTGCCATCGTCTATGTGCCGATGGAGTTGAATCTTCAGCAAACTGACCGTGAGAGACTCATCGGCGAGATGACGAATGCCGTGATGCGTGCCATGCCAGAAGATGCGCCGAAGGGCCACCTGCTACAACCTGCCACGGCGCTGACGATGCAGGGTCTGGCCGACCAGGTGCTTGAGGCTGATGGCATTACTCGCGAGATGATTGACGCCGAGCGTGACAAGATCAGGCTGCTCGACGAGTTGGCCCAGGCCAACTCCGAGGAAGCCGAGCGGCTGGTTGCCGAGAACGAGCACCTGATCGATCCTGGCTTTCTGCAGCTGCTGACGGCAGCCTCGCAAGCCGCAACCCAGCAGAACGACAACCGCACCGCTCTGCGACTGCTTAACCTCCGCAAGCGGCTGATGGAGACAACCGAGGCCGGGCGTGAGCTTCAGGCGCAGGAGCAGGCGATCATAGAGGCCAACGAGGAGCTGCGGGCGCTGGGCGAGAGCATCACCCGCGAGCAGTTCGTCGAAACGCTTGTGCGAGCTGCGGGCAACTGGGCAAAAGTAGACGCACTCGGCACTCTGGGGCGCGGGCTGCTGGACTATACAACCTTCCAGCTAATCACGGAACGTGCCGAAAACGCGCAAAGTGAAGAGGAGCGCGAGGCGTTAGAGGAAGTGCGCGACCGGCTGCTGGCTATCGCTGCTGAATACGAAAGGCAGTCACGCGCTGTTCTGGAGCGTGCGGTGAGCACGCTCCGTATGCTCCTTCAGGCAGGCGATGTGCAGGCCGCCATCCAGGCGAACCTGGACCGGATCGATGAAACGTTCCTGATGGTGCTCCAGGCCAATCTGGAAGAAGCGCGCCGTAGCGGCAGCGTCGAGGCCTCTAGCCGCCTCAAGCTGATCCGCGATGAGGTGATGCGCCTGATCCAGGAGACTGCGCCGCCTGAGGTTCGGCTGATCAATGACCTGCTGGCGGTGGCGACGGAGGAAGAAGCGCTCCAGCTACTCGACGAGCGCAGCGCTGACCTCACGCCCGACACCCTTGCAGTGATGGAGGACCTGATCGAGCAGCTCCGCAGCGCGGGGAATGAGCCTGCCGCCGACCGCCTCCAGGTGATTCTCGCCGCGGCCCTCAAAATGGTCTAACATTGTTGACGGGACCTATGCGGCCTACCTCTCCACGAGGTGGGCCGCTGTTGTTTCAGGGGTGGGCCAGCAGCGCCGCCTGGAGAACCTGCCCCCCGATGCGGGCCGCTTCCCGCGCGTCTGGTGTGTCCTCGATCAGGACAGCCACAGCGATGGCATCATCGGGTGCGCGGTAGGCGTAGCCGATGAACCAGGCGTTGTACGCGCCCTCCGGGCCGGAGACAGCCAGACCGGCGTGCCCGTGTACGCGGCTGGCTGGCTGCGCTGCTGCCCGTGCCGCGCCGTTTAGGACGGCCTGCTCCATCAGGGCAGCGACAGCATCGGCGCTTGCGCGGCTTACTGTTCCCCTGGGGTTGCCTGTCGCCGCCTGCAACTGCCACGGAGCGCCCGGCAGGCGGGTAGACTCGACCAGCCGCAGCGCTGGCATCTGGCCGTGGTCGGCGTAAGCAGCGGCGACGAGCGCCATTTGCAGAGGGCTGACTGTCAGACCGCTCTGCCCGATGGCAGTCGCTGCCAGATCGGCCCCGGCCGGGGATGGGATCGGGCCTCCCGATTCGGGCAGCAGCGCGAAGGGCGGCGGCTCCAGCAAGCCAAAGTCAGCGAGAGCATTGTCGAGACGGTCGGCCCTGATGCGTTGAGCAATTGCCTGGTAAGGGGCCGGACAGGCAGCCAGAAAGGACTCGCCCAACGTGTCGATCCCGGTCGCCGTCTGCGCGCAAGGAAGCATGGTATCGTTGACCTGCACAGTCAGCGGGCCTGACCAACTCTCCTCAGGCGTGGCGACGCCCGTGTTAAGCGCTGCACCGAGCACCACGCTTTGCAGGATAGTGCCGGGTTGGTACGCTCCCTGCGTGGCGCGATTCAGCAGCGGCGCATCGGCACTGGCTACCAGCGAGTCCCAATTCTCATCAAGCTGGTTAGGGTCGAAGGTGGGCGCGCTGGCAAGGGCCAGCACTTCGCCTCCCGGCGCTGTGAGTACTACAATCGCTCCGCGCCGTCCGTCCAGCAGGCTGGCAGCCGCCTGTTGGATGCCCAGGTCAAGGGTAAGCTGCACATCTCCGCCAACGGGAGGGCGATGCAGCAGATTCCGGGCAAGCTCCTCGAAGGGAGTCAACTGCGCTTCCCCGCTGAGGTGCCGGTTTTGCTCGGCTTCGACGCCACCAGCCCCGTAGCGCAGGCTGTAGTAACCGACGACCGGCGCAACCTCCGGATAGGGGTAGTGCCGCCGGACGACGCGGGTGTCTGGATCGGGCGCTGATTCGGACAACACGACGCCATTGCGGTCGAGGATTTGCCCGCGCTGGATGCGCTGCTCAGCCAGAACACGCCGCGGATTGTCGTCCCGCGCCAGCAGGCCATCCCCGCGCACGATAACCCAGTAGCCGAGCGCCAACGCAACCACCGCAAATGCGACCAGGAGGCCGCGGGTTACCCGGTGTAAGGCACCGATCATGGCCTGAAGTCCACCATCTGCGTTTCCTGGATGCTCGCCTGTTGCCGTCGCAGCCTGAGATGCCGGTCAGGGTCGGACACGCGCAGCAGCAGCCCAACCATGATGAAGCTGGAGACGAGCGAGCTTCCCCCATAGCTGACAAACGGCAGCGTGACACCGGTTAATGGAATTAGCTTAAGCACCCCGCCCATGATGAGCATCGACTGGATGCCCAGCGAGACGCCGATCCCCGTCGCCAGCAGCGCGTGGAAGGGCCGTGCTACGCTCGCGCTGGCGATTCGCATGGCGCGCAGCACCAGCAGCGCCATGCTGCCCACCACCCCCAGCGCGCCGAGCAACCCCCACTCCTCTGCGATGGCGGCAAACACGAAGTCGGAGTGGGCAACCGGCACGAAGCCTGGCGCGCCCAGCCCGATGCCCTGGCCGAACAAACCGCCAGCAGCGACTGCCAGCAGCGATTGGACGATCTGGTAGGCCCGGTCATGCGCCTCTGGCCAGGGATTCCACCAGGTATCGACGCGCAGCCTGACCACGTCGTAGAGCTGGTAGCCAGCCAGCCCCGCCAGCGCCAGCAGGATTATCCCTGCCAGGACGTAGCCCACCTGACCGGTTGACGCATACAGCACCGCCAGGAAGATCAGGAAGAACAGTGACGCCGCGCCCAGGTCACGCTGCCAGACGAGGAGCACGATGCAGAAACCCCACATCAGCAGCATGGGAGCCAGATAAGGCAGCCCTGGCAGCCTCCAGCGCCCGATCTTGAGCTGTGTCGCGACGATGATCTCGCGTTTCTCCGCCAGGTAACTGGCAAGGAAGACGACCAGCAGCAGCTTGAGGATCTCTGAGGGTTGGAAGAACCAGAATCCAAATCCCAACCACAAGCGCGGCGCATAGGGGTTGCCTGAGGGGTTGACGCCGAAAACCAGGGTCGCAGCGAGCAGCACCAGGCCAATCAGCAGCCAGGTGTAGCGGTAGCGCCGCAGCACGCGCAGGCCTGGCGGGAGTGCGGCGGATGCCAGCAGCGCAGCTGCCGAGACGGCGAGCCAGATCGTCTGGCGGGTGGTGAAGCCAGGCGCAAGGCGCTCCACCAGCGCCAGCCCCCACCCGGAGAGCAGCATCACGAGCGGCAAGATAGCGGGGTCGCGTCCCGGCAAGAGGCGATCAAGCGCCACGTGTAGCGCAGCAGCGCAAACAAGCCATACCCCAACTGGCCAGGCTGCATGCCAGGGCTGCCCGCGCACCAGCAGCAAGATTGCATGGTTCAGCGCGACGAAAACAACAGCCAGCGCCAACAGCAAGCGCTCGCGCCACGCGACAGGCATCAAGCCGGAGTGAGGTGTAGCCATCTTGGCCTGCTAGAGCGGGTTGATCTCACGACAGGTACTTCCCAACCAGGGGTTTGAGGCGTTCCAATGTCTCGGGCGGTATCTTGCGGCGGTCGGTGATCAGGGCGGTTTCCAGGGCATGCGGGCAGGCGCAGACGCGTTGGTGATCAGCCAGCCGGGGGACGAGCCGCGCCAGCGCTCGCTGGGCCAGCGCCAGGTTGTTCGTCAGCGTACGGATGATCATCTCGACGGTGACCGCTTCCTCGGTCTCGTGCCACACATCGTAGTCAGTGACATGGGCCATCACGGCATAACACATCTCCGCTTCACGGGCCAGGTATGCTTCAGGCGAAGTCGTCATACCGATCAGCGACATGCCCCAGGAACGGAACACGTTGCTCTCTGCCCTGGTGCTGAAGCGCGGCCCTTCGATGGTGATGAAGGCTCCGCCGTCGTGCACGATACCGTCTACCTCCCGCACACTTTCACTCAACATACCGCTCAAGTCGGGACAGAACGGCTCGGCGATGCCGATATGGGCGGCCAACCCCTCACCAAAGAAGGTGTTGTCGCGCTTGCCTCTGGTGTTGTCATAGAGCTGGTCGGGGATGACGATGTGCCCCGGCTCATAATCCTCGCGTAGGGAGCCGCATGCGCTCACCGCGACCACATATTGCACGCCTAATGACTTGAGCGCGAAGATGTTAGCGCGGTAGGGAACTTCCCCCGGCAGGTGAACATGCCCGCGACCGTGGCGCGGCAAGAATGCTACGCGGATACCGTCCAGCGACCCGATGACTATCGCATCGGACGGGGGACCAAACGGTGTAGAGAGCTGGCGCTCCTCGATGTCGGTTAGCTGTGGCATGTTATACAGGCCGGAGCCGCCGAGCACGGCGATCAGGGCCGGGTCATCGCTCATGATTATCCCTCGCTGCGGGGGTCTACCCTGCTTCGAATCTCAACTTGACACGCCCAACGTCGATCACGTCCTTGGAGGATATGACGACCGCCCCGCCGATCGGCACACCGTTCAGTTTGGTGCCATTGCGGCTGTCCAGGTCTTCCAGCCACCACTGGGCTCCGCGCAGCGTGATGCGCGCGTGCCC
>JAANMV010003152.1_pt1 | contig 14779 bp, 10 predicted proteins | sample 7279661 | NCBI WGS metagenome assembly JAANMV01 (sample SAMN14094540, study PRJNA606508) | bioreactor metagenome | isolation source: A lab-scale SPAN reactor treating ammonium-rich wastewater day 121 | place: Ireland: Galway | collected 2017-05-16 | reverse complement strand
TAAGTATAACATTTTTTACTACCACTTGTCAAACTACAAAAACTAGTCTTTATCTTTTTCATTTTCAGCTTGTATACGCAACTGTTTTTCAAGACGTTTTTGCACTTCGACTAAAACTTTTTTCATATCAATAACCTCTTGAATACCATTTTCCATATCCCGTAACATCACCGTACCATCTAAAATTTCTTTCTGCCCTAAAATTATAGCGTATTTCACCTTCAATTTATCTGCTTTTTCTAATTGAGATTTTAGTCCTTCTTTTGACAAACTTTCCGCAACTTTTATACCAGCACTACGCAATTCTTCAAATAGCAATAAACTTTTACGTTTAGCTTCTTCACCTAACTGAGCTACAAATATATCAGGCTGATACTCACCTTGAGGAGTAATATTTTTTTCTTTTAATAAACTTATCACTCTTTCAATCCCGACGGCTACGCCAGCAGCGGGTGTTGGTCTGCCACCAAGTAACTCTACTAAGTTGTCATAACGACCACCACCACCCAAAGCTGATTGACGAGACGTTTCTTCTTCACCAGACCAAATTTCAAAAACAGTTTTGGTATAATAGTCCAATCCCCTAACTAAAGTGGGTTTTAAAATTACTGGTACATCAAGTTCGTCCAAATAATCCATTACTTTCAAAAAATGTTCACGACTGGCATCACTAAGATAATCAAAAATTTGTGGAGCTTGTTCAATAATCGGTAATAAATTTGGCTCTTTGGAATCCAAAATACGTAAAGGATTTTTGGTAAGTAATTTTTTTGCTTCCTCAGATAATTCGCTACGTTTGGTACGAAAATAATCAACTAAAACTTTTTTATATTGAGTTCTGCATTCATCAGTGCCAATACTATTGATCGCCACCGATACGTCTAAACCCAACTGTTTCATAATCTTATAACTAATAAAAATGATTTGGGCATCAATCATTGGATCATCACTGCCCAAAGATTCAAAACCAAACTGATGAAACTCACGTAAACGCCCGGCCTGTGGTCTTTCGTGACGAAGCATTTTGCCTAAATACCAAAATTTAACCGGTTGGGGCCAAGCGATCATTCCATGCTCTATATAGGCTCTGGCTACAGGAGCGGTACCTTCCGGACGTAAGGTTATATTGTCATTACCTTGATCAGTAAAAGAAAACATTTCTTTTTCTACAATATCAGTTTGTTTACCAACGCCCCTGACAAATAAATTGGTTTTTTCAATAATCGGAGTTTCAATCGGCGAAAAACCATAGCTATCCGCTACCGCTCGAACTTGATCAAATATCCATAAAAAATAGCTCTGATCATCTGGTAAAATATCTTTGGTGCCTCTGACCAATTGAAAAGCGGGATTTTTTGGTTTTTCAAATTTTTCTAAATCTTCTTCTTTAGTATTTTTTTTAATCATATAATTTTAATATAATGGACTGGAAAAAAAAGTTTGCCAACGATCAAATGGATAACCACGAATTATTGCTCGACCAACTATTAAATCTGCTTTAACGCTACCAAACTGACGTGAATCCATACTACGTGTTCGATTATCACCCATTAAAAAATATTCATCCTGACCTAAAGTTATTGTACTTTCACCCATAGGTATGGTTCTTACATCAGCTGACAAATAACTTGACTCATCTAGTAAAAACCCATCTAGATTATCATTATTATATATATAGATACTACCGTCCCGCAGGGCAACAGTTTCACCAGGGAGTCCAATAATTCTTTTAATAAAAAATTCTTTGGTATTTAGCGGAAATCTAAATACTACAATTTCCCCTCTAACTGGTTCACGTAAACGATAAGAAATTTCATCAATCAATAAATATTCATGATCATGAAAATTTGGTTCCATACTTGCACCTTTGACATAAAATGGTTGGATTAAATAATAACGGACCGGTACAATAATAGCTACCGAAATTACCACAATTCTTATTATTTCTAAAATAAATTCTTTTGCCCGCTGCTTATTGGCAGCTTTGTTTATTTGATCGTCATTTATCATAATTAAATTAAATTATCTAAAAATTAATTACTTTTATTTTTGCTGGTGGCCACTACTGGATTCGAACCAGTGACCTCACGGATGTGAACCGTGCGCTCTAACCAACTGAGCCAAGTGGCCAAAATATTTTAAAAATTCACAAACCAATTATCTTTAACCAAAATACCACCGACTCGCTCTTTTGAAAAAATTGAAAAAACAAATAAAAAAAGTGCACTAAGTATAAAATAAAAATCGCCTCTTTTCAAGTCGTTGCTATAATACTTAAAATAGCACAAAAAAGCAAATATTTATATTGACCTAACATCAGTTTCTTAGGTATTATTATATAGACTCATCTAGACGATAGTTATGTCCAAACAAAATAATGATATACAATTGGATTTTCTAAAATCCGACACCAACTATACCGACGCTAACCAACCTAGTGAATTAATCACTAAACCAACATCAACTAAGCGCGGTTTAATCAAAGGTGTTATTTTTATTGTGGCTTTATTTATTTTTTTAGGTTCTTTAGCGGTTTATATTCGTATTTCAGCGACTCCCTTAGGCGCTACCTTAAACGATTTTTCCTGGTTAGCTGGTTTTAAACATTTATTTACCAACGCTGATAGACTCAGCACTTCTGAGCAAAGAGATCAGGTTAATATTTTACTACTCGGTATGGGTGGCGCGGGACACGACGGCGCATATCTAACCGATACAATAATAGTAGTCAGTTTTAAACCAACCACTAAACAACTGGCTATGGTTTCTATTCCTAGAGATTTATATGTTGATATGGGCAGTTTCGGTTGGCGAAAAATAAATAGCGCCAATGCTTATGGGGAAACTAACAATTATCCTGGTGGCGGAGCAGCTTTTAGTTCACAAATGGTTAGTCAAGTAATTGGTCAGCCGATTGATTATTTTGTTAGGGTTGATTTTAATGGTTTTAAAAAGTTAATAGATGATCTTGACGGAGTTGATATTAATGTTGAGAATACCTTTACTGACAGCCAATACCCTGATTATAAACATGGCTACCAAACTATTACTTTTACCAAGGGTCTTGAGCATATGAATGGCGAACGTGCTTTACAGTATTCTCGTTCTCGGCATGGTAATAATGGACAGGGCTCAGATTTTTCTAGATCAAAAAGACAGATGCAAATACTCATGGCAGTTAAAAGTAAAATTATATCTGCCGGTACTCTTTTAAATCCTGTCAAAATGAATGATCTTTATAATAACCTAACTGCCAATATCACTACTAATCTCAAAGCTTTTGAAGCATTGCGCCTAGCCCAACTTGGTCGCAATATTGGTCAAGCAGATATTATTCATAAAGTACTAGACAGCAGTCCTGATGGTTTACTTTATTCGTATGTTTCAGATACTGGTGCCTATGTTTTGAGTCCCCGCGGTGATGACTACACAAAAATCCATGATTTTTTTAATAACCTTTTTGCTGCCACTGCCATACAAGATGAAGCCAGTACAGTGGTTATTTACAATGGTACCAATATTACAGGTCTGGCGGCCGAGACTTCACAAAATTTAACTCAAGCTGGTTATGTGGTACTAGCAACTGGTAATGCCCCAACTAAAGATTGGGCAAGAACAATCGCTTATGATTTAAGTGAAAAAAATAAAAACAGCTCACGTGATTATTTAAGCACAACACTTAATGCTACTATTCAAAATGAATTACCTTTTGAAATACAAGAAAAATTAAATCAAGAACCAATCTTACAAAATAACCAACAATCTGTAGATTTTGTTATTGTAATTGGCAATACCACTACTCCCTAAAATATGACCAACAAAAATACAACTATCACCAAAAAACAATTACCCAAAGTGGTATTGTTAGGACGTACTAACGTCGGAAAATCAACTCTTTTCAATCGTCTCACGGAAACTCCCGCCGCTTTGATTTCACCACTGGCTGGTACGACCAGAGATTCCCAAACCGGAGAAATTGAATGGGCTGGTAAAAAATTTACGTTAATTGATACTGGTGGCATTAGCACTGATAAAAAACAAACCTTTAGTAAACAAATTTCCGAACAATCATTGCGGGCAACAAAAAATGCCAAACTACTGCTGATGGTCGTAGACGGTAAAACCGGACTAGTAGCTGAAGATTATGATGTTTTTAAAATTATTAAAAAAACTGGTTTACCGTGTTTTTTAGTAATTACTAAACTTGATAATGCCAAAAAATGGAACTCGGCTTTACTTGATTGGTCTGAATTAGGTGTAGCAGAAATCTATCCTGTTTCCGGCATCAACGGCATTGGCACTGGCAATTTACTAGATGCGATTGTTAATTTTTTACCAACCAATAAAACTAAAATTGATTCACCCGCCACTGCGACTAAACCGCCTATCCGCTTAGCTATTATTGGCAAGCCTAACGTAGGCAAATCTTCACTAATCAACTCTATTTTGGGTTTTGAAAAACAAATTGTTTCTAGCCAAGCACACACCACCAGAGGTGCACAAGATATCATTTTCCAACACAAGCAACACCAATTAATCTTAACTGATACCGCCGGTATCAGACGGCAAGCTAAAAAAAGTGACCAATTAGAAAAATTTAGCATTGATCAAACTTTACATAAAATTAAAAATTCTGATATCACATTACTTATTTTAGATATCTCTGAACCGCTGACTTTTCAAGATAGACATCTAACTGAACACGCTGTTAAAAGTGGTAATAGTATGCTGATTGTTGCCAATAAATGGGATTTGGTGCCAGACAAAGATGAGACAACAATGAACACATACACTAAATATATCTATAACACTTTCCCCTACTTGACTTGGGCTCCGATTATTTTCACCTCTGCCCTGACTAAACAACGGACTCAAACTATGTTAAATAAGGCAATTGAACTTTATGAAAAGAGGTTTAATAAAGTGACTGACAGTGCCCTCCAAAAATTTTTGAAAAAAATAATTGCCAAACACCCACCCGCCCGAGGTAAAGGCGCTGGGCATCCATACATTTATCACCTAAAACAAGTTGACGTTAATCCACCGGCTTTTCAAATTACTATCAAATACAAAAAATCACTACATGGTTCTTATTTGCGTTTTATTGAAAATAATTTACGCTCAGAATTTGATTTTATGGGTACACCATTGCGCCTTTTTATCACTTCAGTAAAATAAAAATAGGTAAATATTCTAAATTCCAGATTCTAAATTCTAAATTCTAAAAAATGATTGCGATTTTTGGTCTTGGTAATCCTGATAAAAAATATGAAGCCACTAGGCATAACCTTGGTTTTGATGTTATAAATCAGTGGCATACCAAACACTCTGATTTATTTACTAACTTTACTGCAAATCAAAAATTTTTCAGTCAAATCGCCGAAGGTTCTTGGGAAGGTGAAAAAATATTATTAGTAAAACCATTTACCTTTATGAATCTATCTGGTCAAGCAGTAATGGCTATTAAATCATTTTATAAATTGACCAATAATAATATCTGGATTATTCATGATGATCTAGATCTGCCACCTGGAAGAATAAAAATTTCTATCGCTGCTTCGTCTGGTGGACACAATGGTATTAATTCAATTATTGAAAATTTGGGAGAAAAAGATTTTGTTAGATTCAGATTGGGTATTGGCCGGCCAAAATTTTTTGGTAGTGTTAGTAATTATGTTTTAAAACCCCCAGCTAACAGTGAGTTAAATGAAATAAATGAAGCTAAAGACAAAATAATCCAAGCCATCGAAACAGCCCTCAAACAAGGTATAGTTAAAACTCAAAATATCTACAACCAATAAACTTATTAAACAAACAAAAACCGCCCAACTCTTTACAGTTGGACGGTTTTTTTACCAGGCACTAGGCTCCTAGCCAGTGCAAGAACAACTAGAAAAAACTAGAGTTCTTGACTTGGAGTTACTTGTCAAAAGCAAGGAGGGATGCTTTTGCTTTCACTACTGAACTAGGAACCTACTACCTAGTAAATGACCAAGTTTTCACATTTTAACAATTATTTAAAAAATGTCAACTCAAAATAAAATCCCTGACTAACTGTCAGGGATTTTAGTAATTTAAAACAATTATTTTACTTCATAATTTATACTAACTTCCATAATTATCTCTTGACTGCCACTAGGGACGGTTGGTGCGCTACTTCCCCCGCCACCATAACCACCCATTTGATCATAATAAGGCACACCAGGACCAGCAATTGGATTTTCCCACCAACCAATTACTTTACCTAAACGAACACCTAAGTTTCCGGCAATATTTCCCGCTTTGTTTCTGGCATCGGTAATTGCTTTAAGTCTTGCCTCTTGTTTTAATTCTTCTAATTTTGAACTGTCAAAACTTACCCCTTGTATTTGATTGACACCAGCTTTGGTAGCAGCATCAATTACTTGGGAAACTAAATCTTTATTGGCAGATAAATTAGTAACCTTAACAATCAACAACTGTGTGGCATTGTAACCACCGGATGTTTGGACATTATTAATCCAATCATACTGGGGATACAAAGAATAATTTTGTGTTTTGATATTTTCTTTAGCCACCCCAACCTGTTCAACCGCCTTGATGACACTATTTATTTTTTCATTCAACTGCGTTAGTGCTTGATCAGCTTTAGCTACCTTATCAACTTGAACACCCATGGTAATATTGGCTACATCTGGTTCATAACTGACAGAACCGCGACCAGCCACACTCACTTGCCAGTACTGTTTATTGACTATACGATCACGCAAAATAGCTACTATCACCACACTAGTTAGTAGTAAAATTCCCACTAACATAATAATGTATTTTGGCTCGCGCCATAAACCTGCTTTGGTGTTTATTTCTTCCATAAAATTGTTTTAATTATTAGATAAATTACTTACCACCACTATTATATCACTTATAATAAAAACAAAAAGTCCAGCTAATTAGCTGGACTTAAGATTATTTATATCCCAATATCTCCTGGTAAAGTTTAGTTTCATTTTGCAAAAGATAGGATGGCTTAAATATTTTTTGCCAATTTTCTTGTATAGTTGGCACTTTAAACATTTGCTGTAAAATATTATTCCACTTAACAACTTCCTCCGCGGTAACCGCTAGACTATTAGATTGATTCAATCTACCTTCCGCAATAATATTTTTTATTGAATCAACTGGTTCGTTTATTTTAGTTTGTTGCACTTGATCTAATATTTCATCGGCCATAATAAAATCTTGGCAAATTATTGGAGTCGTTGGTAAAGAAAAAACATTAAAGGCTGCCAGTTGCACAATGCGATAACAATCATCTTTAACTAAACCAAATTCTACACCATATTGTGCCAATACTTCTTTGGCTTCACTAGAAGCATAACAACCACGTGAAGCCGCAATTTCTTTTAACATATTCTCTGGATAAACCTTTAATTCAGCTAATACTTTTTTCAACACCTCCAATGAGTGTACAGTGACATGAAATAAATCTGGCCAAGCCACTCTTTCTACACATGATTGTTCAATAGCACGTTCTTCCCATGTTTTGATATTGTCCATAATCATTTGCAGATAGCCCCGGGCCATTCTTTCCATACCTTCAATTTGTTCGGTACGAATAGTATTTTTTTTATGCGGCATAGCTGATGAACCAGTTTGTGTCTTTTTAAATGGTTCTTGGAAAATCGGATTACCACTCCTGGCACCTAACCTGATAGCTAACGCTATTTTATTCAATGTACAAACAATTTGTGTCAAAGCCTGAGCTAAGTGTGCATAAATTTCTCTGGGCATTATCTGCGTAGCACCATAATATGGTTCTAAACCCAATTTCGCTAAAGCTCTATTTTCCATTTCTGGACTCAAACTACCATAATTACCAATGGCTCCTGACAATTTAGCGTAAGATAATTTTTCTACCGCTTGATTTAAAATATCTAAGTCAAGCTTTAAATCAGCTAACCAGGTCAAACAACGTTTACCAAAAGTTTGTAGTTCTGCTTCTTGACCATGAGTACGACCATTCATAATCGTATAACGATAAGTTAGTGACATTTCCATAATAACAACCAACAAAGATTGTAATTCTTCCTCAACTACTCCGTAAGAATTTTTCAGCATCCTCACAAATGCCGGTTCTTCTGTATCATAAGAGGTAATTTTTTTATGAAAATAGGGTTTCAATTCTAATGGTAAATGTCGTGATCTTTCTGCTACAAAAGCATTAAGATCGTGATGTAATTTTTCATCTAGCTCTTTCCAAACAAGAATATCAATTGTTTGGGCTTTTAAAAGCTGATTAATTTTTTCATAAACTCCAGAGGGAAAATACTTTAATTCTTCAGCCGAATGAATTACGGCTAATTCAGTATTTTGCCATTCAATTAGTTTATTCCTATCAGACCAAATATGACTAATAATGGGATTTTGATATCTATCGTGCATGACTATTCTCCTTTTGTTGATGAATAATTTTAAATTAACGAATTAAAATATTTTAAACAATTTTTTCCAATATTGTCAATCTATTTGACACACCAGTAATAATATGAAAGAATATTTTAATTCGTAAATTAAAAACAAGGAGTAATAAAATGAAACAACAGAAAAAAATTATCTGTCATTTATCTAAAATTCACAAAAAAATGACACCTCTTTTACCTTGGGAACAAATTGAAAAAACCACCAGTCAAACTGAATTAATCAACCGCGCTAAAAACGAAAATTTTAACTGGCTTATTAGTAGCTTGGGTGAAAATAATTATTATCAAAATTTTGATATTTTGGAAGCTACTAGAAATATTTCTACTAAAAGAATTCTTTATACAGAAAAAAAATATAACTCCAGTTTAAAAAATATCGTCGAGGGTTTTGATGCCTTTCTTATCAACCACTGGGAACTGCCTACTCTAAACGGTTTAATCAATTCACAAGCTTCTTTGAAAAAAGAAGGTAAAATTTTGATTTATTTTAAATCTTACGCTGAACAACTAATTGTTTTCAATGGTCACCAAGAAAGAGAAATAGAAAACAACTATCATGATGTTGTTATAAACAATTATTCTTCCGATGAATTAACTGATATATTGAAAGCTAACTTTTTTAAAGTAATTATTGATACCACTACTGCCATTTATCCTTGGTATAAACAAAGTAAAACCACCAGCGTTATAATTGAAAAATTCAAAATTACACCATTTACGGAAATACCTTTATTGGTTTGCTTAAAAAACCAACTTACTTTAAAAAGAGATGTTATAAAAAATATCAATTACTATTCACAACCAAGCAAAGTTTAAATACTTTGCTTTTTTTTTATTTTTTAGTTAAGGTAATGATGCTAATGTCAGTCATAGATTTTATAATAAAAAAACTAATAGCCACCACCAAGGCTACGGTAGGGCAAATTCCCAATGACACTGCTAGCACCTGGCTAAGTTGGCACCTGGCTACTACCCCCCTGATTAAACCATCAGCTGTTTTTTTGTGTGCCACAGACGACAAACAACTTTTATCTTACCAACAAAACATATTATTTTGGCAAAAATTATATCCTGTCAAAATTCCGATTCGTCTCTGGCCTAGCAATGCCAGCGTGATTTTAACAGACCTTATAACCGCTACTCCCCAATTGATTATTTTTTCTCTAATAAATCCTCCTACCAATTTACCAAAAAAATCTGAGTGGTTAGATAAATTAACTTATCTCGAAATCAATCAAAACTATACCCAAAAAAATTTTATTACCAAAGTTACCCAACAAGGTTACGAACGACAAAGTAGAGTATTTACCAACGGTGAATTTGCCAAACGAGGTGAAATAATCGATATCTTTCCATTAAATACCCCCCAGCCCGTTCGTTTAATCTGGCGACATGATAAGATTGAGCAAATTTTTTCTTTTGATATTCTATCGCAAAAACAAACAAACAGTTTGGAAAAAATTACTATCATTCCAAAAAAACTTTCTATGGGTAATAGTAGTATAAATGATTATCTACCAGCCAACACTTTATCTTTGCAAAACCAAACTACTCAAACAATTATCCCTACTACTTGGCAAATATTTTTTCAAACTTTGTCTCAACCAGATAGTATCAACACCAATTTTACTGAACCACCTACCTTTCGCTATACACCAAAAGAAATTTTAAACTGGTTAAAAAATAAAGACGATTGGCAATTTATTTTAACCAAAGAAAATAAAAACTTTTTGACACAAAATTTCGCCAAATTGAGAATAATTGAGCAACCACTAATACATGGCTTAATCAATCAGGAAATTAAACTAGCTATCCTTACTGAAAAAGAATTACCCAGTGAAGACAAAACCCTAATTACTGATTTCAATAAATTAAAACAATCTTTTAAGTCTGGAGATTATGTAGTACACATTGATCATGGTATAGGTAAAATAACCGGCATTAGCAAACAAAACTTTGATGGTAAGGCTAGAGACTTTTTTGTCATCAGTTATGCCGCCAATGATCGTTTATTTGTACCCGTAGAAAAAGCCGATCGGTTGGAAAAATATATTGGTCTTACCAGACCAACTATCAATCGTTTATCAGGTAGCAGTTGGCAACAGTTAAAAACAAAAATAAAAACTGATCTATTTCAGGCCGCTCAAGAAATAATTAAAACCCAAGCCCAAAGAGAAGTTGGTTCTACTGAACCTCTACTTAATCACTACCCTGAAGAAAAATCACTACTAGCTGACTTTCCCTATCAAGATACCCCAGATCAAAACAAAGCTTGGCAAGACATTTTAAATGACTTAAGAAATACCAGACCAATGGATCGTTTAATTTGTGGCGATGTTGGCTTTGGCAAAACTGAACTTGCCCTGCGCACAGCAGCTCGGGTAATTCTCCACGGTGGACAAGTAGCTCTGCTTTGTCCCACCACTATCTTAGCTCAACAACATTTTGATACTTTTAAAAATCGTTTAGAAAAATTTGGTATACAAATTGATTTATTAACCAGATGGCAAGAAAAAAATAAACAAGCTGAAATAATATCTAAACTACAAACTGGTGCCATTGATATTATTATCGGCACCCACCGAATTTTATCAGACGATATTAATTTTAAAAAATTAGAACTACTAATAATCGATGAGGAACAAAAATTTGGCGTGACTCATAAAGAAAAACTAAAAAAACATCGACAACTTACTCATGTCTTAACTTTATCCGCTACCCCCATTCCCCGCACTCTATATTTTTCAGTAGCCGGTATCAAGCCCGTTAGTTTAATTCAAACTCCACCACAAGGCAGACAGCCAATTATCAGTTCTATTGAACCATATGATGAAAATAAAATAAAAACGATTTTACAAGCAGAACTAAACCGGCAGGGACAAACTTATTACCTTTATAATAAGGTCGAAACTATTGCCTTTAAAGTTAAACAGTTAGCTAAACTTGTACCAGGTGCTAAAATTGGTTTTGCTCACGGACAAATGCCAGGTAAAGAACTGGGAGAAGTTATGCACCAGTTTGACCAAGGTAAAATTGATATTTTAGTTTGTTCAACAATAATTGAAAACGGTCTTGATTTGCCCAATGTTAATACCCTGATTGTAGAACAAGCTGTAAATTTTGGTCTCGCTCAACTCTATCAATTACGCGGTCGAGTGGGACGAGGTCATCAACAAGCTTTTGCTTATTTCTTTTATTCCTCACAAAAATTAAGTGAGTTGGCAACGAAAAGACTGGCTGCCCTCCAGGCAGCTCAATCACTAGGTAGTGGGTTAGAGCTAGCCCGACGGGATATGGAAATACGAGGTATTGGCAATTTATTGGGTAAAAAACAACATGGTCACATCAAAGCCATTGGTCTTAATCTTTTTTTACGTTTACTTGAACAAGCGGTTCAAGAAATAAAAAATGGCCAGCCCGAGACTGAAGAACACGACATAACTATTCAATTGCCTCTTACTTATTATATTCCAGAACAACTAATTTCCTCTCCCGACGAACGTTTTGATTTTTATCAAAAATTAACCTACTGTAAAACCGCTGCAGAACTTACTTTGCTTAATCAAAAAAAATTTGGTAAAAAAATTTTACCAATTGAATGGCAAAATCTTATAAAAGTATTAAACCTAAAAATTGTTTGTCAGCAAAAAGGAATAAAATCAATCAATACTATAAATACCAATAAACCAACGGCTACAATTATCTTAACTTTGGAAAAGAATATCAGTCCAGCCAGTATTACAAAAATAAAAAATTATTATCCCCAGTGGACAAGTAACGAACAAACTATAAAAATAAAAAAATCTGACTTAGGTGATGATTGGTTAAATGAATTAATCAAAACTATTGCTAAAATAATATAATTAATATTTTACCAAATAAATTAATTAGTTTATATTGTAAACATGAAAGATGATTTAAAATACTGGCTGGCTTTCAGCCATGTCAATCAAATCGGTTCAGCGCGACTTTTGCGTTTACAAAAACACTTTTCTACCCTTGAACTTGCCTGGCAAGCTAAGCCGTCAGATTATCTAGCTGCCGGACTCGATCAACGTACAGTAGATTATTTACTACTGGCAAAAAACTCTATTGATCCTGATAATTTACTTACTGAATTAGAACGCCACCAAATTGGCGTTTGTTTATTTACTGATGAAAACTTTCCGCCCTTACTTAAACAAATTTATGATCCGCCAGCTATTTTATACTTTCGAGGCCAACTTGTTACTGAAGGTATAACTTTAGCTATAGTAGGTACTAGAAGAATTTCTGCCTATGGCGCCCAAGTGGTCAAAGATATCATTCCTCATTTGTGCCAATATCATCTGATTACAGTTTCTGGGTTAGCTTTGGGTGTTGATGCTTTAGTTCATCAAGAAACTTTGGCAGTAGGTGGAAAAACAATTGCGGTTTTGGGTAATGGCTTAGATGATGCCAATCTCTACCCATCTTCCAATCGTTATTTAGCTCAAAAAATAATTGCCTCAGGGGGAGTAATTTTTTCCGAATACCCACCTGGTACTTTGCCACTTAAACAACACTTCCCTAGACGTAATCGTCTTATCGCTGGTTTGTCTCAGGGCGTACTGATTATTGAAGGTGATATTGAGTCGGGTTCCTTGATTACCGCTGCAGCCGCCCTAGAACAAAACAGAGAAATTATGGCTATCCCCGGTTCTATTTATAGTCCCAATTCAGCTGGTCCCAATGAACTTATAAAAAAAGGAGCTCACTTGATAAGAAATTACCGAGATGTTATGGATATAATGGACTTAAAAGAAATTTCCCAGACCAACGAAATTCCAACACCAACTGATCCTCAACAAAAATTAATCTGGCAAATTTTAAGCAATGAACCTTTAGAAATTGATGAACTAATTAGACAAACTGGCCTGGGGGCAGCTGATGTTAACATACAAATTTCCATTATGGAATTAAAAAAAATGGTGAGAAAAATGACTGATGGTAAAATTTCCAAAAACCAATCATAACTTGCCAAATAAAATTATTATGTGCTATGTTCAAAAATAGTTAAACTTATGTCAAAAAACGTAATCATCGTCGAATCACCGACTAAAGCCAAAACTATCAATAAATTCCTGGGTAATGACTATCTGGTCTTATCTTCATTTGGACATATTCGTGACCTGCCTAAAGGCAAATTAGGTATTGACCTGGAAAACAATTTTACTCCAACTTATGTCATTCCCCGCAGTAAACAAAAAAATGTTACCGAATTGAAAAAGAAAACCACCGATACTACCAATATCTATTTCGCCACCGACGAAGACCGTGAAGGTGAAGCAATTGCTTGGCACCTAGCAAGTATCATCGGCATTGAACCCAATAAATCAAAACGCATTGTTTTTCATGAAATCACTGAGGAAGCAATCAAACAAGCACTGGCCAACCCACGGACAATAGATTTACGATTGGTTGATGCCCAACAAGCCCGCCGTATTCTCGATCGCTTAGTTGGTTATAAGCTATCACCTTTCTTATGGAAAAAAGTTGCCAGAGGCTTATCAGCCGGCCGAGTACAATCAGTGGCAGTAAGACTAATTGTTGAAAGAGAAAGAGAAATAAATAATTTCACCCCCCAAGAGTATTGGACTATTACCGCTGACTTAAAACATCAAGCCGATATTTTTCCCGCCAGGCTAATAAAAATTGAAAATAAAACTTTAGATAAATTTGCCATCAATTCACAGGCGGCTGCTGAAAAAATTCAACAAGCTATTAATCAAGAAAGTTTTATTGTTGAAAATGTTGAGAGTAAAGAAATAAATAAAAGTCCTTATCCTCCTTTTACCACCTCCACCCTGCAACAAGCTGCCAACAGTCGCCTTGGGTTTTCTGCTAAACAAACCATGGTCATTGCCCAGCAACTTTATGAGGGTATAAAACTTGGTAGTAGTGGTCAAACTGGTTTAATTACTTATATGCGAACTGATTCTTTAAACTTGGCAGAAAAATTTATTCAAGAAGCAGCTAGTTATCTAAAAGCAACTTATGGCACTAATTACAGTAAACCGACGCGTTATAAAACAAAAAATAAATCAGCTCAAGAAGCACATGAAGCTATCAGACCCACCAGTGCCAGTCGTCATCCCCAAGATATTAAAGATTATTTAAATATCAATCAATATAAACTATATGAGCTAATCTGGGAAAGAGCTTTAGCCAGTCAAATGGCGCCAGCTAAAATTAAACAAAACATCATTGATATTGCCGCTGGTATTTATGGTTGGCGTGCCAATGGATCAGTTATTACTTTTGCGGGTTGGTTAAAAATCTATCCTGATAAAGTCCAAGAG
>JAANMV010003142.1_pt1 | contig 14806 bp, 13 predicted proteins | sample 7279661 | NCBI WGS metagenome assembly JAANMV01 (sample SAMN14094540, study PRJNA606508) | bioreactor metagenome | isolation source: A lab-scale SPAN reactor treating ammonium-rich wastewater day 121 | place: Ireland: Galway | collected 2017-05-16 | reverse complement strand
CCGTGCCCCTGTTCCGGGTGTTTCTGGACGCCACCACCATCGGCGAGTCCGACGCCGACCGGCAGGCCACGAACGCCGCGCTACGCGACCCGGTGGTGCACCGTGGGCTGGTCGGGGCGACCCTGCTGTTCGCGGTGATGGAACTGGTGCAGGGCGTGATTAACAGCTACGTGAACTACGAGCGGGTCGTGGCGAAATTCGGCACCGACGACTTCAACGCGCAGGTGGCGCAGGTGAACGCCATCATGCGCGTGCCCGGCATGGTGATCAGCCTGATCGGGGTGTGGCTGGCGATCTCGCTGGTGCAGCGCGCCGTGAAGGTCCGCTACGGCGCGGACGCCAGCCTGTTCGAACCGGCGAAACTGGCCGAGCGCCACCGCGCCCTGCAGGCGGGCGCCGCGCCCGTCCCCTCCGGCGAAGCGCAGGCCTGAACGCCCGCCCCCGGCTGATGGCTGCGGGCCGGTAAGCGAAGTGGCCTAGTGCCCCCGTGCGGGGCGGCACTAGACTCGCCGGCATATGACCACCCCACTGGACGCCGTGGAAGCCCGATTGCAGGTCGCGCCGGAACACCTCACCTGGGACACCTACCGCCCGGACTTCGAGGCGCTGCTCGCGCAGAACCTGACGGCCGCGGACGTGCCCGCCTGGCTGGACCGCTGGAGCGCCCTGCAGGCCCAGCTGGGCGACGTGTCCGCCCGCCTGAGCATCCACAAGGACCTGCACACCGACGACGACACCATCCAGCAGCGGTACCAGGACTACGTGGCGCAGGTGCTGCCGCCCGCCACGCGCATGGAACAGGCCCTGACCGAGAAACTGCTGGCGGTGCCCGGCTACGCGCCCGCGCCGGACTTTGCGCTGAACTACCGCCGCTTCCGGGACGCCGCCGCGCTGTTCCGGGAGGCGAACGTGGACCTGAGTGTCACGGAAAACGAGCAGTCCAGCCGGCACTCGGTGATCACCGGGAACCAGAAGGTCACGCTGGACGGGCAGGACCTCACCATCCCGCAGGTCAAGCAGCGCCTGGACAGCCCGGACCGCGCGCAGCGCGAGGCCGCCTGGCGGGCCTTGCAGGACAGCAACATGGCGGTCGCCGGGGAGCTGGACGCCGTGATGCTGGACCTGATCGGCACCCGGCGCCAGATGGCGAAAAACGCCGACGAACCCGATTACCGCAGCTACCGCTGGAAGCAGCTGGACCGCGTGGACTACACCCCCGCGGACTGCGAGGCCTTCCACGCCGCCGTGCGGGACGAGGCGGTGCCCCTCACCACCGCCATGATGCGCGACCTGGCCGGGAAGCTCGGCCTGGACAGCATCCGCCCGTGGGATTACAACCGCAACAACCTGCTGGACGCCGAGGGCCGCGAGAGCCTGAAGCCCTTCACGACCGGCGCGCAGCTGGAGGAGCTGGCGCAGACGGCCTTCGCCGGGCTGGACGCCGACCTCGCCGCCCGGTTCCGGCACATGCGGGAGCACGGCCTGCTGGACCTGGAATCCCGCCCGGGCAAGATGAGCCACGCCTACTGCGCGTACTTCCCCACCAGCAATGAACCCTTCGTGCTGATGAACGTGGTCGGCACCGCCGAGGACGTGCGGGTGCTGTTCCACGAGGTCGGGCACGCCTTCCACGGCTTTTACAGCGGCGACGCCCAGGCGCAGGTGTGGAACCGCTGGAGCCCCATCGAGTTCGTGGAGATTCCCAGCATGGCCATGGAATTCCTGACCCTGGACCACCTGAACCACGTGTTCGGGCCGGACGAACTGACCCGCTACCGCACCAAGCAGCTCGAAAGCGTGATCGCGTTCCTGCCCTGGGCGGCGCAGATGGACGCCTTCCAGCACTGGCTGTACGCCCAGGCCCCGGAGCAGATCACGGTGGCCGACCTGGACGCCAAGTGGCTGGAACTGGACCGGACCTTCCACCCGTTCATCGACTGGAGCGGCCTGGACGAGACGGTCCGCGCGAAGGGGTGGCAGTACTACCACATCTTCCACATTCCCTTTTATTACATCGAGTACGCCATGTGTTACCTCGCCGCGGTCGGCATCTGGCGCGAGGCCCGGCAGGACCCGCAGGGCGCCCTGGACCGGTACAGGGCCGCGCTGCGCCTGGGGAACGCCTCGCCCGTTCCGGACCTGTACCGCGCTGCCGGCGTGGAGTTCCGCTTTGACCGGGAGCACATCCGCGGGCTGATGACCTTCCTGCGTGAACAGCTGAAGTAAGCGCCCGTCCCTGAGCCTGCACGGCCGGGCCGGCCCTGACGTGCAGGTTCTCTCAATGCGGCCCGATTTCAGCGGGGAGGCCCGTTCCCTACACTGCGCAGCATGACCCGTGTGCCCGCGCCGACCGCCGCGCCCCGCCCGATGGGGATCGGGGACATCTTCACCATGCTGAAAGACGCCGCGCTGGCCTTCGGGCAGGACAAGGCCCCCCGGCTCTCGGCGGCGATCGCGTTCTACGCCATGCTGAGCCTCTCGCCGCTGCTGGTGCTGGCGGTGGCGCTGCTGGGCCGTTTCCTCACCGACCCCGGCACGCTGCAGGGGCTGTTCGGGCCGAACGGCACGGTCACGCAGGCGCTCGGCCCGCAGGCCGCCACCACCCTGCAGGGCCTGATTCCCAAGGGCGACGCCCTGAACAAGGGCACATTGATCGCCAGCCTGGTCGGCTTCGTGACCCTCTTTTTGGGGGCCACGGGGCTGTTCGTGCAGCTGCAGGACACCCTGAACAGCATGTGGGGCGCCGACCCGCCCCCCAAGCAGACCGTGGCGCAGATGGTGAAGACCCGCGCGGTGGCGTTCCTGATGATCCTGTTCATCGGCGCGATCCTGATCACCTTCCTGGGCGTGAACACGTACCTGTCGTCCATCGCGTCGGACCTGGGCGACCGCTTCGGCGCGGGCGCCTTCTTCGTGCGGCTGGTGAGCCTGCTGGTCTCCACGCTGTTCCTCACGCCGGTGTTCGCGTTCATCTTCAAGTTCCTGCCCACCATCAAGCTGGAGTGGCGGGAAACCTGGGTGGGCGCGGCCGTCACCGCCCTGCTGTTCAGCGTGGGGCAGGTCCTGATCAGCATCTACCTGGGCCGCACCGCGCCCGGCAGCGCCTTCGGGGCGTCCGCGGCGCTGTTCGCGCTGCTGGTGTGGATCTACTACAGCGGCATGATCTTCTTCTTCGGCGCGGAGGTCACCTGGGTGTACTCACAGAAGTACGGCTCGCACGCCGGCGGCGCCGCGAACGTGGCGAAGAAACAGGCCCTGGCCCAGCGCGGCGCACACATTCCCACCGAACCCAGCGAACAGGAACGCCGCGCGGCCGCGCAGGCGGACGAACCCGTCCGGGACAGCCGCGGCCGGGTGCTGGGCCTGCCCGTGCCGCGCCTGCCCACCCGCCAGGAGCGCCGGGACCGGGCGCGGGCGCGCGCCGCGAACCCGTCCCTGCTGCCCAGCCTGGGCGGCGCGGTGTGGAACCTCCTGAGCGCCGCGCTGGCCATCCCGTCCCTGCTGATCCTGAAACTGGTGGGCCTGAACGGCCGCAAACGCTGAGGCTGCCGGCCCTCGCGTCCGCTACAGTGCCGGGCGATGAAGGTCCTGATTCTCGGCGGGACGGGCATGCTCGGCTACCCCACGGCCCTGGAATTCCTGCGGGGCGGCCACGAGGTGCACACCGTCTCCAGCCGCCCCGCCCGGATTGACGCAGAGTTCGACAAGGGGGTGCACCAGCACGCCCTGAACCTCACGGACGCCGGCGACGAGGACCTATTGAACGTGCTGCGCGGCATGGACGTCCTGATCTACGCCCTGGGCCCCGACGACCGCGTCACCCCCCCGGCGCCCGCCCTGACCTACTTCCGGCGCGAACTCGCCGACCGTACCGCGCGGCTCCTCACCCTGGCCCGGCAGGCCGGCGTAAGGAAGGCCGTGGTGTTCGGGTCGTACTTCGCGACCTTTGACCGGCTGCACCCCGCCTGGGGCCTCGCCGCCCGCCACCCCTACGTGCAGGCCCGCGTGGAACAGGCCCGGCGCGCCATTGAGGCCGGGCAGGAGCCGGGCGCCGCGCCCCGCATGGACGTCGTCATTCTGGAAATCCCGTACGTGTTCGGCGTCACGCCGGGCCGGGAGCCCTTCTGGAAGGCGGTGCTGTTCGACCGGGTGCGGGGCGGCCGCGTGGCGCTGTACCCGAAAGGTGGGAGCGTCGTCATGACCACCACGCAACTCGCGCAGGCGGCGGTGGGTGCCGCCCTGCACGGCCCGCACGGCGCCCACTACCCGGTCGGGGACGTGAACATGACCTGGACCGACCTGATCGGCCTGATCCGCTCGGAGCTGGGTGTCTCGCCGCGCGTGGTGCACGTGCCCGAGTTCCTCACCCGCCTGAACCTGCAGGCCGAAGGCCGCCGGCACCGCGCCCAGGGCCTGGAGTCCGGCCTGAACCCGGATACCCTGGCCGCCGACATCATGTACCGCGCACTGTACCCCGACGTTCAGGAAAGCCGCCGCGTGCTCGGCTACGCCTCGGGCGGCGTGCAGGAAGCCATCCGGCAGACCGTTCGCGCCAGTTACCCCACCCGCGGCTGAGCGTTACCGCGGCACCGGGTACGGCAGGGTGCCCTCGTAGATCGCGCGGCCCACGATCGCCCCCTCGATCCGCTCGTCCTCCAGCAGCTGCACGTCCTGCACGTCGGCCACACCGCCCCCCACGATCAGGGTGTTCACCCACAGCTGCCGCACCTGCCGCATCAGGTCCCGGTCCAGGCCCTTCAGGGTCCCGTCCCGGCTCACGTCCGTGAAGATCAGCGTCTCCAGGCCCGCGTCCGCCAGGGCCGGCGTCAGGTCCGCCACGTGAATGCCGCTGCCCTGCGCCCACCCGTGCGTGGCGACGTCCAGCACGCCCTGCTCGCTGCGGCGCGCGTCCAGGCTCACCACCACCCGCTCCGGGCCGTGCGCGGCGATCAGTTCCCCCACCAGCTCCGGGTGCTTCACCGCCGCCGTGCCGATCACCACCCGCTGCACCCCCAGGCGCAGCAACTCCTCGGCCGCCTCCCGGGAGCGGATGCCGCCCCCCACCTCCACCGGCACGCCCAGCTCCTGCGCGATCAGGGCGATCACCGCGCGGTTCTCCCCCCGCCCGGTCGCGGCGTCCAGGTCCACCAGGTGCACCAGCCCCGCGCCCAGCCGCACCCAGTGACGCGCGGCGTCCAGCGGCGACTCGAAGTACACCGTCTCGCGGTCCGGGTCGCCCTCGTACAGGCGCACGGCGCGGCCGGACTGGATGTCCACGCACGGAATGATCAGGGGACGGGCACTCATGCCCCCAGCTTACCGCCGGGCCCCGCCCCGCCCCGGGCCAGGGGTAGACTGCCGGCACTGTGCGCATCGGGATCGTGACCGCCACCTACCTGCCGTCCCGGAACGGGGTGGCGACCAGCACCGCCCTGTTCGCCCGGGGCCTGCGGGAACGCGGGCACGAGGTCCGCATCTTCGCGCCCCGCCACCCTCAGCTGGCCCCCGGCGAGCAGGGCGTGTACCGCCTGAACACCTCCTTCGTGGGCGCCCGCGCGCTCGGCGGCCCGGCCGACTACCCCGTGATGCTCGCCCCCGGCCCCCGCCTCACGGCGCGGCTCCCGCTGCGGGACCTGGACGTGCTGCACACCATGCACCCCTTTCTCGCCGGGCAGCTCGCGCTGAAGTGGGCGCGGGTGTCCGGCGCACCCGTCGTGTACACCGCCCACACGCAGTACGAGCAGTACCTGCACTACGCGCCCGTGCCCCGCCGCGTCAGCCGCGCCGTGGTCCGCCCGCACGTCGCGGCCTTCGCGCGCCGCGTGGACCGCGTGCTCGCCCCGGGCCGCGCCATGGTGGACATGCTGCGCGCCTACGGGTACGCCGGCGCCGTGGACCTGATGCCCAACCCCGTGGACCTGGGGAGCTTCGTAGCGGCCAGCGGGGCCGCCGTGCGCCGCGAGTACCACATCCCCACCGACGTGCCCCTCGTCACGTACCTGGGCCGCCTCGCCCCGGAGAAGAACCTGGGCGTGATGCTCCGCGCCTTCAGTCAGGCGCGCGCCACCCGCCCGGAACTGCGGCTGCTGGTCGTCGGGGACGGCCCCAGCCGCGCCGACGCGCAGGCCCAGGCCGGCACGCCCGAAGGCGTCACCTTCACCGGCCCGGTGCCCTACGCCCGTGTGCCCGAACTGCTCGCCGCCGCCGACGTGTTCCTCACCGCCAGCACCAGCGAGGTCCTCCCCATGAGCATGATCGAGGCCCTCGCCGCCGGCACCCCCCTGGTGGCCGCGCAGAGCCCCGCCGCGCTGGACCTCATCGAGGAAGGCGTGAACGGCACCGTGCGCCCCGCCACGCCCGAGGCACTCTCCGAGGGCCTGCTGGAACTCCTGCACCCCGCCCGCCTGCCCGCCCTGCAGGACGCCGCCCGGCGCAGCGCCACCCAGTACGACCTCACCACCCGCGCCGCCGCCCTGGAACGCGTCTACGAAAACGTGATCGCCGCAAAACGCCGTGTCAGGGCGCCTTAACGAACACCGTTTCGGCCAGGAACGGCCCGGTCTGGCCGTAGGCCCGGAGGGAAGCCTCCCGCCGGGAATTCCCGGCGGGGAGGCCCGCCACGTCCGGGAGGAGGGAAAGGGATGTGGCGTTCAGGGCCCGTCCGGGCTGGAGGAAGAACTCGCGGTCGCCGCCAGCGCAGGCCAACCGGGCGTCGGAGTGCGTGACCTCGTTGGGCGTTCCGGCCTCGAAGACCCTGTACCGGACCGTCATGCAGCCGAGCGTGATGGGGATGGGCGCCGCCCCGGCATTGGCGAGGACAAGCAGGGTGTTCGCCTCTGAGAGCTGCCGGACCGGCCCCCGGACGCGCAGGAACGCCATGAGACGGAAGACCGGGTTGCCCTGGACCGTCCGGGCGGTGGCTGTGCCCAGGGCAACCGGAGTGGGGAAGGCCAGCAGCGTGCCCAGGACCAGGACAGCAGATCTGAGGGACTTGGCGGGCATGGCGAACCTCCGGCGTTTCTATAAGGAAGTGCCCCCAGCATGCGCTGCGCCGGCCGGAACAGCAAGAACCCCCAGCCTCGCGACTGGGGGTCTTTGTGGTGCCGAGGATGGGATTTGAACCCACACACCTCGCGGCGCTAGTCCCTGAAACTAGTGCGTCTACCAATTCCGCCACCTCGGCACACTGGATTGGTTACGCCCCGGGGGGCGCGTTTCAGGCTCAGTTAATTTACTCAGTTCGGGCGGTCCTGTCAACCGGGGCCGGCCCCCTGCCCAGGGCGGCGTTTTGACAGCGGCCCGCCGGGCGCGGTATCACGCGGGCATGGCCGTGCACCTGCCCACCGAACCCCTGCGCGCCCTGTTCATCGGGGACAGCATCACGGACGTGGGCCGCCGCGACGACCCGGACGGCCTCGGGCACGGGTACGTGGCCCGCATCCGGGAGGAACTGCTGTGCCGCGACCCGGCGCACGCGCCGGAAGTGCTGAACCGCGGCGTGAGCGGCGACACCGTGCGGGACCTGGCGCGGCGCTGGCAGGCGGACGTGCTGGACCTGGACCCCGACCTGCTGAGCGTGAAGATCGGCGTGAACGACGTGTGGCGCGCGTTCGGCACCCGCGCGCACGAGGCGGTGCCGGAGGACGAGTTCCGGGAGACGCTCACGGCCCTGCTGCGCGCCGTGCTGGCGCCGGACCGCACGCTGGTGCTGGTGGCGCCCTTCATGGTCGAACCGGACCGGCGGGATGAGATGCGCGTGCAGGTGGTGCGCCGCGCGGCCCTGGTGGCCGAGGTGGCGCAGGAGCTGGGCGCCGCCCTGGTGGAGCTGCAGCCGGCCTTTGACCGGGTGATGCGGGTGTCCCCGCCGGTGTGGTGGTCCGCGGACGAGGTGCATCCCACCCGGGCCGGACACCACCTGATCGCCCGGGAATGGCTGCGGGTCGCCGGACCGCTGCTGCAGGCCTGAGCAGTCCAGCGGGGTCCTTTCAGCGCAGGTGGTGCTCCAGGAAGGCGAGGATGTCGGCCCACTCGTCGATCAGCAGCGCCGTGGGTTTGCCCGCGCCGTGCCCGCCGCGCGTTTCCAGGCGCAGCAGCGTGGGCGAGTCGCCCTGCTGCACGTGCTGAAGCTGCGCGCCGAATTTGAAGGAATGGCCGGGCACCACGCGGTCGTCGTGGTCGCCGGTGACGATCAGGGTGGGCGGGTAGGCCGCCGCCTTCAGGGCGTGCAGCGGGGAGTAGGCAAGAAGGTGCCCCAGCATGGCCGGGTCGTCGCTGCGGCCGTAGTCGCTGGCCCACGCCCACCCGATGGTGAACTGGTGGTAGCGCAGCATGTCCAGCACGCCCACCTGCGGGATCGCCGCGCCGAACAGGTCCGGGCGCTGGGTCATGCAGGCGCCCACCAGCAGCCCGCCGTTGCTGCGCCCGTGAATGCCCAGGTGCGCGGGCGCGGTGACGCCCGTGCGGATCAGGTGCTCGGCGCAGGCGATGAAGTCGTCGAAGACGTTCTGCTTGCGCTCCAGGGTGCCGGCCTCGTGCCAGTCCTTGCCGTACTCGCCGCCGCCCCGCAGGTTCGCCTGCACGAACACCCCGCCGCGCTCCACCCAGGCGAGCCGCGCCGCGTTGAAGGCGGGTTTCAGGGCGTTGTTGAACCCGCCATACCCGTACAGCAGGGTGGGATTCGTGCCGTCCCGCTTCAGGCCACGCGGCGCCACGATGAACATGGGCACGCGGGTGCCGTCGCGGCTGACCGCGAACTCCTGCGTCACCTCGAACTTCGAGGCGTCGAAGGCGGGAATCTCCGTGCTCAGGGGTTCCAGGCCGCCGCCGGTCACGTCCAGGCGGTAGGGGGCCGGGCGGGTCAGGAAGGACGTGAAGGTCAGGAACACCTCCGGGTCGTCCGGCTGGGTGTGCAGGGTCTCCACCGCGCCGGGGCCGGGCAGGGGAAGGTCACGCACCTTCGCGCCCGTGCGGTCGTGCAGGGTCAGGCGGTGGCTGGCGTCCCGCAGGGTCAGGAGCAGCAGCCCGCCGGGCACCAACGCGCTCTGTTCCACGGCGTCCGGCCCTTCCGGCACGAGGTCGCGGCGCTCCCCGGTCGTGAGGTTCCAGGTGATGACCTTCCCGCGCGGGGCGTCCTCGTCCGTGTGCAGGTAGAAGAGGGGGCCGTCGTTGCCCAGCACCTCGAAGGCCGCGCGGAAGTCGCCCACCAGTTCCCGGAAGGCTTCGGCGCGGCCCAGCGGCCGGACCCACACCTGGTTTTTCCGCGCGGTGCCCTTCCACACGTGAATGACGAGGTACCCGCCGTCGTTCGTCACGCGGGCGCGGAAGCCCCAGTCCGGTTCGTCCGGCCGCTGAAGGGCCACCTCGTCCTGCGCCTGGGCGGTGCCCACGCGGTGCAGCATCAGGCGCTGGTTGCGGTTGGTGCCGGTCAGCGCCCCGCCGGAGGCCGGCGCGTCGTACGCCGCGTAGTAGAACCCGGACTCGTCCGGCAGCCACGCCGCCCCGCCGAACTTGCTCCACTCCAGGGTGTCCGGCCGGTCCTCGCCGCTCTGCACGTCCCGGACGCGCCACGTCACCCAGTCGCTGCCGGCGCTCTGCGTGCCGTACGCCAGCAGCCGGCCCTGCGGGCTCACCGACGTGCCGGCCAGCGCCACCGTGCCGTCCGCGCTCAGGGCGTTCGGGTCCAGCAGCGTGCGCCACGGCCCGCGCGGCGAGGGGGCCACCTGCAACAGGGGCTGGTTGAGCAGCCCCGGGTTGACCTGCCGGAAGTACTGCCCGCCGCGCTGCCAGGGCGCGCCCTCGGCCGGCGCGTCCCACAGTTCCCGGATGCGCGCGCGGTAGGCGTGGCGCTCCGGGAGGTCCGTCAGGTGCGCCTCGGTCAGGACCCTCTGCGCCTGCACCCAGGCGCGCGTCTCGGGGCTGTCGGGGTCCTCCAGCCAGCGGTAGGGGTCGGCCACCCGCACCTCGGCGCCGGAGGCGTCCAGGTACACGTCCACATGGTCGCCCCTGGGCGACGCCGGATACGTTGTCTTCACGCCCCGCATCCTGCCACGCGGGCCGGCGCCCGGGGCCCGGCCCAGGGTTACTTCGTGGTCTGCAGCTGCAGGGCCATCTGCCGGTTCAGTGCGCTGGCGTTCGACGCCACCGCGTACGCCGAGAGGAGGTCCGCCCGGGTCGGTGCGTTCGTGCCGCATACGGCCCCCACGACGACCTTGAGGTCCATCGCCAGGTGCGTGACGTTCGTGAGCCACTCGTAGGTGCGGGTCGCGGTCGCCCAGTTCAGCGGCGTCAGGAACGCCGTGTACTCCGGCGTGAACAGCGGATCGAAGGTCTTCACGTCCGCCGTCCAGGCCGCGCAGTTCTGCCGCAGCGGGGCGGCGTCGCCGGCCGTGGCTGCCGCGTACAGCTTCTGGTGCACCTCCACCACCCGGGCACTCAGGGGACCGCTCAGGCGCGCGATCTTCGCGTTCATCGCCGCGTCGTTCGACTGCGCTCCCGCCCCGCCCAGCACCAGCACCGCGCCCAGCACCACACCCGCCCGCACACTTGACATGCGCGCAGCCTACCCCGCGCCCCGCGGCGCACGATCAGCGGAACCTGACGCAGCATTCATGCACCGCACCCCCGGGGCGATCGGCCCGATCCGGCGGCGCGGGAGGGTTTGCTCTGTAGACTGTGAAGGTGAAGGTCGGACTGCTGCACTCTGACGCCGCGCGCCTCGGCGCGTACTGGAAGGCGTACCTGAAAGAACTCGGCGTGGACCTCGTCACGCCCACCCTGCCCGACGCCGAGGCCCTGCAGGTCGGCCGGGACAGCCTGCCGGGCGAGAGCGTGAACGTGCAGCTCGCCCTGGGCCGCATCCTGGGCCTGGGCCGCGTGGACGCCGTGCTCGTGCCCCGCTGGAGCGCCGTGAACGGCGACGCCTGGAGCGAGGCGCTGACGGAACTGCTGCCCCGGCGCATCAGCGGCCTGCCGCTGCTGATCCCGGTTCCGGACGGCCCGCCGGACCTGGAGAACGCCGCTGCCGAGGTCGGGCTGCGCCTCTCGCAGAACGGCGGGCGGGTCAGGCTCGCGCTGGAACGCGCGCGGCTGCTCGCCTCCCCGCGCGAGGAGATGCCCCTGCTCAGCCGCGCCGGGCGGGCCACGGTGGCCGTGATCGGCCCGCGCGCCCTGCTGGCCGAGCCTTCCCTGAGCGCCCCGCTGCGCGCCGAACTGGACCGCCTGGGCCTGCACGCCGTGTACAGCCCGGACCTGCCGCACGGCGACGTGATGAAACGCGCCGAGCGCATGGAGCAGCCCGGCCCCACGGCCGGCGAACGGGAACTGTTCGGCGCGGCGTCGCTGCTGTCCGGGAAGGGCGGCGTGCGGGGCCTGCTGTTCGTGACCTCCGCCCGGGACGGCGCCACCCACGCCGCCCTGGACCGCCTGGCCGCGCGGCAGCACAAACCCACCCTGGTGCTCGAACTGGACGCCGACCAGACCGACTTCACGGCGCTGGAGGCCTTCCGGGACCGCGTGACCCTGGGTGAGGGCGGGGCAGGGGAGGGCGCGTGAACCCCTGGCACTGGCTGACCCGCCCGGACCCCACACCGGGCTTCACCACGGGCAAGCTGCTGAAACTGCTGGCGCGCATCCTGATCTTCGCGGTGATCGCCACGGTCCTGTCGTCCCTGCTGCAGATGACGCCCCTGAAGCCCTACCTGGAAACGCCCTGGGGCAGCCTGCTGTTCGTGCTGATCCTGTACATCCCGGCCGCGAAGCTCCTGAGCATGAACGACATGTTCATCCGCCCGGCCCCGCGCGGCGCCGCGCCTGGCAAGGCACAGACCCTGAGCAGCGCCGAGCGCCGCAAGGAACGCCACCGCTACGCCGGCGTGAAAAAGAGCGCGCCCCGCCAGGGCGGCCGCCGCTAGGCGCCAGGGCACACGGAAGTGCGGGCAGGGGACCATCCCCTGCCCGCACTTTTCTTCCAGGCCGCTTCTCAGCCTTCTTCCAGGGGGTAGGTGCGGAACGCCCGCACCGCCAGCCAGATCAGGTGCAGGTAGAACAGCGCCACGCCCAGCGCCACCAGCCACCCGGGGAAACTGCCGATGTCGGCCAGCGTGAACGCCTCCGGGAAGCTCAGCACCCAGCCCTTGGGCTGCGCGAGGTCCAGTTTCGCCAGCCACGCCACCAGCACCGCCGTGTAGATCCACAGGTAATTGCGGCCCAGCCGCCAGCCCAGCGCGTCCGCGCGGCTCATGGGGCTGCGCGGCTTGGCCAGTTCCGCCAGCAGCAGCTGGTGCCAGTTGGCGTCCACCCGGTCACCCAGCATGGCCGGGTAGAAGAAGCGCTCCATGATCCGCACGCGGTGGTGCGCGATCTCGAAGGTGCGGAACCGCCGCGCTTCCAGCCGCAGGAAGAAGTAGTTCATGAACATCGCGAACAGGAACGTCGCGTGGCTGTTGTTCACGTCCCCCAGCGCGAAACTCGCCAGACCGGCGGTCGTGACCACCGACCAGTTGGTGGTCATGTCCAGCCGCTGCCGGTACGCGGTCATCTTCCCGACCTCGGCGCGGTACAGGTGAATCAGGGCGTTGGCGGTGTTCGTGCTGTAACTGGCCTCCGTGACCGCCGGCAGCGGCGCGGGCGGACTGGCCGGAGGCGTGACGGGAAAGGCGGCAGGGTCAGTCATCAGGGTCCAGGAGGCCGGCACGGCCAGCCCCCAGCCTACCCCAGGCGCCCCTGTGCCCCGGGCGATGGGCGGCCAGATGAACAGACGAGCCTCAGGCCGGATTAAACCTCAATGCGAACCCCTTCACATCATCGGCGGCCGGGCGCCCGGTACAGTTCCCGAACTGCGAAAACCAGTACCGGCACCGCCGACCCCGCCCCGGGGCCGGACCGTTCAGTCATCTCTGCCGCCCCGGGCCGCGCCCGGAAGTGTCCCAGGAGGATCCATGAACCCAGCCCGTCTCGCCGCCCTGATGACCCTCGCCCTGACCCTTGCCGCCTGCGGCCAGAACAGCACCCCCGCAGCCGAAGCGCAGATCCCGGCCGGTGAACCCGCCGCGGTGAGCCCCGCCACGCCCGAATTCGTGGAAGGCGAGGTGCTCGTGCAGCTGCAGAGCGGCCTGAGCGCCCAGGGCCTCACGGCGCTGAGCGGGATGGGCGTGCAGTCCCTGGAAACCCTGGCGGTCACGAACGGCGCGCCCCTGCTGCGCATGCAGATCAGCGACGGCGCCAGCGTGCAGGCGAAGATCGGGCAGCTGAAGGCCAGCGGCATGGTGCGCTTCGCGGAACCCAACTGGGTGTACCACCACCAGGCCACCGCCAGCGACAGCTACTTCACGAACGGCACCCTGTGGGGCATGTACGGCGTTACCAGCAGCCCCGCCAACGCGTACGGCAGCCAGGCCGCCGAGGCCTGGGCGCGCGGGAACGTCGGCAGTGACGGCGTGTACGTCGGGATCATCGACGAGGGCTACCAGTTCGACCACCCTGACCTGAAGAACAACGCCTGGACCAATCCCTACGACCCCGTCAACGGCGTGGACGACGACGGCAACGGCTACGTGGACGACACCCGCGGCTGGGACTTCGCCAACGGCGACAATAGCGTCTACGACGGCGGCACCCGCGGCAGCCAGGACAGCCACGGCACGCACGTCGCCGGAACCATCGGCGGCACCGCCAACGACGGCGGCGTGGTCGGCGTGAACCACAACGTCACCTTCATCAGCGGCAAGTTCCTGGGCCGCCGCGGCGGCACCACCGCCAACGCCATCAAGGCCGTGGACTACTTCACCGACCTGAAAACCCGCCACGGGATGAACATCGTCGCCACGAACAACAGCTGGGGCGGCGGCGGGTACAGCCAGGCGCTGTACGACGCGGTCGTGCGCGCCGCCAAGGCGAACATCCTGTTCATCGCCGCGGCCGGCAACAGCGGCACGAACAACGACACCACCGCCAGCTACCCCAGCAACTACGACACCACCGCTGGCGCCGGGTACGACAGCGTGATTGCGGTCGCCGCCATCGACAAGGCCGGCGCGCTCGCCAGCTTCAGCCAGTACGGCGCCAAGAGCGTGGACCTCGGCGCGCCCGGCGTGGCGATCATGAGCAGCGTGCCCTACAACGGCTACAGCAGCTACAACGGCACCAGCATGGCCACCCCGCACGTGACGGGCGGCGCGGCCCTGTACGCCGCCAGCCACCCCGGCGCGACCGCCAAGCAGATCCGCGACGCGATCCTGGGCAGCGTGGTCGCCACCAACAGCCTGAACGGCAAGACGGTCACCGGCGGCCGCCTGAACGTCAGCGGCTTCTGAACCAGGGATAAGGACCTGGCCCGGGGACGCTCCCCGGGCCACCTGTCATGCCCTCAGCGCAGGAAGGGGTTCGTGCGGCGCTCGAAGCCCACCGTGGTGCGCGGCCCGTGCCCCGGGTACACGCTCACGTCGTCCGGCAGGGACAGCAGTTCCCGTTCCAGGCCGGCGATCAGCTGCGGGTGGTTGCCGCCCGGCAGGTCCGTGCGCCCGATCCCGCCCTGGAACAGCGTGTCCCCGGCGATCACGAACCCGGGCCCCAGGAACACCACGTGCCCCGGCGCGTGCCCCGGCAGCTCCCGCACCCGCAGGCTCAGGTCCCCGGCCGTGAGGGTCTGGTCCTGCGTCAGGGCATGCTCCGGGTCGGCGGGCTGCACGAACGGCAGGTTCCAGCGCGCCGCGCTCGCCTGCCCCAGCCGGTACAGCGGCAGGTCCGCCGGATGCAGGTGCACGGGCACGCCCAGCGCCTCGCGGGTGGCCTGCACCGCGCCGATGTGATC
>JAANMV010003140.1_pt1 | contig 14816 bp, 13 predicted proteins | sample 7279661 | NCBI WGS metagenome assembly JAANMV01 (sample SAMN14094540, study PRJNA606508) | bioreactor metagenome | isolation source: A lab-scale SPAN reactor treating ammonium-rich wastewater day 121 | place: Ireland: Galway | collected 2017-05-16 | reverse complement strand
GATGGCTATGCCGTGTGGTTTGGTGACTGCAACGGCCAAACTGATGGCGGGTTGCGTAGGGTTGTTCGTCTTATGAAATTCTTGCGTGATGCTCAATGTACATTTGACGCCAAAAGCATCCTCTTAACCACGCTCCTAGGCATGCAGGTGGCTGAGGAGGATGATGAAGACAGCTATTGCGATACGCCAACTTCCTTGCTGACCATTGTTGGGAAGCTTAATACTTGGCTTCAATCAAGAGCGGTTATGCCAGAAGTCTACAATCCTGCTTTATCGTCAGAGACCTTTACCCGACATTGGGATCAGAAGAAGTTTGAGCGATTCAAGGCTGCCATTAAGACTTTGGCAAGGAATATAGAAACGGCCTATGACTGTGACGAAATCGACAAAAGCGTAGAACTATGGCGCAAAGTTTTTGGCGACAATTTCCCTGCACCTGGTTCGGCAACGGCAAGCAAGGCAGCAATCTCCAAGAGCATAGCCAGTCCATCCTCTCGACAAAACGAGCCAATTCCGGCTCCAAATGAGATGTTTCTAGATGAGATGGGAATTAGATTCAATGGGCAAGAATATGTACTTAGGATAAATACAGGAACGGTCAAGGACAAAGGATTCAGAATTGGGACGCTTAGAATGCTAAAGCGCCCACTGCTTCCTAAAAATCGGGCGCTCATATTCTCGGTAGTAAGAAGTAGTGTCCCGGAACCTTATGATGTTTACTGGAAGGTGCGCAACTACGGAGAAGATGCAGCAAACCATAACGACCTGCGAGGGGAAATCACTAAGGACAATGGTTCTCAGAGCCGAAGCGAGAATACTAAGTATAGGGGAACACATTACGTGGAATGCTATGCCGTTAGAAATGGCGTTTGCGTGGCATTCGACAGAATCGAGGTGCCGATCTGTGGCATCTTCGGCTAACAGCAATTGGGACTCATCAGGTTAGCATCGTCTCGGCTTTTGGCGGGAGCCTTCTGGCCCCCGCCCCCTTCCAGATAAGACCGCGCTCTGCCAGAACTCGGCCTAGTCCACCGCGGCTGGGGAAGGTACTAAGGAAAAAAACACACCTTCCGGCTCGAAAACGCTGGCTAAAGTGTAGATAATATAAGCGCCCCCACGTCCATCTTGTGTTTCGGTCGCTAGACCACCTGAGATGACTACAGGCGGTTCACCTAGGCGGTTGGCAAATTTCCCCTTGCACCCGCGTACGAATGCGCCAATTTCGGAATAGCGCAAGACGATCAAGTTAATATGGTGCCGCGCCATGCTATTCGTGCAATAAAAATTTCAGCGCCGCGCTTGACGGCATTGAGGATTGGTTGTATCATGTTTTCGAGTGAGTGGAGGCGTCTTTGGAGTATAATTTACTTGAGGAAAGCTGGATTCCCGTGCTTTATCGCAACGGGAAATATGCTCGCATAGGAATCTTAAAGGCATTCGAGGATGCACAGGAAATTCGGCAAATAGCATCCAGTAATCCTCTGGATCGCGCAGCCATTCTAAGATTCCTATTTGCTTTAATCTTATGGAGATATCGCGGAGATTCGAGTCTCGATGGTCGTTCTCAAGAAAAATTCGATTCCACCGGCTTCCTAGATTGGATGGTTGATAAAAAGCAATGCTTTTACCTTTTCGGGGCAGGACCTCGTTTCTATCAAGTTCGACCAAAGAATTCAGAAAAACTTTCGGCGTCGAATTATTTGGCCGAAGAAGTGCCTACGGGAAACAACTCATGGCACTTTAGGCACTCGATCGATAAAATTCTCGGGCTTTGTCCGGCTTGTTGCGCATTGGGACTTTTGCGGCTTCCGTTATTCGCAACTGAAGGCGGGAAAGGCAATTCGCCCGTGACAGGCAAGTCGCCGGGGCTCAATGCCCAACCGCCTGTCTACGCCTTTCCTTCGAAATTGTCTCTTCTAGAAACGCTCAAATCTATGTTGTCCCGCGGAAGCGATCCGGACTTAGGTGTTCCTGCATGGGAAAAACTTAGCCAAAGCCCGCCGGGTTCGGGGAAAGTTCCGCTGTTATTTGGCCTAACTTGGCTGCCGCGCAAGGTGTGGTTGAATGATCCTGAGCCGAATCAAGCTAGATGCACGGCTTGCGGCAGAAAGGAAAATTTGGTAACCAAATGCGTTTTCGACGGCTACGGAAGTTTGAAATGCGATGACCGAATATGGAACGATCCGAATGCGCTGCGAGACGGAGAAGCGGTGGTCAAACCTAGAAACCCCTTGGATAGTCCGGTTTTGGCTTCCTGGCAATGGGCGAAATGGGCTTCATGCGCGATTTCGAATTCATCCGCAGCTAGTGGGGCTTGGCTTGTTTCATTTGCTACGAAACAAAACAAGTATATCGAAGCAACCGAATTTAATATCCGAATTGAAGAATTGGGAGACAATTTCGACATTGAGAAATCGGCCAGCGCGTTATTGAATTGGGCTAAATCCGGCTCAAGTTTCGAAGATCTAATATCACCCAAACGCCGAAAGAATAGACTTGGAAGAAATAATTTATCTGCGGAAAGATGCCTCGCATCCATCCGTCCGCATATTGAGCATAGAGTGTCTATGCTTTTTGCGAAAATCCTTGAAGGGGACGAAAAGGCAATGCGACAAACGACCGGCGAGTCAGACGAACTTATAAAGTCTATGACGAATTCCATTGCGGTTGGAGCGACTATTGCAGCCGAAGATAAACGTAGAAAATTCACTGCAGAGTGTTCAAAAACTCGCTTTGGTGTTGAATCGAAGAAATCGCCGGTATTGAAACCAAGGAGTGAAAAGTGAAGCCAACTGACAGTTTCATTAGATCTCTCCAAAGCCAAAAGTCCGGCGAACTTTCAAAATTGCGATTCCTTTCAAATAGGCGGCTGGATGAATCGCAAGAAGGTTTCGACATATTTTCTGGTGTTTGGTGGCCACTTCGAAGCGCTTCCGAGCGAACTCCTCGACGCGAGGTAGCGTGGCTGATCTGCAAGCTTCATTCCTACAGATCGATAGAACATTATAAATCTGCAGAATTAGCCGTTCAGTTGGCAAAATGCATTCCGAATGACGAAAGGAAGCAACCAGCATTCCGCCGTAGGTTCGATGAACTGCTAACATCCCGGCTGGATTCTATCGAACATCATCTTAGGTGGGCGATTAATGAGCTGCATAAAAATGGCAAGAAACTTGATTGGGTCAGCCTTACCGACGACCTTTCGACATGGGAGCGCGAATCAACGCGCCTCGAATGGGCAAAACAATTTTTGGATAATCAGATTGGAGGCAAAACATGTTGATTGAAATCCACATCATTCAAAACCACAGTCCTTCGAATCTTAATCGAGACGATTTGGGTGCTCCGAAGACCTGCTATTTTGGAGGTGTCCTGCGCTCTCGAATTTCGAGCCAGTGCATCAAAAGAAGCATTCGAATGAGCAAGGAGTTCGAACGGTTGCGGGGGGGCATACGCACCCGCCGCCTTGCTGAACTTATATCGGAAAATTTGAAGACGAAAGATGCGAAAGCCCGTGCGGAAAAGATTTTGGTTAAGTGCGGTCTCGCTCCCAAGTCCTCGAAGAAGAAAGAAGATTCTGACGAGTCTACGAGCGAAATCAGTAAAATGCTCGTATTCACTTCAAGGCAGGCCATTTCAGAAATGGCCTCGCTTCTTAACGAGGGCAATGGAAAAACGGATAACGAGCTTGCATTGGAATTCGGTCACTTGATTGGCAAACGGGTAGCGGTTCCCGATATGGCGCTTTGCGGAAGGATGCTTGAAACAGGCATTCTAAAAAACACGACGGTTGAGGCGGCTCTTCAAGCAACTCACGCAATTTCTACTCATCAGGCATACTCAGAGGTAGATTACTATGTGGCCGCGGATGATATCCCCGGTGAGGATGCCGGCGCCGGCTTCGTTGACGAAGCAATGTTCACGTCCGCTTGCTTCTACAAGTACTTTTCTATCAACTGGGAAGTGCTTTGCGAAAATCTCCGAGGCTTCGGCGAAGGACACAAGAAACTGGCCGCACACACCGTCGGCGCGTTTATCCGCGCTGCCGCGTTGGTTAATCCAACCGGAAAGCAAAACAGCTTCGCTGCGCATAATCTGCCCGATGCAATTTTGGTCGAATTTAAAGATACGCCCGTAAGTTACGCGAATGCCTTCGCCAAACCTGTGACGATCGACCAACGAGATATAATTTCGCAAAGCATTGCCCAGCTTGCGAATTACGTCTATGACATCGAAACAGGATACTTCAGTCCAAAATCAAGGTTCTGGTTTTCTCCGAATCTCAAGTGGAAACTTCAAGCTCAAGTCGAAGAAAGTAATGATGGATCTAAAGATAGGAAGCGGAAGGAGGAAGTAGAGCTTCCCGGCAAAAATCTTAAGTCGCTCGATTCGCTTTTGGAATCGGTCATAAGCGAACTCGGCTTCGATTGGGAAGACGTCCAAAAGGTTGCGGTTAACGACGGAGTATCCTGATGAAACCCAACACACTGTTTTTGCGGCTGGAAGGCCCGATGCAGGCTTGGGGGGATAATCAATCCAAGTTCGTCATACGCCGTTCCGCAGAAGCTCCCACGAAGTCCGGTGTCATAGGATTGCTATGCGCCGCAATGGGATTAACCAGAGAAAGGGCCGAAACCGAGTGGCTCGACCGGCTGGTCTCGATGGAATTTGGAGTTCGCATTGACATGCCGGGCGTAAGATGGTGGGACTATCATACCGTTGGCGCGAGAATGCAAATGCAGATCGCTGAAGGGGTAGGAAAGACCAAACCCGGCGCGCTATTGACTCGTCGTGAGTATTTGTGCGATGCGTCCTTTCTTGTTGCTCTTCGCGGCGATTCGGAAATCGTCGAAATCTTGGCAAAGGCTTTAAAATCGCCAATTTGGACACCGTATTTGGGTAGAAAGTGCTGTCCACCTTCAAGACCGATCGACCAGCATTCTGCAAGCGATTTCCCTAATATGATTGCAGCTCTTACTGCGATTCCTTGGCAAAGAAGACTTCGCTCACATGAAGAATATGCACCGCCGCCAAGCGTGGATTGCTTGATGGATTGGAGGGCTGATCCGGAACAACTCGAAGCGCCCGACGATGCTTTGATTTGGTATGATGTGCCCCAGTCCCTTAATCCGCCATACCATCTGCCGAGATTTGTCGTTCGCGAAACCAGGACCGTTGGCAGAAACGGCATTTTGGCAATCGCGGTTACGCCAGCACAGCGTGAGACATCAGCTCCGGCTAGGCCCAGAGCAAACTACACAAATTCGCAATATCGCAGTGCGCGTGCTACTAGGCTTTTGGCTGATTACCACTTATGCGTGTTCTGCAAATCTCCTGCCACAACGGTTCAGCACATAACATATCGTAGGGCTGGCGGAAGTGAGACGAAAGAAGATCTTCGCTCACTTTGCCGCTTGTGCCACGACGCCGTAACGATGATCGAGTATGGGATGGGAATGGGGTTGGATCGGATCAATCCGGAAGAACCGCTCTGGCGAGAGCGGATCATTCAAAAAAGAGACGAAATAATCAAGTTCCGATCTCTGGAAACTCGCCGCCGCAGACTTTCGGCTGATGAGGTGGAATAACATGTTCTTGTCGTATCTGCTAGTCGAATTGGGAGATAACCCGGATCGCCCGCATCCGGGCAGGCATTGGATACGAAAGCCATATCGCGTCCACCAGCGACTTTGCATGGCGTTTCCGTCAAAAACTCGAAAGTCGGGCGATACCGAGTTTTTGCAGCCGTTCGATCCAAATGATTTTGCAAAGGGGCATGTTCATACGGAGAGGTCGCGGCAAAACGGATTCCTTTTCAGGATTGACCCGAAGGCGGGCGGAAGCGCAATGCTCTTGGTTCAATCTGCAATTTTTCCGGATTGGGATTATGCATTCCAAAACGCATCGTTTCTTTTGGCGGGAAGTCCTATGGTGAAGCAATACGAGCCATCTTTCAAAGCAGGCGATCGGCTCCGCTTTCGGCTTTTGGCAAATCCTACGAAACGAATTTCGAATCGGCCGGCAGCAAATGTCGAAGGCAAATCAGAAAATGTTGATAGCGAAAAGCCGAAGCTAGGTAAGCGTGTCCCAATCCGCAATGATGAATTGATGGATTGGATTTCAAGAAAGGCGATGCAATCCGGATTCGATATCGAGCGGGATAAAACGGATATACAAACGGGTTTTGTTCAAGTGTCAAAATCGAATAAAACAGACCCTGCGCCAAACGGAAAGGGAGCCAAACTTCGCTCGGTCAGATTCGACGGCGTGTTGACTGTATTGGACGAAGAATTGTTTAACTCGGCAATTGCCAATGGTATTGGAAGCGGCAAGTCCTTCGGTTTCGGACTATTGTCCGTGGTTCCGTTCCGGACAAATTCAAAAGGGTGATTCATTGCGGATTCAAGATCTACACATACTCCCGAAGTTTGGCGATAGCCTTAGCTATCTTTACTGCGAGCATTCGAAAATCGAACAAGAAGATCGTTCCATAGCCATATACGACGCTGAAGGAAAAGTACCCGTTCCTTGTGCGAATTTGGCGCTCTTGATGCTGGGCCCCGGTGTCTCGGTAACACATGCGGCGATTTCGGTTCTCGCTGACCACGGATGCTTGGTTGTGTGGTGTGGCGAAGGCGGTGTCAGGTACTATGCAAGCGGTCTCGGTGAAACCAGAAGTTCCTCGAATTTTCTTCATCAAGCCCGATTATGGGCAAATCCAGACCTGCGCCTTCAAGTGGTTTTGAATCTTTATCAATTACGTTTTTCGGAAGAATTCGGAACAGGTCTTACCTTAAAGCAGATTCGGGGAATGGAAGGCGTGCGAGTACGCGAGGCGTATGCCGCCGCCGCGCGCGAAACCGGAGTGGTTTGGTCGGGCCGTAACTACAGCCGCGATAACTGGCAAAGCGCCGATCCGGTTAACAGGGCGCTCTCTTCCGCAAATGCCTGCCTTTACGGAATTTGCCATGCTGCGATTCTATCGTCCGGATTCTCGACGGCTCTTGGTTTCATTCATACTGGGAAGATGCTTTCGTTCGTCTACGATGTCGCAGATCTTTACAAGGCGGATATCACGATTCCGGTAGCGTTTCGGGCCGCCAACGAAGGAGCGGATATGCTTGAAAGGCGGGTACGCATAGCTTGCCGCGATTCTTTCGTTACAAATCGCCTGCTGGAAAAGATTATCCCGGATATCAAATCGGCTTTGATGTTGCACAGATTTGCTGAAATAGCTTCCCAATTAGGCTTTGATTCCGACCCGGCCAGTCCGGGCGGAATCTGGGACCCGGTTGAAGGCAAAGTGGAAGGCGGCGTATCCTACTTCGAAGATTCTGTATCTGGCGAAGAAACTTAGGAGAAGAGTTCCGTATGGTTGTTTTTATCCTTGAACGAGTGCCTGCTGGCTTGCGCGGACAATTGACTAGGTGGCTTATCGAACCCAAGTCCAGTGTTTTCGTCGGCAAGATTTCCGCAATGGTTAGAGAAAAACTCTGGGAACTCGTTTGCGATAAATTGGCCGGTGGCGCTTGCTTGATGATATATTCAAGCAACACGGAGCAGGGCTTTAAAATTCGTAGTTGGGGCAAGACAGCCAGAATGATTGAAGACTTCGAAGGGCTTTTTCTTGTCCGTGTCCCTTGAAATCTAGCTTTCTTAAGTGTAGTCCCCACGCACGTGGGGGTGAACCGTGCACCGCTGAAATGGCGGAGCGCATCATTGAGTAGTCCCCACGCACGTGGGGGTGAACCGCCGCCATTTGCCGTCCAGATAGACCGGCTTCCGTAGTCCCCACGCACGTGGGGGTGAACCGCCCGCGCCCGCGAGTTTATCGAGGCCACCTTCCGTAGTCCCCACGCACGTGGGGGTGAACCGAAAGCTCTTCTGCTTGCCCTTTTTGCGGTTTTGTAGTCCCCACGCACGTGGGGGTGAACCGGTGAAGAGTCGAAACCCAGGCTATTGCTTTTTGTAGTCCCCACGCACGTGGGGGTGAACCGACACTAACAGGTACTGGCTATTCCCAGAAACAGTAGTCCCCACGCACGTGGGGGTGAACCGCGCGGCTCCATTCGACCACATCACCTCGGTTGGTAGTCCCCACGCACGTGGGGGTGAACCGTTCGGCTGATGCGCCGAACGCGTTGCGGAACTGTAGTCCCCACGCACGTGGGGGTGAACCGTCAGCAGCTTGGTCCAAACAAACCCTACACGGGTAGTCCCCACGCACGTGGGGGTGAACCGGGAACCGGCTTTTTTGCGTTCAGGCAGGACTAGTAGTCCCCACGCACGTGGGGGTGAACCGAATGGTAAGAGGAGTATCGGTGTCAATTTTTTGTAGTCCCCACGCACGTGGGGGTGAACCGCAATCGACGCATTGGTGGTAGAATGGCAATCCGTAGTCCCCACGCACGTGGGGGTGAACCGGCGAACTGATACGTTTGCTCCTGCCGGATATTGTAGTCCCCACGCACGTGGGGGTGAACCGGCGGCAAAAAAAGCCCGCGAGTTTGAAAAACTGTAGTCCCCACGCACGTGGGGGTGAACCGTCATTCCTGCTCGTGAAGTTGCTGAATCTCCAGTAGTCCCCACGCACGTGGGGGTGAACCGGTGTTTTTTATCGTTTGCCAAGCGCCCTTCCAGTAGTCCCCACGCACGTGGGGGTGAACCGTAATGCCAGTCGGGTGGCATAATTTCGCCGTAGTAGTCCCCACGCACGTGGGGGTGAACCGGCGGCAAAAAAAGCTAGAGAATTTGAGAAACTGTAGTCCCCACGCACGTGGGGGTGAACCGGTGCTTGTGATAGGTGGAATAGCCCTATTGTTGTAGTCCCCACGCACGTGGGGGTGAACCGAGCGACGCCAACCTATTGTCGATGTAGTGTTTGTAGTCCTTACGCACGTGGGGGTGAACCGAATTCGCCAACGGCTCATACGCGGGCCATTGCGTAGTCCCCACGCACGTGGGGGTGAACCGGATTTGTCGCTCGATTGCGGCGCGATGGCGATGTAGTCCCCACGCACGTGGGGGTGAACCGCTTCATCCCGAGCATTACGGAATTTTCGATAAGTAGTCCCCACGCACGTGGGGGTGAACCGAATACCGAAATATGCCCGTATTATACACGGCGGTAGTCCCCACGCCCGTGGGGGTGAACCGACGGCGCGCAACTTTTGCTCGCTTTCGGCAACGCAGTTCCCACGTCAATGAAGGTGAACATCGTTCAATATTGTCGATGTGAACAAAATCACATAGTCGCTTGGTCACTTGCGTGTGAGCCATTTTCCCCTTTATTTAAGGCCATTTGCGGCCAGCTTAGGTTTCGGTTCGGTTTTAGCCTTAACAAAATCTGTTTTTCTGCTATGTAATTGTGAATAATGAGAAAAGGCGGGTATAATTGAGTGAAGCTATGCAATTTTGATTATGGCATGCTTAAGTAGTTTGGTTTTAATTTAAAGGAGATTTATATGAAAAACGATTTAGATGTCGTTTCAATTAATCGAAGGAAGGGCGTATATAGCCCTTCTGCAAGTGAACCGTTCAAGTTAAGCCGCGCTCAGTTAGGTGCTTATATAAAGTGTCCGCGGTGTTTCTATTTGGACAAGCGCATGGGCATCAAACCGCCTTCAGGATTACCTTTCACCCTTAGCTCGGCGGTTGATTCTTTGCTCAAAAAGGAATTTGACCTGTACCGGTTAAAAGGAAGCAGTCATCCTCTGATGCAAGAAAATGGCATTGAGGCCGTTCCTTATGCCAATGAGGAACTTGAAGACTGGCGGAACAATCGAAAAGGCGTCCAATACCTTCACGAACCAACAAACTTGCTTTTGACGGGCGCTGTAGACGACCTGTGGGTTTTCCCGAATGGCGAAATTGCAGTCGTAGAATACAAAAGCACATCCAAGAAGGATGAAGTATCGCTGGATGCTGATTGGCAAATCGACTACAAGCGGCAGGTTGAATTCTATCAGTGGCTTCTTCGTAAAAAGGGCCTTCCTGTTTCAGATATCTCGTACTTCGTGTATTGCAATGCTGATACCGGTAAGGAAAAATTCGATGGCACATTGAACTTTGACATCAAAATTTTATCCTATGTCGGAAGCGATTGCTGGGTTGAAGATACGATTAGGGAAGCCTCCGCTTGCCTAGATAGCGAAATTTTACCCGAAGGCGGGCCTAGCTGCGAATTGTGCCAATATGTAGCGTATCGGATAGAGCAAGGCGATTTAGCCTTGGAATGTAAGTAAAAGCTCCATAATTGAAATTGCATTTCTTCATTGGCTTCCTCTAATTGCCACCCAAAGCCTAAGGGGAAGCCGTTTTTTTCCTTTCTCAAATGCCCATACAGCAACATGTGAAATTCCGAGCTTGCTTGCTGCCTCTCTAAGCGTTAAATTCTGGTCCATTCTCCATTTGGACAATGCTTGCCCAAGCTCCTCTGTGGTCAGCCTTTGAAATCTGACTTTCATAGGATCAGACGGTTTTTCCTTCGCTTCTGGTGCTGGCTTCCAATCCAAAACCATTAGACGCCTGCGGCAAACAACTACTCTCAAATTGATTTTTCTGCGTATTAGTTCGTTGGGATTGACATCGGATTGTGGGAGCATACAGCGCCCGAGATCTAGAAATTAACCATTCCTCTTCGCCCTACCTCTCGCCCGGAGGGATGCCCGCGCCGCTGCGGTCGGGATATGCCGGTTTTTTCACTTTGCGCGGCGGGTTGTTCCTAAGCTCGCTCGCCGCAACTTCGATGCCTTTGTCGAGCTGCGGATCCTTGCCTTTCGCCAGCGCCGTCGGGTCGTCGATCACCAAAATGTCCGGGTCCACCCCGTGTCCTTCGATTGTCCATTTGCCGTCCGGCGTGAAAATTCCGAACGTCGGCACGGCGATATTTCCGCCGTCGATCAGCGGCGGATTGCCGCTAATGCCCACCAGCCCGCCCCACGTGCGCGTCCCAACGAGCTTGCCCAGTCCCAGCTGTTTGAAATAGAACGGGAACGCGTCGCCGCCGCTTCCCGCCGCGTGGTTGATGAGCATGACTTTCGGGCCGATGTGCGCCCGAAACGGCGTGCGCCAGCTAGCCCCGTTTTGCCGCGCCCAATAATTGTGCAGCGGCCGGTTCAGAAGCTCGACGAACCTGTGCGGCAGCATTCCGCCGCCGTTCCAGCGCTCGTCTATGATAAGCGCGTCCATCATGTGCTGGCCGATGAATTGCCGCTGCAAATCCACGAGGCCGCTTCGCCCCGTGTTCCGCACGTAGATATAGCCCACTTTGCCGCCGGTCTTGTCGTAAACGTACTTTCTGTTCGCTTCTATCCAGCTTCTCAGCCTCGGTTCGAGGTCGTTCGACACCGGCGTGACCAGGTAATCGCGGCTGTTTTCGCCGCGACCCGCGGTTTCGCCTACGGTTATGTTCGTTGTCTTTCCCGCCATTCCGAGAAACGCCGCGAACGGCGACGGGAACGACGAAACCGGAATTCCGTTGACGGCCTGAAGAAAGTCGCCTTCTTTCACGCCGACGCCCTGCTGATTCAGCGGGCCGCGCACGTCGAATTCGAAGTCCGCGCCGCCGAATATTTTCGAAATGCGCACGCCAGTCGCGCCGTTCGCGTCCGTCGCGTACTCGAAATCGCAGCCGAGAAGCCCGACCGATTCGTACTTCGGCCACTCGCTCGGAGTCGACCAGACGTATGCATGGCCGACGTTTAACTCGCCGAGCATTTCGCCGAGAATATAACTTACGTCTTCGCGGTTCGCCGCGTATTTCAACAGCCCCAGCGCCTGGTCGCGCGCCGCCTTCCAGTCCACGCCGTGCATGCCGGGGTCATAGAAAAAGTCGCGATAAATCCGCCAAGCGTCCGTGACCACTTGCCGCCATTCCCTGCGGGGGTCGATTTCGACTTTGAGCCCGCCGATGTTCACCGGCGCGCCAAGCTGAGCGCCGGGCCCGGCGTTGACGATGAAAACTCCCTGGGCGGTCACGACGAGCATTTTCGACGCGTCCGGCGTAAGCTCGTACCAGAATACGCCCTCGAGAATTCCCGACTCCTGCTTCGACGACAGGTCGTACATCATCAGCCTGTTTTGGCGCTGCTCGCCGGTATTCGCGCCGCGGATATAGAAAACTCGCTTGTTTCCAGCTTGCACGTTCCAATAGTTGCCGGGCGAAACGGGAAGCGTAATCGCCCGCTTTTCGAAATCCTCGATGTCGATTTTGAGAGTTTCGGGCTCGTCCTTCTTTTCGCCGCCGCCGTTTTTCGCGGCTTCTCCGCCGCTATCCGCATCGTCCTTTTTGATTTCTTCGTCGTCGTTCACCGGAGCGAACGGCGATTTCACGTCCGCCCGAAGGGGAACCGCCGCAACCACCGTGGTATTCGCGAACAAAAAGCTGTCGTCAACTTCGCTGAACATCGGGCTCAAGCTGCGCGCCGTCGTGAAAAACAGCCATTCGCCCGACGAATCGAACGCGGGCGTGCCGCTCGAAAACATCGTGCTCGTTACGGTGTGCAGTTTGCGCGACGCGAAGTCGTACAGCACGACCACGCTGTTCCACGCGTTTTCGTCGCCCAGCGTGAAAGTAAGCCAATTCGAATCTTTCGCCCATTCGACGCCGGCGCGCTGCATTGCAAGCGGGTCTTGGGCTATTTTTACGGTATCCCCGGTTTCTATGACGTGAACGAAAAACGAACCGGTTTTGTCCGTGAAAGCGATTTTCTTCGAGTCCGGCGACCAGTTGGGGTTATATCTGAAAGCGTTTCCGTTTTTCGTGAGCTGACGGGTTTCGCCGCCGCCGTCGGACTGCGTAACGAAAAGCTCGTACTCGCCGGTCGCGTCCGAGAAATACGCTATCCACTGTCCGTCCGGACTCCAGGACGGGTCGCGCTCCGCCACGGCGTCCGTGCGAGTAAGGTTGCGCGGATAGCCTTCGGTTGCGGGAACCGTCCATATATCGCCGCGTGCGTTCAGCACCAGCCGCTTGGCGCCGGGCGAAATCGACACTTCGAAAACGTTCTCGCTCGCCTCGAAAGTTTGCGGACGCACCTTTGGATGGTCGCCGGGAATGTGTATCGAAACTTCGCGCACGGCATGGCTTGAAAGGTCGAGAAGTTGAATCTTGCCGCCGTATTCGAAAACTATTTCGGACGGGCCTATCGACGGCCACCTTACGTCGAAATCTTTGAAATTCGTCACCTGTTCCGCAGCGCCGGTTTTAAGGTTGTATAGCCAAATGTTCCGGCGGTTTTCCTTGCCCGCGTCCGAAAGGTAGTACAGCCTGTCACCTGTGAACATCGGCAAATCGTCCGTTCCGGGATGCGTGGTGATGCGCTTCGAGTCGTACGATTTAAGGTCGAAAAGCCAAATGTCCGACGCCGTGCCGCCCTGATAACGTTTCCATGTGGCGAACTCGCGCGAAAACGGGCTGAACGCCAGGGTTTTGCCGTCCGGGCTTATCGAGCCGAAGCCGCCGTACGCAGGGGGAAGCGCTTCGGGCAGTCCGCCGTCCGGATGCGCGAAATAAAACCGCGTTTCCATCTGGTTGGTGCGGTACGACGCGAATATCACCTTTCCGTCGGGCGAATAATCGACCATCCTGTCGGGATATGGGTGGTATGTCAGCCTTTTCGGAATTCCGCCTTTCACGGGCAGCGTGTAAACGTCGTAATTTCCGTCATAGTTCGCGCTGAACGCAACGGTTTGGCCGTCCGGGCTGAATTTCGGAAACTGTTCCTGCCCCGCAGGCGAACTCATCGGACTCGCGGTTCCGCCGGCTTTGGGCGCGATCCACACGTCGTTGTCGTAAACGAAAACGATTTGCGACGCGCTAACGTCCGGGAAACGCAGCATGCGAGCGTCCACTTCTTCCGCGAAAGAGGACGGTATGGCGGCGGCGGACAAAGCGGCGAATGCGGCCGCCGCAACCGCGATTACGGAAAACGCAAAGCTAAACGGTTTCACTTGGCAATCTCCAGAGGCGATTTTTCGGGACTTCCCCGAAGGTGAGATGCGGATTGTATCAGAATAGTTCCGTTTTCCGCCCGCCGAAATCACCGCAAAGTCAATTCATACCGAATTAACCGGATTTAACAAATGTGCCGCGATAACGGGCTGCGGGCGGGGTATAAATTGATACGGCGGTTTTTCGCGGCGACGCGGCGGCCGTCCGGATACACACCGGCCTTATCAGGCCAGGAGGTCATGATGAAGAAAGCTTACGGAATTTTGGTTGTCATAGCGGTTCTGCTTATCGCCGCCGCCTATGCTTATTCGTACACGCTCGACGCGCGTCCCGCCTCGAAGACCGCTCCATCGGTCGCGATGCCTTATGTCGACGCAGGCGCGCCCGCCGCGAGCGAGGAAGGCAAAAAGTCCATGTGCGGCCCCGGCGGCTGCGACAAGAGCGCCAAGGGCGCCGCGGACTATAAGGGCAAGTGCGGCTCCAAGAAGCGCGACGCTTCGAAGACAGGCGAAAAGAAAAACGGCGGAATCATCGTCGAAACCGCTTAGCTTGGGCACTTATATCGGGTTTGCGGACCGCTCCGTCCGGGGCGAGTCCGCTTTTTTTCGGCCGGAAGCCGTCCGGCCCGCGAAGATTAGGACCGGCAGAACCGGCGATTTCAACCGTCCAGCGTGTCGCGGATTTTGCGCAAAAGTTCCTTGGTGTCGTAAGGTTTTCTGATAAACGGAATACATTTCGGTAGCGGACTGATAATTTGTCCGGCGCGTGCGGGGCTGTAGCCGCTGGACATTACGATTTTCACTCCGGGCTTTATGCACATTATTTCGCGCGCCGCCTCGTCGCCGTTCATCTGGGGCATTAC
>JAANMV010003139.1_pt1 | contig 14821 bp, 11 predicted proteins | sample 7279661 | NCBI WGS metagenome assembly JAANMV01 (sample SAMN14094540, study PRJNA606508) | bioreactor metagenome | isolation source: A lab-scale SPAN reactor treating ammonium-rich wastewater day 121 | place: Ireland: Galway | collected 2017-05-16 | reverse complement strand
GATACAGCGGCCACTTTGCTCCCGGACCCGGCACGTCGGAGAGTCTAGCAGGTTCATGGGCCGTGAGCAGGTCCGTAAGGAACAAGCCGCTTTCCATGACCGGCCACGTAGAGGTTCCCCTGCGGGTCGCTGGTGATCGCTGTGGCAACGGTGTCGCCGCTCTTGGACACCGTCCAAGCGTCCACCGTGGTCCAGGTGCTACCCGCGTTGCGGCTGCGTTGGACCGTCCAACCATTCGCGCCGCGACCAACAACGAACATCCCTCCCTGGTTCTGAATGTTTGCTGGCACAAAGTGAAGCGCCACGGCAACGCCAATGGTCTGGGTTTGCCAGGTCGAACCTTGATTGCCGGACTTGCGCAGGATCGCGGTGACCCTTCCCTTACTGTCGGCTGCGTTTCCACAGACGAAAAGATTGCCGGCCTGGTCCGCCGCGAAATCTGTCGCGCGAGCGGTTGCGCCCAGGCTCAGTTGCCAGCCAGAGTCCACTGCTCCCCACGAGACCCCGCCGTCCAGACTGCGCCGCACATCCCAAGCGAGGGAGTTGTCTGCTTTCCTGACGTAGCCAACGGAATAGAGCGCACCAACGGCGGAATCCGATCCAAGCCGGTTGATCAGCCCGGGTGAGGGAACAACAACCGACGGGTTGTACGCGCTTTGTGGCTGGGCCGTATCGAAGAAAGCTATTTCGTTATTTGGCCCGCTTGTGTCTGCGGCGACAAATACCCCGGGCGGCAATGGGCTGTTGGGGAACGGGTTCACGAGAACATCGTGTCCGTCCGTTGTTGGCCCAAGGTCCAAGATAGTCTGCCACGTTTGGGCATGGGCTCTGGTTGCGATGGTGGCAAGGAGGGTCGCTCCGCCGAGTGCGGCCAAGATCGCGGATTTGCCGGTTCGTTTCATGGTTTTGTTCGTTTGCAGTTGTTGTCGGTTGTCACGGGAGCAATCGGGCGAGTTTCGGGGAATCTTTCAAAAATCGTTGCATGATGTTCGGAGGGCCGAGTTACACGAGGCCCTGTCCCGTCGGGCGTGCGATGTTTGGGACTCGTGTAACTCGTCCCTCCGATATTGGAAAATGGGGACTCGCAGAGCTTGTCCCTCCGAATTATTGTGGCTGAGATGAACCCCAACGATGAGCCGGGCCGGAAACATCTGCCCCATTTGCCACCTATGGAGTTTCCCAATCAGAGCATCGTCATCTACGTGACGCAAGTTGTGGCCAAACGGCGCCCCCTGCTCGCGAGAGGAGCCGCGGTCGAGGCCATTCTGGATGCGTGGCGCAAGGCGGATCACTGGGTCGTGGGCCGATACGTGTTCATGCCGGATCATTTGCACCTGTTTTGCGCGCCGATGCGTTTTCCATTCACGCCGCTGAAGAACTGGATGGCGTTCTGGCGGGCGGAGGCAACGCGGCATTGGCCGTGGCCGGATGAGAAGCCAATCTGGCAGAAGGATTTCTTCGATCGGCAACTGCGTCGGGGCGAGAACTACACGCAGAAGTGGCGTTATGTGTGCGAGAATCCCGCGCGGGCGGGTCTGGTGTCAAACGTGGAGGATTGGCTGTGGCAAGGCGAGATGCATCCGTTGGCGTGGCATGATCCAGCGTAAAGTCGGGGACTCGCGGAGCTCGTCCCTCCGAGTCCATTGCAAAGCGGATCGAGTCGGAGGGCCGAGTTACACGAGGCCCTGACTAATCCGTATCGGATGGCCCTAACTGAATCGAAGGGGAAGAGATGGGGACTCGCGGAGCTCGTCCCTCCGACCTGTCTCGGAGGGCCAAGTTACACGAGGCCCAAACTTCTCGAAGACGAAGAATGGGGACTCCATGGAACCTCCGAGACCGGAGATTTTAAGGACTCGCGGAGCTCGGCCCTCCGAGTCCACACCGGAGGGCCGAACCGGAGGGCCGAGCTCAACGAGGCTCTGTTTGAAATGAGGGCGGGAGATTGGGGACTGGAGATTCTTGGGACTCGTGGAACTCGTCCCTCCGAGGAATCGTCCCTGCGAAACTTACTGGAACAACTCCGGCGCTCGGGTGGCGAGGGAGCGGCGAAGTGCCGCTAGCTCGTCCGGCTTGAGCGGGAGCAACGTGCCGCCGGGGCTGAGACGCCGGCCGGAAATCAATCGGGCGTAATCCGACAGCACGTCGGGCGCGAGGCGGGTTTCGGCGAAGTCCCAGGCCTGAACGGTGTTCGGGTCGGTGGCGATGAGGAGGCGGCCATTGGGCAGCAGGCCGGCGAAGCGGACGTAGCTTTCCTGACGCAGCATCGGCGTGACCGGTTCGGCGGTGGCGGCGTCCCACACGCGCACGAGTTGATCGTCGCTGCGCGCGACGATGAAGCGGCCGTCCGAACCCCAGCGCGCGGCGCGAATCGGTTCGCTGCTCAGGGTGAGCGGCGAGAGGAGTTGTTCGCCCGTGGCGGCGTCCCAAATCCGCGCGTCCGGCGAAGTGCCGGCGGTGAGCAATCGCCGTCCGTCCGCGCTCCAGTCCAGGTAGATCGAGGTGCCGGGGTGCTTGAAGACCGGACTGGCCGGTTCGCCGGTGCCGACTTTCCAGACCCGCACGGTTTGATCCCGACCCGCGACGGCGATGCGTTCGCCGCTGGGATCAAGCCGTGCGCTCCATAGGCTGGGCAAACGAAACTGCGAACCGACCGGGATTTTCGAGGTGAGATCGAACCACTGATGCACGCCGTCCGGTTGGCCGAGCAGGACGAGGCGCAGGTCCAAGCTGGCAACGACCGAGTCGGTGAAGGGTTCCGGGATGCGGACGCTCCGCTCCAAGCTTCCGTCCGAGGTCCGCCACACCCGGATGGTGCGGTCGTTGCCTAGCGTCAAGAGCCGCGTCGAGTCGGGGCTGAAATTGCCGCCGAAAGCCCCGCCTGACGGACTGAGTTCGATCCGGCGGATCGTGCCATCCGCGTTTTCGGAAAAGAGGAACATGACGCCCCCGCCACTTAACTGCCAGTGGCGGCCATTGGACGATGATTCGCAATTGTAGGAGGGTGAGGCGTTGGATTGCGGCGACAAGCGATGCAGTTCCCGGAGGCTGTCCCGATCAATCAACCGCACCGCGCCATCCATGAGCGGAATCTGCATCGGGCCAGCCTCGCGCCCGAACGAAGCGCGGATTGATCCGGGGTCGTATTTGGGCCACTCGCCATCGAGCCGCAACGTGCGGGCGGGTTGAGGCGGCGTGAGCTCCCAGAGCTTCACCGTGCCATCGCCGCTCGCGGTGAGGAGGCGCCGGCCCGTTTGATCGAACTGAACCGACTCGACGCGGGCGGAGTGGAACAGCGGCGGGCCGGCGCGGCGTCCGGTTTCGGCATCCCAGAGACTCACGTGGCCGTTGTCGGCGCCGACGGCGATGCGGTCGTCAGTCGGGGAGGCGGCGAAACTGCACGCGTAGCTGAGCAGTTTCAAGGAGGGCTGTGCTTCCCCGGTGCTGGCGTCGCGCACCTGCAAGGCATACTGCTGATCTCCGGCCAGCAGTCGGCGGCCTCGACGATCGAAACCCAGGACGAAGATGCCGTCCCTTACCTCCGTGGGTTGACCTATCGCCAGGCCAGTCGCTACGTCCCAAATCTGCAATTCGCCACGCTCACCCGGCCCCAGCGTAGCCGTCGCCAGTTTTCTACCGTCAGGACTGAACACCGCACGAAACACGGGGGAAGAAAGGCGCAGCGTGTGGCCCGCCGGTTTTCCTGCGGGGACTTCCCAAACACGCGTGGTGCGGTCGAAGCTTGCAGTGACGAGCTTGCGGTAGTCCGGGCTGAAGTTGATCTCGTTGACAAAGCCCTGATGCCCCGGGAACGTTGCCGCCAGTTGCCCGCTGGTGAGGTCGCAAAGTTGGATGACGTAGTTGGTCTCCGCCACCGCCAGCCAGTGATCATCCGCGCTGGCCGCCCAAGCGGTGATATTGGTGAAAGCCGGGAACACGGCGTGGCCGGTGACGGCATCGAGTACCGCCAGGCAAAGCGATGCGGCATACCACAGCGAGGTTGGGGCGGTGACAACTAACAATCGCCGGCCATCGCGGGTGTAGTGCAGCGAGCGGGGCGCTTCTGGTTGGCGAAACTCGACCAGCGGCGTCTCGTTCCGCGTGGCGTCCCAAATCCGCACCAAGCCATCTTCGCAGGCGGTGGCGATTTGTTTTTCGTCCGGGCTGAACACGGCGCATTGGACGTTGGCCGGGTGCGGAAACACGTTCGCCAAACGGGGCGCGTGATCCATGGTTTGCCGGAGGCGGATGCGCTGGATGGATTCCTCGGCGGGATTGTTGGTCACGAGCGACAGGGAATCGGCAAACCAGAGCAACGCGCCGGCGGGGTCGCCTTCGTCCAGCAGATGCACGCCGTTGGCGATGTCGAGGCGCACGAGGCGCTGGCGGTTTTCCTCTGCGAGCCGGGTTTTCTCCTCGGCCAGTTGGGATTTCTGGGCGGCGAGTTCGCGCACGAGGCGCGTCTGTTTCGCCTGCCACCACCAGCCCAGCGCGATGACGGCGGCGAGCGCGGTGACGAGCGCCCCGGCGCGTTGCACGAAGCGCAGTTGGCCGGAGGGCTTGCGCTGGCGCCGCACCGAGCCGCCGCTCTGGAGCAACGCCAGGTCGGCGTTCATTTCCTCGGCGGATTGGCAGCGCTCGTCGCGATTCGCGGCGCAGGCTTTGAGGAGGATGGCGTTGAACTCGAGCAGCGCGGCGGCGTCCGGCGCTTCGGCGATTTGCGTGTAGGGTTCGGGGAAATCCTTGCGGTCCTTGCCCATGCCGGCTTCGTAAAGGACCTTGCCCAGGCTGTAGAGGTCGGCCTGCGGTGAGTTCGGTCCTTCGGGGGGAATGAAGCCTTCCGTGCCCACGAACGAGCGCGCCTCGGCCAGCTCGATGACGAGCCCGATGTCCGCGAGCTTGGGCACGCCACCCACGAAGATGATGTTCGAGGGCTTGATGTCGCGGTGGATCAGGCCGGCGCGGTGCAACTGCGCGAGGCCGAGGTTGAGCGTGAGGCCGAGTTCGAGACATTCGGCCAGCGGCAGGCGGCCGCGTTGGAGCAGGACTTTGGAGAGGGTCTTCGGGACATAGGTTGAGGGTTGAAAGTTGAGGGTTGATAGTTTGTCCGGCCTTTTCGCTTCACCCTCAACTCTCAACTCTAAACTCTCAACCTGCGGCCCCGCCGCATCATCCGCCAGTTCCATGACGTAATAGAAATACCCCTCGGCGTCGTTGCGGCCGATTTGGAGGATGTCAATGAAGGCTTCGTTGCCGCGCGACAGCGGCTCGAACTTCTGGATGCCGTTGAACTCGCGTTCGTAGGGCCGGGCATCGGTGAAGCGATCGCGGAAGACGACTTTCACCGCGCGCCAGGTGCCGACGGTGGTGCGGGCGAGCCAGACATCGCCGTAACTGCCGCCGCCGATGCGCCGCACGAGTTCGTGGTCGGGCACGACCGGCATCACCGGGGCCATCCACGAGGGCGGGCTGGTGGTGTCGGTGGTCTTGGGTGGCGGCTCAGGGGGCATGGAGTTCAGCACAGTGCGGCGATGCCGTGGCCAAAGTGGGGCAGCGCGTCTCGCCGGTCGGGCCGCAGGGGTGAAAAGGAGAAAGGGGAACGGGAGAGATTCCGCGGCCCGGGTTTCGCGAACCGTGCCCCTGAACCGTAGCGGCGTCTCGGCAGAGCGCCGCCAACTGGCAGCAAGGGTTGGTTTGCGGCGCTCTGCCGAGACGCCGCTACGCCGAGGTTCATGGTAGTGTTCATCGCGCCGTTTCTGCCGTGTTCCATGCCAGCCGGCGCAGGAGGCGGGTTTCGACGCTGCGCGTTCCGGTGCGCGGCGCGGGGCGATAACGGGCAAAGCGCAGCGGGCGCAAACCGGCCATGAATTGCCCGAAGAAGCGCGACATCCTGATTCGGAGGGACGAACTCTGAGAGTCCCCAACATCAGGGCCTCGTGTAACTCGGCCCTCCGGGTGTTTGTGCTGGTTCATGTCATTTCACAGCGGTTTCTTCTTCAACCGTTCCACTTCGCGTTTCACTTCCTTGGCGAGCCGGTGGCGGATGAGATAGACCTGTCCGATGTTGACCTGAAGCATCCGGGCGACTTCAGTCGTCTTGAGTCCCTTCACCGCACTGAGGTGGAAGATTTGGTAGTGTTCGGCTTTGACTCGCAGTTTCACGCGCTCCATCGCGGCGTCCACGAGGTTGCGTTCCCATTCCTCGTCCCAGGCGGCGTCCTGCTCGGCCAAGCTACCGGCCGGATCGGCGATGCGCTCGACAGTCGGTGTCTGGCGGCTGTCATCGCCGCCCGATGGCGCTTGCTGAAAGGCCGGCTGGCGGCGGCGCAGTTGATCCATGATCCGCAGCCGGGTCACGTGCATGAGCCAGCCCTTAAACGAACAACGGGCCGGGTCATAGGCAAACTCAGGCATTTTCTTCGCCACGGAGAGCACGGTTTCCTGGACGACTTCCTCGGCTTCGGAATCGCTCAGGCCGGATTTGATGGCCACGCCGTAGATGAATTTCCAGTACGTGTTGAAAAAATCACGCCAGCTTGCCTGGTCCTCCCAATTGCGCAGGCGGTCGAGCAGGCTGCGCCGGGTCGGCAACAGCTTATCGTTTTCCGTTTTCGTTGCGGGTTGGGCCGACATCTCACTGAACAATCGGACGAGTCAGGTGGAATCTTTCAGGAATTCGGCGAGATGGCAAATCCGGGATTTGCCTGACCCGAAAGAAATGCCCCGCGCACCGGGTTGGACGCTATTGATCGTGCTTCTGGAACGACTGCCAGAGTGCGTTTGCAGATGTCGTGCCGACGCGGGTCGCGCCAGCATCCAGCAACAAACGGGCGGTGTGGGCGTCGCCGACGCCACCGGCGGCCTTCACGATGAATTTCGGTCCCATTACCTCGCGCAACGTCTTGATGTCATCGGCCGACACGCGGGCGTCCGGGTGAAAATCGGTGCTGCTGGAGACTCCGTGCGCACCGGATTCCACGATCAATTCGCCCGCAATTTGGATTTCCTCCCGCGTCAGGCGCGCGGTTTCCAACGCGACACACACCGGACGTTCCTCGGCGGCCTCCACCACGTCGCGAAGCTCACGTAGCAGTGCCTTGTGATTGCCATCCTTGAGCAGACCAACATTGAAGGGAAGTTCGACCTCCTGCGCCCCGTGATCAATCGCCGCTTCCACTTCGTAACGCTTTACGTCGGCGTCCGCCGCGCCCAGCGGGAAGCTCACGAGGGCGACGACTTGCACGCCGCTGTCCTCCAGCCGGGCGTACGCCAGGGCGACACGCGAACCGTTCACACAAGCTGCGCGCAGCTTGTGACGCCGTGCCTCGGCGGAGAAGGCTTCGATCTCCGCCGCGGTGGCAAAGGGATTCCATAGCGCGGCGTCGAGCCGGGCAGCGAGTTCCGTAGGCAAAAGTGGAGGCATAAACAAACCAGCGGCGGCAGGAGCAAATCCCCGCCGCCGCTGGAAGCCGGAGGGATTACTTCAAACCAACCAGGTACCCAAAGCGGGCGCGGAATTGATCCGGCGTCATCGCCACCACTCCGGCCAGTTTGTCGAGCTGGCTCACATCCTGGAAGTCGGATTTCTCCAGGCGGATCATGTAGTGGCAGGCACACTCGTAGGATTCGCCCTCTACGTTGACCTTGCGCACTTGGAAGCGGCCCGTCTGGGGATTGAGCATTTTCTCAAATTGCAGCGGGACCATTTTGCCGTCCTCAAAACTGATGATGGCGCCGTATTTGCCCGCTTCCGAGGAGAGCAGGAACTTCACCGCGCCATAACCGAGATCGCGCGTGTATTCGGCGTCGAACGGAATCGGATCGGCGCAACGCAATTCGTAGCCCAGGTCTTTGTCAATGAGCGTCATCTTGAGGCCCAGTTCCTCCAAACGATGCGTGACCAAATCCTTCATGAGCCGGCCAAACTCGATTTCACCGAGTCGCAGGTGTCCGTGGTCATCGCGGATCACTTTGCCGTAACGCTCCAGGCTGCCGCCCGGAACAGCATTCACGAGGCCTTTCTCGCCCATGGATTCGATCAATCCTTCGGCGAGCACCGCCACGCCGTATTGCGAGCCGTAGGAACGCCGCTTGATAATCGCGCCGATGATCATGTCGGCGACTTCCTCCGCCGTGACGGCTTTGCCCCGAAATTCCTCGGGGATGATGGTGAGGGCGGCCGCGGCCGCCTTCCCGATGCCGAGCGCGAGATGACCCGCTGCCCGGCCCATGCTGATAATGATATACCAGCGCGAAGTGGTGCGCGCGTCCTCGGCCAGATTGCGCAGAATGTAAACGCCGTGATGCCGCGCCGTTTCAAAGCCGAAGGTCGGAGTGGCCCCGGGCAATGGCAAATCGTTGTCAATGGTCTTGGGCACATGCGCCACGCGAATGGCCCCGGCGCCCTTGCGATAAACTTGGCTGGCGGAAAACGCCGTGTCATCGCCGCCGATGGTCACCAGCGCGCTGACACCCAGTTTTTGCAGCACGTCCAACAAATTGTGCATGCTGGTTTCGGACTTCGCCGGATTGGTGCGCGCCGTGCCCAGGATCGAGCCGCCGCGCAGGTGAATGCGCTTCACGTCGTCAATCGTGAGCTTGGTGTAGTGCTGCGTGTCGCCCGCGGCGAGCCATTTGAAGCCGTCGCGAAAACCAATGACTTCAAACCCCTGATTGATGCCTTCGATGGTGGCCGCCGCGATCACGCCGTTGATACCCGGCGCGGGGCCGCCCCCGACCAATATTCCCAATTTCCCTCGTTTCATTCCATTTGCCATAGTTCAAACCAAGTTCAGTTTTAAGTGTGGGGACCAACCCGTTTTCAATGCCGGAATAGCGCACCCACGGCGAATTCTGGCGAATCCGACGAGAAAGGTCAAAGGCAGTTTGGCCGCGCGAACTTGCGGCAGCGGCAAAATGCTCTCCTTGCCGAATTGGCAGGTCTCGGCACTCTCAGGCGACTTGTGAGGAAAAGCTTATTTCCCAAGCAACTCCGCCACCAGCGCCCGCTCTTCCTTCAGTTCATTCTCGGTGAGGGTGATCTTGCCGCGGCTGAATTCATTAAGCGGCACGCCCTGCACGATCTCCCAGGACTTCCCGTTGCTGCGGATGGGGTAGCTGAACAGCAAACCTTTCTCAATGCCGTAGCTGCCGTCCGAGCAGACGGCCACGCTGTTCCAATCGCCCGCAGGCGTCGGATTGACGAGCGAGCGGACGGTGTCAATCGCCGCATTTGCCGCGCTGGCGGCGCTCGACGCGCCGCGCGCCTTGATGATGGCCGCGCCGCGCTGCTGCACGGTGTTGATGAAATCCTTCTCCAGCCATTCGGTGTGCTTGATGATGTCCGGCACCGGGCGCGTGCCAATCATTGCGTTGTAGAAATCCGGGTACATCGTCGAGCTGTGATTGCCCCAGATGGCGAGATTGGTCACGGCGGTGGTATCCACGCTGGCCTTCTTGGCAAGCTGCGCCTTGGCACGGTTTTCGTCCAGGCGCGTCATGGCGAAGAAACGGTCCCGCGGGACGTTGGGCGCGTTGTTCATGCAAATCAGGGCGTTGGTGTTGCAGGGGTTGCCCACGACCAGCACGCGCACGTCACTGGCAGCGTGTTGCTGGATGGCCTTGCCCTGGCCGACGAAGATTCTGCCGTTGGCGCCCAAGAGGTCTTTGCGCTCCATCCCAGCTTTGCGCGGCGCGGCGCCGACCAGCAGACACCAGTTCACGCCCTTGAAACCTTCGTCGAGATCACCGGTGGCCACGATGCCCTTGAGCAATGGGAACGCGCAATCCTCGATCTCCATCACAGTACCCTTGAGCTTCTCCAGAATCTCCGGCACATCCACCTCAATCAGGTGCAGAATGACGGGTTGGTTCGGTCCGAAGACCTCGCCGGAGGCGATGCGGAACAGCAAGGAATAACCGATCTGCCCGGCGGCGCCGGTGACCGCGACTCGAATTGGATTTGCGCTCATGGTTCGTTGAATCGTTGGATTATTTACTCGTTATAGGGCCCAGAAGTTAGAGAGGAGGACGAGGCAAGTCACGCCTTAACCGCATCACGATGCAATGTTTCAACGGCTCGACCGTTCAACGACTCACAACCCAATCGGATGCCAGGCAGTCTTGAACTCAATGGTATCAAGTATCCAATACGGATCTTCGGCCTTCGGCGTGAACCAGTCCCGCAGCGTCAGCGAGTGATTGGAGTATCGCTTCAGATTGATGGCGGTGCCGGCCTGCAATGGTGGTCCGAGTTCCGCAATCCCCGTCCCGTCCACCACCGCGTTCACGTCCAGATGGCTGGCGATGTGAGGTACGAGTTCCGCGCGCTTGCCCGTGAGCAGGTTGACGACGCCGCCCGGGAGATCGCTGGTGGCGAGAATCTCGGTGAAGGTGATGGCCGGGAGCGGAAACCGCTCTGACGCGATCGCAACGGCCGCATTGCCGCTGAGAATCACCGACGCCGCAAGTGTCACCAGCGCCAGCAACGAAGGCTCGTCCGGCGTGAGGATCACGACCACCCCAGTGGGTTCGGGCGTGGTGAAATTGAAATGCGAACTCGCCACGGGATTCACACTGCCGAACACCTGGGAATACTTGTCAGTCCAGCCGGCAAAATGGACCAGGCGGTCAACGGCCAGTGTCACTTCACGTTTGGCTCTGGCGGAGTTGACTTCAGTGGAGCGGGAGATTTCCGCGACCAATTCGCTGGCGCGGTTCTGGAGCATCTCGGCGGCGCGATAGAGAATCTGACCGCGGTTGTAAGCCGACGCCTGGCTCCAACCCGCCACCGCTGCCCGCGCCGCCACGACGGCATCGCGGAAATCCTTGCGGGAGGCGTGCGCATAATTGTCGAGACGTGTGCCGTTCACGGACCTGGCCGGCAGATAACGTCCGCTCTCGCTGCGCGGGAACTTGCCGCCGATGTACAGCTTGTAGGTTTTCTTGACGTCGAGACGCGTGGCACTCATGGCTTGCGGAAGGTTCGTGAAGTTGCCGGCCAACACAACGCAATTCTGCCGGTCGTCAGTTCACTCACTCAACCTTGCCGACGCGGGCAAGGCGAAGTAAAGCGGCCAGGGCGTCAACTCCAAAACCAATTTGCCTTGCTGGAGTTTTACTTGGCCGGGTTGACCGTTACCTTTGATCGCCGCCAGGGTCACATCATCCGGCTTCACACTTGGCTCACTCTGAAGTTCCAGCCGGACCTGTTGTGCCTCGCCAATGGTCCAAGCGGCCACTTTGTGCCGGGCCTCCGAATCGCTCAACAGGATCACAAAATCGTGTTCGTTACCCGTTGGTACTCGGCGGACGATGCGGCAGCCCGCCAGTTCGCGCGTCAGCGTTTGAATGGCCGTGTAAGCCGGCTTCGGTGTCAGGTCCGGCAGCACGGTGCCGAAGTGGTGTTCGCGTTCATCCGGATCATCGCCGTCGTTCTTCCAATCGTACCAGATTGACAGCGGGACGTTGCACAGCAGGTTGACCAGTTGTTGGCGCACCGCGAACTGGGCCTGGGTCTCCAGCGGCAATCCTTTTGTGTGGGTGGCGTACCCCCATTCGCCACTCAGAATGGGAATCTTGCCTCGTTTTTGCGTCGGCGCATAACGGTCCATCAACGCCCGGAGCTTCTCGTAATCGGGGGCCACTGTCTCGGGTGCTCTGGCGTAATTGCGATAAGGATGCACACTGACCGCGTCAAGGTGTTCCAGCACGCCTGACTTGAAGAAAGCCTCCAGGAACTCCCACGGAAAACCCGATGTTGCGGGCGCGACGATGGTTGCCTGGGGATCCGCCGCGCGGATCGCCTGAATCGTGGCCAGCGCCAGCGTCGTGTACTGCTGCACGTCCGGTTTGGGTTGCCAGAAATGAATGTTCGGTTCGTTCCAGATTTCCCATATAATGTTGCGCCCGCGAAAACGTTTTGCCGCCGCCCCCGCCCATTGCGCAAATGCCGCCACGCTCTCCGGCCGCTGCGGCGACGCCGTCGTCTTGTGCGGCTGGCCGGTGATCGGGTTCTGACTGGTCACCTCCTCTTCGTAGAGCCGGTTCGAATAGTCCAGGATGTAGAGCGCCCGCAATCCGCGCTTCTCCAGGTTCGCCGTCAATTCATCGTAACCGGACCAATCGTATTCACCCCGCCGCCGCTCGATGCCAGCCCACGTGAAATCCATCCGCACGAATTTGAAACCGGCCGCTGCGATCATATCGAGATCGCGCTCGTGGCCTTTGACAAAATGGATGTTCACGCCCACGCCCGCGGGCAGGATGGGTTCGGGGATTTGCGCGGACAACGCGAAGGGCAGGCACATCAACCAAGCCGGCATTCTCATGCTCATGCCGAAACTTCACCATGCCCGGCGTGATTCGTCAATCCTTCGCCAAGCGTTCACGCAGTGAATCCGCCCCAACTTTACTGGCGGCTTCGGGCAAACGCCGGTTTTCGAACCTCGGAACGCAGGACCCTTGCGCGACGTTCAGCCATAGCGATACGGCTTGCTCAGTGAGAAGGTATTGGGCAAATGCCGCACTTCGCGCACCGCGCCGTCGGCCAACAACACCTCCACGATGTCGAACCGGATTTTCGCTTCCGGGTTCTTCGACAGTCGCAGGTAATCCAGCGCGGTCTGGGAAAGCAACCGCCGTTTCCGCGCGTTCACCGCGGCCGCGGGGCGCGTCCAGGCTTCGGAGGAGCGCGTCTTGACCTCCACGAACACCAGACAATCAGCGTCGCGGAATACCAGATCAATTTCGCCGCGCTCGGACCGGAAGTTGGCCGTGAGAAACTTCAAGCCAAGCTGCCGCAGATGTTTCCGGGCCGCGCGCTCCCCGAGTTCACCCCGCCGCAGATGCTCCGGCTTTTCGGCCAGGGCAAAGAACGATTTGAGGCGCTGGACAAGACGCATGGTGGCGCAGTTTGATTTCGATTGTCGTGGCTCGTGGCTGCGTGTTTCTATGTGCCGCAGGCTGACAACACAATCCAAAACTGAGCCTCCCGCCGAAAGCCTCGCACGCGCGTGTCCGGTTTGCATGCGCGCCAACGCGGAACCGTTCTGGCAAAAAGGCGAATTGCGCATCGTCCGTTGCCTTGCCTGCGACATGGTCTATGTGAATCCCGCACCCGCTGGCATGGCCAGTGGGGATTTCTACAACACTGAGGGCGCGGCCTATTATCTGTCACCTGCCAAACTCGCCAGTGATTACGCCGACGTCCGCTTCGCGCGGGAGTTGAAGTTGTTCCGGGAATTCTGTCCACGCGGCCGCGTGCTGGACGTCGGCTGCGGTTCCGGCGGATTCCTGTTTCAACTCCGGCAACGCTGGCCGCGCGCTTATGAGTTGCTCGGCACCGACGTGAGCGGCGCGCCGCTGGATTATGCGGAATCACGCGGCGTGGCGGTGGCGCGCGGTAGTTTTTTGGAGCAGCACTTCGGGGATTGCCCGTTCGATGCCATTACCCTCTGGGCCGTGGTCGAGCATCTTGCCTGTCCGCAGGCTTTTCTGGAGAAAGCGCATGCCCTGCTGAAATCTGGCGGCGTCTGTTTCGTGCTGGTGCCGAATCTGCGATCGCTCGCGGTGCGCCTGTTGGGCGTCAAGTATCGCTACGTTTATTCCCAGCACCTGAATTACTTCACCGCGACGACCCTAAAGCAATTGTGCGAAACCGTGGGGTTTGAGATCGTCGCCACGCGGTTCACCCATTTCAATCCGCTGGTCCTCTGGCAGGACGGGCGCGGTGGCGGGCGCGAAGTGTCGAACGCCGAACGCGGCGCGTTGTTGCAGCAGACCACGGCCTACAAACAGCGGTGGTGGCTGGCGCCGGCCAGATGGGCTTACGGACTGACGGAAAGAACGCTCGGCGCACTTGGCCTCGCGGACAACGTCGTCGCCGTGCTCCGAAAATGACAATGCCGACTTCAAGTCGGCGATCCTCTGTTCGCGGAACTCAGTTGAAAGGAAGATCAACTGGTTTCCGGCAAAGGCAGGCGTTCTCTGACGGGCTGTTCGTTCGGTACCCGCAGGGAGGCGATGTGGTCTCACGGCAAAGTGTCAGCGGTCGCGGGCGTTATCCGGTCGGCGAGAGCGGAAGCGACCTCCGAAAACATCTCTCGAAGTATCTGTCGCAATGGTTGCCACAATGGCGCAGCACATTTTATTGCCGTCCCGTCAGGGACTTTTTGAGAATAGCCCAGCGTTTTAACGCTGGTGGCGCGAAAGCCGGCCCCGAGTCCCGCAGGGACGGCAGAAACGGCCGCCGGTTTGCTTTCGTCCCTGACGGGACTTGCTCTCGGTGGCCAGCCACCCACCGATAAATCGGTGGGCTAGGTTCGGTCGTCCCAGCGGGACTGCAAGAAACTGAGATGCGCCGCTCCGCCTTTTATCCTATCACAGTGGCTGTCACAATGGATTGACAGCCGGCTTTGATTCGCTGAAAGTCCTTGGCGCAGTCCATGAAGCCACTCGCTGAAAGAGCAGTGCCGCTCGTCCGGGACACATGCAACCGGTCAACCCAACCGGTCAACCCAACCGCGCAACCCAACCGCGCAACCCAACCGTGTCGGTAAAGGCGTTTTCTCGTTCGAGGCTCATAACGGGAGGGGCATTTCGCGATAGTCACTTAAACGGATTGAGAGGGACCTTTATGGTCAACGCCTGTATTCCAAAGCAAGGCAAGACTTCCCGCGCCGGTTTCACGCTCCTGGAACTGCTGGTGGTCATCGCGATCATTGGCATTTTGTCGGCCCTGTTGTTGCCGGCAATTGGCAAGGCCAAGGTCAAGGCCCAGACGGTTTCCTGCCTGAACAATCTCAAGCAACTGCAAACCTGC
>JAANMV010003138.1_pt1 | contig 14822 bp, 14 predicted proteins | sample 7279661 | NCBI WGS metagenome assembly JAANMV01 (sample SAMN14094540, study PRJNA606508) | bioreactor metagenome | isolation source: A lab-scale SPAN reactor treating ammonium-rich wastewater day 121 | place: Ireland: Galway | collected 2017-05-16 | reverse complement strand
CAGCTCCAGCAGGTCGGTCTCGCACTGGATGGCGGCGTCGATGGCGGTCAGGGTATCGGCCAGCCGCGACTCTGCTGTCTTAGCGCGTTCAGCGAGTTCCACTACCTGCGGGTCACGACTGGCCTCAGTGAGGCTGATGATTACCCGGCGAATATCACGCGCGCAATCTGCTAAACCATCGCTCTTACCGTTGGCGTAGTTCCGATCAATGAGGGGGCTGAGTTGCTGTCTCTCAGTGTCCCATCTGTCCACCAAACTCCGCAGCAGTTCCGCCAGTTGCGCCTCAGCAGGCAGGGGTTCGAGTCGGGTGCGGATGGGCGGTGTACTTGTCATGGCAGTTCCTCCTTAGTCGGATTACCGTGTGTCTAGAGTATCACAAAACACACCCTTATCCGACAGACAAGGGTGATTGCAAAAGGAGCGGTTATGGAGCCTTACACAGACTTATCCGAAGACCCGACCATCCGCCGCCTGGAGGCCGCCGTGACGGAGGCCCGCGCCTTCTTCGGCATCGACCCGCTGTGGCGGACCCCCGTGCAGGCCAAGATGCGGGCCGGCGCCCAGATCGACGTGCGGCACGGGTACCTGCTTGCCCCGATTGAGGTGGGCCTGGACTACTACCAGAACCACCCAGGCGAGATCCGGTGCGACATGGCCCACGAGGTCGCCCACCTCGTCGCGCATGAGGTGCTGAAGGTCCAGCAGGGCATGCCGCCGGAGTGGCAGTACGCCAGTGAGGACGCCCGGGGCGGGATGCTCACCGCCGCCATCGAAACCATGACGACCCGCCTGGAACTGCTGTTCATGCGGGAACGCCCTGAATAACCCGTCTATGGGAATTCCCATGGACCCCGCTGGAGTGCCCTCTGCCAGCCACCGCGCCCACCGACTGACGCGGCCAAAGACAGGCACCGTCACAGGCGCACGCGCCTCCCTGACGGACAGCATAAGAGGGGCAGGTGCCGTGATAGCGAGGCTCACGGCAAAGTGAGGCGTAAACGAGGAACTAACAGCCTGCCCCCCACCGCTGGACCCACCACACCACCATGAGTGAAGCCACCGCCCTTGCACTGGCCAACCTCGTCACCACGCACGCGCAGGCGTTCGTGGCGGCCGGGGAACGGGAACTCGCAGAGTTCCACGAAGGGGCCGCTGTGGTCCTCGCGCCCCTGCCCACCGTGGCAGACGGCCGGGAGCGCCTGAACGCGCCCGCCACGGCGCTGCTCACGGCCCTGGCGACCCTCTGGGCGGCGGAACTCAACGCCCTGATGCGGGAGGTGCACGTGGTGCTGGGCCTGCCGCCCCCGACGCCCCTCACGGCGCAGGAGGCGCAGGACTTCATGAAGCCCGGCGTGCTGAACCTCGTGAACGCCGCCCTGGGGACACTGCGCGTCGCTCGCCTGAGCGGCACGGACCCCCTGCGCGGCTGGGACCGGCAGTACGAGCGGGGCGGGGCGTTCGTCGCCCTGCGCGGCACCATGCGCGGCAGTTCGGCGGGGACCATGAACCTCCAGGCGAACGCCAGCGTGATCGACGCCGCCCGCGCCAGGGGAGACCCCGGGTGGGTCCTGGGGGCGTACAACCCCCTGGACGAGCGCACGGCCGCGCTGGACTTCCAGCTGGTCACCAACCGCGGCGCGGTCATCACGACCGCCCGGGGACGGCAGGTGCGCAGCATCCCGGGCCGGGTGGGGAAGTACACCCTCTCGAATGCCTGGGTGCCCGGCAGTCCCCGCCTCGGCGGGGACACGCACGACGGGTGCCGCTGCTGGCTGGTGCCGGAACGGGAGGGGTGAGTGCTGGAGCAATTCATGTTCGAGTACACCCACCCCAGGCCGCACGGCGTGCCGCACGACACGGAGACCAACGACGAGTTGGGTTACGAGTGCGGCGTGGTGCAGTGCGGGTACTGCGCTTCTGAGTACGTGATGGGCTTCCCGGCCGACGCGGACGTGGACACCCTGGACTGCCCGAAGTGCGGCCTGCGGGCCGACACGCCACCCCCGGAGCGGGAAACACGCTGGTACGTGATTCCCGCTCCGTCTTAATCCTCAGAACCCCGCCGCCTCCGGGCGGCTGTTCCGCGGCGCGCGTCCCTGACCCCTGGCGGGTGGGCCTCGCGCCGCGTGCCGGTCCGCGAGGCCCTGACCCCCTGGAGGGGCGGGCGCCGCGCGGTGAACCGTTCGCCCCCGCCCTGGCGGCGGGGTCTGTCCCCTGGAGGGATACCTGATGCCCAGCAACATGCTTCCGCCTGCCCTGCTCGCCCGCCCGTCCGCCGTTCCTGACCACATCGCGGCATTCGGCGGCCCGACCCTGTTCCGCTCCCGCACGCTGTTCGACCCCAACCGTGAAGGTGAAGGGGGAGGCGCCGGCAACGGCGGCGGCAGCGGCGGCGGCGGGGAACAGACCATGACCCGCGCGCAGTGGGTGGAGAGGGAAGCGGCCGAACAGGCGAAGAAAAGCGTGGAGCAACTCGCGCGGGACAACGCCGGCCTTCAGTACGACCTGAGGGTGGTGCGCGACCGGTTCAACCCGGAAACGCAGGTGGCGATCTCGAAAGAGGACGCCGCCGCGTTCGAGGCGTACCGCACGGAGTTCCCCACGCCGAAGGAAGCGAAGGACGCCAGGACGCGCCTGTCCGGGCTGGAGGAAAAAGACCAGCTGCGGTCCTACGACGAGGCGCGCACCGCCGCCCTGGCGGAGTTCCCGGACCTGCCGGCCGGGTTCCAGGCGATCATTCCGACCGCCGAAGAACTCAAGAAGCGCCCCGGCGGCGCCGCGCAGTTGACGGACGTGGAGTTCCTGAAAGCCGAGGTGGCCCGGGTGGCCACCGCGTACGGCGCGCAGAAGCAGAACTCGGCGGAGAACACCAACGCCGGTGGTCCGCCCCCCACCACCGTCACCGCCGGACAGGACAGCGCCCAGAGCGCCGCCGACGCGGCGCAGAAAGCGCGGGAAATGATCCAGCGGCGCCACGGCACCACCACCTGAAGGAGTAAGCCATGCCTATCGACGTCAAGAGCAACACGACCGCCCCCCGCAGTGAAGCGCCGAGCGCCGTCACGGGCGCGCACGCGATCCCGCTGTTCGCCATCCACCCGGAGTTCCCCATCGACTTCCTCCAGGGGGGCTGCACGGTCAACAGTGCCAGCGTGCCCCTGGTGAACGGGGTCCGCATGGCGCGCCAGGGGGACGTGTTCCGCCGCAACGCCAGCACCGGCCTGTGGGACCTGCTGAGCGTGGCGGACCCCAGCACCCCCACCGACAACGGCCAGTCGGTCGTGATGCTCCCGCACGACCTGAACTGCACGGAGCAGGGGCAGTCCTTCAACGGCGTGCTGCGCAGCCTGCACGTGCACAAGGACGCGCTGACCCGGCCCATCCCGAACTTCCTGGTGGGACCGGGCAAGCCCTTCCTCTACAAGTACCGTTCCCCGGTGAACGTGGACTGACCTCCGGCCCTGCCGGCCACCCTTCCGCCCGCCTGCCGTTCCCGGCGGGCGGTTTCCATCCCCAGGAGCACCCATGGACCTCACGGCATTTCTGACCAGCGGCATCACCCGCGCCTACATTGACGAGGCGATCCGTGCCGACCTGACCACCACGCAGCAGGGCAACCGCGCTGCGACGTACTTTCCCCGCGTCCTTCAGGACGTCACGGAGATCAACCGGCGCATCGTGAGCATGCGCCCGCCGATCATCGCGGCGGACGTGGCGCCCCTGAGCACCGGCCGTCAGGGCGGCGGGATGCAGAAGCAGGAGGTGCGCGGGAACCTGATCGACTCGGCCGCCCGGTACGAGTACCAGGGCCGCGACATCGAGGATCTCCGCGCGCTGCGCGCCATCATCGACGCGGTGCCCGGCGACGCCGTGAACCTCTCGGACGGCGCCAGCAACCGCGCGCTGGAGACCTTCTTCAGCTTCATGAGCGTGCACGTGCTGGAGCCGCTCTACATGAACATGAACCGCAAGGACTGGACGCTGCTGCGCACCGGGAAGGCGTGGAACGACGGCACGCGGGACGACGACTTCACGCATCCCGCGCTGATCTCGCTGTTCGCCGCGCAGCAGATCACCGCGATTGCCCCCGGCAACGCGAAGAACATCTACAACGGCAGCGCCCCGGACTTCTTCATGGACTACCAGGACGCCGTGACGCGTGCGCAGACCCGCGGCTGGAAGATCCGCGAGGCCGTGATGAACAGCAACACGCGCCGGCAGATCCTCAGCCTGGCGTCCACCCGCACCGCGACCGGCGGCATGGCGCTGAACGTCGTGACCGGCGGGTCCGTCGAAGTGCAGATGACGCAGAGCAACGCCACCGTGGAGGCGTTCAACTCCGCCCTGGCCGCCCGGGACCTGCCGCCCGTGGTGGTCGAGGACGGCAAGTGGACCGATCAGGTCCGCGCCGCCGGTGACCCGGCCGGCGCCGTGGGCGAGTACGTGAGCGGCGCCTACCTGCCGGACGGCGTGGTGATCTTCGTTCCCGAGTCCCGCCCCGAGGAGCGCGCCTTCGTGGAGAACGAGGTGCTGCTCAGCGGCCTGCCGATTGCCGTGGACGGCACCGCCAAGGGCATCCACCTGATCGGCAGGCCCACGGCGCAGGACGAGGGGGCCAAGGTCTACCTGTTCGGGCCCTACTACGAGCGCAGTGAAAACCCGCGCCTGTGGGGCAGCGGCATCCTGGCGCACATGCCGTTCCTCGCGGGCCCCGCGGGGTTCGAGGTGCTGGAGTACATCAAACCCTGAGCCCCACCCCGCCCCGCCTGAGCCGTGACGCGGCCGGGCGGGGCGCACCTTGCCCCGCGCGGGGCACAGGAGGAACCGCATGAAGTACAAGATCGTGAGTGGTCAGCTGCTGCTGGCCAGCGGGCAGACGCTGACCGGCGTGATCGACACCGCCGACAAGAAGCTGGGCCTCACCGCCGAATCCGTGGAGGAACTGAAACGCCTCGCGGAGGTGCGGACCGGCCTGGGTCGCCGCGCGTACGTGCAGCCGCTCGCGGAAGCGAAAGCGGAAGGGTCCGTGGACGACGGGCAGGACGGCGGTCAGTCCGCCCCCACTGACCCGCCCCCGGCGGATGCTCCGCCGGCCCTGACGTACACGCTGCCGGAGGGGGTGAACGAGCAGACGGCCCGGCAGGTCGAGGGGTACCTGAAGGAGGCGGGGCACACGTTCGAGTCCGCGAACCTGCTGAGCGACGAGGACCTGGACAAGCTGGACAACATCGCCGCCGGCCGCATCAGGACGATCCGTCTGGTGGGCACCGCGAACAGTTACCCCGCGTTCACGCCTGCCCCGCAGGAGTAAGCCGTGGACCCCAGTGAGTTCTTCGAGCTGCTGCCGGACATCAAGCCGGAGCTGCTGAAGCTGCCGGTGAACGCCGATGACGACGACCGGGCCGTGGCGCTCGTGGACGGCATCGTGCGGGCGGCGCTGGTGGACTTCGCGGAGATCACGGGCGGGGCGCCGGTGCAGCCGGACGCGGCGGACGTGCGGGGCACGGAGGCGTTCGTGTCCCTGCTGTCGGCCGCCACCCTGCGCATGCAGGCGCGGGCGACGGCGGCGGACGCGGCGGCGCTGCACAACCCGGACGTGGGGCCGCAGTCCTCGCCGGTGACGCTGGACCTCGTGCGGGTGATCGGCCGGGCGTCCCGGGCGGACCTGCAACGCGCCCGCCGTCTCCTGCGGGGCGGCCGGTGGCTGGGGGACCTGGTGGGCGCCCGTGGGTAACGCGGTGTCCCTGGCGGTGGACGTGCAGCGCGTGGTCCTCGCAGCCCTGGTGGGGTTCACCCGCCCGGTGCTGGTGGGGCCACTGCTGTACGGGCAGGGGGGCGTGGAGGCGTTCGCGTATTACGTGGCGAACCACCCCCAGGGGTGGGTGGTGCTGCACACGCCCCGCATGATCGGCCCGCGCGCCCTGGACGCGCGGTGGACGGTGCAGCTCGAAGCGGTGGCCCCCACGCGGGAGACCGCGCTGAGTCTGGCGCGGGACCTGGCGACGCGGCTGCATGGCACGCCCCGGAACCCCACGGCCTTCGTGCTGGAAGGGGACGCACCGGCCGGTCAGCCGGCCGGTGGGAACGGGCACAAGATCACGTTGACGTTCGTGGCGACGATACGCCACGGGGAGTAAGCACATGGCACTGGAATTTCTGAACACCCTGGACATCACCAACATCGGCATTCAGGGTCTGCGCGTGTACGGCCGCCCGCGGGGCGTGCCCGGCAAGAAGCTGGTGGATTTCGGGAACATCGAGAACCTCGCGCCGAACCGGGAGGCGACGGAGAACCCCCTTCAGTCCGCCCGCAATGGCGTGCGGACGACCGTGAAGGTGCTGAGCAGCAGCCTGACGGACTCGTACACGTTCGACAGCCTGGACATCACGGACAAGACCGTGGCGGCGCTGCACGAGGGGGCGGACAGCATCCCGGTGGTCGGGAAGGAGGACTCGCAGTCCCTGATCGTCCGCACGCCGGGCGCGAAGACGGAGATGGAGCTGTTCGTGCTGGAGCCCGGCGCGCCGAACACGGACAGCCGCCTGCTGTACGTGCCGCGCGTGCAGTTGGAGGGCAATGGCAGCACGCCCAGCGCGGGGAACGAGGCGGCGCGCCTGGGGTTCAAGGTGACGCTGCTGACGGACGAGGCGTACAAGGTCCCGGCCGGGCTGATCGCCAGCAACCCCAACGCCCCGCACGGCGTCGTGGGTCTGCTGGAGGCGAGCGCCACGCCGATCAACGATCTGCACACGCTGGCTGAGGCCCTCATGGCGCCCCTGGACGCCGAGGGTGGCCCCTGAGCCCTGAGTGACTCCGCAGCCCCCGGCATCAAGTCGGGGGCTGTTTCTTCTTGCCAACACCAGAACCATTTTTACATACCTACATATTTACATAGGAGTTCCCCATGACCGATTCCGCCCCGCCCATCAACATCTTCACCACCAAAGAAGGCCACGCCATCGCCCTGAAACCCTGGACGGCGGACGTCATTGCCGCGAACGTCGCCAACTTCCAGACCTTCGTGGAAGCCTGGGCGCAGCTCGTCAGCAGCGACGGCCGCGTGCAGCCCGAGCACCTCACCGCCGCCCTCCCCGGCCTGAAAGCGTCCCTGAGCGACCCCGCCGACCTGGAGCGCGTGCACGGCCTCGCGCAACTCGTGGACCTGATCCGCGCCGTGTGGGATTACAACGAGGTGGGCACCGGCCTGGGAAAGTGCCTGAGGACGTGGGGGGAGATGCAGCGGGAAATGCTGGGCACGGCGGAGGGAACCACGGCGACCTGACCGTGCCCGCGCAGGTCGTGATGGACCGCGCCTACATGGAACTCGCCCTGTACGGCGTGAGCCTGCGGGACCTGGACGCCGACCCCCGCCCCAGCCGCATCCAGCGGCTGCTGAACGCCGCGCGGGTCATGGACGCCCGCCGCCGCCTGGAGGACTGGGAGGACACCGTGAACACCAACGGCATGCAGGGCGAGACCGTGGAGTACACCCCGAACGGCACCCGGAAAGCCCCGCCGAAAAACGCCGGGCGGACCGTCTCGGTCGGGCACGACGCCCGCCGGAAGGAACTGGAGGCCCGTGCGTACCCGGAACGCGTCGCCGCGCAGGAACGCCTGGACGCGAAACGGGCCGATCAGGCGGAGAAGAAAGCGGCGTTCTGGGGCAGCACGGGCATCGCCACAGCCGTGAAAGTGAAGGTGGAAGGTGAACGCATCACTGTCTTACCGGACTGATTTCAGTTCCTTCGACCGCCGCTGGACGCGCCTACTCCGGGACGTCCGGGACGGCACCGCCCGCGCCGCCCGGGACGCCCGGGACTTCGCGCACGAGCAGGCGGTCACGTTCCTCGTGGAGAACGTGTACAACACCGAGCCCGGGAACAAGTACCTGCGCACGGAGCGGGCCCTGGACCTGCTGGATGTGCACCTGGATGCCCAGGGCGGGGACTTCCTCCTCACCGTGGAGTCCGGGGCGCCGTACGCCGCGCAGATCGAGCAGGGCAACGCGCTGGATTACTTCGAGCAGGAGTCCGCCCGGCTGGGGGGCGGCGGGACGGACTTCGTGCCGCAGATCAGCCTGGATGAACTCGCGCTGCTGTTCGACGCGTACGCGGAGGCGGTGGGCAGCGAGTTCAGCACCCGGGCGTTCTTCGACCGCAGCGGGCAGAACTACCAGGAACCCGGGCCGCACGCCGTCCCGGCCGCCATCGCGGGCGCATACCGCTTCGCGGAACACCTGGACCGCGTGTGGACGCGGGCCGCTCAGCGCAGCAACTGAGTCAGCGGCCAGAACATCACCACGAACGGCGCGGCGAGCACGGGCAGTTGTGCCCACGCGGGCAGGCGGTTGAGGTTCCAGATCAGGGGCACCCAGACGACCGCGCCCAGCAGCCACCACCCGCCCCCGCCGAACAGCAGGCCGGGAATCAGGACCAGCAGGCCGAGGATCACGGCCACCGCCACCACCAGGCTCAGTAACCCCATGAGGTTCATGCCCTTCACCGTACACCGGAGGCCCCCGTTATGCCGCGCGTCATCACCACCGCCGAATTCAAATCCGGCCAGGCCCTTCAGGATGCCGAAGCGTACGCCGCGCGGCTGAAGGCCATTCACGCCGGATTGCAGACCACCCTCCAGCAGGCGGCCAGCGTGAGCGCGGCCCCCGCGAGCACGGCCGCCCTCACCCAGCAGACGCAGCAGCTTCAGAAAGCGGCGTCGGAGGCCGCGCGGATCGGGGAGGAACTGCGGATGGTGCAGTCCCGGATCGCGCAGGTCGGCGTGGACAAGCTGGACACCCGGGCCCTGGGCCAGTACCGCCGGGAGGTCGAGGCGCTGCGGCAGGAGGCGATCAAGTTGCGGGACACGCCCACCACGCCGGGCGGACCCGGGGGAGACCAGGCGAAGTACGCCAGCCTCGTGATCGCGTCCACGGCCGCCCTGGACAAACTGGCCGCCGCGCACCGCAAGTTCAGCGAGGCCGGGCAGGACATGAATCACGTGGCGTTCACCACCGCGGCGCAGGAGATGGACGACGCCATGACGCGCATGGAAACCAACCGCCGCGCAGGCCTGGGCAGCGTCAAGGCGTACCGGCAGGAACTGGAGCAGATCCGCGCCCTGAGTCTCGCCCGTGTGAACGACGACAGCCGCAGCGACGCGGAACGCAGCCTGTTCGCGCAGCGCGCCAACCGCGCCGGCAGCCTGATCGGCGGCGAGGACACGCGGGAAGCGAACACGTACGCGCAGGCGATCACCCGCCTGAAGACCCTGCTGCTGGAGGAGAAGATCACCGCCGACCAGGCCAGCCGGGCGTTCACGCTGCTGGCGGAGAAAGCTGAGCAGGCCAGTCGGGCGCACGCGGCGGGCACGCCCATCGCCGGGCAGTACGCGCGCACGGTGGCCAGCGCGACCAAGGAGGTCAGGGCCCTGGCGGCGCAGCCGGTGGTGCCGCCCACGGCCCTTCAGACGGCCATGGAGCATGCCCGGGGCCTGAAGGCCTTGATGACCGTTGTGAGGAGCGAGGTGTCGCAGATCGGGCTGGAGAACATGAGTCCCTCTGGACTGGACGAGGCCCGCCGGAAGTACGAGGGCATCCGCACGGCCGCCATCGCCCTGCGGGACGCCGTGAAGGACGACACGCGCGCGCAGGCCGAGTACGGCAAGGTCGTCACGAGCAGCACGACCGCCCTGGACCGCCTCGCGGCGGCGCAGCGCGGCGCGGCCAGCCGGGCGGGCGGGAAGGGCCTCGGCGGCACGGGCACGACCGCAGCGGAACTCACGACGCTTCAGAAGGCGCGGCAGCAGGCGCAGGAACTGAAGGCCCTCATGGAGATCGTGCAGGGCGAGATTGCGCAGGTGGGCCGAGAGCGCATGGACCCGGGCGGACTGGATGAAGCCCGCCGGAAGTACGAGGGGCTCCGCAACGCCGCCATTGCCCTGCACGCGACCGTGAAGGGTGACACGCTGGCGCAGGCGGAATACGCGAAGGTGATCACTTCCACCACGACCGCCCTGGACCGCCTCGCGGCGGCGCAGCGCGGCGCGGCCAGCCGGGCGGGTGCCGGTCCGGTGGGGTTCGGGGCGGACGGAGGTGCGGGCGCCAAGGCCCCCACCTCCGAGGACCTTCAGGTCCGGGCGGCGCAGGAGGCCCGGGCGAAACTCGCGGAACTGAACGCGCAGCGCCGCACCGGCATCATCACGGCGGAGCGGTATGAGGCGGAGGTCAAGCGCGTGGCTGCGGCCACCCGCGCGGAGGCGACCGCCACCGCCAACAGCGCCCGGGTGAAGCGGGAGTTCGCCCTGAGTGCCGACAAGGCCCGGGAGGCGCTGAAACGCTACCGGCTGGAGGCCATCACGGACGGCACGGGCGGCAGCATGCCGTTCGCGTTGAACAGCGTGGCGTTCGGCGCCGGAGCCATCGGGGCCGGGGCGGGCACGATGGTGAACGACGCCCTGAAACTGAACGAGGAGGCGAAGCAGGCGGGCCTGACCCTGGACGCCACCGCGAAGTTCTACAAGACCAGCGTGGAGGACGCCCGCGCGGCCGTTGCGAAGGCCGCCGCGGATCTCCGGCAGGACGAGGCGGACGTGTCGCAGGCCATGGCGAACCTGATGCGCAAGTCCTTCAGCCCGGAAATGGCGCGGGAAACCATCGGGCGCTTCAGTGACGCCGCGAACGCCGCCGGACTGAAAGCCAGTGACGCGATCAAGGCAGCGTCCGAAGCGATCCTGTCTGAGCAATCCCGTCAATTAAACTCCGCTGGGATCGCAGAGAACCTGGGGCCTGAATTGACGAAAATGGCCGCCGCAGTATCAAAGGGCGAATCGTTCTTTAAAAATTCCTTCCTGACCAGTGACAAGGCGAAACTTGCTTATGAAACCCTCAGGGAACAAGGCAAGTCCTTCAACGAGGCGGCCAAGGGTGCCACGCTGTACCAGTTCATCCTGAAAGCCACCGACCCGGTGGCGGGGCGCACGGCCAGCAGCCTGAACACCCTGACGGGGGCGCTGGACAACTACAACGTGCAGTGGAAGGCGTTCAAGCGCGGCGCGGTCGAAGGGATCAGCATTGCCGCCATTCCGGTCCTGAACACGTTCAGCGCCCTCCTGCGCGGCTTCAACAACATGCCGCAGGTGGCGAAGAACACCATCGGGGCCACGGCGGGCATCGTGGCGCTCACGGCGGCCGGGTACGCGCTGCTGGCCATGGGGGCGTCGCTGTACCTCCAGCAGAAGAAGCTGGTGGCCAGCTGGGCGCTGGAGGTCGGGACGACCAACATCCTGAGCGCGTCGTACAAGAAGCTCACGGCGGACATCACCGTGGCGTCCCTGGCGTCCACGCGGCTCGGGGCGGGCCTCACGGCCCTGAACGCCGCGTCCCTGCGGCTGAACGCCACGTTGAGTGTCGGGGTGCTGGGGGCGCTGCTGGCGATCACGACGGGCGCGGCCATGCTCGCGTTGCAGTACCAGAAGGCCACGGACAAGATCTACGAGGACATCGAGCAGCGGGAGAAGGACGCGTACGCGAAGCTGGTGGCCACCCGTGGGCAGGCGTTCGCGGACGGCCTGAATAAGCTCCAGACGCTGCGGGATGCGCGCGCGATGGTGCAGGAACGCCTGAACAACGCCGAAACCCCGGAGGAAGTGGCGGCGGCGCAGGCGTCCCTGGGGCGCATTGACGACGCGATTGAGAAGCAGCAGGAGTACCTGCGCACCCTGAACGCCAAGAACGCGGCGGCGAAGGGGGACGCTGCCGCCACCGCCGAGCAGGCGGAAGCGTACAAGAACCTGCTGGAGCAGTTGAACGCCATCGCGGAACGGTTCGGGGACATGAAGCTCACCACGTTCCAGAAGGACCTGCGTGCCGCGCAGAACGAGCAGAAGAAGCTGCTGGACGACATCGCCAAAGGGGAAAAAGAGTACGCGGAGAGTGAACAGACGCGCGGCCTGACACCCACGCAGGCGAAGGGCCTGCGGGCCCGCGCGGCGGCCGTGGTGCCCGAGGCGATCACGGGCCTCGTCGCGCGGGAGCAGGAGGCGTTCCGCAAGGCGGCCGTGCAGGGCCAGCTGGACATGGACCGGGACCGGGCGAACGTCATGCGGGACGGCATCGCCAAGCGCAAGGCGCTCATGGCCGTGGAACGCCGCGCGATTCAGGAGGAGTACCTGGAACGCATCCGGCAGGTGCGGGCCAACCGGGACGACGAGAACCTGAGCCTGGAGCAGCGGAGGGTGTTCGCTGACGAGGAAGTGCGCCTGATCCGGGAACGGAACGCGAAGATCCTCACGCTGGAACAGACGACCGGGGAGGAAATCAAGAAGGAACGCGAGGAGCAGGCGAAAAAAGCGCGGGACAAGGCCAAGGAGGCGCTGGACAAGGCGCAGAAGGACGCGGAGACGCGCCTGGGCCTGGCGCGGAAGGTGGCGGACGCGGACCTGGACGTGCTCGTGCAGTCCCGCACGGCGCTGGAGCAGACGCGGGACCGGGCGCTGTCCCGGACGAGTGACCCGAAGTCCCGGCTTGCACTGGAGGAGCAGTACAGCGCGGGCGTGCTGAACCTCACCCGGCAGGAGATCGAGGGCCGCGCGCGGCTGCGGCGGTCGGAAGCGGCGCAGGAGTTGAAGCAGGCCCTGGGGGACGCGGCGCAATTGTCGAAGGGCCGCGCGGAGGCGGAGAAACTGGCCCGGCAGCGGTACGGCACGGAACTCCGGGCGGCGGAACTGGAGCGGGAGAACGCCCTGGGGCGCGCGCGCATGGACGTCGAAGCGCGCGTGCAGGAGGCCCGGGCGGCCGTGGTGGGCGAGTGGGTGGACGAGCAGCTCAAGGGCCTGTCCGACGTGGAGGGCGCCACGGTGGCGTCCCTGGCGAAGAACCTGCGGGCGTACCTGGCGTACTACCAGGCGCGTGGGGACACCAAGAGCGCAGAGAAGGTGGAGGAGGGCCTGCGGCGCCTGGATGACGAGGCGGAGAAACGGGCGACGAAAGCCCGGGACCTGCTCAAGGAGGGGGCGGAGCACGCGGAGGAATTCTCCTCGAAGGTCGCGGACCTCACGGGCCGGGCCGGGAAAGGCATGGACGGCGCCGCCGCCACCGCCCGGAAGCCGTTCACGGAGTACGAGCGGAAACTCGCGGAGGAACGCAAGAAGCTGGAGGAGGCCCGCGCGGACCTCGTGAACCCGGACGCGCGCCTGACGAAGGACATTGATGACCGGTTGAAGACGCTGCTGGCGCAGGAGGCGCAGGTGCGGGCCCTGGGGCAGCAGGCGGCGGACAATGCGCGCCGGTCGTTCCAGGTGGACGAGGTGGAGAAGGCCGTGAAGGCCGCCGCGAAACGCGCGCAGGACCTGTACGACGGCGGGGAGGGGAACCGCGCGGCGTACCGGCAGGCGCTGGAGTGGGAGCGGAGTTACTGGACGGGCCGCCTGATCGGGTTGGAGAAGGGCAGCGCGAAGTACGAGGAGGTGCAGACCCGCCTTCAGGAGATCGGGCAGGCGATGCAGGGCCTGCGGGTGGCGGACGCGCAGCAGCCCCGCCGGGAGGCGCAGGACGACCTGGACGCCCTGGACGCGCAGATGAAACTCGCGCGGACGGACGCGGAACGGCTGGACCTGCTCTCGCGGCGCGTGGTGCTGCTGGACCGGCTCGCAGCGGCGCAGGCGCGGGTGGCGGGCAGCCCGGACCTGAAACCCAGCGAGCGGGTGGCGGCGCGGACGGCGGCCGTGACGGCCACGGCGGACACCCGCGCGGGCCGGCTGGCGGTCGTGGAGGAACAGCGGCGCACGGCGGACACCCTGCGGGGCCTCGCGGAAGCGGAAGTGGATTACGCCCTGAGCCGCGCGCGGACGGAAGCGGAGATCACGGCCGCCATGCAGGAGCGCCTGGGCCTCGCGGAGGAAGCGGTGCGGGTGCAGGACGAGTACCTCGCGCGCCTCGTGCAGCAGGGCGCCGGGGAGGAGGTCGTGACGGCCGCCACCGTGGAGCGCCTGAACCGCCTGAAGGTCCTGGACGCCGCCCGGCGGGACGGGGCGCGGCGCGGCATCACCCTGGACCAGCAGCGCATCGACCTGCTCGAAAGTGAGTACCGCCTCGCGGACGCGCTGCGGGACGCGGGGCAGGAGACGGTGCGGGCGTTGCAGGGGCAGGTGGACCTGAACCGCGCCCGGCAGGCGATTGCGCTGCGCCTCCTCGCGCTGGACGGGGACGGGAAACTCACGGACGAGGAACGCCTGGCGAAACTCACGGAGTTGAACGGCCTGAAGGTCGGGGAACTGGAGTTGACGCGCCGCATCCGGCAGGAAACGGACCGGATCGCGGCGGCGGAACGGGACCGGGCGAAACGGCAGGGCCTGGCGCTCACGGCGGACGACCCGGTGGCGCGATTGCGCGTGGAGCGCCGGGCGCTGCTGCGGGAACTCACGGAGGTGGAAGGGCAGGCGCAGCGCGCGAACGTGCCCGTGGAGGAACGCAACGAGCTGCTCACCCGGCAGATCGAGCTGCAATCGCAGCTGGCCGGGAACGCCCGCGCGCAGTGGGAGGCGTGGGAGGGCCTGCTGGACAGCCTGACGGGCGCGAACCGGGGCGTGCAGGATCTGCTGCGCGCCGCGGGGCCGCAGAACGCCCTGACGGATTACCTGAAGGTCATCGACCGCATCACCCGCGCGCGGGAGGACCTGCTGACCGCGGAGCGCCGGGCGGTGTCGGCCGCGCAGGACTACGCGCGGGACGGCACGCCGGAGAACGCGCGGCGGTTGTCGGAGGCGCTCAAGGCGTTGACGGGCGCGGTGGTGGAGAGCCGGGACGCGATTCGCGCGCAGGCGGAGG
>JAANMV010003131.1_pt1 | contig 14828 bp, 8 predicted proteins | sample 7279661 | NCBI WGS metagenome assembly JAANMV01 (sample SAMN14094540, study PRJNA606508) | bioreactor metagenome | isolation source: A lab-scale SPAN reactor treating ammonium-rich wastewater day 121 | place: Ireland: Galway | collected 2017-05-16 | reverse complement strand
ACCGGCAGCGGACCGTGGTCGGGCTTCCTGAACGGCGCGACCAACATCGACCTGTCACGCGGCGGTCGAGAATCGATAGGGCCGCGCGTGTTCAGCTTTCACGATCTGGAAAGCGACCCGATTTTGCAGGCGTTGGCCTACACGCAGGTGCTGAGCGCCATCCGCCGCGACAGCCTCATTAACGAACAGCCGCGCATCATCGCTGTGGACGAGGTCTACCGGCTGATGCGCCACCCGTCGCTGCTCGACTTCCTGATCGAAGCCGCCAAGACCTTCCGCACCCGTCGCAAGAAACTGATCTGCGTGGATCAGTGGAGAGCGAATTCAAGGCGAGTTGTGGCACATCCGTGCTAAAAGCGAACTGCTCCGCCCGATATTCGGCTGTGTCACACCAGCGAGCGTTGCGATTATACGGTTTCTTCCCCGTATAGTTCTCTGGATAGCGCCCATTCCCGAATTTGTAGGCGTAACGTTCTTGCAGCGAACGCCAGGTGTAGTCGGGGAAGGCGCGCAGGATTTCCCACTGGTCAACATTATGGTCAATCATGTCGCGCAGCTTCGTCAGGTCGTCCTCGTCCCAGAAATACCCCGTGCTTTTGTGGGTGGTGCTGCGCTCGGAGAGGCTGCCATCGCGCCAGTGGATGGTAATGTGCTTCGTGTGCCGTGTCACCTTGCTGATCTTGATATAACGCGCAAACTGCTCAAACAGGTCGCGTTTTTCCTCACGCGGCACATCGTCCCAGCGGTTGATGATGATTTCCAGCACCGGACGGGCTTCCACCAGCGAACGCGACTTGTGTTCATTGGACTGGATGTGATGCAGTTCGGCGCGTAAGCCTTCCAGTTCGTGTTCAGCCGCTTCGTACCGTGCCTGCGCTCGCGCCACCATCTCCGGGTGGGTCAGTAAGCCGAGGCTGGCGATGATGTTGTCTTTGGTTTGCTCCGCCTGCCGGATGGCTGCCTGTACACGCCGTACATCGGCCTGATCCACATGCTCCAGACTCGCCAGTGCTGCCTGCCACAGTGCCTCATCAATCGTGGTCGCGTGGAGGCGCTCCAGCAGCATTTCGTCCACCAGATCATCCACAATCGAGGCTTTGATGTTCCAGACATTCGAGCGGTAGGGGTACTCTGCGAGTTGGTACTTGTAGTGCTTCGCTTCCGTCGCCCATGAGCATGTCAGCCGCCGGTGGGGATACTCCGGTAGATCATCCGTGTAGGCAAGGTAAGCATAGGTCGGTTTTGGCTCTTCGCGCTCGTCTTTGTCGTGGCGTATCCAGGGACGATACGGCACATATTGTGGATTCGGCTCCCCGTAGAAATCGACAGGAGACAGGCGGTTGTAGGCATACATAAACAGGTCAAGCGGGATAATCCCCTCATGGTTGTTGAACTGGACAATCGCGCCTTTGTGAATCCAATGACCGATGTACGCCACATTCACCAGCATGTTCCGCAAGCCATCCTGCGAAGGGGTTAATCCACCCGTAAAGGGTGAACGCCGCTCCAGATGATCGGTGACTTGAAACCCCTCTGGCACTGCCTCTTTCGGGATGTCCGGCAAATAGGGGCCGTTCCGGTCAATCTGCTTCCAGGTCGCGCTGAAGTTGCCGTCATTCTCGCGGAACAATTCAAAATAGCGCAGCATCACATCGGCGTAAAGGTCAAACCGTTTGTATTTGCGATAGTCGGGGTTCAGCGTTCCGTTGGGTAAGTGGCTGCGTCCGTCCATCATGAAGCCGGGCAGAATTTTCCGTCCCGTCCACATCCCGCTGGCGCTCCGGCGGTGACGCGCTGCCACCAATCTGCCGCGTATCTGGTATTGCAGATAATCCGCTGCCCGCTGCGCTTCTTCACGAAACATTTTCATGTGGGACGAACCCATGATCGGGTGCGCGAAGTCATAAATCATCATCGGGGTCATGACCTGCACATTGTTCCGTTTGCAGGCATCAATGAAGATGTTGGTTTCAATCATCGTCACATCGCGGAAGAAGCGGTCTACATCCTGCGCCGCGACCAGTCCAATCTGCCCCGTTTCAATCAGGTCATACAGTGTGGACATGCCTTTGCGTTCGCGGATTTTCTTCGTGCCGCTCACGCCTGCATCCATGTCGATCATGAACACGTTCTCGCGTACCCAGCCCTGCCGCAGCAGGTGTTCGATCATGTCCACCGTTTGCAGGGTGGTAGAGATATTGCCAATCTGTCCCTCTGACGACTGACGGTAGTACACCGCCGCAGGTCGTCCAACCGGGAGTGGCTGAAGTTTATACGGATCAATGGGTTGTTCCGGGCGTTTCAGTGTTCTGGGCATCGCTCATCCTCCTTCCAATGAAAAACGCCCTGCTCCCGCGAAAGTGATACGGCAAGAGCAAGGCGCATATTGTACAATGCTTCCTAGCCCTGCGACGTGTCACCATCACTCGCGGGGTCAGCCAGATCGGGGTGGTGGAACACTTCGGTCTGGCGCAACAACGAATTACTCTCAGTGTACTCACTTTCGCCCAGCCGCGCAACAATGCGAAGCATCGAACGATACAACGACAGCAGATTGATGCCGTCATTTTCAGTATGTGGTTGTTCATCGGACAGGCGCTCAGGCTTCAACGACTGCCTCCTGCGTGATTTGGTTCTTGTGGTATCGCACTGCCTCTAAAATGAAATGCCGTGCCATGTAGGAGGCGGGCAGCTTAAGCTGTTTCGCCAGTGCCTCGATCTCAGCGCGTTCCCTGTCCGTCAGCCGCATCGCAAAGATTTTTTTACGTGTCACCTGTCGAACAGGCAGGGTAGGGATTGTAGGTTTCTCCATCCGTCGCGTTCCTTTGTTTTACTCATGGTTTCAGCGTAGCACACCACCCCTGTGCGAACCCCGCATTTTTCCAGTTTCGGGTTAGTAATCTTGCGAAGGTGTCTGAAATATTTCGGTTCTCCGCCAGAATCAAAAAGCTGACTGCTCAGTGTGTGGTACGCCCACGTTTTACTGATGCAGTCAGCTTATCAAAGTCAGATTGTGTGACCTGTGTAAAATTGGCAAATTTGACCGTCAAAATTGGCAAATCGCCCGTTAATTTTACCGGTTTTCCCTATACTGTTCGATATTTTCGTGTCGGCAACTTCCGTCCTATATAACCAACATAGATTTTACGAGTAGCTGGATCAGGCAGGAAAAACAATCGCCATTCATCTGGGGTGAGGCGCAAATGCCACTCGAAAAATTCATCATTGCCGTTTGGAAGCCTGAATATCCGCATACTTCGCAACCGACTATCACTACGAACGCTGGCACTTTCAGGTGTCGCCTTAGATGCTAGTCGATCCTTATCGAAACCGCCTATCGTCCATTCCCGACAGTAATTTTCTAATTCAAATAGCTTGTTCACAACCTGTCGCAACTGAGGTGTACCCGCAACCATTTCCTCAACCTGTGTTTTGGTACTGTCAAGGAAAATCAAGTTTGGGAACCAATCTTCAGTTTTTGATAACACATAGATACCGTTTTGAACGCCAGTTGCAAAGCGCTCTAGTTGTACCCAATCGCGGTGGATGTCAAGATGATTTGGATGACTGGCATGTTTTATTGACCTGCTACTTGGAACGATCTTAATATCGTCTTCCAACTCAACTATCTCTTCTATATCCACGTTAATTTCGCTTTGTCGCCAGCATTCTTCGTTATCCAGGCTCACAGCGATTGATTCAAGAAGACTTGCAAAGCCAAGTCCTTCGGCGGTTGCACCATCATATTTGAAATCGAATCCAAGTTTTTTCGTTTCAGCATCCTGAATATCTTCAGGAATATCATACTCGAGTTCATCATACGCGGTAGCGGCAGATTGAATACGCCGTTTCAGTTCACGGTCTATCCGCTTGTCTGTTGCCCAGTCTCGTATTGTATAGCTAGGCACAAGTACCATCTCAAAGAAACCACGTCTGACACGAAGCACTTTAATTCCGTAGCGGCGTGCGTGAGTAATCACATCCCCGAATTTCTGCATCCAATCTTGGGCGGTAAACTCATTTGCTTGAGGTTCTGTGGGACGTGGACGCAACAGACAGAGTTCGTTGAAAACCAAGTAAATATCCATTTTCGCGTCCTTACATCAATGCATCTAAGCTATTATCCCACTCGTCAAAGAAACCTTCAGGCCACGCATCGAGCCGTCCTTCCTGAGATAACCGAGGAGACTCAACTTTTGTACCTGCTCCCGGTTCTTTATCGCGTTGAAAATAGTGCAGGGCAACATTTTGAGCGTCAATGAGTCTGTTTCGCGCTGCAATACGTATGCCATTTAGAATATGATCGCTATGCGTTTCAAGGATTACTTGTACGCCTGAGTTCGCCGCTCTGGAGACAAGTTCACCCATTTTGGCTTGTCCCTTAGGGTGAAGGTGAGCTTCGGGATTCTCTATCAGCACGAGAGCTTGAGGCTGAGAGGACAGCAAAGCAACAATCACCGGCAAAGTATAAGTAATACCAAAACCCACATTGGTTGGGCGGAATAACTCAGAATTGCCAAAACCGAATCGAAGACGCATCAAGTCTGTTCCTTCAATGGGCGTGGTTTCGATCCGCGTACCGGGACTGATTTCGCTCATCCATGCAGTAACTTGATTCAGAAGTAATGGTGATTTTTCATTGGGATGATGCATTGCCTCGCTAACAGTACGCGGCGTATCAGCATTCAATGTCCAATATTGAAGAAAGTGGGCTGTGTATTCGCCTTTTGATCCAAGTTGTTGACGTTCACGAACAAGATAATCCGACATTTCATAAGATACGCGAGGACCAAGACGCTCTGCTTGAAGATACTGAAACTCGTCGGAAAACAAACTTAATTCGTCCAAGCTAAAAAGAGTGCTTGGTCGGAAGCTATCTAAGCGCAAAGCATTGGAGCCTTGCTGATAAAGATAACTCCATGTGAATTGCTCTCCACTGTAGACAATGGAAAAGGTGAGAGTACCCTCGTTTTCACCTTTAAAGAACACATCCTCAGCAGTTCCCAATTGCACTAGGTCGCCATTCAACACAAGACGAGGACGATCAGGATTGGTGACAAGTGAACGCTGTAAATATGACTGACGTAGCAGCAGCATTGACTGCAAAACTGAAGACTTACCCATGCCATTCAGTCCTGAAAGGAGTGTGAGTGGGCGCAACCGGAGTTCTAAACTACGAAAACCCTTGAAGTTAGTGATATAAAGCGACTCAAGCATACTGCAATGCCTCCTGGATTATGCGTTCAATCTGGCTAAAACGGTATTTGACGCGGCGAGGATCACCGGTACTGTATGAGATGGCAATTACAAACTCTGTATCGTCCATCAGCTCACTAAACGCACCCTCCAAGGCAGGCTTATGCTCCATCAAAGTGTTGAATTGTGGTTCAGTTAAACGCCCAAGATTGACCGACCACACCTCAAAGAGGGCTTTACTGATGGGTGAGCGCCGACCATTTGTCGGCTTACGAAATGCACGATCACCAAACACCACATAAGCGCGGCGCATGGCAGTTTTGAAGTGTTGACGCAAGTCATCAATTTGGCGAGGATCTGCTTTGCCTAATACATTGATGTCTTTCATGCGACTGTTTAAGAATGTATCCAAATCGTCTCCACTTCCATACTCACGATAATCGCGCATATGGAATGCTAGGAATCTCAACACACATTCTTGGTCTGCCATACGTAGAGCGCTAACCCCATTATCCGTCGCCAGCTTGAATTCTTCGCTCTCGGATAGCTCTTTCAACAAATCAGTAGAAACACCCAGATTAAGGGCGTGCCTGATTTCCTGACCTGAAAGTGGAACCCCACCTGTATTAATACGCTTAAAGATATTGAACCTCACATTATCGGGCGTACCACGCTTGATAAGATAAACATTGATCTGGGTTTCTTCCAGACGACGACGCAGCGAAAGTGGAAGCTCATCAAAAGTCTTGCCGTTGTACTCTTTCCAGAACTCCATACCTTTCAGGCGTAGCTTTTTGTCCAGCATAAACCGACGCATAGTAGTGAGGCGCTGCAAACCGTCGATGACTTCCCAAAGTTCGTCACCGCGCTCACTATCTTCATTCATGTAAAACGCAGGTAGAGGAATACGGAGCATCATCGACTCAATCAGTCGGCTTTGCTTATCATCGCCCCATATGCCGCCCATACGCTGAAAATCAGGACGGAGACGAATACCCTGTTCACCATCTGATTCGTCATAGTATCGAATGCGTTTCATAAGTAGCTCGATGGTAGGTGTGCGGGTTTCGATATTGATCTTAGATGGATCAAAGGGCTGTACATCACTGTGAAGATTGGGGTCTTCCGGTTCTTCTTCAGTACCGCTTGCCCGCGCCAAGCCGCGCTCAATCATCTCTTGATTAAGTTCGTTTGGCAGCTCATTGGCATCTTCATCCACAAATGAAACAAAAGATTGGTCAAGTGTCACAGTATCTTGCTCCTTAGTTTCAAGGCTTACCGCGGGTGCGCCATCCTCACTGCCGCGTAACGGAAAGCCACCATGATTCTTAATAACAGTGTCTATTTCCTGCATCACTATATTGGTTTCACGTAGTGCCGCGGCAATGCGTGTGTAATGCTCAATTTCAGCTTCAGTTAGGGTACGACCTGTGTTCTCCCGTACAGCTCGTCGATCATATAGCCATTTGTGTAACACCTGATAACCACCGATTTGGAATTCCCATACATCTTGGGGGATGCCCTCAAAATAGGAACCCATCGGGCGTTTGGATGAATCCAGATAGACACGCTCGGCTTTTTCGTCATAGTTATTGGTACTGAATTTCCCCACCGTTGTCCCCTCAATACCGCGCACGAAACGCGCACCGGGTTGAGCCAACGGTGACTCTTCACCTTCCATATTCCATGACGCAGCCGGGTAACTTTCATCTAATAAATGGAGTGCAACTAAATCTGCGCCACGCTGCACCAACTTCTGGAACAGCAATAGATCATCGGTCAGCGGCAGACGAGGGAAGTCGATCTTTAACTGCTCAACATAGCGTTCACGGTAAGTTGGGCTGTGAAAGACTGCATAGGCATAGTGAAAGATGTCTTCGGGACCAAACGTGTTAACGAGATCGCCGCGTCCTTCGGTTATGAAAGTAATCTGCGGGGCAGAACGCCGTAAACGTGTAAGTATATCTTCCACAAACTGTGGATTGAGATTAGGGCGGCGACCTTTTTCACTCAGTGGGTAGGTTGATGTGTCGAATAGTTCCCGTGTACTGCCTTGATAGCTATACAGCGGAAATATTTGTGCATTATCAAGAGTAGATATAATGCATTTATCCGTAGGTAGGTTTGTAACATAGAAGTTGCCTACGAATTGATTTCTAGGGCGACGTAAGGTACATAAAGCTAGGTTATGCCCTTGTCGTAGGTGTTGCATAAAATCTTCTCGCGCTCGGGCAAGTAGATCAGGAGCATAAAACATACTTCTAGTATCAAAGGGACGAAATGCTACATCAATTATTTTTCGAGTATTCTCAAATTGGGTCTTTAGTTCCTCTTCATCAAACGCTACATATCTATCGTCATCGCCAGTCGTGATGCCCATATTATTCAGCATCAATATCTCAGGTATACCCCATCCAGTTTGATATTCCTCTAGCCGCGCTGTATCCTGTGGAATGAACAGATAATAGGGCGGTTCCGGTGCAAAAGTGCGCCATCCACTATTTTTGAGTTCAATATCGGCAATACTGCTTGAACGAAGCGTTTCATACTTAGTAATTCGAGTTCCAAACAAATGGAGGTGATGAACACGGGCGGGAGATTTAACCTCACTATGTTTGACAAAGATGCCGATGCTCACCCCTTGCTGGATGTCAAAAACGTTCTCATCTTTGCCGCCACCTGGAACAATTTCTTTTCTTTTAGCATTGCCATGTAGGTCAATGATGTAAATATCATCAAATGTTCCCATGAGTGCCTGGCGCATCCCACGAAAGGTCGGATTGTCCAGATAGCCATGATTGGTGATGAAGGCGAGAATACCCTTACCATTCTTTTCGATGCGCCACTGCCCGAAGCGGATAAATTTTACGTAGTCATCTTGCAACCATTTAGAATTGCGTTCACCCAACGGTTTGCCGTCCACCTCATAATAATTGGCGGTGGGTGAGCCGTCCTGGTCGCGTCCGCGCAGCAATCCACTAATCCAAGGACTGTCGTTGGCAGAGTGTCCGCTGTACGGTGGATTGCCAATTACCACCATAATTGCTTTTTCGCGTTTTACCTCGGCAGCATCGTAGGCTTCACGAGCGAATGGGTCGGCTTCGCCGGGCAACGCCTTCTGATCACTTGGTGGTATCTCAAGGGCGTTGGTCAGATACACATGCAAACGCTGTGTACTGGCGAAATCATACCCTGTATATTTGAGTTTTAGCCCCAATTTCATGTGGGCGATTGTGTATGGTGCCATCATCAACTCGAAGCCGTTCAAGCGTGGCAGCAAGTCTTCAACGACATAACGATTCCATGCTGGAGATCGTTGATTGTTCGAGTTCTGCTTTGCGGCAATCTCTTGAATGATGTATTGCAGGAATGTCCCTGTGCCAGTTGCGGGGTCAAGAATTTGTACAATGTGTGCGCCCTGTGCGTCGCGCTCCGCACTGGCAAGCCCACCTTTTTGATTAAAAGCGGTCTCCAAGAGGTAATCCACCGAACGCACAATATAGCTGACCACTGGATCAGGGGTATAGAACACACCACGCTCTACACGCTGGCGGCGGTCGTATTCGTTCAAAAACTGCTCATAGAAATGAATCACAGGGTCTTCTTCACCAGAGCCGGTCTGACGCATGAAGTCCTGGGCAATTTGTGGCACATCGGCTTCACGTAGCAGTTCTACTAGACGGTCAACACCTAACTCCGTCAGGTCGATTCCGGTATCCGCGATCAGGGTTGTTAGCAGGTCTTTAAGGAATGGATTCGTGTTCGGAATAAAATCAATAACTTGTTCAAATGTCAGAGCAGCGTTTTGCTCGGCTGCTGAGAACAAACCATAGGTGATAGTCTGAGCGATAACATCGGCAAAACTGTCAGGAGTTAGATCATGCAGCAGGTCTTTCTGAAAACGATCAAACAGTCTGTGCAGCGCACCTTCTTTATTTTCTATTGCATACAGGTCTTCTACCAACTCACGGATTTGCTGCGCCTGCTTCGCCATCTCGCTTGCCAGCTTGCGGGAGTCGGCAATAACCTCACCGTGCTGAGTTCTGAAAGCGGATCGCCACTGTTCACGCCATACCTGAGCATTAGCAGTGTTTTCAGGCCACCGCAACGCTTCCAGATTGAGGCGTGTCAGGTAGTAAAAATGAGTTTCGCGGCTGTCCCATGAAAATGTACGGAGTTCTGGCAACCGCTCTCCATCTCCTTTACGGAAGTGAGCGAATGCTACACCACGCTGCCCAACCGCACCCTGTACACAGATAAACAGAAGGTCTTCCATATTCCAACCGCGTCGGTTGGAATTGGCGCGTACCAATTTAGCGAGAATACGACGCAGAACAGTGACGGGTAATCGTTTCTGCTCAAATTCAACGTAAAAAATACCCCAAGGCTGTCCACTGACCAGATCGCGGAGCTGGCGAATACGAGTCACTTTAGCAGCGTAACGCTCGTCAATTTCAAGTTCCTGCGGGGTATATTCATAGGAGATTTCATCCAGGTTTTCCTCCTGAATGTTCTCGGCATCGATCTCCCAATCCAATTCATCGCGGAGGTAAGCGATAATTGCAGGGAAATTCGTTAATGTTTGAAGTCTTTGAATACTGCGTTCATTCAGCATGAGTAACTATACCAATTCCATCCAAGCCAGCAGGGTAGGAGTCACACCAACAGGAGCTTGCACTTTTTTCAAGTAGGTGTTGGAAATATGTTTGTCTATTTTACGTCGAAGTTCTGATAAGGACGAGTTATTTCCGCTGATAACACGAGCTGTGTCTGGCGTACTCTGGATAATGGTAAAGATTCGCGTCGCCTCTTCTTCGATATGACCATCAGCCAGATTATATAGATACCATTTAGTGAAACTTGAGTCATCTTCCCATTCACCTGTCACTGCATCTTTGGCTGGCAGGCGATAGCAGAAGAACACACCCCGCGCATCTTGAGTGGGATGATTCTTTCCGCTGAACACGCGCAGTGGCATGTTTTCTACCCACTGAGGAAGTTCGGGATAATCCTTCAGCAGTTTTTGGTAGGCGAGAAACATTTCTTCGGTGCTGGTTGTTGTCCCCTCATAGGCGTTGTTGAATTCACGCAAAGCATCATAATCGTCCTGAGGGGTCAGCAGTTTTTGCCCTTCAATACCAAAAGTCTTGGAAATACGCAGCGTTTTATGGGTCACACGCTCGTAGAGACTCAAGATGCGGTTCAGTTCATTGGGTGGCAAGAAATTCCAGAGATGCACCGTGCCGCGAATTGCTCGACGTTCAGGATAATCAGCGACGATAAGCGTTTCTGTACCCGGATCAAGGCGACGATCCACACGCCCGATACGCTGCATTAGCCGAACCGGATTCCAGTGCAGATCATAGTTGATAATGCAGGTTGCGTCCTGTAGGTTCAAACCTTCTGCAAGAATATCTGTTGCCACCAGCACCCGAATTTCCTGCATCCCATCGTCCACGAGTGCCGCGCTGCTGCTTTCATTGTAGTAGGGTGCGAAAGCACGAACGGTGTCACTGATGCCTTCTTTACTCTGGCTGTCCACTTCCGCTACGGGACCGATCCCCGCAGCGGTGAGTTGTGCTTCTAAGTAGCGTGCCGTGTCGCGGTACTCAGTGAAAATGAGAACTTTGTGCTGACTGAGTATCGGGTCAGTTTGCATGAGACCCAACAAAGCTTGTAGCTTATCATCATTAGCGGGGGCAAAGGTCGTGAGTTCATCCAGAAATCGAGCAAGCACATCGAGATCGAGCATGGTGTCCAGAACCATATCGGTAGTGTTGAACTCGCGATCATTGAGTTTCTCGATTTTCTTCTTGAATTCTTCGGGAATCACATCCTCGTCGAAATCTTCTTCGCTGCCATTTCCGCTGCGCTGGCGTAAGTGTTCATTGATGCGGTTTAACAATGCGGTGTGTTGATCTTTCCAACGCTGTGCGGTTTTCTGGCTGTGCAGTTCTACGAAATACAAGAGCTTCAGCAGCAGGTCTTCACAGCTAGATTGAAACGAGATAGCAGAACTCTCAAAACGTTTTAATAAGAGTGTGCGAACCAATCCTACTATCTGGCGCTGCCGGCCTTCAGCAAACAATACTTCCTGGCGCACTTCTTGCGCGAGGGCTTTCAGTTCGACAGGTTTTCGCTGGTAGTTTAGTGGATAGTAAATAGCAAGACTGAGCAGTGGTTTCTCTGCATCAAATGCTTCTTCAAGAAGATTCAGCAAATTGCCATAGGTTTTCTGAAGTGAATAGTACACAACCTGTGGGTCTTTACGCTGCGGAAACGTCACCTCGCGCCCACCCTCGTTTGCCAGACTTTGCCGCACATAAGCACGGCTGCGCTGCACAACAATCGCCTGAAATAACTCATCGTTAGAAAGCACCTGTTCAGCAGTAATTGCATCTATTTCAACATCGCCTTTCTTGCCGTCCACAAGTGACTGTAGTGCGTCTTCCATTTTTCGGAAGTGTCCACGCAGGGTATGGATACCCAACGGCGCATCGCTGAAATAGGTCGGTGTGCGCCGTGAGAAGTATTCAATCAAGTGCATCAAATCGTACAGGCTATTGTTTACAGGTGTAGCTGTGAGCAGAAATAACTGTTTACTTTCCGCGATCTCGAATAGTTTTCGTGAACGGTCAGAGGCGATGTTACGAAAGTGGTGAGCTTCATCAATAATTATAGCATCTACTTTCTCTGCCACCTCTCGTATGAGTTCGGGGTATTCGCCACCACGAAGTAGATCAGTGTGATTGTAGATGACCAGATTGCTGAAATGTCCCCGTACTTCGGGCAAAAAACGGCGCAGTTTGGCTTCCCACACATCGGCACGGGCAGCTTTCGGCACAATCAAGGCAATGCGCTTACGCTCAAACAGCAACCGCTCAATAACCATCAACCCAATAAAGGTTTTGCCCAACCCCACACCATCGCACAGCAATGCGCCGTTATAACGATGGGCAATCCGCATTAAGGTGTGATAGCCTTCGCGCTGGTACTGATCGAGTATCCCGTAAATCTTGGACTGTGTGCGTTCCCACTCACTTACCGAAAGCTCGTGACTGCGGAAATATGCCGCCATTGAGCGAACGTAAACATCGAATGGCGTATATTGATAGGTGTGGCGTTCGATGACCTTGAGGATGTCGGGTGTTACATCCTCTGCTTCTTCCCAGTGCTGCTCATACCATGCTTGTAGTTCTTCAACTTCACGCTGTATTTGGATATTCAGTTCAATATTTTGATTTAAACCGGGGACTGTGAAATTACTTGATCCAACAAGTGCGGCTGATCCGACAACATTCAACTTTGAATGGGTGATATATGCTTTTGCGTGAAATTTCTTTTTCCGATAAACACGAGTTTCAATTTGACCGTTGCGCATTGCGTCAACGATAGCAGGTACACCGTGCAAGAAATCATCTTCTTCTTTTGCATCTTCAAGACTGTCATCTAGTTTGATAGCAATGAGATGTAAAGCATCTTCAAATGCCTGTTTTGTCCGCTTGGAGACTTCATCACCCATCAGTAGTCGAATCTTATCAAGCTTCTGCCACATTCCATCAAGCGCGAGAAGTGCGCCAACCTCAAAGTAGCCAGTGGCAATATCAAAACTGTGGGCGATTTGCGTCCATTCCTGCAAATATTGGGCGACCTTCCAATATTCATCACTGTTATCAACAATGAAAATTTCGCCGCCAGCTTTTCGGGATTTATCCGACATACTTTTGCCTACAAAAATTGGTGAACAGAGTGAAATCATTCTCTCATAATGATTGTACCAAAAACCTACCGATCTGCCTTGAGTGAAGCATGACTCGCAAAAATATATGGCTGGCGATTGCTCACCAGCCAGGGAATTAAAAACGGCTGCCCGTTTCACGCTGGACAGCCGTAAACTTTGTTCAGTTCCTTGTGCGCGTTGCGTCGCAGCATGTGTATCGTATATTTCGATAACCCCAGTCGGTCAACCAGCGTCTTGCAGCTCTCGTAGGCCCCCATGCTCTGCACCGTCGCCGCCATGCGGAGATTACCTTCCGCTTCATAGCGGGCGACCAGGCGCAGCAGCGGTGCTTCTACCCCGGCAAGATGCCGATCCCGCCACGTGTCTTGACGCGGCTTGAAGAGTTCCAACTTCTCACACAACTCCTCGCGCATCGGCTTGACCACGCTCGTCAACCACCAGCACTTCTTCGTGCCACTGCGTCCGGCGATGGCTGCTGCGTCGTCCGGTCCGACTTCGGTGGTAATGTAGTATAAGGCTGCCAAGTGCGGCAAGCTGTCCATGTACTTCTCCGCCATCTCGGTGATGACTTTCTCAATGTCAACGCGGAGTTCAATCGCTTCGGCATAGGTCGCGTGACCAACGATGTGAGAATGATCGAAGCCGTCGATGATAAAATCGTCTGGATCACCGCTGCGGGTAGCGATGTCTTCCAGATACATCTCCCGACGGTAGAACTTGCGGTAAAGCTGCGGATTAGTGCGGTTCAACAACAGCTTGAGCGCTCCACCTTTGTCCACCGCTGCCAGCATGGAGGTGTCGGCGCTGATGTCCATCCACAGCCGCATGAAGGCATGAGCAATCAAGTCGGGAATGTCTAACTCGTGATTGCGGTAGTAGCGCAGCAACCGATTGAAGCTGGGGATCAAATCCTCGTAAATCTGCTCAAAGGTGCGCTGCCCTGCCCACCCTGTCGGATAGGTCGCAACACGCGGAAATGGACGAATCTTGGCGCGGATACTGGAACGAACATCGTTGTCGATCATGGGGAACTCCCCTCCTCAATCACGCTGGAAATCGCCAGCACGTTGAGCGCTACCGCTCGACCATGCGGGGACAGCGCAGAGGGAGGAACCTGACCAGCATCCCACCGGGAAAGCGGTGGTTCGGCAGTCCCGCCGGAACGGTGGTACTGGCGTACCGCTGCTGGTGCTGGTTAGGAGGGAACCCCGCGCTGTAAGATCGCCGCGCGGCGGTAGTGCGAGGAGAAAATACGTCGAACGGTCAGAACAGGAGATGTACTACGCTGGTGAAGGGAACACGTCATTGAGGCGGGATCAGTCTCAGGTGTCTCAACTGTCTCAACCCGATTTTATGGACTCAGATGTCAGGTTGGATGGGGGTGCGATTTTTTTGAAATTCAGTGAAAATCATTGTCTCAACCTGAGCCACCTGAGCCACTTGAGACAACCGGGGATAAATTATGGAATGGAAGGAACATCTCGTCGCCATCCGCCTTGCGTCGGATGCTGCGCGGGTACACATTATCGAACGCCATTATCTTGAGCCAACCGGTGTCGCCTACCGGTATACCAACATCAAAACCTGCTGCGGCGTTGAACTGACCACTCCGTATGATGAATGCCAGCAGGCGGAAATCAATTGTGAAACCTGCGTCGTAAAGCTCGAGCAGCAGCAGGCATACTGGAAAAAATTCTGGGCTGGATGGCAGGGAAAAATGGTTATCGACAGCCTCACTGGGATGAACGAACTGAGAGAGGAATGGCGCGAGAGCCGCCGACAAACGGAGGCATTTCTACAAAGGGCACAAGGCTTCCAGGATTTGCTTCATGACTGCCTGAAACACCATCAACCGGTCTTTACGCTGGAGCTACCCGATGAGGTCTTGCTC
>JAANMV010003127.1_pt1 | contig 14838 bp, 8 predicted proteins | sample 7279661 | NCBI WGS metagenome assembly JAANMV01 (sample SAMN14094540, study PRJNA606508) | bioreactor metagenome | isolation source: A lab-scale SPAN reactor treating ammonium-rich wastewater day 121 | place: Ireland: Galway | collected 2017-05-16 | reverse complement strand
TGAGATGATTTTCTCAAGCGGCATCGTGCCGCCTGGCGTCTCGCATCAGGAGTTTAGAGAATCTGGGGGTTTTCTAATGTCAAAGCGGGTTTTGATCATCGACGACGAGCCCGAAATCCGGCGTAATCTCACTTTCGGGCTTACGCAGGAAGGGTTCACGTGCACGGCATGTCCCGACGGGATATCCGCCGTGCACGAACTTGCCGCGGCAAGGGACAAGGGCATCGGATACGACTATCTTGTCACCGACATTTTCATGCCAGATATCGACGGGCTGAAAATTTTGAAGGTGATTAAGACCGAGCATCCGGACCTGCCCGTTCTCGTTATCACGGGGTTCGGCGACGAACTGCTCAAGTCGAGGGCGCTTGCGGAACTGAACACCGGATACCTCGACAAGCCGTTCGAAATCGCAGACCTCGTCGCGGCTATGGGCGAGCTAACCGCCGGGGCGACGACGCTCGACGCGGAGTCCGCCGCGCAGCCGGAAACGGGCGAAATGCGCGAATCGGTCAGTTCGTACATGTCCATCCGCATAACCGATTCGGAGCGCAGTTTGGACATTTTCAACGAGCTTGCCGCCCTCGAAGGCGTGGCGTCCGTCGAGGCGGTGCGAGGCGACGTGGACATCATTCTTCTCGCTCAAGGTTCGTCCGAGGAAAGGATTAACGATTTGTTCGCAAAGGTCTCCGAAATAAAAGGCATCGAAGTTTCATCGATGTCTCACGTGGAGCGCCCCAAGCTGGACATCGAAATATCCGAGTTCGTGGACATTTATCAGCGGGCGGTCAAGGAAGGCATGCAGTCGCGGGCGTCCACCAATCAAGGCGCCACTAGTTATATCATCGTTGACATTGACAAAAACTCCATCCAGCAGATTTTCACGACCGTGTTTTTCATCGACGAAGTAATTTTTTGCGACGTTATCGACGGCGGCACCAAACTGGTCGGAATGATTACCGACATCGGAGCAACCGGAAAGACGCCGCGCGTCGTTGAAAAGTTGAACCAAATTGACGGCGTGCTTCGCGTGCGCGAAGCCAAAATCATAAAACTCCTTGATGTTTGAGAGCGTCCGGCGTTGCCGCGACGAATCGTTTCGATGCAAGCCGCCTGCAGGCGTTTGCCGCAGGAAATACGCGTGCGCGCCGAAGGGCGCATAAGGAAAGTTAATGAGCGTTGACATCAAGGAAAGCGAGTTCAATTACAGGCTATGGCGCTATGACGGCGCGCCGGGCGAGCTAATCCCACTATTGCAGTCCGCGCAGGAACACTTCGGCTACATTCCGGAACGCGCCATCAAGTACATTTCGAGCGTGACGAACATCCCGGAAGCGACGATTTACGGCGTAATCACGTTTTACGCGCAGTTCCGGCTTCAGCCGATGGGCAAGCATGCCATTCGTATGTGCGTGGGCACGGCGTGCCACGTCGCCGGAGCGCAGGCGCTCGTCGAAACCGTGCAGGACGAATTGGGCGTCGAGGTCAACGGGACGAGCGAAGACGGACTTTTCACGCTGTTCAAGGTCGCCTGCATCGGCTGCTGCTCGCTTGCGCCGGTGATGATGATCGACGAGGAAACGCACGGCAAATTGACGCCCGCGGAAACCCGGAAAATTCTGCGCAAAATCCGGCGTGAGGCGAAGAAGAAGTTGAAAGCGGCGGAAGAGGCGAAGAGCTGAGCGAACCTGTATATGCGCGGCGCCTGTCGCGAACTGCGGAGCGAAGATATGGTGAAGATAATCGTTGGAATGGGCACTTGCGGAATGTCCGCCGGAGCGCGCGCTGCGTATGAAAAGCTTTCGGAGCTTTCCGGTGGCGCGGCGGAAACCGAACTCGGAATCACGGGCTGCATCGGAATGTGCTATCGCGAGCCGCTGGTCGAGATTCGCGATAACGGCACGCGCACGATTTACGGCGAAGTCACGCCGGAGCGCGCCGCGGAAATCTACGAAAAGCACGTTCTCGGCGGCGCGGCAATCGACGAATACGTCGTTTATCGCGAAAACGGCAAGGCCGAGCCGGAGGGCTACGAGGCGCATTTCCTGAAAAAGCAAGTGCGCATAGTACTCAGAAACTGCGGCACCATCGACCCGGAATCGATTGACGAGTACGAAGCAGCAGGCGGATATCTTGCGCTTCGCAAGGCGCTTTCGGAAATGACGCCGGGCGAAATCATCGGCGAAGTCAAGGCGTCCGGACTGCGCGGAAGAGGCGGCGCGGGATTTCCGACGGGTCTCAAATGGTCGTTCGCCGCGGGCAACGATGCAGACGTGAAATACGTCGTGTGCAACGCCGACGAGGGCGACCCCGGCGCATTCATGGACCGGTCGGTTCTCGAAGGCGACCCGCACAGCGTGCTCGAAGGAATGATTATATGCGCGCGCGCAATCGGCGCGTCGAAAGGCTATATATATTGCCGGGCGGAATATCCGCTGGCGATTAAGCGGCTGACGCTCGCGCTGGACGCTGCAAGGGAGCGCGGCTACCTTGGGAAAAATATTCTCGGATGCGGGCTCGACTTCGACGTGAAAATCAAGCAGGGCGCAGGGGCGTTCGTCTGCGGCGAAGAAACCGCGCTGTTCGCGTCCATCGAGGGCGAGCGCGGAATGCCTCGAATCCGTCCGCCGTTTCCCGCGGAAAAAGGGCTTTGGCAGAAACCCACGAACAACAACAACGTGGAGACTTACGCAAACATACCTTGGATTATCGCGAACGGCGCGAGCGCTTACACGGCGTACGGCACGGAGAGAAGCCCCGGCACGAAAGTGTTCGCTTTGGCGGGCAAAGTTGCGCATGGCGGGCTCGCCGAAGTGCCGATGGGAATGACGATACGCGAACTCGTAATGGACATCGGCGGCGGCATAAAGGACGGCGGGCGGTTCAAAGCCGTCCAAATGGGCGGCCCGAGCGGCGGGTGTATTCCTAGCGAGCTTGCCGATACGCCGGTGGACTTCGAGAACATTCCGAAGACCGGCGCGATTATGGGCTCCGGCGGTATGGTCGTGATGGACGACTCCACTTGTATGGTGGACATCGCCAGGTTTTTCCTCGATTTCACTCAAAACGAATCTTGCGGCAAATGCACTTTCTGCCGCATCGGCACTCTTCGGCTGCTCGAAATACTCGAACGGATTACGCGCGGCGAAGGGACGGAAGAAGACATCTCTAAGCTGGAACTTCTTTCGTCGCAAGTGAAGGAAGCCAGCCTTTGCGGACTGGGACAGACCGCGCCGAACCCCGTGCTGACGACCATTAAGTATTACATCAAGGAATACGAAGCGCACATTCGCGACAAGCGCTGTCCGGCGCATACATGTTTGTCGCTAATCGATTTCCACATCATCCCCGAAAAATGCACGGGCTGCACGCTTTGCGCGGTAGCCTGTCCGGTGAACTGCATTTCGGGCGAGAACAAGAAAGTGCATGTCATAGACAACGAGGCGTGCGTAAGGTGCGGAAAATGTTTTTCGGTCTGCGCATACGACGCCGTGCTCAAAGATTAGGAAAAGTTATGGATAACGCGAACAACCTTGTAAAGCTGACGATTAACGGAAAAGAAGTCGAAGCAAGTCCGGAGCGGACGATACTCGAAGTCGTCCAGGATTTGAAGCTGGACGAAATACCGACTCTCTGCCACTCGCCGGAACTCAAGCCTTACGGCTCGTGCTTTCTGTGCGTCGTCGAAGTGGAAGGCAGGCCGAATCTTCTGCCCGCGTGTGCGACGCGCGTAACCGCGGGTATGAAAGTGGAAACTAAAAACGAGCGCGTGAAGGCGTCGCGAAGGACGGCGCTCGAACTGCTCGTTTCGAATCATTATGCGGACTGCCTATCGCCGTGCATGCTCGGGTGTCCCGCGGGGGTGGACGCGCAGGGCTATGTGGCTTTGGCGGCGATGGGCGAATACCGTCAGGCGCTCGACCTTGTTCGCGACAAAAATCCGCTGCCCGCGATTTGCGGCAGGGTTTGCGTGCGCAAGTGCGAGGTCGTTTGCAGGCGCATGGACGTGGACGAAGCCGTCGGTATAAATTACATCAAACGGTTTTTGTCCGACCAAGAGGATGCATACGAAGGAATGCCGGAGCGCGAACCGCCGACCGGAAAGAATATCGCAATCGTAGGAAGCGGGCCGGCGGGGCTGACCGCCGCGTGGTTTCTCGGACGCAGGGGACACGAGCCGGTGATTTTCGAAGCGCTTCCGAAACCCGGCGGAATGCTCCGCTACGGAATCCCCGAATACCGGCTGCCTAAAGAAGTGCTCGACCGCGAAATCGAATACATCGGGCGCGTCGGCGCGAAGATTCATACCGGCGTCACCATTGGGCGGGATAAACCGCTCGACGGACTAATGAAGGATTTCGACGCAGTTTTAATCGCGGCCGGAGCGATGGGCAGCAAGGATATGGGCGTGCCGGGCGAACATGAAATCGACGGCGTTGTCGCCGGAGTGGATTTCCTTATCGAAAAAACCGAAGACCGCACGCCGGTCAAAGGAACAGTCGTCGTAGTCGGAGGCGGAAACACGGCGATGGATGTCGCGCGTACCGCGTGGCGGCTCGGCGCGGACAAAGTGATAATCCTTTACCGCAGGACGAAGGCGGAGATGCCCGCGGACAAACTCGAAATCGAAGACTGCATTAAAGAAGGCATCGAAATAATGGAGCTTGCCGCTCCGGTGGAAATAGTCGCGGAAAACGGAAAGCTGAAGGCGCTCAAATGTATCCGCATGACGCTCGGCGAACCCGACGCGAGCGGCAGAAGGCGGCCCGTACCGATGGAAGGAAGCGAATTCGAGCTTCCGTGCGACATCGCGGCGGCGGCAATCGGTCAGTCGCCGATTCTCGAAGGACTGGCCAAAACGAACGGCGGGCCGGACGCAACGAGATGGAACACAATCGTAGTGAACGAAAAGACTCTCGAAACGAACGTGCCGGGGCTTTACGCGGGCGGCGACGTGGCGGGCGACGGGCCGACGATAGTCATCGACGCGATTCGCGACGGCCAGCGCGCGGCGAAAGCGATTCATTCGTACCTAACGGGAGTCGCGCTCGAACCGGAGGAATTCGTTGTGACGAAGGCGTTCTGGTCGAAACCGGGGCTGACCGAACTCGGCGAAGTCGGCGAATCGCCGCGGCACGAAATGCATGAAATCGGCGTTGACGAGCGGCGGGAAAGCTTCGTCGAAGTCGCCACGGGATATGAAGAAGAAGACGTTTCGCACGAATCGTCGAGGTGTCTTAGCTGCGGCTGCGTGGTGTTCGACAGCTGCAAGCTGCGCAAATTCTCCGGCGAATACGGCGTAGATATGGAGCGGTTCAAAGGATATGCGCGCAAGCACAAGGTTGACGACCGCCATCCGTACATAAGCTACGATCCGAATAAGTGCATTCTCTGCGCGCGATGCATACGCACGTGCGAGCGCGTTCTTCCGATTTCAGCGCTCGGCCTGGTCAGCCGCGGATTCGTGACCGAAATGCGTCCGGCGATGAACAAGCCGCTCGCCGAAACAAATTGCGTGTCTTGCGGAAATTGCGTGGACGCCTGTCCGGTAGGCTCGCTGACGATTAAATATCCGTTCCCCGGCAGGGCGTGCGTGCAGACGGCGGATATAGAAACGCGCTGCGCGCTTTGTTCCATCGGCTGCCGGATGGTAGTGCACCGCATCGGCGACAGCGCGTATTACATAATGGCGACGGGCGAGCCGGGCGAATATCTTTGCCGCTACGGGCGGTTCGGGAACGAGCTGTTCATAAAGCACAAGCGGCTTTTCCGTCCGCGCGAGCGCGTCGGCGCACGGCATACGGACATATCGTTCGAGGACGCTATCGCGAAGGCGGCGGGCGGGCTTAAAGAAATCGCGGATAAGTATGGCGAAGATGCTGTCGCGGTGTTCGTTTCGCCGGAGCTTTCGAACGAAGAAATGTATCTTGCCTCGCGCATAGCGCGCGAAGGCATCGGCACGAACAACGTGGGCTCGCTGACTTCGATAATGACGGGACTCGATTCCGGCGCGCTCGACGAATCGTTCGGTTTCACGGCTTCGACCGCCGGAATGTTCGCGATTAAAGAGGCCGATTTGATCGTGTGTAACAACACGGACACCGAAACCGACCACCTGATAATCAATTCCGAAATCCTGATTGCGGTCAAGGAAAACGGCGCCAAGCTTATCGTTTCGAACTCCAGCACGGACCCGCTGAACGCGATAGCGAACTTGACTCTCGACCCGATGCGGGGGCGCAGCGCGATTCTCTGGAACGGCGTGATTCAGGAACTATTGGAGCGCGGATTCTTCGACCGCGAGGCCGTAAGTGCGCTTGCGGGAGGCGGCGAATTTCTCGGCGATATTTTCGATTACGGACTCGAATCGGTCGCGGGATTGACCGGCGTTGACGCTGCGAAAATCAAAGCCGCGGTCGGCGTTATCGAAAAATCGGGCAAAATCGCATTCGTGCACAGCCCGGACCGCCCGCAGGATCAATCGCCGGGCGATTTGGTCGCGCTGGCGAATTTCGTTTTGCTGCTTCGTTCGAAAGGGGTTAAGGCGGATTTGCTGCTTCCGAGCGTGCTTGCGAACGCTGCGGGAATGGAAGTGTCCGGCGCGAGCAGCGCGTTTCTTCCCGGCAGAATTCCGGCGAGCGAGGGACTGCCGGGTGCGCGTTCGCAGAACGAATTGCGCGAGCTTTTGGCGGAAGGCAAAATACGCGGGGCGCTTATTGTTGGCGAAGACCCGATGCAGTCCGACAGAACGGCATCGCTGCTTGCCAATGCGGAATTTGTGGCGGCGATAGACTGGGCGGAAACCGAAACGATGCAGTTCGCGAACGTTTCTATTCCCGGCTCTACCTATCTTGAAAGCGGCGGCACTCGTGTCAACTTCGAAGGCAGGCTCATCGAATTCAAAAAGGCGGTTACATCGCCGTCAAGGGCGTCCAACTGGCAAATTCTCTCGTGGATGCTCAAAGCCCTCGCCGTCGAAACGCAAAACACTCTCGAGGAAGCCGGCGCAAAGTTGGACGCGACCGTTACCGCTGCTCTCGGAGACCTCGCATGCTTTTACTGGAACAAAAACGGCGCCGAACGCGGCGAAATTCGCGGAAAGCTTCGAGTTGCTTCCGCAGCGATGAAGCCGAGTCCGATCGCGCCGGTAATAACGGCAACGGGCAAATACAAGGCGGACATACGCGAAGTCGGAACCGAGCGCTACCGCGTGCGTTAGTATTGAATCGGCGCGGCGCGATTTCCGGAAGCGCGCATGCCGCGCATAGAGGCGCATATGAACGTTTCGCTTGACCAGCTGGTGTCGCTGCTCAATGCAAGCTTCGATTTTCTCGCCGTCGTCAACGGCGACGAAACGATAAGGTTTTGCGGCGACAGTTTTGCGCAAGAGTGCGGCGCGCCGGCGGCGGAAATCGCCGGTATGCCGCTTGAAAAACTGTCGAAATACGCCGACAGCGAAAGATGGGAAGCGCGCATCGGCGCAATGCGCCAGGCTATGGCGGAGGCGAAAGACGGCCGTAAAGGCTCGGTCGTTTTCGCATCGAACGTATATCAAGGCTGCTCGTACACCATAAGCTGCGGACACCGGGAAGCGGACGGCCGGGATTTTTACCTTTTCTACGGTCATCGGGTGTCGGGGGCGTATCAATATTCCGAGTGGGAAAAAGACGAGCGGATTAAAGAGCTGTCTTGCATTTATTCGATCGCCGAGTGGATTGACAAATCGCGGACGGTTGACGAATTTTTCAGCGAACTGCCGCAATATCTTGCGTCCGGAATGCACTATCCCGAAGACGTCGGCGTGTACGCGGAATACGCGGGGCAATGTTTCGGCGAAAAGGTTGAGGGCGATTGCTTGAAAACCGACCTTGTAATAAAGGGCCAGGTTCGCGGCAGCATAAAGGTCGGCTACAAGCAAGGCAATCACCGTCTTCTCGCCGAAGAGCAGAAAATGCTCGAAGAAATCGGCCGTATGCTCAACGTGGCGCTCGACCGAAAGGAGCTTCGCGATACGCTGGCCGTTCGGAAAAGCGAAGAAGAGGAGCTTCGAGCAAGGCTGGAAGAGCTGCAGGCGGAAATCAGAACGCGCACGGGCGAACTTAAGCAGCAAAAAGAAAATCTCGCCACGGTGAACTCGTACTTGGGTAGAGTGAACCGCGACTGGGAAAACACGAAACTGAGACTTGAAACGATGTTCGAGGCGATTCCGGACACCGTCGCTTTAATCGATAGAAACTACACCGTCGTAATGACGAACAGTGAAAACTTCGAGGCGGGTCAAAAATGCCACCGGGCGTTTTTCGGCCGCGAGCGCCCGTGCGACGATTGCAGGCTTTCGTACATCATCAAGAATAAAACTCCCATTACGGTCGAAGTAAGGCATGACGACGAATACTTCGAAGTGCACGCGCTGCCGATATACAACGCCGAAAACGAAGTGGACGGCATTATCGAGTTTTATCGCGACATCACGCGGGAGAAAAACTTCGAGAAACAGCTTCAGCAGGCAGACAAACTCGCTTCGCTCGGCCAGCTCGTCAGCGGCATCGGCCACGAAATCAACAATCCGAACCAGTTCATAAAAGGCAACATTCAAATAATCAAACAGGCTTTCGACGACATGCTGCCGATAATCGACGCGCATTTTGAGCAAAATCCGGAACTGAAAATCGCCCGCTTGAAATATCCGTTTTTCCGCGAACACATCGGCACGCTCATAAGCGACATGGCGCACGGAAGCGAGCGGATTAAGTCTATCGTCGAAGGTTTGAAGCGCTTCGCCCGAAAGGACGAGGGGCTGCTTATCGACCAGGTCGACGTGAACACGATTATCGACGCCAGCGTCAGGCTGACGCAAAACGAGGTTCACAAATATGCGGACGTGAAGTTGGACTTGTCAGATAGTTTGCCCGTAATCACCGGCAACGCGCAGAAAATCGAGCAGGTGCTTATAAATCTCATCATGAACGCAAGCCAGTCCATTCCCGACGGGCGCCGCGGCGCCGTTGAAATCCGGTCGCTGCTTGCAAGCGGAAATATCGTAATCGAAGTGGAAGACAACGGCGCGGGTATGAGCGAACGCACGCTATTGAAAATATTCGACCCGTTTTTCACGACGCGACGGGCGCGTGGCGGAACGGGTCTCGGGCTTGCCATCGCATACCGCATAGTCGAAGAGCACGGCGGCTCCATTCATGTATCGAGCAAAGTGGACGAAGGCACCAAATTCCGGATTACGCTGCCGGTGAAAAAACAGGCTCCGCTGTCCAAGGCGGCGGCGGACAAGCTTGCGGAATTGCCGGAGGCGAATCGGCACGGACGCGGGGCGAGGAGGGAAAGGGACGATGAAAAAGGTACTGATAGTTGACGACGACTGCGCCGTTACAAATTATCTGATGGTTTTTCTTGCACAGACAGAGCTTTACGAAACTGCGGTAATCAACGATTCGAGGGAATTCGATTCGGTTTTCGAAAGCGAGCCGTTCGACGTCGTTCTTCTCGACATGGACATGCCGTTCAAGACGGGGATGGACATTCTGCAGTACATCAGCGGGCGCGGCTCGCCGACGCCGGTCGTTGTTTTAACCGGCGTCGCGGACGTGGATCTCGCGGTGCGCGCGATGAAAACCGGCGCGTTCGATTATTTAAGCAAGCCCGTGGAAGAAGAACACTTGCTCGACGTTTTGAAAAGCGCAATCGAACACCGCAGCACGCAGGATTCCATCCGCTCGATGCCGCAAAATCCGGAGCGCGACGAGCTTTTGAACGTCGAGGAGTTTTCGGAATTTCCGTCCGCGCATCCGGAGATGATCAGGCTGCTGCACAAGGCCGAAAAAATAGCGAAAAGCGATTTGCCGGTTTTTATTTGGGGAGAGCAGGGAACGGGCAAGCGGCTGCTAGCGGAAGCCATTCACAAAATAAGCCAGCGCTCTGCCGGGCCTTTCGTCGCCGTCAACGCCGCGGAGATAGTTGCCGAGGAATTCGCGTCGGGTTTTTTCGGCGCCGCCAGAGATTGGAGCGGCGCGAGCGTCGCCAAAACCGGATTCATAGAAGAAGCTAACGGCGGCACGCTATTCATCGACGGCGTAAGTTTGCTAAGCCGCCCGGTGCAAGTCAGGCTCAAGCGCGTCATCCGAACCGGCGAGTATTATCGCGAGCGCTCGACCGAAATGCTGCAGGCAAACGTCAGAATAATCGTCGCATCGCACGAAGAACTATCCGGCGCGGAAGCGGAAAACGGGTTTACCGGCGACCTGCTTTATCACTTGAAGGTCAACTCCCTGCGCATACCGCCGCTGAGGGAAAGGCCGTGCGATATTCCGCTTCTCGCCGAGATGTTTTTGAAAAGGGAAATCGAGCGTTCCGGGAAAGCGGTCGAAGGATTTTCGCCGGAATTTATCGGCGTGCTTAAAAGATACGACTTTCCTTACAATCGGGAGGAACTGAAAACGATTGTTTCCACGTCGGTCGTCACTTCCGACGGCGGGCTATTGATGCCTCGCGATATGCCCGGATACGTGCTTGAAAAATCGCTGGTGCGAAAACCGCACGGCCCGGACTTCGTGCCGCGCAAGCTGGCGGAAATCGAAAGGGAGCATGCGCTTCGAACGCTGGAATATTTTTCGGACGACATCGACAAAACCGCGGCGGAACTCGGCGTGTCTATCGAAGAACTGGAGCGGATATTGAAAAGCGCGGATTGACGAAAAGCCGCGGCTATTTCACTCTGAATTCGCCGTAGCGTTTTTTCTCCGCGGGCGTTTCCATATGGAAGTACCATTTTCCACGGTCTTGCACGAGTTTGAGCGTAAAAACTTTGCCCGCGTCGTCCGAAAAAGTCACTTCGGCAAACCTGCCGCGCGATGAAACCGTAAGCTCGCCGGGTTCAGGAGCGGCGACAGCGTTCTTCAGGTCTATGGGGAATTTGGAATTCGAAAGCAGCGCGTCCGCGCTGAGGCTGAGTTCTTCGCCCGCGCGCACGGCGGCCTGCTGATAGGCGGGACTTGCGAGCTTGATAAGTTCGCCCAACTCCTTAGTCTGTTTTACTTTCGTCACCAGCTCAACGGAGTCGGCGCGAATAGTGTTTTCTTTCGCCTTGCACGAGCATACGGCGAAGAGCGCAATCGCCAGCGCCGCCAAGACAAGCCTTGACAATCCTTTCATCCTCACGCTCCCTCTCCGCTTTCGGCCGCGGGATCGTCCCGCTGCGGCCGTTCGATTTCGATTACGAGATTAGCGGGAAATTCGCCATAAGCTTCCACTTCGACTTCCCCGCCCGTGTACAAATACCATTTGCCGCGCACTTTCACCCATCGCACCTGCGCCATCAAATTCGAAGGCTGATATACATACGGCACGCTCGTTACGCCGTATTTGCCGTCCACCTTCGCGGCGATTTGGTCTATTTTGACTTCGACCGGAGTAACTCCCGAATTCTCGCGCATTTCTTTGCGCGCCTTTTCAAGCTCTTCGTTCGCACGGCGAAGCGCGCGATAGGCTTCGTCAGTCATCGCACGGCGCGCGGCGGGCGACATGAAATCTTCGCGTGTCATTTTGCCCGCGCCGGTGAGATAGTTGTAATAACCCAGCGAGCGCGTTCTAAGCGCTTTCTCGCCGCCGGCGCAGCCGCAAAGGAGTAACGCTAAAGTGGCCGCCGCGAGGGAAAATCCGAAAATTGCCGATTTATTCACCGCATCGATTATAGCGCACGGGCCTTGTCAATCGCTCGCCTGGCTTCTTTGAGAGACGCGCTTCGGGCGCAAAATGCCGTTTAGGTATAATGTAAGCGGCAGCGGCATCGCCGCAGTGCCGGTTTGCTTCGATTTCCGCCGGGAGTTGACTTGCATTATGAAGAATGAATGTAACCGCCGGAAGCATTTAGGTTTCGGCAATTACGGCATTATTTTATCCGCAGTTTTCGCCGCGATATTCTTGTTCGCGGTTTTCCTATCGGCTTGTTCGGGTAGCAGAAGTTCCGCGCCGGCATCGCCCGTCGTCGGCATGTCTTCAAGTTCGGACGTTTCGGGCGAAGGCGCCGGCGTAAATTGGCCGTACGACCGCTCTTGGAGCAGGCTCGACATCGGCGGCGGATTTATATTCAGGTTCACGGGCGGAGCGCAGCTTTCAGGCGAGGCAATCGAAAACCGCGACGTCCTGATAGTTGAAATAAACTCGGCGTCGGAACAGGATATTTCCGGTGTGCAGGGCGAGCTTTTCTTCGATTCGTCGAAGTATTCCGCAAAATCGGCGGAGTTTTCCGGGCCGCTCGAAGCCGCGGAAATCAAGCTATCGGTAACGTCGCTTCAGGATAGAGCCGCGGCCGGCGCGGCGTTCGCCGGACTCGAAAAGCGCCGGGCGAAAAGCGGCGAAACTTTGATTCGGTTCGTTCTTTACCGCGGTCCGGCGCGCAATATGTCGCAGGCGGGCAGCCGCGTGCCGCAAGGGCCGGAAAACAAGCCACGCGACCTAACCGTGAACGTCAACGAAGAGACGGGAATGATGCAGCTCGTTTGGCGCCAGCGTCTGCACGGCGATTACGACCAGAGCGGCGAGGTCGGCGTGCCCGACATAACCCCGGTGGCGCTTTACTATCTGGCGAATACGGGCTCCGTTCTGACCGTAGTGGACGGCGACGAATCGGGCGAAGTCGGCATTTCGGACATTACGCCTATCGCGCTCAACTATTTGAAACAGCAGACCGGATTCAACGTATATCTCGGCAGCCGCGCTGACGCGTCCTCGCCGTATATTTACGTTCGCAAAGGCGCAAGCAATCCCAGCGTTTCATACAGACCGGCGGACTTTCCCGACGTGCTTACCCGATATTCCTTCAATTTTCCGATTTCCGAATTCGGCGATTTCAACGTTCGCATAGTTCCTGTCGGCCCCGACGCGGCGGAAGCGGGAAGCGAGACGTATGCGGAAAACGAATATTCGCGCGCCGCGCCGGTGCCGATGCAGCCCGACAACATTCGAATAACGGACATTCGCAGCGACAGCGTGACGGTGGAGTGGGATCCCGTGACCGATCAGTATGCGGCCGAAATCGGATGCTGGAAAAGCACGACCGGCGGAACGGATATCTCGAATTATGTGAACGACGCTAGCTACTCCGACTTGCCGCTTCCGGCCAGTCATACGTTTTCTCTGCTCGAACCCGAAACCACATATTATTTTACGATTACCGTTCATTCTTCGTTCGGATTGGACAGCGTGGTCGAAAGAACGGTGAGCGGATTTACGGTTGACACGCCGCCCGCGCCGCAAAACATGACGCTGCTCGACGTAACGCGCACGACCGCGACGGTTGGATGGGACGAACTGACCGACGAGCGAATCGCGACAGTGATTTTTTGGAAGAACGAAACCGGCGGGACGGATTTGGCCGATTACGAACAAGTTGCGGAAATCGGCGCCCCGCCTTTCCCGGTGGAATTTACGTTCGATACGCTTACGCCGGTCACGCAGTATTATCTTGTGGTTACTACGCGAAGCGCGCAGGGCGTGGATTGCATTGTCCCGGATCCGGTTGAAGCGTTCACCGCAGTGCCGCCAGTCGCGGATTTCACTTCGCCCGCGGAAATTTTCCTTAACGACCAGCGACCGGAACAAGGGAAATTCGACGCGAGCCAAAGCTTCGACCCGGATAATCCCGACGAACTGGACCCGAAAAACGGCATAGCGGAATATCGTTGGAACTGGGGCGACGGCAGCCCGCCCGAAAACACGCCCAATCCTGTCACGTACAAAACGAACTGGCCGGACGTTGGCGAGTATAGCGTTACGCTCACGGTTGTCGACGGCGACGGAAACGTAAGCCAGCCGTTCGTTCGCGGCGTGACCGTCACTACCGGCAGAACTGATTTGCTCATCGTGTACAACTCGAACCCGGCGGTGGTTGACGTAAGCCGCGAAATCGCGGACTACTATGCCGACCCCGATACCGGCCGCGGAATCGACCCGAGTTACATCGTTGGCTTCGATTGGGACGATCCGGCGGAATCGAACATGGAAATCGTTACGCGCAATTACTATGACACCGTCATGAAGCCCGATATGGAAAGCTATATTGACGGAGCGGGAATCAAGTTTTCGATTAAATACATCGTTCTCTGCAAAGGCGTTCCGCTTAAGATTCGAGCGGTGAGCGGCTCCAACTATAACGACTTGGACTATGCGAGCGTGGACAGCGAATTCTGCCTTCTTTATCAAAATCACTCTCTTCCGGGCAGATTGCAAAATCCGTTTTACGGCGTCTTCGTTCCGGATTTGCCATTCGATTCGTTTACGTTTATGCGAAATGGAGTGACGCTTTCTTATTTGGTCGCAAGGCTTGATGCTTACACGCTTGACGAAGTGAAAGCGATGATTGATCGCGCTCACCTCGCGCCCGGAAATACGGACGGTTATGTGCTTTTGGACGATCATCCGACAAAGAACTATGACATGATGCACACTCCGACCGCCGACGGCAGACCGAGCGCTTTCACGGTGTTGACAAATTACGGAGCGAACATGCTTGCGGACGATACTGCCGACAGGCTTACGCGCACTTTTATCAGCAACGACACGATTTCGCAGAACATTGTGGGATGGTGCGGGCATGGCGTTCATCATGGCGGTTGGCCAAGCGGAGCTCAATATATTCTGAACGATGTCGATTTCGGATATCTGCCCGGAGCGATGTTCATCAGTTACGAAAGCTTCAACGGCTGGTCGTTCAATTCGCCGGAATCAAGAAACGGGCAAGCGCTGGTTGCCGATTTCACCAGAATGGACGAAAGCTGCGCCATAGGTAACGTGTGAGAACCTTGGAGCGATGCAGTCGAAGACGAAAGT
>JAANMV010003125.1_pt1 | contig 14839 bp, 13 predicted proteins | sample 7279661 | NCBI WGS metagenome assembly JAANMV01 (sample SAMN14094540, study PRJNA606508) | bioreactor metagenome | isolation source: A lab-scale SPAN reactor treating ammonium-rich wastewater day 121 | place: Ireland: Galway | collected 2017-05-16 | reverse complement strand
TGTGCTCGCACTTTGGTTTTGCACATTAGCCCAATCTGACGAACGCGCCGGAACTGCGTTCCAGCGCGTTGTAAAGTGCAAGACCAAAGGCCTTGCACTTTAGAAGCTCTAGACGGATAGCCCCAGCTCAGCCAGCCGCGCGCGGGTGGTTTCGTAGCCCGTGTGGTGCACCCCACGAATCCCCAGCCCACCGGCCACCTCGATGAAGAGCGACCGGTCGTCCACGTAGATGACTTCCTCGGGGGCCACCTGGGAGATGTCCAGGGCCAGCCTCCAGATGGCCGGGTCTGGCTTGCGCATTCCCACGAAGCAAGACGACACGAAGGTATCCACCAGCTCGCCCAGGCGAAATGTCTGCACGCGGTGCAGGGTCAGCTCGCGACCTTCATTGGAGACCACCGTGACCCTCAGTCCAAAGGTCTGCCGGAGGCGACGCAGGAGCTCGAGCATCTCGGGGAATGGCCTGGACTGATCCAGCATGAACTGCTTGAAATCAGCCGGTGTAAAGTCTCGCGGCTCGTAGAAAACCGTGCGGGCGAGATATTCATCCAGGCTGAGCTTTCCCTCCTCGTAAGTGTCGAAGGTCATGCGATGGCGCTCGTCGACCTCCTCGCCATCGAGTTGAAACTGCTGGCAGGCCTTCTTTCGACCGGCTCGATCCCATCCGTTGGTCAAGAGCACGTTGCCCACATCAAAGAACAGCGCTTTGATCATTACTGCTCGCCGCCTCCAGTCCAATGATTGACGGCGTACTGGGTTCCCGATCCGATCTGGTAAAGCAGGGTTTGCTGCAACTCCCGACGGATGCCAGGGGGAAGAAGGATCCGACTCTGACTGGTTTTCAAGCTGACGATGTAGATATCATCGTCCCCTCCCTGCCGGGAATGATAAGCCGCCCAGTTGCCCCGCGAGGAAAGCGCAAGGTCCTGCACCAGCCGGCCCGCGCGCACCCGATCGAGAATGCGCTCGGCCACCAGGCTGAAGGGATGGAAGGCCAGCACGGTGTTGTTTTGAAGCAGCAAGAGCCGATCTGAGTCACGCGGCCAGAAAGGGAGGCAAGCGCTGGTGGAGGGGGTGGACAGCCGGGTAAACTGCCCTTCCTCGACGTCGGTCAGCATGTAAAGCTCACAGCGCGTGCCCAACTCGGCAGCCGCGGCCAAGCCGCGCGAATCCGATGACCAGGTGGTGCGCAGGGACCTGCCTTCAGTGGAGATAAAGCTGTAGCGCAGGGTGCGGCTGGCGAGGTCGTAAAGCCAGACGCCCCGGGTCGAGCCACTGGCCACCACCACGGCCAGCTTGCTGCCATCGGGGGAAGGCGAGACTTCCTCCAGGGTGAGCTGCTCGGCGCTGGTCGAGGGGAAGCGGGCCACGGGGCGGAAGATCCTCTCGCCCGGGGACCATGAGAGCAACGTCACCGCACCTTTCAGGCTGCGCTGAAAGAAAACCTCGCCCCCCCGCACGCCGATCAGCTTCAAATCAGCCTGCTCGAACCGTACCGTGCGACGGAAGCTGCCGTCGGCAGCCACCTGAATGAGAACCGGGGGCAGGCCGGGTTGCTGGGGAGGTTGCAGCAAGATGCTGCTATCATTCTCGATCCAGGCGGCGATGCGCAGGTCGCCGGGAGGGAATTCGGCCACCAGCCGACGCTCGCTGCCGATCCGGTCCGCCCACCAGAGCTGACGACAGGTATAGGCGCCCCCCCCAGGAGGCATCAAAAGCCGGAAGTAAGCCAGCCGCGACTCGTCCTCCGACCAGACGGGCTGCTCGTAGTGGAGAATAGGGAGTGAGTCGGTGCGCTCAGCCCGTCGCTCGAGGTAGGCCAGGCTGCCAGCAAAAGCGCCCAGCATCAACAATACGAACGCACCACCGATCAGTAGATCACGAACGGACTTACTGAATGGACTCCCTCCTCTCCGACAAAGGGGCTCGGCCTGTTCGGCCGAGCCTCTAGAATAGTAGCCTCTGGTGAGGAGCCGCGCAACGAGCTTTTCCGAGCTATCCTGGCCAACCGGCTGGCAGCCACCTGAACCTGGGAAGTAAAATTTCACAAGCCTCGGGGGTACTCCTTCGAACGAAAAGTTCATCCTGAGTTCACCCGTCGGTCACAGCGCTCCGGTCATGATGCTCCCTGGACGCCCCAGCACTTCCAGGAGGTAGTCGTGACCACCACCGCCTGCTCCACCAGCCAGACCCCCTGCAAGTCCTGGTCCTGGCCCAAGCCCGACCCACCGGCTCCGCAGCCGCCCTCCGGTGAGGTCGAGTTCAGCTATAACCCGCAGGATCGCAGCGTTCTGGACGCGGGCACCACGATCATCGGCGGGGTGGGGGCCGGGCCCACGGTGGAGAAGGCCAGGCTCAACGGCGCCAATCCCGCCAGGGACGGCAAGTATGTCTTCGCCCCCGGGGAGCAGGGCTTTGTGGGTGCCCTGGCATTTTCGAGCGTGGCCAGAGCCATCAAGATCTTCGAAGAGGCTCTGGGCGAGCCCATCCGCTGGGCCTTCAATGGCACCCAGTTGCGCATCAACGCGGACGCGGGCCGCGACCTGAACGCCTTCTACAGTCGCCAGGGAAAGAGCCTGAACTTTTTCCATGAGACCGATCCGATCACACGCCAGGTGGTCTACTCGGGCGGCTCGGGCGAAGTCGCGGCCCACGAAGCCGGACACGCCATCCTCGATGGCCTGCGTCCCGGCTACCTGGGAGCCTGGTCACCCGACCCGGGCGGCTTCCACGAGTCGTTCGGCGACGTGCTGGCCATGCTGGTCTGCCTGCAAGACGACCGCTGCCTGCAGCGGGTGGTGGAGCAGACGGGCGGCGACCTTTCTATTCCCAACCTGGCCTCCCACCTGGGTGAAGAGCTGGGCACGGCCATCAACAACAGCACTGGCAGGAACGTGACCGGCGGCAATTACACCCGCACGGCCATCAATAATTTTGTCTGGCAAGACCCAAGCACGTTACCCGATAAGGGTGGTCCGGACCAGCTCGGAAGGGCTGTGCACAGCTACTCTCGGCTCTGGACCGGGTCGTTCTATGATGTCCTCAAGGGAATGGTCAACTCCAACCGCGAGCAGGGGATGGAGCCTTTCCAGGCCATCCGGGCGGCCTCCACCGAAGCCCTCAAGCTTTACGGTGGCCTGATGAAGACCGCTCCTCGAGGCGACCATACCTATCGAGACATGGCCCGGGCCCTGGTGGCGGCCGACCGTCAATACAACAACGGTGCCCGGTCCGAGCTGATCACCCGGGTTTTCAGCGACCGCCGGATCCTGAACGGACGAGAGGACGGCGAGACGCCATCCTTTGCTCTGGCAGATGCCCGCATCTACCAGAGCGAAGAAGAGAGCATCCGTCCCCAGCGTGTCCTGCTTCAGGGGCTCGAGTTCCGGCAGTTCGATGGGGCAATGGTGGACAACCTGGTGGACAAGAGCGCGTCCATCATTCAGGAAGCCGAGAGCGTCGATCGAGTGAAGGAAAGTCTCAAGCACTTGATCGCGGCCGGGCGCATCCTCTACACCGACCCCGGCAAGCCGATCAGCGAGAAGGACCTCTTTGACCCCCACGGACGGCCCTACACCGGAGTGGTGCGCTGGGAGAACGGCCAGATGGTGATCGAGCGGGTCAAAATTCTGTCTACTCGTTAACACCGCTGAAACTTCTTTCACCTCGCTCCGCGTTAGCATGCAGACATCGAGGTTGAGCCCGGGAGCAACCGGCCACCCGAAGGCCTGCGAGGCTGAACAAGAGCAGGCCCGGATGGATTCGGCGGGGAGGGTGGTATGCCCCAGCTCCCAGAGGGGCCTTCCTGCCACCTGACCCTCGGTCTTTGGACCGAGGGTTTTTCATTTACTCTGCGAAGCCCTGAGAGTGAGCCACGAAGCAGCCCAGAGGACACACTACGAAGAAATCGGCGCAGCCTATGAAGTGCATTACTCCGACCCTACCAGCCGCGAGTATCGCGACCGATTCCTGCACGCGCCTCTTTTCGCAGGACTGAGCCTGACCGGCATGCGGGCTCTGGATGCAATGAGCGGCAGCGGCTCGCTCTCTGACTACCTTCAACGAAGCGGCGCTCGGGTCACGGGACTGGACATTTCTCCTACTCAAATCGCGATGTATCAAAAAAAACTACCCGGCTGCCAGGCAGTATGCGGCTCCATGCTCGAGAGCGGCCTTCCCGATGCCAGTTTTGACCTCGTCGCAGTTGTCGGCGGGTTGCACCACCTGCACCCCAACGTGCTCACGGCCATTGACGAAGTGCATCGTTTGCTGCGGCCGGGGGGCTATTTCTGCTTCACCGAGCCTCACACCGGCTCTCTGCCGGACGTCTTACGCCAGCTCTGGTACCGCTTCGACCCACTCTTCGAGGAGAACGAGGCCGCCATCGACGTTGGGCTGCTCAAGAGGGCCAACCAGCAACGGTTCACTTTCGAAATCGAGAATTACGTGGGCAACGTGGCCTACATCGTGGTGCTGAACTCCATGGTTTTACGGCTACCCGTGGGCCTCAAGAAGTACTATGCGGGCCCCGCCATGCGGCTTGAATCTCTACTGAACCGCATCCTCCCAAGGCTCCTGGCATGCTATACCCTCTGCAGGTGGCGCAAGCTCTAACAGTTTTCTAACAGTTCGCAAACTCAACTCACACGCACCTGCCGCTAAGCTACCAGATGGCCGTGCTACGCCATTTTCGAGTGTAATTGAGGAAGATTTTGCAGGGACGCTCGCCAACCAACTGGTAGGAAGCATCCCTGAAAAACAGGCAAGACTTTCATCATCTGACGCTCAACAGCAGAAGAAAAAACGAGGTGCCAGCGGACTTGAGTCAGGATGAAGTCCAGCTCGAAGAACCCGAAACCGTCGAGGAAGCCGATTCCAACTCGGGAGTGGCCGAGTTGTCCGAGTTGCTGCGCACCCGTGATGGCGAGATCGCAGAGCTCAAAGAGCAAGTGCGGCGCGTGGCAGCGGACTTTGAGAATTTCCGTCGCCGCCAGGAGGAAGAGCAAAAGCGTCGTCTGCAGCACCTCAAGGAAGACCTCTTCCGCCAGCTCCTCACCATTCTGGACAGCTTCGAGCGCGGTCTGGCTGCCGCCCAGGCCAGTCCCTCCATCGAGAGCCTGACCCAGGGCATGGAGATGGTGACCCGCGAGTATCACAAGCTCCTGCAAAATCACGGTGTGGAGCCTATTCAGACCGAAGGCGTGCTGTTTGACCCCAACCTGCATGAGGCAATGATGCTCGAAGAGCGCGACGACGTGCCCGATCAGGCCATCGTGGCCGAGCTACAACGCGGATATCGCATGGCAGACCGCGTGCTGCGGCCGAGCCTGGTCAAGGTGGCCAGCAACATCCAACCCCAAGCGACAACGGAGGCTTGACCCAATGGCAAAAGTGGTAGGAATCGACCTGGGCACCACCAACTCGGTGGTGGCAATCATGGAGGGTGGCAAGCCCACCGTCATCGCCAACGCCGAGGGAAGCCGTACGACGCCCTCGGTGGTGGGATTCAGCAAGTCCGGTGAGCGCCTGGTAGGCGAGTTGGCCAAGCGCCAGGCGGTCAGCAACCCCGACCGCACCATTCGATCGATCAAACGCCACATGGGCACAGACTTCCGCGTCGAGGTCGACGAGAAGAAATATTCACCCGAGGAAATCTCGGCCATGATCCTGCAGAAGCTCAAGCACGACGCCGAGCAGTATCTGGGTGAGCAGGTCAAGCAAGCGGTCATCACGGTTCCCGCCTACTTCAATGACTCTCAACGCCAGGCCACCAAGAACGCCGGCACCATCGCCGGACTGGACGTGCTGCGCATCATCAACGAGCCCACTGCGGCCGCCCTGGCCTACGGTCTGGACAAGCAGAACGAATCGCTGACCGTGGTTGTGTTCGACCTGGGCGGCGGCACCTTCGATGTCTCCGTGCTGGAGATCTCAGAAGGCGTCTTTGAAGTCAAAGCCACCGCCGGCGATACCCACCTGGGCGGCGACGACTGGGACCAGCGGGTCATGGAATACGTGGCCGAGCAGTTCCAGAAGGAGAATGGCATCGACCTGTTGGCCGACAAGATGGCCGCCCAGCGGCTGCGCGACGCGGCCGAGAAGGCCAAGATCGAGCTCAGCCAGGTCTCTCAAACCAACATCAATTTGCCCTTCATCACCGCCGACGCCTCCGGACCCAAGCACCTGGACGTGACGCTCAGCCGCTCCAAGTTCGAGGAGCTGACCCACGATCTGCTCGACCGCTGCGCCGCTCCCTGTAAGCGCGCCCTGGATGACGCCAAGATCGAGATCGCGGCCATCGACCGTGTGCTGCTGGTGGGCGGATCCACCCGCATGCCCATGATCACCGAGTTCGTCAAGCGCCGCTTCGGCAAGGAGCCTTCCAAGGACATCAACCCCGACGAGTGCGTGGCCCTGGGTGCTGCCGTGCAGGGCGCCGTGCTTTCGGGTGAGGTCAAGGACGTGGTGCTGGTCGACGTCACCCCGCTCACCCTCGGCATCGAGACGCTGGGCGGCGTGATGACCAAGCTGATCCCGCGAAATACCGCCATCCCGACCTCCAAGGCCGAGACCTTCACAACCGCCGCCGACATGCAGACCAGCGTCGAGGTGAACGTGCTCCAGGGTGAGCGCGAGTTGGCCCGGGACAATAAGTCGCTGGGCACCTTCAAGCTCACCGACATTCCCCCTGCCCCACGCGGAGTGCCCCAGGTCGAGGTGACCTTCGACATCGACTCCAACGGCATCCTGAACGTGACCGCCAAGGACAAGGCCACGGGCAAGTCGCAGAAAATCACCATCACAGCCAGCACCAACCTCTCCAAAGATGACGTGGAGCGCATGGTGCGCGAGGCCGACACCAACGCTCAGGATGACAAACGGCGGCGCGAAGAGATCGAGCTGAAGAACCAGGCTGACAGCCTCATCTACAGCTCGGAGAAAACCCTCAAGGACGCCGGTGACAAGGTGACGCCCGAGCTGCGAGCCAGGGTAGAATCCGCCCGCGAGAAGCTCAAGAACGCCGTGGAGGCTTCCAGCATCGATCAGGCCCAGGTCAAATCCGGCCTGGAGGAGTTGACCAACGCGATCTACGAGGTATCCAAGATGCTCTACGGCCAGCAGGGCGAGGCCGGAGCACCAGGCCCCAACGGCGCCCCGGCATCCGAAAACGGCGCCAGCGAGGGAGACGTCGTGGATGCCGAATACGAGGTAAAGGACTGAGCCGACTCCTCGATGGAGTTCAAGGACTACTATAAGACGCTGGGCGTCTCCAAGACCGCCAGCGAAAAAGAGATCAAGCAAGCTTATCGCAAGCTTGCTCGCGAGAACCATCCCGATGTTAAAAAAGGCGATCGGGGCGCCGAGGTCAAGTTCCGCGAGATCAACGAGGCCTACGAGGTGCTCTCCGACGCTGAGAAGCGACAGAAGTACGACCAGCTCGGAATGTACTGGAGCCAGCCCCAGGGTGGACCGCGCGGGGGTGGCCAGTGGTCGGGTGCGCAGGGGTTCGATTTCCAGGATCTCGGTGACCTCTTCGGCGGAGCGGGCGGTGGCTCTGGCTTCTCGAGCTTCTTCGAGCACTTCTTTGGCGGCCAGATGGGGGGCGGCGGCCGAGGCCGTGGTCGCGGGCCGCAAAAACCCCCCGAAAGCGAGGCCGAGATCGAGGTTTCTCTCGAGGAGGCCATTCAGGGTAGCTCGCGCACCCTGACCCTGGATCAGCGCGAGGCCTGCCCCCAGTGCCAGGGATCAGGTTTGACCGACCAGGGCATCTGCCCCGCCTGTCGTGGTCAGGGCCAGTTGCGACGCCCCCAGACGCTCGAGGTCAAGATCCCGGCCGGCGTCAAGGACGGCTCCAAGATTCGCCTGCGCGAGCATAACCTGGTGCTGGTCATGCGCCTCAAGCCCGACCCGGTCTACGAGGTGAAGGGTCACGACCTGCACCGCGAGGTGCCGGTGCCGGTCTACACGGCCGTGCTGGGCGGCAAAGTGAACTTCCGCACCCCTCGCGGCCAGGTCGATCTGAAGATCCCACCTCGTACCCATGGGGGCCGGCAGTTTCGCCTGACCGGCCAGGGGCTGCCTCGCATGAAAGGCGAGCCGGCTGGAGACCTCTATGCCCGCGTCAAGATCGACGTGCCGGGCGACCTCTCCAGCGAGGAGATCGAGCTGATCGAGCGCTGGAAGGCCCTGCGCAACGGGAACTAACCCGGCCGCTCGGACGTCTCTGGTAACGAACTTCTCAAACCGGAGGTGGATGGCTCTTGAATCTCCTTCAAAGGGGCCGCCTGATGGCCTCGACACTCAGTTTTGCCTTGATTGTGGCGCTCATGCTGGGGGCTTTCCAACTGGGGGCGCGTTATGCCGTCGCCCAGCCGGAGGATGAGACCCGGGTCCAGGTGCGGCGCGAGCTGGGAACCTTTGCCAGGCTGGCCAGGCAACTCAAGCCTTCGGTGGTCAATATCTCGGTCGTCGAGCAGCGGCGATTTGCCCTTGAGAACCCCTTTCTGGAGGCGGAGCCCAACTCGGGCCAGGGGAGCGGGGTGATCATCAGTCCCGACGGCTACGTGCTGACCAACAACCACGTGGTGGCCGGGCGCGGCGAGGTGCGAGTGACATTGATGGACGACACCGAGCTGAAAGCCACCCTGGTGGGCACCGATCCCAATACCGACCTGGCTCTGCTCAAGTTGAGCACGGACAAACCCCTTCCGGCTGCCCGTCTGGGTGACTCCAAAGCCCTGGAGGTGGGCGACTGGGTCATGGCCATCGGCAACCCCTTTGGCCTGGAGGCAACCGTGACCGTGGGGGTGCTGAGCGGCACCGGCCGCACCATCGGGGCCAGCCCTTACGACGACTTCCTGCAAACCGACGCGGCCATCAATCCCGGCAACTCGGGCGGGCCGCTCTTCAACACGGCCGGCGAGGTGGTGGGGATCAACACGGCCATTCTGCCCGCCGGCCAGGGTATCGGCTTTGCGGTGCCCATCAACCTGGCCCGAGAGGTCGTCGAGCAACTCAAGCAGCAGGGCAAGGTGGTGCGCGGCTTCGTGGGCATCGGCATCGCCCCCATCACGGCTGAGGTGCGCGAGAAGCTCAACCTTGCTCCCGACCAGCGGGGCGCCCTGGTGGCCAGCATCATCCCGGGCGGACCGGCCGAGCAAGCCGGAGCCAGGGTTCAGGACGTGGTGACCGGCATCAATGGGCGCGTAGTGGACTCGGATCGCGACCTGCTCAACCAGATCGCGGCGACCCCGGTGGGCTCCACGGCCGAGCTCAACGTCCTGCGCGACGGCAGGCAGGTCACTTTGAAGGTCAGTGTGGCCGAGCGTCCCGAGCAAGTGCGCAACCGGGTGCGGGTTCGCCGCTAAAGTTCGTCGCTTTGGCCGGGCCACCTGACGTGCGGTGAGAAGGTTGTTTCGAACCGCTCCCAAAGTGTTGTGGCACGGGCGATGCGACGAAGCTCAACCGGTTGAGAATTCATCGCACAGTCTATGCGAGGGAGTATAAGGAGCTCGCGCTCTGCATAGCCCAGTCTGACGAACACGCCCAGGGGCGGTAGACAATTCGTCTGCCGGTCGCTGGAAATTTCTCTGGTCGAGCAGGCGTAGCCCCTTCGGGCGCTAAACTCCCGCCCATGCCCCCGCGCCGCCCGCTGACCTCGCACGAGCCTTCCCTGTTCGATTCGCTCTTCGACCCCAAAGCCCCGCTGGCCGCCCGCATGCGGCCTCGCAACCTGGACGAGTACGTGGGCCAGCAGCACCTGGTCGGGCCCGGTAAAATGCTACGCCGGGCCATCGAGCAAGACAACCTGCACAGCTCGATGATCCTGTATGGCCCTCCCGGCACTGGCAAGACAAGTCTTGCCCGGGTCATCTCCCTGCACACCAGGGCCGAGTTCTTCACCCTGAGCGCAGTGCTGTCGGGGGTGGCCGACCTTCGTCGCGAGGTGGCCCGGGCGACCGAGCTCAAGCAGTCGGGACGGCGCAGCATCCTGCTCGTGGATGAGATCCACCGCTTCAACAAGGCCCAGCAAGACGCGTTGCTGCCCCATGTGGAGGATGGAACCATCCTGCTGATCGGTGCCACCACCGAGAATCCGTTCTTCGAGGTGATCGGGGCCCTGGTGAGCCGCAGCCGCATTTTTCGGCTGCAGGCTCTGACCGAGTCCGACCTGGAGGAGATGCTGCGCCGCGCCCTGACCGACGAGCGAGGCTACGGCGGGCGCGGCGTGGAGGCCCAGGAGGAAGCGCTCAGATTTCTGGCCGAGATGGCCGGAGGTGACGCCCGCTCGGCCCTGAACGCGCTGGAGCTGGCTGTGGAATCGGCCCCGGGCGAGCCGGTTACGCTGGAGCGAGCCCAGGAGGCCCTGCAGCGTAAGGCCCTGCGCTATGACGCCAGCGGTGATCAGCACTATGACACTGTCTCAGCCTTCATCAAGTCGGTGCGCGGCTCGGATGTGGACGCTTCGCTCTTCTACCTGGCCCGAATGGTGGAAGCGGGCGAGGATCCCCGGTTCATCATGCGGCGTCTCTTCATCCTGGCCGGCGAGGACATCGGCCTGGCCGACCCCCAGGGAGTCGTGGTCGTGGCCTCATGCGCACGGGCCCTGGAGTGGTGCGGGCTGCCAGAAGCAAAATACCACCTGGCCATGGCCACCGTCTACCTGGCCGCCGCCCCCAAATCCAACAGCATGATGGGTTACTTCGCCGCTGAGGCCGCCGCCCTCGAGCACCCCGACGCCGCCGTGCCTGTCCACCTGCGCGATGCTCACTACAAGGGCGCCGCCCGACTCGGACACGGCAAGGGCTACCGCTACCCGCACGACTTCCCGGGCCACTGGACCGCCCAGCAGTATCTGCCCGACAAGCTTGCCTCCCGGCAGTTTTACCAACCCGGTCCGCTTGGCTACGAGCAAAAGATTGCCCAACGACTTCAGGTCTACCGTCCCTCCCAAGAAGGAAGCATGGGCGGGACGGGTGGAAGATCACCCTAACCAGGATAAAGGAGCCCGCAGCCCTGTACAACATCGCTTCTCGGCTGAACCAGATCCGCCAGGCCATCGACCAGGTGCTCTCGGGCGAAATGAGCCCGGAAGCCTTCCGCGACTTTTTGAACACCACCCACGAAGCTCTGCTCGAAAAAGGGCGCGCCAACCGCGAATGGCTCGAGGAGAGTGGCTACGCCGCCTCGGCGCCGGCCGAGGCCGAGCAGGCCTACGCCGCCATGGACCTCTACGAGGAGGGGATGACCGAAATTCGCCGTTACCTCGACGACCAGAACCCCCAGCACCTCGAGGCCGGTTTCAACCTCTGCAAGGATGGCAACACCAAGATGAACAAAGCCATGACCATCAACCGCGACAGCTACGAGGAGCTGGAAATCAACTTCCAGATGTAGCTCCTGGACCTCACCCGCGAACCGCTTCAGCGGGCTCTATTGCGCCTTTCGCTCCCGATCATGGGAGCGATGTTGCTCGAGACCCTGTTCAATCTACTCAACGCCTTCTGGGTCGGCAAGCTGGGCACGCTGGCCTTTGCCGCCGTCAACCTGGCCAGTTTTACCGTCTGGCTCCTGTTTGCCCTGGCGGCCATCATCACCACCGGAACCAATTCGGTAGTGGCCCAGCGCATCGGAGCCGGCGATCCGATGCAGGCAAGACGGGCCGCCCATGTGGGTATCCTCACCTCCTTCTGCCTGGGCGTGGTGGTGGCCTTTCCCGTGCTGATCTTCTCCGACGACCTGCTGGCCTGGATGGCCGGGAGCACCACGGAGGGCCGCGCCGCCACCCAGATGACAAGCATGCCCACGCCGTGGGAAAGGAACATGAGGCGGATGTGTCCGCGAAGCTGCGCGAGTTTGGACTCAATCAGCGATAGCGACATAGCTTGTCCGATCTTCCGGGCCCGACTACTTGTTGCGCATGTCAATCTTCAGCGGGCGGCTGGTCACGTCAAGGCGCGCGGCACCCTGGGGCCCGTAGAGCGTGCCCTTGTAAACCACCACCAGCCAGTATTCCGCCGCCGGCCGGCCATAGAGACTCTGCGACACGTCAATGCGGAAGCGGTACTCTTCCTTGGGTTTGAGCCAGACCTCTCCCATATGCTCCAGCGGGTTGCCCAGGAGGTTGACCTCCAGAGCCTCGTAGCGTTCGCCCACGGAGTCCGGCCCGCTGTAGTCGGGAGCGCGGGAAATCTGCAGCACGTAAACGGGGTCACGGCTGAAGACGCGCTCTATGCGCGCGGGCACGGGGCTGATGTTGTGCAGCGAAACCTCCACCACCGGCGCCGTCATGCGCGGATCGTTGTACAGCAGCAGTCCCATTTGCAGCAGGGCTTGAGGTGGCGTGGCCTCGGAATCGCGGGCAATCACAGAGAAGTGGCCTGTCGGCACCACCTGCGGCACGTCTCCGCCGATCACACGCGCGCTGCCCTCCCCCACGGTAACCTGGGTCTCGGCTTCAGTCACCCGCACGGAGAGCTTGGCGCCGCTGACTTCCACGCGGCCATGGGGCGTGACCACGGTGAAAGCGCTCTCGCCCAGGGCGCCCGGAGCGATATTCAGGCGCCGCATGAAGCCGCGATTGAGCTTGACCTCGCGCGAGCTGACGAACTGTATTTCCGTTTGGGGCGCGCATTCGATGATGGAGTAGCTGCGCGAGACTCCCGTCGGCAGCCAGATCTGCGCATCGTAGACGCCGGTGTTCTTCGTGGTGCCCACCAGCACTTCACCCTGCTCGATTTCGCGGCCCACCGTTCCGCCGAAGTCCGCCGAAGCTTCGTGGTAGATGATCTGGCCGATGACTTCGTCCTTGGGCAGCACCGGCAGATAGCGCTTGTCGCCGAACAGGGCCATCAGCACCACCATCAGGATCCCGGCCGCCGCCGCGAGCAGGAACGCCCGCCTCAGCATGCAATGCACACCGGGCACGGCTCCCTGCAGGGCCCCCTCACCGCTCATGCGCCGCATGATGCGGTCAAAGGAGCCTCTCCGCGGAGCCACTTTGCGCACCGCCTGGTGCAGCTTCAGGTGACTGCGGACCTCCTCAAGCTCGGCCCTGAGCGCCGGGTTTTCCTTGAGCTGGCTCTCCAGCTTCTGCTGCTGGTCAGGCTCCAGCTCGCCGAGCACGTAACCCAGAAGGTTCGCCGAGACCAGGGACTGTGTGGGGCGTTCGTCCTCGAGCATTTATGCCCCCCCCTTGGCCGGGTTTTCCGCGTCTTCCGGCTTGAAGAACCGCCTCAGGCGCTCGCGCAGCTTGCGCTCGGCGTAATGCAGGCGCGATTTTACGGTTCCCAGCGGAACCTCGAGCGCCTCCGAAATCTCCTGATAGGTCATGCCCTGGTAGAAGCTCATGACCAGCACCAGCCGGTGCATGGCGTCCAGCTCCAGCAGGCCGGCGCGCACGGCATCTTCCGTCTCGCGCCGGGCCGCACCCGCCTCGGGCATCTCCTGGTTGGGAGCCGCCAACTGGTCAATCAGGGCGACGGCCTTGACCGCTGCATAGCGGCCGGAGGTCGTGGCCCGCGGGTCGGTCTCGGAGAGGGCATCGACCCGCCCGCTTTCGAGCATGGCGTCGCTTTCGATGTCCACGGCGCGCCGCACGCTTTTGCGACGGGCCTCGAGGTCGATCCAGCAGTTGCGGCCGATGCGGTAAATCCAGGAACTGACCCTCAAGTCTTCCTTGAAGGTCATGGCGCCGCGCCAGACGCGGATGAAGGTCTCCTGCAGCAGGTCTTCAGCCCGACCGTCATCCCAGCTCAGCCGGTAAAAGAGCGCGTAGAGGCGCCGGTAATACTTGTAGAAAAGCTGCTCAAATGCCTCGGAGTCGCCGCGTTTGATGGCGGCCATCAGACTGATGTCCTGCTTTTCCGAAGCGGTTGCCATGCTGCTTGCGGTCCTCAATCCTTAGTACGCAGGGAACGCCTGCCACGTTCGAACAATTCGGCCAGCATAGCAGCGTCAAAGGTCACCGGCACTTGGCGTTTTGGGGGCCGACTGGTGACGCCTCAAGCATGTTGCATTGGCGGGGATCGCAAGTAGTCTGCCCGCCCAATGGTCCTGGCTGAAATCAGCGCGCTTGAAGTCCTTGCCAACACGCTCAAGGTGCTGGTCGCCTTTGGCGCGATCATGGCGCTGATTCCGCAGCTCATCTGGATTGAACGCAAGGTGGCAGCCTGGATTCAGCATCGCGCCGGCCCCAACAAAGTGGGCCTGCCCCGCTGGAAGATCCTGGGGCCGCTTGCGGGTTTCCACCTATGGGGCCTGCTTCAGCCCCTGGCCGATGTCGTCAAGCTTCTGTTCAAAGAAGATTTTGTCCCGCGCCGCGCCGACAAGATTCTGTTTTTCCTCGCCCCGGCGCTGGTGTTCGTGCCCATTGCGCTCGCATTTGCGGTGATTCCCTTCGGCTGGGGATCCTGGTTTGGGCAAGGTGAAGGCGCGTTCTTCGTAAAGTACCAGATCTTCGACATCAGCGCGGGCGTGCTCTTTGCTTTTGCGGTCAGCAGCGTGGCCGTGCATGGCCTGACGCTGGCGGGCTGGTCCAGCTACAACAAGTACTCGCAGATGGGGGCCGTTCGCGCCAGCGCCCAGCTTATCTCATACGAGGCGGCCATGTTCATGGCCGTGCTGGCAGTGGTCATGCAGGCAGGCACACTCAGGCTTGACGAAATCGTGCTGGCGCAGACCCAGCACGGCTGGGGCATTCTCACGCAGCCCGTCGCTTTTGTCGTGTTTCTGGTGTGCGCCTTCGCCGAAACCAACCGCGCTCCTTTTGACTTCCCCGAGGCCGAGCCCGAGTTGATTGCCGGCTATCACCTGGAGTACGGCTCCATGAAGTTCGGCC
>JAANMV010003124.1_pt1 | contig 14840 bp, 14 predicted proteins | sample 7279661 | NCBI WGS metagenome assembly JAANMV01 (sample SAMN14094540, study PRJNA606508) | bioreactor metagenome | isolation source: A lab-scale SPAN reactor treating ammonium-rich wastewater day 121 | place: Ireland: Galway | collected 2017-05-16 | reverse complement strand
CCTGGTCGGGGGTGTACTCGCGGTAAGGGCGCATGACTAATGATCATCCACCCTCTCCTTATCGTCGATCCCCTTCCCGTTAAACCGGCAGGCTCCTAGCCCTGAACAGCCCAGCGAGACCGAACCTCGAAGAGGGGGACACCGGTGGTGTCCCCCTCTTGCTTTCCGGAGGCGAGCTGGGCCGCAGGCCAGAAGATTCCCGGGTGTGAAGTAGGCTATATCCAGCTCTGCCGCAGAGGTGCAGGATCGGGGTGCGGCGAAGGCCGCCAAATGAGGAGGAGAACAACCGTGACAGCCACCACAGCCGAACTGAGCCGGGTACCGATCTTCGCGGACCTTCCGCGGAAGGCACTCGAACGCCTGAACAAAATTACGCGGGAGCGGAACTTCGCGGATGGCGATGCGATCTTCCGCGAGGGGGACGAAGGGGTGGGCTTCTTCCTCGTCAAGGAGGGGACCGTCGCCGTGACGCGTGGGGGCGCTCAGCTCACGACGCTCGGCCCGGGGGACTTCTTCGGCGAGATGGCGCTGCTCGACCATCACCGCCGCAGCGCGACCGTTACGGCCAGGGGGCCGGTGAAGACGTTCGCGATCCTCCGGTCGGACTTCGTGGCGGAGCTGGAGTCGAGTGCGGAACTGGCGATCCACATGCTGGCCGTCATGAGCCGGCGGTTGCGGGAGACGGACCAGCGGCTGGCCGAGCACGAGCGCTAGCGGCTCGATGGGCCTGGACCGCTGAAGGAGCGATCGCAGCGCCACGCGTGCCTCCAGGCGGGCGCGGTTCGCCCCGAGACAGACCTGAAGCCGCGAAGCAATGGTAGTGGCTGCGCGGGAGCAGCTACCATTCGCGGATGGCCGGGTACGGTGGGGAAGTGAACGTGCCGCTGGTGGGTGTGACAGCGGCGACGGCTTTCGACAGCCGGGGATTCGAGCGGGCGAGCCTGAACCTGAGCTACCTGCGCGCGCTCGAGGTGGCCGGGGCGGTGCCCCTGGTGCTCACCCCCGGGATGGGGCGGGAACAACTCGAGGCGGCTCTTGGCCGGTGTTCAGGGTTGGTCTTGAGCGGCGGGGGCGATGTGGAGCCCGGGCGTTACGGTCAGCCTCCGCACGAGAGCATCATCGGCGTTTCGGAGGCACGCGATGAGCTGGAGTTCGCAGCGATCGAAACAGCGGAGCGGGCCGGGCTGCCGGTGCTCGCGCTCTGCCGGGGGATGCAGGTGTTGAACGTGGCGCTCGGCGGCACACTCGTGCAGGACATCCCTTCGATGGTCGAGGGGGCGCTGACGCATTCGGTGCAGGAGCCGCGTCACGGTCCGGCACACGGGGTGGAGGTAGCGGCGGGGAGCCGGCTGGCGGGGATTGTGGGCGGCGGACGGGTGGAGGTGAACTCGCGGCACCACCAGGCGGTCGGCCGGCTCGGGGAGGGGCTGGTGGTGACAGCGCGAACGGCGGACGGGATCATCGAGGCAATCGAAGCGCCGGGGGCCCGGTTCGTGGTGGGGGTGCAGTGGCACCCCGAGGACATGGCCGGCCACCCGGGCATCGGCGAGAGCGCGGACCGGCTGTTCGCGGCGTTCGTGGACGCCGCCCGCTCCAACGGATAGGGCAGGCCTCAGGCCGTGGCTGTCTCCGGGAGAGCGGGAGCCGGGAGCGAGCGGCGGCCGGTGGAGCGCCAGCGATCGACTTCGACCACGGCGAACGCCACAACCATCACCAGGGCGAGGACGCCAAGGGTGGGGCGCGCGCCGGCGAAGGTAGTGCCGACACCCATCAGGAGCAATGGGAGGGCGATGAACGACTCGGTGAGGGTGAGCTGCACCGCGAAAACGCGTGCCTGCTGGCCCATCGGGGCAGTCTCGGTGAGCGCGACCCGGGCGGCGATGAGGACGCCGCTGAGGCAGAGACCGAGGAGGAACGCAACCGGGATGGCGACCGCGAAGGTAGTGTTCATCTGCGCTTCGAGACGGATGACCGGGGGCACGTGGCTGAGCTGGGCGACCGCGGTAATGCCGTAGTCGAGGGCCGCGAGCGCTGCGACGGAAACGACAAGGCCAAGAATGGCGAGGCGCATCACGTCGTTGGCGCGATCGAGCGTCAGCGAGCGGCCGCACCAGAGGAGCCCCGCAACGACGCCGATGACGCCGGGGACCATGAGGTAGGCGAGGCCGCCGAGGCCGAGGCCCAGGTCGCGTTCAAGGTAGAACGGGAGGGCGACGACGATACCTTTGGCGACGACCATCTTCAGGCCGAGGGCAGTAAGCGCGTAGCGTGCACGGTACTCGCTGCGGAAGAAGCGGATGGTTTCGCCGAAGCGCATGGCACTGGCGACGGACTTCGGGGCCTTCACGGCCACCGGGGCGAGGCGCCAGGCGAGCAGCGCGGTGATGGCAGTTAGGACGAGGAAGCCGGTCGCGGCGCCGGCGAGCATGAGGCGGGGCCCGCCGAGGAAATAGAGCGCAGGCGCCAGGACAAGCATACCCATGCCCTGGCCGCCGTACTGGAGAGCGACGAGCCAGGAATGGACTCGCCCGGCCTGTGCATGCTGCAGCGGCTTCACGAGGGCCATCTCGGCGGGGGTGAAGACCTGGGAGCCGGTGGAGTAGGCGAAGGCGAAGATCCAGGCGCTGGTGCCGCCATCGAGGAAGAAGAGGGCGGCGGCAATCGGGAGGAAGCGAAGGACCGCGCCGGCCGCAAAGCCGCGGGCCGGGCCGAGGCGGTCGGCAATGGCCCCGCCGGGAAGGCCGAGGAGGATAGAGGGAAGAAGGGTGGCGAGGAAGAGACTGCTGAGGCCGAGCGCGGGACTGCTGCCGGTGCCTGCGATGAGGAAGAGCGAAGCGAGCCAGAGGTTCTGGGAGGTTTGCGCGAGGAATTTCGCGCAGTAATAGATACCCCGTTCGATTCCGAAGGTGCGAGAAGACGTGCCAGCCACGCGGCCACTCCACAACAACACCCAGACCACCGGCGAAGGCGGCCTGGCGATTGCGTTCGAGAGACCTGGGCGGTGAAGCTACGGTCTCTCCCAAAAGCCTACGAGGTTAGCTGACGGGTTCGGCATTGGGAGTTGCCTACGCGCTCTTGCGCGATACACCCCTACAGTTGGGTCCCCCGCTTCCCGTGCAACGGGAACTCGGCTTGCACTCAGTATACGCCAAAAGAGGGGGTGGCGGTTTTCTTTATGTTCAGTCGAAGCGCGGGCGCGGGGCGCATTTGGCGCTGAGCGCGCGGGGAGCCTACGATTCGGCCCTCGCAAATCCGTCACGGAGGGAGTTCGCAGCATGATCGATTGGCCGGCCATCCACCGGGAGGCGCTCGACATCTTCGTGCGCTACCTGCAGATCGACACGTCGAACCCGCCGGGGAACGAGAAGCCGGCCGCGCGGTTCCTCGGAGCCCTCTGCGAGGCTGAAGGCATCGCGGTGGAGTATATCGAGACGGCGCCGGACCGGGAGGTGCTTGTGGCGCGGCTCAGCGGGGATGGCTCGAAGCGGCCGATCATGCTCTGCAACCACACGGATGTCGTGCCGGTGGAGGCTGAGTACTGGACGATGCCGGCATTCGAGGGGCTCGTGACGGATGGCCGCGTCTACGGGCGCGGGGCAGTGGACATGAAGGGCTGCGGGGTGATGCAGCTGATCGCGTTCGTGCTATTGAAGCGCCAGGGAGTACCACTGAAGCGGGATGTCGTGTTCTGCGCGGTGCCGGACGAAGAGGCGGGGAGCGACTGGGGCATGGTGTGGCTGTGCGAGCACCGGCCCGACGTGGTGGACGTGGAGTTCGAACTGAGCGAGGGCGGGGGCGGCACGACACGGTTCGGGCGCGAGGAGACGAAGCTCTTCAGCATCGCGACGAACGAGAAAGACATCTGCTGGCTGAAGCTCACCTCGGTTGGGCGGCCAGGGCACGGGAGCGTGCCGCACGCTGACAATTCGGCGGTGTACCTGGTGCAGGCGCTCAACCGGCTGGTGGAGTGGGAGCGCCCGCTGACCTTCACGCCGGATACGGAGGCCTACGTGGAGCGGCTGGCCGAGGCGGGGCTGCTGCCGCGCGACCGGGCCGAGGTGGAAGAGCGCATCCGGCAGTCGCCGGAGATGCAGGCGATGTTCGTGAACACGCTGAACCTGACGATGCTGGACGCGGGCATCAAGGCGAACGTGATCCCGGCCAAGAGCGAGGCGGTCATCGACTGCCGGCTGCTGCCGGGGCAGACCAAAGACGACTGGATCCGGCAGGTGCGTGAGCGGATCGCGGACGAGCGCATCGAGGTGGAGTTGTATTCGCCGGACCAGGGCGAGCCGGAGCGGGTGCCGTGGGACACCGAGCTTTTCCGGGCGATCAACGACGTGGTGAAGGAGGCGATGGAGGATGCGGTGGTGGTGCCGGGGATGACCATCGGGGGGACCGACAACCGGTTCCTTCGGGCGATGGGGATCCCGGCGTACGGGTTCATCCCGTGCTTGTTGAGCCCGGAGGAGCGCCGGGGATTCCACGGGAACGACGAGTTCATGACCGTGGAGAACTTCCAGATGGGGTGCGAGCTGATGTACGAGATCGTGCGGCGGATGGTGGCGTAGGCAGGACGGTCCGGGCGGCCGGTCCTGCCAAGGAGGCGCGGAGGGCCTGGGCGGGTGGGCGACCAGCCGCATGGTGGGCCGGCATTCCCGCGCTCGCTGACGCGCGCGCCTATGACTTCCTCGGTTGCGCTGGGATCTCTGGCTTCGCGGGGCGGGGCGCCGGAGTTGCGGCCGACAGGCACGCGGGGTCTTACCGGGGACAGGGGTGGGGCTGGAGCCGGGGCGGGGTTGGGCCACGGTCAAGGGCGGCAGCGACAGCATCCATGAGCTGGCCGCCGTCGATGAGCATCGGGAGGTAGGCGCTGGCGCCAGAACTGGTGTAGAGCTGGCGCTCACGATCCCGGGGCACCGGGGTGAGAATGATGACGCGGGCGCCCCGCTGGACCATCTCCAGGCATTCTTCCGCGGGACAGTCGGCGGCCGTGGTGATGACAACATCATCGAGACCGGCGCCATCGAGGACAGGCTCGCCGACCGTAGCGAGCGCAAACCGCCCCGACCGTTCGATCTGGCCGACTAATGCGTTGCGCAAAGCAGGATCCGCCGTGATGACTCGGATGGACTGAGGACTCACGGGACTAAGTGTCGACCCCGGGCGGGAAGCGCACGATGGCCAAATGGGACCGGATTGCGGGGGTCCATGGGCCAGAGATGCGAACGTGGGCAATTAGCGGTTAGTATTTGTTGCAATGGCGACACGAAAAGAGGTTTCCGGGGCGGATCCGGAGGTTCTTCAACAACTGGGCGAGATGGCCATTACAAGCGAGATACTGGTCGGAAGCGAGGACCTGGCCGAGATCCTCCACCGGCTTGCCCAGCGCGCCCAGGAGGTCACCGGGGCGGAGTTCGCCGCGATATCGACCCTGGATGAGAAGGGGACGCTCACCCGGTTTATCTACACGGGCATCAGCGAGGAACAGGCACGGAGGCTGGGAGAACCTCCGACTGGCCGAGGGCTCCTTGGCGAGCTGGCCCGGCAGGACCGCCCAATGCGGATGGACAACATCTGCGACCACCCGAAGTACTCGGGGTGGCCGGAGGGTCACCCGGACATGGGTGCCTTCCTGGGGGTGCCCGTCCGGGCAGGCGGGCGGGCGATCGGGGCGCTGTACATGACGCGTGAGGCGGGGCAGCCACCGTTCTCGGAAGTTGACGAAGCGGCAGCCTCGGTGCTGGCGTTGCAGGCGGGAGTGAGCGTTTCGTATGCGCTGGCACGGGAGCGGAGTGGACGCGTCTACCTGCTGGAGGAGCGGGCCCGGATCGCGCATGACCTGCACGACGGGACGATTCAATCGCTGTACGCGCTGGGGCTGGAGTTCGACGCCCTGTCGAGCCGCGCGGAGCTCCCGGCGGAGGTGCGAGGGCCGCTGAAGACCGGCGTCGAGCGGATCAACGAGCTGATTGCGGACATTCGCACCTATATCACGATGCTCGAGGCTTCGACGCCGATCGAACAACCGAACCTGACGCGGGACCTCGCGTTCATCATCCGGCAGATCGTGCCCCCATCGATCGCGTCGGTGGTGAACATCTCGGCGGCGGCGCTGCAGGAGCTGACGGCGCGGGAATCGGAAGACCTTCTCTACATCGCGCGCGAGGCACTGAGCAACTCTGTGCGGCACGGGGCGCCGACCAAGATCGCGATCGACCTGCGGCAAACCCGGGACGCCACAGTGCTGACGGTGCAGGACAACGGGGTGGGGTTCGAAGAGGCATCGACGCGGCGAGGGCTGGGAACGGTTACGATGCGGACGCGGTGCGAGCGGCTTGGGGCCGAACTCACGATAATCCCCATCCCGGGGATGGGGACGACGGTACGCATCGCGATTCCTCGCCGATACGACGAGGACGAGGAAGAAACTGATGACTGACACGATCCATGTCCTGCTGGCGGACGACCACGACCTGGTGCGCTCCGGGCTCAAGGCGGCGCTCCGGGGCTATGAGGAGTTCAGCGTGGTGGCGGAAGCGCGGGACGGGAATGAGGCGGTGCGCGAGGCGAAGCGGACGAACCCGGAACTGGTTGTCCTCGACGTTCGGATGCCGAAGCGCAACGGCATCGAAGCCTGCCGGGACATCCGATCGGCGCTGCCAAACACCAACGTGCTGATGCTGACGTCGTACGCGGACGAACAGGCGGTGATGGCCTCAATCGTGGCGGGCGCCAGCGGTTTCGTGCTGAAGGACGTGCAGACAGCCGACCTGATCGAAGCGATGCGGGTGGTAGGACGCGGCGGGAAGACCCTCGACGCGTCAAGCTCGGCGGCCGTGATTGAACAGATCCGGCGAGGCAACATCGTGAGCGAAGAGGATCGCGTGGCACAACAGCTGAGCGAGCGTGAGCTGCGAATCCTGGACCTGATCGCTGAAGGGATGACCAACCGGGAGATTGGCGAGCAGCTCTACCTCTCCGAAAAGACGGTCAAGCACCACGTGAGCGACATCCTGAGCAAGCTCGGGTTAACGCGGCGCGTGGAGGCAGCGGGCTTCGCGATCCGCAGGGCGGCGAAGCGCCCGCCCGACTGACCCGGCCGCAGCAAAGTCAACGCGGCAGGTCGCCCCAGTGGCCGCCATACTGCTCCAGGTACTCAGTGCGGGTCATGCCGAAGAGGTAGCTGTCCCAGTAGCGGCCGTCGGTGAAGTGCGACTCGCGGACGGTGCCTTCGAGGACCATGCCGAACTTGCGATGCATGGCGGCGGAACGCTCGTTGAAGGCATACACCCACGCCTGGACCTTGTGGTAGCGGAGCTCGCCGAACATGTAGCGGAGCAGCAGTGCGATGGCCTCTTCGCCGTAGCCGTTGCCCCAGTGCTCGCGGGCGAGGGCGATCCCATATTCGAACGAGCCGCGGCGCTGGTCGGCGCCGTGGACGTTGAGCGACCCGGCGGGCGCGCCGTCGAGCGTTTCGATGACCAAGCGGAACTCATCCCGGTCCGGGCGCTTTGCGGACTCCTGGCGGGCGAAGTCCCGCGCGGCCTCGGTGCCAAGTGGGGGCCAGACGTTCCAGCCGTAGCGCTGGGCGTCGTTGTCGAGGTCCCACTGGAGGAAGTGCTCCCAGTCCTCGGGGCGGACGCCGCGGAGGCGGACCTTCTGGCCTTCGAACATGTTGGTGCTCATGGGGCACGATGGTAGGGCGGGCGGCCCGTAGAGTCCGGGCGCGTCATCGCCCCGCGCGGACACGAAGCAGGCGTTCGATGAGCGTAACGTGCGAACGCAGGTGCTTGAGGTTCCTCGTGAGGGCCTTGCGGACCTCTTCGGTGTCTCGGCCGGCAAGTTCGCGCGTGGAAGCGTGCGCAACGCTCCAGGCGTCGAACACGTCCTCGATTGACGGCGCGGCGCTGGCCATGGCGCGGAAGCGTTCCTGGCGCTGCATGCCGGTTGGCGGGAGGCCGAGGGTGCTCCATTGCGGGCCGCCCGGCAAGAGCCGGCCCAGGTGCGCCTGCTCCGCGAACAGCAGGTGGCGGACATTCTCGGCCACGGACCACTTGCCGGCCGGCGTGCGCCCGGCCAGCAGTGACGGGTCCCTACCGGTGAGCAACCCGCGCAGGCGCCGCTGCTCGGCACCAATCTGTTCCAGCAAGGACGCGACGCTATCGGCCTCCGTCATGGTGCAAACCCTAGCAGGTCCGGGCGCAGGCCCGCCAGGAGATAGGTAGACTGCGCGGTATGAAACGAACAACCGTTGGACACGTCGAAATCACCGCTCTGGTGGACACGATCGAGGCCTATCCGGCCACGACGGTCTACCCGAAGGCGGACCTTTCACCCTATGCGCGGCACCTCGACGCCGAGGGGCGCGTGCCATTGAACTTCGGGGCGTTCCTGGTCCGGGATGGGGCGACGCTGCTGCTGGTGGACACCGGGTGGGGTCCCGAGCACGGGGGACGGCTGATGGCGGAGCTGGCGGAAGCCGGGGTGAAGCCGGCGCAGGTGACGCACATCCTCTTCACGCACCTGCACGGCGACCACACCGGCTGGAACTTCGACCGTGGGAGCGGGCGCGTGCTCTTCCCGGAGGCGAAGTTCCTGGTGCCGAAGCTGGACTGGGAACACTACACGGCAAACCCGAACGAGTCGTTCGAGCGGGATGTGCGGCCGCTTGAGGCGCTGGGCGTGATGGAACTGGTAGAGGGCGAACGGACGGTCTCGGCGTCGCTGACGGCGATCCCGACTCCTGGCCACACGCCCGGGCACACGAGCGTGGTCGTGACCTCCGGGCAGGAGCGAGGATTCATCCTCGGCGACGTAGTGATCACGGCCATCGATGCCGAAGACCCGGAGATCGATTCGATATTCGACTGGGACAGCGGGATTGCCCGGGAAACGCGGAAGAAGACGGTGGAACGGCTGATTGCGGATGGCTCGCTGGTGGGCGCGAGCCACCTCCCGGCGCCAGGGCTGGGGCGGTTCGTGCGCGAGGGCGGGCGGCAGTGGTGGCAGGCGCTGTAGAAGGCCTGGGGCCGCCCTTTTCGGCTTCGATAACTGGCTTCGGAACCCTTGTTCTGATAAACTGTGAAGGTAAGCGAACGAATTGCCCCCGATCTCCCAAATCCGGGGGCGAAGCGCGCCAGGGATAGCTCTTTCGACTATGACCACACAGGCAACGTCGTCTTCCTATACCGCTGAAAACATCCAGGTCCTCGAAGGCCTCCAGGCGGTCCGGCGCCGGCCGGGCATGTACATCGGTACCACCGATAAGTCCGGTCTCCACCATCTGATCAAGGAACTGGTCGACAACGCCGTCGATGAAGCGATGGCGGGCTACTGCGATCGGGTGGAAGTGATCCTCCACGCGAACGGGTGGTGCACGGTCATCGACAACGGCCGGGGCATCCCCGTCGACATCCAGAAGCAGACGGGCAAGACCGCTGTCGAAACGGTGATGACCGTGCTGCACGCGGGCGGGAAGTTCGGCGGAGGCGGATACAAGGTTTCAGGCGGCCTGCACGGTGTCGGCGCGAGCGTGGTGAACGCGCTGTCCGAGCACATGTGGGTCGAAGTTGTGCCCGATCCCGAGGTACAGGGCGCGGATAAAGCCGGCAAGGTGTACCGGCAGGACTACGCCAAGGGCGCCCCGATGAACGAGCTCACCGCGCGGAAGCTGAGCGAGCCGCGGAAAACGGGAACGACAGTCTCGTTCAAGCCCGACACGTCGATCTTTGAGAACGTCGACTTCGACTTCGATATCGAGGCCGAGCGGCTGAGGCTGTACGCGTACCTGACCAAGAAGGTGTGGTTCCACCTGTTCGATGAGCGGACCGGGCGGGAAGTGAACTACTACTTCGAGGGCGGGATCAAGAGCTTTGTGCGCCACGTGAACCGCGAGCGCGAGGCAATCAACTTCGAGCCGGTATACGTCGAGCGCGAGGTCGATGGCAACGTCATTGAGTGCGCAATCCAGTACAACGACGGCTTCAACGAGGCGGTCTTCACGTTCGCGAACTCGATTAACACGATCGACGGCGGATCGCACCTGACGGGCTTCCGCCAGTCGCTGACGCGCGTGCTGAACGACTACGCGCGCAAGAGCAAGATCTTGAAGGACAACGACCCGAACCTGACGGGCGAGGACGTGCGCGAGGGCCTGGTGGCGGTGGTCTCGGTGAAGCTGCCGGAGCCGCAGTTCGAGGGCCAGACGAAGACGCGCCTGGGCAACCCGGAAGTGGCGGGGCAGGTGCAGACGGTGGTCGGCGAAGCGCTGGCCCAGTACCTGGACGAGAACCCCTCGGACGGGAAGCGCATCATCGAGAAGTGCCTGGTGGCGAGCCGGGCGCGGGAAGCGGCGCGGAAAGCGCGCGACCTGGTGCAGCGCAAGAGTGCGCTCGAAAGCGGGACCCTGCCGGGGAAGCTGGCCGACTGTTCGAGCCGGGACCCGGAAGAATCAGAGCTGTTCATCGTCGAGGGCGACTCGGCGGGCGGTTCGGCGAAGCAGGGGCGCGACCGGAAGTTCCAGGCCATCCTGCCGCTCTTCGGCAAGATTTTGAACGTGGAAAAGGCGCGGCCGGACAAGATGCTGGGCCACGAAGCCATCCGGCTGGTGATTTCAGCGCTGGGCACGGGCATCCGCGAGACGTTCGACGTGGCGCGGTTGCGCTACCACAAGGTCATCATCATGACGGACGCGGACGTCGACGGCGCCCACATCCGGACGCTGCTGCTGACGTTCTTCTTCCGGAACATGCCGGAGCTCATCGACGGCGGGTACCTGTACATCGCGCAGCCGCCGCTGTATCGGGCGGCAGCGGGCAAGGACGTGCGGTACTTCTACAACGATGCGGAGCTCGAAGAGTATAAGAAGCAGAGCAAGCGTGCGAACCTGAACGTGCAGCGCTTCAAGGGTCTTGGCGAAATGAACGCCGAGCAACTGTGGGAGACCACGATGAGGCCGGACACGCGGATGCTGCTGCAGGTGGGCGTGAAGGATGCGGCGGCGGCGGACGTGCTGTTTTACGAGCTGATGGGCGACGAAGTGAGTCACCGGCGGCGGTTCATCCAGGCGAACGCAAGCCAGGTGAAGAACCTCGACATCTAGCGGATTGCCCAAGACGGGGCGCCAGGCGCGCCAGGGGACACGCCAGGAAGATGGCCGAGGGGCCTCTCGCGAGGGGCAGTGCGGTGAGCGACGGACATCGCCGCGCTTGCTCACTTTCTCTAGCGTCTTGGTTGAGGTGGACCGACCGTTGTGTCGGGTGACCCGGGAAAGACTGACTCTCTTGCTTACTGGCGTGGTGATGCCTTTCGCGCGACTTGTCGTCTTCCTGGGTTGGGCTCACCGGGCGTGACTTGATAGGAGCCTGCTCGACTTTGAACGAAGAAAGGCCTGTCCGCCCGGGAGCCTCACCTACTCTATCTCAGGAGACGTCGGTATGAGCAGTGAGGTCATCACGGTGGGCGTTGATGCGCACAAAGCGGTCCATGTTGCTATTGCCCTGGACGAGGCAGGACATCGATTCGGCGAGTGGTCCGGTGGCAACACGGTCAGCGAGTGGGCTCGCTTCGGTGACTGGCTCCGCTCGTTGGGAGGAGCGCGCCAGGTCGGCATTGAAGGTGCGGGCAGCTACGGGCGTGGGCTGGCCGTCAGCCTGGTTCATGCCGGTGAGGTGGTGTACGACGTCAACGGGAGGCTCACCGCACTCGGCCGCCGTCACGCACGGCGCCGCGGTAAGAGCGACAGCCTCGATGCAGAAGCCGTCGCCCACACCGTTCGGCGAGAGGCAGATGCTCTCCCCCGAGTGGTCTGCAACGACGACGCCCGCATCCTCTCGCATCTCAGTGAAGAACGAGAGACGCTTGTTCACGAGGCAACTCGAGTTCGAAACCGGTTGCACGCGGTCCTTCTCGAGCTGGATCCCGAATACAAGCAGTGGGCCTCCCTGCTCTCCAGCCAGGGGCTCTCGGCGCTCGAAGCCCTCCCCTCAGACCCGGAGGACGATGCCTTGCGCCAGGCACTGAGGGCATCGGTGCGACGCCACGCTGCCCACCTGACGATGCTTATGCGGGACATCAATGAGCTCGCCAAGGAGATCGAGACGCGAGCCCAACCATATGCCGCGCTGACAGAGATCACTGGTGTCGCGCCGCTCACGGCGGGGACGCTGGCTGGAATCATTGGCAGCCACGCTCCCTTCGCAAATGACGCCCAGCTGGCTGCCTACGCCGGGGTGGCGCCTCTGGAAGCCTCCTCAGCCGGTAACGGGCGCCATCGCCTCAACCGAGGAGGTAATCGGCGGCTCAACGCCATCATCTACCGAATAGCAATCGCCCAATTGCGCCACCCCGGCCAGGGGCGGGCATTCCTGGATAAGAAACTGTGCCAAGGCCACACCAAGAAAGAGGCGATTCGCTCCCTCAAACGCTACATCGTCCGCGCTATCTGGAGACACTGGAGGCGCTGCCCGCCTCAGACAAGCTTCGCTTGCCTATAGGAGCGTCGCGCGCGCCTATGACGGGGCGGTGTGGGGCGGTGGTTAGGCCAGGCGGTCGAGGATGCGGTCGAGGATGGCGTGGCCGACGGCGTGCTTGCTCATCAATGGGAGTTCCTCGGTGCGGCCATCGCTGTGGATGATGATGACCTCGTTGGTTTCGGTACCGAAGCCCGAGCCGGCGGCGCTCACGTCGTTCGCCACGATGAAGTCGAGGCGCTTGGCCGGGAGCTTCTGCTTGGCGTAGGCGGCCAGGTTGCGGGTCTCGGCGGCAAAGCCGACGCGGACACCGCCGCCAGCCAGTGTCGCGATAATGTCGGGATTCTGCACGAGTTCGACCGTCAGCCCCTGTTGTCCGTCGGCCTTCTTGAGCTTGTGGTCAGCGGGATTGGCGGGGCGGAAGTCGGCCGGGGCGGCGGCCATGATGATCGCGTCGGCATCGGCGGTCGCCTGTTCGAGCGCGATGAGCATCTGTTCGACGGTGGCGACATCGATGCGATGGACGCCCCAGGGCGACTCGAGGGCGACGGGGCCGGCGACCAGGGTCACGCGGGCGCCGCGGTCGCGGGCGGCTTCGGCGATGGCAAAGCCCATCTTGCCGGTGGAGCGGTTGCCGACGAAGCGGACCGGGTCGATGGGCTCGTGGGTGGGGCCTGCGCTGACTACGACGTGGCGGCCTCGGAGATCCCCCGTACGTTCGCCGAGGAGGGTGCGGAGCGCTCCGACGACCTGGGCTGGCTCGGCGAGGCGGCCCAGGCCGGTCCGCCCGGTCGCCAGGCGGCCGAGCATGGGCCCGACGACTTCGACGCCGCGTTCGCGGAGGGTGGCCACGTTGTCCTGGGTGGCCGGGTGTTCCCACATCTGGTTATCCATCGCGGGCGCGACGAGGATGGGGGCCGTGGTGGCGAGGGCGGTAAGGGTCACCATGTCGGCAGCGTTACCGTGAGCGAGGTTCGCCAGGCAGTCGGCGGTCGCGGGTGCGATAACGAAGGCGTCGGCCCGGCGGGCGACTTCAACGTGGGCTTCGGCTTCAGCGGTGCTGAACATGTCGACCACCACGTCGCGGCCGGTGAGCGACTGGAACGTCAGAGGGGAGATGAACTTCGTGGCGGCGGGAGTCATGACGACCTCGACCGCCGCACCCGCCTGGCGGAGCTTGCTGGCGATATCGGCGGCCTTGTAGCACGAGATCGACCCGGTCACGCCGAGGACGACGTGCCGGCCGCTGAGCGGAAGGTCGGGATTACGGGCGGCGGGTGGAGCTTCCATTGGTGCGGGCCTTTCGGCGGTGGCGAGCGGTGCTTCAGTGTGTTTCGGAGTTCAGCTCGTAGATGAGCCGGAGGCCGATGAGGGTGAGGTCACCGTTCACGATGTCGATGGAGGCGGTCTCGGCGGCGATGAGCGAAGCGAGGCCGCCGGTGGCAACGACCTTCGGATTGCCCCCCAGTTCGGCCTTGAAGCGGGCAACGAGGCCTTCGACGAGGCCAACGTAGCCGAAAAGGATGCCCGCCTGCATCGCATGGATGGTGTTCTTGCCAATGGCAACCGGCGGGCGTTCGAGCTGGACGCGATAGAGCATGGCGGCACGGCTGAACAATGCCTCGCTGGCGATCCCGATGCCGGGGGCGATGGCGCCGCCGAGGTAGTCGCCCTGTTCGTTCACGGCATCGAAAACGGTGGCGGTGCCGAAATCGACGATGATCACGGGCGTCCCGTAGAGCTTGCTGGCAGCAACGGCGTCGATGATACGGTCGGCGCCGAGCTGCTTTGGGTTGTCGTAGAGGATGCGGACGCCGGTGCGGAGTCCCTGGCCAACGACCATGGGCTCGATCTTGAAGTACTTCCGGCAGACCTGTTCGAAGGTTGGGATGAGCGGGGGCACGTCACAGCCGATGATGCAGGCGGTGACGTCGGACGCCTCGATGCCGCCGCTGTTGAGAAGCGTCATGAGCAAGACGCCGTATTCGTCGGGGAGCTTTTCCTGTTCGACGCCGATGCGCCAGGTGTCGGCGATCTTATCGCCGTCCCAGAGACCGATGTGGATGGAGGTGTTGCCGATATCGAGCGCGAGAAGCATTCCTGCGTACCGTCCTGGCTTCGGGCCATCTGCGGTCCCGGTGCCGCGCCAAGCGTACAGCGTTTTGGCGGGAGGAGGGAGGAGCCCCTCCTCCGACCCGGCCGGCGAGAGCGCGACGGCCAAAGGCCGGAAGCGGCGAGGGGCGGGGCTCAGGCGGGGCCGGGCTCTTCGCCGCCAAGGATTCGCCGGGGCCACTCGCGGATGGGGGGAAGCGATTCGCGGTACTTGAAGTAGAACACCGTGGCCGGGACGAGCAGGGCGACCGCGAT